>Ga0126312_10003136_pt1 | contig 11124 bp, 9 predicted proteins | sample Plot104A_FD_92537 | JGI IMG/M metagenome (GOLD analysis project Ga0126312, IMG submission 92537) | Serpentine soil microbial communities from UC McLaughlin Reserve, CA, USA - Plot104A | ecosystem: Environmental > Terrestrial > Soil > Grasslands | place: USA: UC McLaughlin Reserve, Lake County... | reverse complement strand
CCCCGCTTCGTGGAGGACTGCGTGCGGGAGATGATCCGCATGGCGATCGATCGCTTCGGCTGGCTCGGCGTCAACGCCTTTGTCTCCGCGCGCCAGGAGAACCTCGAGACGATCCACACGCACAACGTGGTGGCCGAACGCCACGGCCTGCTCGGAGAGCTCCGGCGGGAGGTCCAGTCCGGCGAGCGCGCGCGCCACGACATGACGAACCGCGAGTGGCTCGACGACGTCGCCAGTTCGGGTACGACCTAGGACGATGATGAGCGAGGAAGGAAGCCCAGTGCCACGGACAGACGGCGATGGCGGGCCAAAGAAGGACCAATGGTCCGCCGGCGCCACTCCTGCGAGGCGCAGCTTTTGGCCGAGCTTCTTCTCCCGGGTCGTGGCACGTCTGCAGTGGAATCCGACGGCCATCGACCTCGCCCCGGACGGCCGGGCGTGGCCCCAGCTCCCGGCCGAGCGCCGCCGCCGCCTCACCACGCTCCTCGCCGGCTTCCACGTGGCCGAGGAGGCCGTCTCTGAGCACATCGCGCCGTTCGCCGAAGCGGCAAGGAACAGCTCGATGGCATCCCAGGAGAGCTTGGTGGCCTGGGTCTTCTACCTGCAGCGCCGCGACGAGGCTCGCCACGCGCTGCTCTTCGACCGCATCGCCGCCGAGGTGCTCGGCGTGCCCGGAGACAGTCCGGCCGAGCGGCGCGCCGCGGCCCGGGTCCACGTCCCGGCCCCGGTGCTCGAGCTCTTCGAGGTGCGGCTGCCCTCGATGGCCGCCGAGCTCGGGGCGGGCCGCGCCGGGCTGGGCGAGGGAATCGGCCTCTACCACATGTTGCTCGAGGGGATCGTCTTCCACGCCGCGCATAACGCGCTGCGCGACGACCTGGCCGACGGCGCCCTGCCGGGGGTGCGCGAGGGCGTCGAGCGCGTCGAGCTCGACGAGCGCTGGCACATAGGCTTCGGCCTGCGCTGCCTGATCGAGTCCCAGCCCTCCCGCGACCTCCTCGACAACATGCTGGCGAGCGCCGAGGACGCCGCCGCGGCCTGGGGCGACGCTGTCCCCCCCGCCACGCGCGAGCGCATCGCGGACGCGTGTCACCATCGGCTGGCGGCCGTCGGGCTCATCGAGCCGCACATGGCGGCATAGCGCAACGCTTGCTCGAGGCCAGCGAGCTGCTCGAAGGCCCCCCGAAGGAGGACGGCGAGTGAGGCATCAGATCCGCCGCCCCTTTGCCCCGCTCACGATCCCCAACTACCGGCGGTTGTTCGTCGGGCAGGTCTTTGCGCGCTGCGGCGGGTGGATCCAGACGGTCGCAGAGCTCTGGCTCGTCCTGCGCCTGACGGGCAGCGGGGTGTCGCTCGGCTTGACTACAGCACTCCAGTTCGCGCCGATGCTCCTCCTTGGCGCCTGGGCGGGCGTATGGGCGGACCGCGTGCCCAAGCGCCGCATCCTGCTCGCGGCCCAGACCTGGCTGATCGTCCCGGCCGTCGCCCTGCTCGTCCTCACCGCGACCGGCGCCGTGGAGCTGTGGATGGTCTACGCGCTGGTGCTCGCACGCGGATTGGGTAAGGCGGTCGACAACCCGGTGCGCCAGTCCTTCGTGATGGAGGTCGTCGGCCGCGAGCACGTGGCGGCCGCGGTCTCGCTGAACTCCGCGGTCGTCTCCACCGCACGTTTCGTTGGTCCGGCGGCGGGCGGCATCGTGATCTCCTTCGCCGGCCTCACACCCTGCTTCGTCGGCAGCAGCATGGCGTTCCTAGTGGCGCTCGGTGCCCTGCTCTCACTCGACGTCCGCGCGCTCCACCCGGCCACGCTCTCCATACGGCGACCGGGTCAGCTCCGTGAGGCTCTGCGCCACGTTTCCTCGAACCCGAGACTGCGCGTCCCGCTCGCGGCGATGGCGGTGGTCGGCACGCTCGCCTTCAATTTCCAGGTAGTGCTCCCGCTCATGGCGCGCTACACATTCCACGCCGGCCCGGGCACCTACGGCGCTCTGGCCGCATCGATGGGCGCCGGCGCACTCTTTGGCGCCGTCGCCAACGCAGTCCGAGGCTCCCCTTCGCTCGCAGGGCTGGCGAGGATGGCGGTCATTTTCGGCACGGCGATGGCCGCGCTTGCCGCGGCGCCGACGCTGGCGCTGGCGCTGGCGGCGCTGGTGCTCGTTGGGGCCTCCTCCGTAGCGTTCGCGGCAACTACCAATTCCCTGCTCCAGCTCAGCGCGCCGCCGGCCATCCGCGGTCGCGTCATGGCCCTGTGGAGCGTGGTCTACCTGGGCTCGACCCCGATCGGAGGTCCCACGGTGGGCTGGCTCTCACAGCACGCCGGCGCCCGGGCCGGCGTGGTGGTGGGAGCGGTCGCGACGCTCGCCACCGGCATCGCCCTCCTGCGATCGGCCGCGCGCGAGACGCGGCCGGCCGAGCTCCCCGGCCAGCCGTGCGAGCCGGCCCTCCGCGTGCGGCAAGCGGCCTGAGCGTAGTACCTCCCGCCGCGAAGCGCCCAGCCGCGCTGCGGCGAGCCGGCCGCTCCTGCGTCAGCCGGGATCGGGACGCGCTCCGCAGAATCATGGGAAATTCTCTATAAGAGGTGCTGATAATCCCCTTGCTCGTCAATGTGAGCCGGGTTACGGTGGCCTGCCCAGCGCCCGAGACCAGGAGGGGACGTGAGCGTCGACATCAGCCCGGCCGCAGCGGTTCGCGACCGCGCTGCCGTCCGCGGCCCTGCGGCGGTTCGCGACCGCGCGACGGCCCCGACGAGGCAACTCGACGTCGCCGGCTTGGAGCCCGCGGCGCTCGCCGCAACGGTTGACGCGGCGATCGCCTGCCAACCCTTCGTCGGGCGAGGTGACAAGCATGCAGCGGACGCGGCCGCGACCGAGGCGATGCGCCGGGCGCTCGCCAAGGCGCCGGGCCTTGGGACCGTCGTGATCGGCGAGGGAGAGAAGGACGGCGCGCCGATGCTCTACAACGGGGAGCGCGTGGGCGCCGGCGGTCCCGCGTTCGACATCGCGGTCGACCCGCTCGAGTGCACCACTTTCTGCGCGAAGGGACTGCCGGGCTCGCTCGCCACCATCGCGCTCGCGGAGGAGGGCGCGCTGCTGCGCCCGGGTCCGTCCCACTACATGGAGAAGCTCGTCGTCCCTCGGACGGCCCGCAACGCGATCGACATCGCGGACCCCCCGGAACTGACGGCCGCGCGCGTCGCTCGAGCTCTCGGCAAGGACGTCGCAGAGCTGCGTGTGGTCGTCCTCGACAAGCCCCGCCACGCCGGGCTGATCGAACGGGTGCGTCGCTCCGGTGCATCGGTCGCAACACCTTCCGACGGGGACGTGGCGGGCGCGCTCGAGGCGCTGCTGCCGCAGGGCGAGGCCGACGTCTTGATCGGCGTCGGAGGCACACCGGAGGGCGTGATGACCGCTTGCGCCGCAAGGGCGCTCGGGGGAGTCATGCAGGCCCGGCTCGCGCCGCAGAGCGATGCGGAGGCGAGCGCGCTCGTCGAGGCCGGGCTCGACACGGAGCGCGTGTACGTCCTGGAGGACCTCGTCGACGGCTCGGCTTTCTTCGCCGCCACCGGCGTCACCGGCGGGCCACTGCTCCGCCGACCGAGGCGCGTCGATGGAGCCCTCGTGACCGAGTCGCTCCTCGTCTCAGAGCACGGCGTGTGGCGCATCGAGTCACGCTCGACACCCCAACACCCGGAGGACGCGTGACTATGAACCGGACAGCGCTCGAGGAGACGGCTCAGGCGATGGTCTCGGAGGGCAAGGGCATCCTCGCCGCCGACGAGAGCAACGCCACGATGACGAAGCGGCTCGAGGCGGTCGGGATCGAGTCGACGCCGGAGTCACGGCGCCGCTTCCGGGGGCTGATGCTCACCGCCGAAGGCGCGGCCGACCACATCAGCGGCGTGATCATGTACGACGAGACGCTCCGGCAGGCGAGCGACGACGGCACGCCCTTCCCCGAGCTCCTGGCGAGCGCGGGCATCCTGCCGGGGATCAAGGTCGACACGGGCGCCAAGCCGCTCGCGGGCTTCCCCCGGGAGACCGTCACGGAGGGCCTCGACGGGCTTAGCGCCCGCCTGGGCAGGTACCACGAGCTGGGTGCTCGCTTCGCCAAGTGGCGAGCGGTGATCGGTATCGGCTACGACCGACCGACGCGGGGGTGCATCGGGGCCAACGCTCACGCGCTCGCGCGCTATGCCGCGCTCTGCCAGGAAGCCGGCATCGTGCCGATCGTCGAGCCCGAGGTCCTGATGGATGGTGAGCACACGATCGACCGGTCGGAGGAAGTGACGGCGGCGGTACTGCGCACGGTCTTCGGGCAGCTGGCCGAGCAGCGCGTCCTGCTCGAGGGGATCGTGCTCAAGCCGAACATGCTGCTCTCGGGCTATGACTGCCCGGAGCAGGCCCGGGTGGAGGAGGTCGCGGAGCGGACGCTCGCGTGCTATCTCCGCGTGGTGCCGGCGGCCGTGCCCGGGATCGCCTTCCTCTCCGGCGGGCAGAGCGACGAGCGCGCGGCGGCGCACCTGAACGCGATGAACAGGATCGCGGGCATGCCCTGGGAGCTGACCTTCTCCTATGGCCGCGCGCTAGTCGCCGCGCCGCTGAAGGCGTGGGCGGCAAACACCGCCGAGGTCGCCGACGCGCAGGCCGCGTTCCTCCACCGGGCCCGCTGCAACGCGGCCGCCCGCATTGGCGAGTACGCGGAGTCGATGGAGCACGAGCTCGTTGCATGACATGCCCGACTGTCGACGTCTGCTTCACGCCGCGGGAGATCCGCCCGGCGGACGTCGCAGTCGTGGTAGACGTGCTGCGCGCTACGTCGACGATCGTCCAGGCCATGGCGGCCGGCTACCCGCGGGTGCTCTGCTGCAGGTCGGTTGCGACCGCCCGCGATCTGCGAGTCCACGGCCGCGTGCTGGCGGGAGAGCGGGACTGCGTGCGGGTGCCGGGCTTCGAGCTGGGCAACTCGCCGGCGGCCGTGGCGACAGCCGGGCGCCGCGGCGAGGAGCTCGTGCTCGCCACCACGAACGGCTCGCCCGCGATCGTCGCGGCGTCGTCGGCGGCCCGGCGGGTCCTGATCGGGTGCCTGCTGAACCTGCGCGCGGTGCTGGACGCGATCCGAGCTGAAGCCGCCGTGACGATCGTCTGCTCCGGGACCGACGGCCGCCCGGCGCTCGAGGACGTGTACGTGGCGGGTCGTCTCGTGGCGGCCCTCGACGGCATGCGGTCCGACGCCGCGCGCGTGGCCGAGCGGGTAGGGGGCGCATATCCGGCCCCGCTGGAACCGCTTGCTGAAAGCGAGGACGGCGCCCGGCTGCGCGCGATCGGCCAGGAGCCGGACATCGCGTGGTGTGCGCGCGAGTCTGTCCTTGGGGTCGTCCCCGAGGTCTGCTCCAAAGACGACGGGGTGGCAGTGGTCGGAGCGAAGTTATAAATATATACCTATGGATTATGGCCAAGAATTTGTTTGAACTTTCTGGGTGAGCCGGCTAGCGTAGGTCCGCACGGAGATGACGAGCGAGGAAGGAACCCCGATGCCCACGACAAGCGGCAATGGCGCCCGGCCGAAGAAGGACCGATGGTCCGCCGGTGTCACCCCCTACGCGGAGATGGGCTACTACGACGCTGACTACGAGCCGAAGGGCAGCGACATCCTTGCCGCGTTCCGCGTCACGCCGCAGCCCGGCATCGACCCGATCGAGGCCGCCGCCGCGGTAGCGGGCGAGTCATCGACCGCGACTTGGACAGTGGTGTGGACGGACCGGCTGACCGACCACCGGCACTACCAGGCGAAGGCGTACTCGGTCGACCCCGTGCCGGGGTCCGAGGACCAGTACATCGCGAAGATCGCCTACGACCTCGATCTGTTCGAGGAGGGGTCGATCGCGAACATGACGTCCTCGATCATCGGGAACGTGTTCGGCTTCAAGGCACTCCGGGCGCTGCGCCTCGAGGACCTGCGCATCCCGCCGCACTACGTCAAGACGTTCCAGGGGCCGCCCCACGGCATCGTCATGGAGCGCGAGTACCTCGACAAGTTCGGCCGGCCCCTGCTCGGGGCCACGGTCAAGCCGAAGCTCGGACTGTCGGCGAAGAACTACGGCCGGGTGGTGTTCGAGGCGCTCCAGGGCGGCCTGGACTTCACGAAGGACGACGAGAACATCAACTCGCAGCCGTTCATGCGCTGGCGCGACCGCTACCTCTATTCGATGGAGGGCGTCAACCACGCCTCCGCCGAGACCGGCGAAATCAAGGGCCATTACCTCAACGTCACAGCGGCGACGATGGAGGAGATGTACGAGCGCGCCGAGTTCGCCAAGGAGCTCGGCAGCGTGATCGTCATGATGGACCTCACTGTCGGCTTCACCGCGATGCAGTCGATGTCCCGGTGGGCGCGCAGGAATGGCGTAATCCTCCACCTGCATCGCGCCGGCCACTCCACCTACACGCGCCAGAAGTCACACGGTGTCTCGTTCCGCGTTCTCGCGAAGTGGTGCCGGCTGCTGGGCGTGGACCACGTGCACGCCGGCACCGTGGTCGGCAAGCTCGAGGGCGACCCGCGGAACACGAAGGGCTACTACGACACGCTCCGAGAGAACTTCATCCCCGAGAACCCGGAGCACGGGATCTACTTCGACCAGGAGTGGGCGTCGATGCCGGGCGTTATGCCGGTCGCCTCGGGCGGCATCCACGCCGGCCAGATGCACCAGCTGCTGGGTTACCTCGGCGAGGACGCGGTGCTCCAGTTCGGCGGCGGCACCATCGGCCACCCGATGGGGATCGGCGCCGGCGCGACCGCCAACCGTGTTGCCGTCGAGGCGATGATCCAGGCCCGCAACGAGGGAAAGGACTACTTCCAGGAGGGGCCGGACATCCTGGCCCGGGCGGCGAAGGGCTGTCCCGAGCTGAACGCCGCGCTCGAGGTGTGGAAGGACATCACCTTCGACTTCGAGTCAACCGACACGCCGGACTTCGCGGTTACGCCGACAGTCGGCTGAGCGATCCAGAGGAGACGCGACGATGAGGATCACACAGGGCACCTTTTCGTTCCTACCCGACTTGACCGACGAGGAGATCGAGGCGCAGATCCGCTACGCGCTGCAAAACGGCTGGTCGATCTCGATCGAGTACACGGACGACCCACATCCCCGCAACTCCTACTGGGAGATGTGGAACCTGCCGCTGTTCGACCTGACGCCAGACGACGCCCATCTCGCGATGCGAGAGGTCGCCGCCTGCCGCGAGCGCTTTCCCGACCACTACATCAAGCTGATCGCCTACGACGCGCGCTACGGCCGGCAGACGACCGCGCTGAGCTTCGTAGTCAACCGTCCAGCGGAGGAGCCGGGGTTCCGGCTCGAGCGAGCGGACCGGCACGACCGCGCGATCGCCTACCGGCTGCACTCCTACGCCACGGACGCCCCGGTCGGACAGCGCTACCAGGCCCGCGGGGCGGAAGGCTGACGTCGTGGCCGAGCACGCATTCAGCGTCGTGCCCCGGGCGCCAGGTGAGCCGCGCACGGCTTCGCGAGCCGCCCCCGGGGGCGGCCCCGCGGTCCGGCTCGCCGCGGCCGAGACCGCGGACCTCGCTGCGCGCCCGCAGACGCTCGCGCGGCGGACCGGGCTTGACGCGGTACTGGACGAGCTCGACCGCGAGCTCGTCGGGCTGGCTCCGGTGAAGTCCCGGATTCGCGAGATCGCGGCGCTGCTGGTCGTGGATCGCCTGCGCGCCGAGCACGGGCTCGCGTCCGAGCGCCCCTCGCTGCACATGTGCTTCACCGGCAATCCGGGCACGGGCAAGACGACCGTGGCGCGGCGCATGGCCGCGATCCTCCATCGGCTCGAGTACATCGAGCGGGGCCATCTGGTCTCGGTCACACGCGAGGACCTTGTCGGCCAGTACGTCGGCCACACGGCGCCGAAGACCAGGGACGTGCTGAAGAAGGCCTACGGCGGAGTGCTCTTCATCGACGAGGCCTACTACCTGCATCGGCCCGAGAACGAGCGCGACTACGGCCAGGAGGCGATCGAGATCCTGCTCCAGGCGATGGAGAACGAGCGCGACAAGCTGGTCGTGATCCTGGCGGGCTACAAGGACCGTTTGGACGAGTTCTTCGGCTCGAATCCGGGCATGCAGTCGCGCGTCGCCCACCACATCGACTTCCCGGACTTCACGGTGGACGAGCTACTGCGGATCGGCGACCTGATGCTCGAGCAGCGGGCGTATCGCTTCTCCCCGGAGGCGCGGCAGGTTTTCCGCGATTACATCGAGCGCCGGCAGCTGAGGCCGCGCTTCGCGCATGGCCGCAGCATCCGCAACGCCATCGACCGGGCGCGCCTGCGCCAGGCGAGCCGCCTGTTCGAGTCTGAGACGGCGCTCGGGCGGGACGAGCTGATCACGATCGAGGCGGAGGACTTGCTCAAGAGCAGAGTCTTCGCCCGGAACGACGATTAAAGGAGCGAGAGCGGTGCCCCGGCCCACGATACTCGGCGTCGTCGGTGACTCGGCGGCGGGCAAGACCACCCTCACCCGCGGCCTCGTCCGCATCCTCGGCGAGGACAAGGTCACGCACGTCTGCACGGACGACTACCACCGCTACGACCGCAAGCAGCGCGCGGAGCGGAACATCACCCCGCTCGACCCCGAGTGCAACTACGTGGACGTCATGGCCCAGGATCTTCGCCACCTGCGCGGCGGGAAGGCGATCCTGAAGCCGGTGTATCGGCACGCGGACGGCACGTTCGCCCCGCCGGTCTACATACGCCCGAAGGGCTTCACGGTCATCGAGGGGCTGCTCGGCTACTACGTGCAGGAGATGAGGGAGGTCTACGACGTGCGGGTCTTCCTCGCTCCCCCGGAGGACCTGCGGCGGAAGTGGAAGGTCGACCGCGACTGCTCACGTCGCGGCTACACGACCGACCAGGTGCTCGCCGAGCTCGACCGGCGCGAGCCCGACTCGGCCGCGTACATTCGGCCGCAGCAGCGCTACGCCGACCTGGTGGTGTCGTTCATGCCGTGTGAAACGGGCGACCCCGAGCGCCTCGACGCGAACCTGGTGCTTCGGGAGGGTCTGCCACATCCCGACCTTTCCCCGTTCGTCGGTAACGGCGGGAAGGGGATCACGCTCCTCGAACGGGGAGCCGATCGCCACATGCGTATCCCCGGCGACATCGACCGGGAGCGGGCGGCCGAGCTGGAGGAGGCCATCTGGGACCGTCTCCACTTCGCCACCCACCTGCGCTCCCAGCGCCTGGGCGAGTTCACCATCGGGACCGAGCTCCACCGGTCGGAGTCCCTCGCGCTCGTCCAGTTGCTGATCCTCTACCACGTGGTGACGGCTCGCGCCGCGATCGCCCTCGGCGGTAGCGGGACGCGTGCCGACAGCGTGAGCGTCGTGTCCCCGGTCGGCGACGGCCGCGAGACGGGCGCGCCCGCGACAGCACCGCAAGCATGAGGCCGCTAGCCATCGCTCCGGCCCCGGCCGCTCTCGCCGGCGAACGGCTCGATCGGCTCTGCGTCGACGCCATCCGGACACTCACGATGGACGCGGTGCAGAAGGCGAACTCGGGCCACCCTGGCATGCCGATGGCAATGGCGCCGGTCGCCTACCTGCTCTACACGCGCTATCTCAGGCACAACCCGGGCGATCCCGCCTGGCCCGACCGCGACCGCTTCCTGCTGTCGGCCGGGCACGGCTCGATGCTGCTCTACGCCGTCCTGCACTTGTGCGGCTACGACGTGTCGCTGGACGAGGTCAAGCACTTCAGGCAGTGGGGATCGCTCACACCCGGACACCCCGAGCGCGTCCTCGGCGGCCATGAGACGCCCGGCGTAGAGACCACAACAGGACCGCTCGGCCAGGGATTCGCGAACGGCGTCGGGATGGCGATGGCCGAGCGCTTCCTCCGCGAGTGCTACGGCGCGGAAATCATGGACCACCGCGTGTTCGCGATCTGCTCGGACGGCGACCTGATGGAGGGGGTCGCCTCGGAGGCGGCTTCGCTCGCCGGGCATCTCGGCCTCGGCCGCCTCGTCTACGTCTACGACGACAACCACATCTCGATCGACGGCGACACGGCCCTCTCATTCGATGCGGAGGACGTGGACGTGCGCTTCCGCTCCTACGGCTGGCACGTGCAGGCCGTCGAGGACGCGAACGATCTTGTCTCGCTCGCACGCACGCTCGAGGCGGGAATCGCCGAGGAGGAGCTCCCCTCGCTGATCCGCGTGCGCTCCACGATCGCCTGGCCGGCGCCGAACGCGCGCGGTACCGCTGCAGCCCACGGCGCCCCGCTCGGCGAGGACGAGGTCCGCGCGACGAAGGAGACGCTCGGCTGGGATCCCGACCTCGAATTCCACGTGCCCAGCGAGGTATACGAGGCATTCGGCGTCTGCGCGGCCCGCGGCCGGGAGCTCGAGCGGGAGTGGCAGCGGCGCCTGGCGGGCTGGCGGGCGCAGGACCCCGTCCGGGCCGGGGAGTGGGAGCGCGCCTGGCAGGGCCGGCCGGCGGAGGGCCTGGCGGAAGCACTCCCATCGTTCGATCCGGCCGAGGCCGGCGCCCTTGCCACCCGTGCGGCCGGGAGCGCGGTGATGCAAGCGTTCGCGCCGTGCGTCCCCACGATGTTGGGCGGCGCCGCGGACCTCGCCGAGTCGACCAAGACCGGATTCAAGGGGGAGTCGAGCTTCAGCCACGGACGGGCCGGCCGGAACGTGCACTTTGGCGTGCGCGAGCACGCGATGGGCGCGGCCGTGAACGGCATGGCGCTCCACGGCGGGATCGTGAAGCCGTACGGCTCGACCTTCCTGATCTTCTCGGACTACATGCGTCCCGCGATCCGCCTATCGGCGCTCATGCGGCTTCCGGTCGTGTGGGTGTTCTCACACGACTCGATCGGACTGGGCGAGGATGGGCCTACCCACCAGCCCGTCGAGCACTACGCCGCGCTGCGGGCGATCCCGGGCCTGACGGTAATCCGGCCGGCCGATGCTGCCGAGACTGCCGAGGCGTGGCGAGTCGCGCTCGAGGACTGCAGCGGCCCGGTGTGTCTTCTCCTCACCCGCCAGGCGGTGCCCGCGCTCGACCGATCGCGGTTGGCCGCGGCGAGCGGACTTGCCCGCGGCGCCTACGTG
>Ga0126312_10003135_pt1 | contig 11130 bp, 8 predicted proteins | sample Plot104A_FD_92537 | JGI IMG/M metagenome (GOLD analysis project Ga0126312, IMG submission 92537) | Serpentine soil microbial communities from UC McLaughlin Reserve, CA, USA - Plot104A | ecosystem: Environmental > Terrestrial > Soil > Grasslands | place: USA: UC McLaughlin Reserve, Lake County... | reverse complement strand
CGTGGAGCTCGTAGCGCAGGGCGTTGATGACCGCCCCCGCCATCAGGGACAGGCTCACCAGGTAGAACCACACGAGCGCGATCAGGATGAATCCGATCGTGCCGCCGAGGTCGCCGATGCTGGACACGTTCGCGAGGTAGAACGGATAGACGGCGTTCGCGACTCCGGTGGTAAGGGTGACGAACAGCGCACCCGGCCACACACCCCGCCAGGGGACGTGACCCTTCGGCACGAAGTAATAGATCGCGCAGCAGATCCCGAAGACGCCGATCAGCGCCAGCAGCAGCAGCAGAGCGTTCGCCAATCCCCCGATCTCGGACAGGCCGAAGGGCAGGTTCCCAGCGCTTGAGACGAGGAATGCCTCCAGGGTCGGAACGATGACGCTCGCCGCGAGGAAGAGCGTGACGACGAGCAACATCACCAACGCGAAGCGCTTCTGCTCGAGCCAGCCTCGGCACCGGACGTGGTAGATGCGGCAGAAGGCCGTGTCCATGGCGCCCCAGAACGAGGTGCCGATCCACAGGGCGCCGATCACCGCGGCTACGCCGATCGTCGTCGAGCTGTCGCGGATGCGTGTGAGCGCGTTGTCCAGCGTGTTCATCTCGACCGCCGGGAACAGGCGCTGGAGGTCGTTGAGCACGCTGGCCTCGACGTCGGAGCTCTGGAGGATCCGTCCGAAGATGAAAAGGACCAGCAGCGCGAACGGGAAGAGGGCCAGTACGAGGTTGTAAGCGACCATTCCGGCCAGGCCGGTGATGTTCTCCTTGTAGGCGCGGTGCCAGAACGCCTTCAGGAAACGCGTCGCGCCGGACTGATGCTCCTCCGGCGAGCTCTTGGGGCGGCGGAGCCCCAGCGCCGTCAACGTCGCTCGCGCACCGCCTCCAGGGCACGGCTGAACACGCGCACGCCGAGCGTCGCTGCCTCGGCCGCCACGGTGATGCCGGCCCACGCAACCTCCTCCACGCCGCGGCGTCCGGACTCGCCCGGTGCGGATTCAGCTCGCGACGGCGCCCGAGGAGGCCCCGCGGAGGCGCGCGGCGGCGCAGGCGGAGTGCGCTTCCCGGCCCGCCTGGGGGCGGATGCGCGCGGCACGCTCGCACCGGCGCGCGAGGACGGCTTCCCTTTGGCGTCCCTGCTCTGGGCGCGCTTGGGACCGGACGTCCCCTTGTTATCGCGCCGCGGGCTGCGAACTCCGGGCCGCGCGCTCGGGAGATTCCCGAACACGCCGCGATCGTCGGCCGGGGGCTGTGGCTGGTCGGGCTCTTGGATCATCGTCCTGTATTCCAGCGTTCTCGACGGACGCCTGCGCCGCTGCGTCGATTTCGTAACTCCGCGGAGAGCGACGTGTTGTAGCCGGTGACGTTGGCGATCCGGCGAGGCACCATCTGCGCAGGAATCAAAGCACCGTCACGGGTTCCCGCAGCAAATGGCGAAAAACCGACGACTTCTCCAGATGCAGCGGATATCATGCGGGCAATCGTTGAGTGTCCCTATGCTGGAAAGGACCCCGGCGAGGGGAGCCACCACTCCCATCGACCGCTTTCTTGTCGCAAGATCGGGCTTCGGGGCCACGGGCCGGACACCATCCGACTCTGGAATTCGCGGCGGCGCCCGATATAGACATTAGGACCAACTCAATCCACGACAAGTTGAAGGAAGACGAGAGCGAGCGAATGCTAGTTGCCGAGATTCAAGAGCTTGACGAAGTGAAGACCCTGGTGGTCAAGGGTCAGCAGGACGGCGTCATCTCCTACGGCGAGGTCGCGACCGCGGTGTCCGAGGTCGATCTCGACGAGTCGGATATCGAGGAGCTCTACGCCTACATCGAGCGGCAGGGCGTCGAGCTGGTCGAGGACGTCGACCCAGCCCAGGCCGCTGCCACGCAGGAGGCCGAGCCGGACAAGCGCGGCAAGCGCCGCAAGGCGACCGCGCTGGACCTGAAGCCGGACATGACCACGGACTCGCTTCAGCTCTTCCTGAAGGACATCGGCAAGGTTCGACTCCTCACCGCGCAGGAGGAGGTCGATCTGGCCAAGCGCATCGAGCGCGGCGACCTCGACGCGAAGCAGAAGATGGTCGAGTCGAACCTCCGCCTCGTCGTCTCGATCGCCAAGAACTACCGCAACCAGGGACTTCCCTTCCTCGACCTCATCCAGGAGGGGACACTCGGTCTGGTTCGTGCCGCCGAGAAGTTCGACTACCGGAAGGGCTTCAAGTTTTCGACCTACGCGACCTGGTGGATCCGTCAGGCGATCGCCCGCGCCCTCGCCGACAAAGCTCGCACGATCAGGATCCCGGTCCACGTCGTCGAGAAGCTGAACAAGATCGGCCGGGCGGAGCGCAAGCTCGTCACCGAGCTGGGCCGCGAGCCCACCCCCGAGGAGATCGCCGAGGTCACCGGCATCGATCCCGAGGAGGTCGACCAGATCAAGCGCTCGGCGCAGGCGCCCGTGTCGCTCGAGAAACCGGTCGGCGACGAAGAGGAGTCGGAGTTCGGTCAGTTCATCGCCGACGAGAAGGCCGAATCGCCCTTCGACCGCGCTGCGGACCTCCTGACCAAGGAGGCGCTCCGCGAGGCGCTCGAGAACCTCTCCTACCGCGAGCGGCGCGTGCTCGAGCTCCGGTACGGGTTGGGCGGCGAGCACCCGCGGACGCTGGACGAGGTCGGTCGCACCTTCAACGTCACTCGCGAGCGGATCCGCCAGATCGAGAACCAGTCGCTGAAGAAGCTGCAGTCCCTCGCCGAAGCGCAGAAGCTCCGCGAGGTCGCCTGACCGGCGATCGCGATCAGTTCCCGATTCGCTTCACGTAGCGCCGTTTGAAACCGATCGGCTCGAAGCCCGTCTTTCGGTAGAGCTCGGGCACGGTCTCGCCCGCGTTGGCGATGACGAAGGTGAGCTCGTTCCCGTCCGCGTGCGACGCGCGCGCCGCCGCGCTCACCACGGCACGGGCGAGGCCCCGGCCGCGATGCAACGGCAGGGTCGCGACGTCCTCCACCTGGCCGACGCCGTCCGCGCCCAAGAGCCAGGCCCGCGATACGACCTCGCCCTCATCCTCGACCGCGAACCAGCGCCCGCCTACGGTCGCCTCGAGACGACGATCCAGGTCGCCCAGCTGACGGGCGAGAGCCTCGTCGCCGGGGAACGTCTCGAGCGTGATCTGGCGGCGGCTCTCCGCCACGTCGTCGAAGGACACCTCGGCGATGGCCATCTCGGGCGCGGGCGGTACCCGCCGGAGGGCCATCAGCACGAAGCGGGCCTCCTCGAAGCCCTGGTTCCGAAGCCCGGGTCCCAGGGCGTCGGCGACGTGGTCATCGGTAACCACCACGGCGGCCTGCGCCAGACCGACGTCGCGGGCAAGTTCGACGGCTTCGGCGCCGACCCGTTCGCCGTCACCATGGACCGGATCCTCGACCCGGAAGTAGCTGGCGTCCCAGACCCTCGGCAGTTCGGGGGAGATGAGCACGGTGCCCAGGCGCCACTTTCGCACCTCGGTCGCCGCGCCCTCGTCGACCTGCGCCATGAAGGCAAGCGCGCCCCTGAGCTCGTCCCGTTCCGAATCCATGGCGGCGCAGGCTACGAGAGGGCACCGAACGCGTTCGCGGACGAGGGAGAGGTAGACACAGTCATCGGCGAAGGCGACGCGCCGAAAGGCTCACTTCACTTCGTAAAGCATTAGCTATACTCGGCCTTGCGGTAGGGGAGCCGCGATCACCCGAATTTTCCTGCCATCAAGCCGCAAATGACCGAGAATCCCTGTCCAGTCGGATGCTGTGCGGAGATCATCTCCGGCAAGTGGACTCTCCTCCTGATTCGCGACCTCGCCGAGGGCAGCCAGCGCTTCTGTGAGCTCGAGCGCTCGCTCGACGGCATCAGCCCCCGAACCCTTTCGCTTCGCCTTCGGGCGCTCGAGGACAACGGGATCGTCGAGCGCCGCACCTATCCCGAAGTGCCCCCTCGGGTCGAGTACGCGCTAACGGAGAAGGGCAAGGCGCTCGTGCCCCTGATCGAGGACATGCGCGCCTACGGCCGCCGGTGGCTCCTGAAGAGCGACCGCCGCGAAACCGCCGTCGCCGTCTGAGCGTCTACTCACCGCTCCTTCACTCGCCGCGTCCTGGTCATTCGAGCGGTGCGTTTGCCGGCCCGATGCCGAGGAATGCACCTCTCGATGCACCGAGCGGATCGCTGCAACCCTGCTTGCAGCCGCAGGAGCGCCCCGTGCCCGGGCGAAGCGTCCGGGCATGCGTGACCTGGTCGTCCAAGAGGCGTTGAAGGTGATGGCCCGCGACGCCTCCGAGCGACTGCGGGAACTGGTAGCTAAGGGAGAGGATCTTCCCTATGACGTGCACGAGGCCGAGGCCGGCACTCCGCTTCCGCAGTACGTCCCCCTGACCGAGGAATTCATCCGCGATCAATCGCAGGCCCTCTGCGCGCTTGATTCGTTCGGTGCCGCGTGCGCTGCGGTGGACTCGGCCGAGCTCGCCGCCCCCTACCTCGAGAGCTTCGGCATCGCCGTCCCGGACGAGGGCCGCAAGCGGGGCGAGCTCGCCGGCGTCGTCTTCCTGTGCCGGCTTTGGGCCGGATCGACCGACTTCTCGGTTGACGATGCGCGGCTCGGGGCGACGATTGCCGAGCTCGAGGCGGGAGGGGAGATCGCGGAGGACGAGATCGAGGTGATCGTCCCCGTTCGCGGGTTCCAGATGCCGGTAACCCGGCTGGAGCTCGCCACCGCCACGATCGTTCGCGCCGACACCGTGGACGTCCCCGCCGAGGCAAAGGCCGCCGAAGGGTCCGGCGCCGCCGGTTGGGAGCCGACCTTCCTCGCGGCCACGCGCGTCAGCGAATCCGACTCAGCCGACGGTCGGCCGGTCGACGCCGGCGCCCGCGCCGTGGAGGCCTTCCGGCAGCTCGTCACAACGCTGCGGCTCTATAAGCGCGGTGGAATCTCGCTAGGCCCATACGCGTGGACTCGGGCCGGGGAGCATCGCTGGCGCCGAATCGCCACGGGCGCTGGGAAGCCGCGACGCGGCGGTTACCGGATGGTCGAGGAGGAGTTGAGCGACCTTGCCGTCTTTTCGCGCGCTCTCGCCTATCGCTCCACCGCCTTCGGGCGTCCCGCCAGGGGCGAACCGGGGGTCTCGGGTGCGCTGGCGCGGGCGATCTCCCGCTTCGAGGCCGGGCTCGAGCGAGCCGTGGTCATCGATGCTCTGAACGACTACCTCCTCTCGCTGCGCTTCGTCCTCGAGGGCGGTGGCGCGGCACAGCTGGGTCTCGCGATCCGCGTTGCGGCGCTTTGCGCGGAGCCCGAGCAGCGCGGCGAGGTGAAGGCGATCGTCGACCGGGCCGTCAGCCTGGAGCGCGAGCTTTGGAGCGGAGATCCGGCGCCCGCCGGCGGCGGGGTTCCTACGCCCGCGCAGACGGCGGCCGAAGTCGAGGACCTGACGCGCGCGATCTTGAGGGATGCCGCCTGCGGCCATCTGGGAGGCGACCTGCGCTCCACGGCGGACGAGATTCTGCTCGCCGACGGGCTCGCGGTCGGAGAAGGGAGGGCCGAGCAGCGTGGCGGGGCCGAGGAATGGGACGTTCCTCGGGCCGATGCGGCCTTGGAGGAGACTCGGGAGATGTCGCTCGAGGAGCTCGAGGCCGAGCTCCACGCCCCAGGCGAGGCCACCGCCGACCCATCGGAGAACGGCCACGAGCCGGTGCCAAAGGGCCCCGAGCCCGAGACGCCGGAGTCCCAGCCGCCAGCGGCAGGGCAGGAGACGCTGTGGATGGACGTGGCGGCGGAATGGCACCAGCCCGAGCGCGGCGAAGACGTTGGACCGATGCAGGTTCCCGAGCCTGGAGGGCGAATCAGGGTCGAGTCACGCCCCCAGCAGGAGGAGGAGTCAGTGTTCGACAGCGAAGCCCACGCCCACCAGGAACGGCCGAGAACGGTCGGCGAGGCAGCCGATTCGAGCCGCGCACGCGTCGCCGAGCTGCTCTCCGAACGCCCCAAGGATCGTGCCGACACGTCCGAGCGCGTCGCCTATCTCTTTCCCAGGCCCGAGACCACCGAGTGGAACGTGCGCGAGCTGAGCTATGACCGGCGTCGCCGCGCCCAGATCAGCGCCTCATAGCCGATCGCATGTGCCGTCCGGCGAAGCCGGCGCACGTGTTCAGATTTCCTCCGATCACCCAGGAAGAGCGGCTTGAGTACCCGGCGGGCCCTGTGCCCGCCGGGCTCAGGCCTGTCCTGCGGGAGGGTCAAGCCTCGGCGGCGATGGCTGTCCGCTCGCGCGCGCCCGCCGCGAACAGGTACTCGTTGATGCGCATCAGGCCCGCGAGGTCGTGCACGTCGGTGTCCAGGTAGGGGACCTGGATCACGAGCCGAGCGCGCATCTCCGCCGTCAGGCGCTTGATGTTGCGCTGATCGCGGCCGGCCAGTGCCCGGTAGTCGTCGAAGTTCTCGATCACCCGCCGCGCCAGGTCGTCGTCGCCCAGGGCCTCGGCCAGCTCCCTCTCCAATCGCTCGTCATAGGCGGCTAGCTCGCTCTCGTAATGGACCTTGTTGACGATCACGCCGCCAAACGGAAGCTCGGCCTCCACGAGCTTGCGATGAAAGTAAACGGCCTCGGTGATTGGCTCGCCCTGGGGCGCGCAGACGACCAGGAAACAGGTCTCGGGCCTCGCCAGCAGTTCGCTCACGCGCTTTGCCCGCTCGCGGAAGCCCCCGACCATGCTGCTGAAGGCCTGGAAGAACTCCGACAGGTCCTCCAGGACCTCGACCCCGGTCAGGCGGCGAAGCACCGAGAACATCATCGAGGTCCCTCTCCCGAAGACCTTCATCCCGAGCCCGGTGGGACGCATGAACACCTGAAGGGCGCGGCCCTCGATGAACTGCATCAGGCGTCTTGGGGCCTCCAGGAAGTCCAGCGCGTTCCGGCTCGGAGGGGTGTCGAGGACGAGCAGGTCGTAGCGGTCCTCGGCATGGAGCTCGAAGAGCTTCTCCATCGCCATGTACTCCTGCGAGCCCGCGAGGGCCGCGGAGAGCTGCTCGTAGATGCGATTGGAGAGGATGCGGTCGCGGGTCTCCTCATCGGGTGCGTGCCGCCGCACGAGCTCGTCGAACGTCGCCTTGGCGTCGAGCATCATGGCCCAGAGCTCCCCGCCCTGGGTGTCGACGCCGGCGTCGGCGAACAGCTTCGGGTCGACCCGGCGTTCGTCGTTGCCCAGTTCCGGCAACCCGAGCGAGTCGGCGAGTCGCTTCGCCGGGTCGATCGTGAGAACGGCAACCTTTTTGCCGCGCGCCGCCATCCCGGCGGCGATCGCCGCCGAGCTCGTCGTCTTGCCCACTCCGCCAGATCCAGCGCAGATGCAGACGCGCTTGCCGTCGAGAAGATCGCCGACGCCGGCCATCAGTCGATCTCGCCGGACAGCTCGCGGATCTCCTCGACGCCGATCTCCGGCTCGAAGACGAAGGGAAGGGTTCGGACCGGCGCGCTCACGAGCTCGGCGAGCCGAGCGAGCTGCTCCCGCTGCGATGCCCCCCGGCGGCTCTCGCTGAGCGCCGCCCGGCAGGCTGCGCGGAACGTTCCGTTGCCGTTCTGGGAGGCGGCCTCCAGGCGCTCGGTCTCCGGCCTCGAGAAGCGCTCCGGATAGAGCGCGTTCATGTAGACCCGGTCCACCGCCACGCCGACATCCTCGGTGAGCGTGTGCTCCAGGGACGCCGTTTCGTTCACGGGCATCTCCTCAGGAAGCGCGACGATGGCCACCCCGGTCTTACGGTGGTTGACGAGGAAGGTCTCGAGCGCCTCGGCCTGGGCCTTGATCGGCCCGACCCTGGCGACGTTCGCGAACGTGCGGGGGGTCTGCAGGAACGCGACGCCGTGGCCCGTGGCGGGCGCGTCGACGATCACGAGGTCGTACTTGCGGCCCTTCTTCACCTTGCGGTCCGGAAGCGCGACCTCCCAGATCTTGCCAATGGTGACGAGCTCGCGCAGCCCTGGCGTGGCGGCCGCCAGGTAAGTGAAGATCCGCGACCTGAACAGCAGGTCCCGCATCGCCCGGACCTTCAGCTGCAGCAGCAGGTACTCGCGCATCGCCTGGTCGGGATCGATCGAGATCGCCCACAGGTTCTCGGCCATCTCCACCTCGTGAAACCCCACCTCGGCCCGGTTGAAAACCTGGGACGTGTGCTCCTGGGAGGAGACCTCGCACACGATCGTGCGGCGTCCCTGGGCCGCGGCGGCGAGCCCCATGGCGAGGGCGACCGTCGACTTGCCGACCCCGCCCTTGCCGGTGACGATCACGAGGCGCTTGTCGATCAGCTCGGGCACCGTCGGAACATACTCTTGACCGCCGAGGGGTCGCTAAACAGCTGGACGGTCGACTAGAACCTCGAGCGTTGAATCAGGGCTTCGATTGGCCTGGGCGTGGTCGTGGGGCAAGCACACCAAAACGGGTACCCAAGGAGAGCACCCGACGTCATCTGGCCGACCTCGGGTCCCGAATCAGCGCGGTTACGCCAACGATGGTCGAGAAACCGACCTATATGTGCGGTTTTTCGACCATCGCCGCCCCGGCCTCGCTTTCGGGCGAGGCCGGGGCGCCGCGGGACTGACTGGCCCGGCTTGAGCTCCGATCGAATCGTGAGCGGCGCGTCACGGTCATTGCGTCTCATGAGAAGGAAACGCACGAGCGCGTGCGAATAATCGCGATCAATGGGTCTCTTCAGCCGTGGTTCCAAGTCAGATGTCCCCCTGAACGGGGATGAGTGGTCGACGAACGGCGGCTCGCGAAACCGCGAGCCGATCGCCGAATCGACCGAGGAAAAGCGCCAGCCGGCGCCCGTCCAGGACCGCGAGGAGGAGTCCACGATCGAGAAGACGCCGGAGCTCGACGATCCCACCATCGAGGAGGCGCCGGAGCTCGTGGAGGGCAGCTCCGATGATGATGCGGCCCCCGAACAGGCGGATGCCCCGGCGATCGACGAGCCCGCGACCGTCGCCGAGGCGCCCGAGGCCGAGGCTTCGCCCGAGCCTGCCGCGCCTCCAGAGCCCAAGGAGAAGCCGCCCGTCAACCGGCCGTCCCCGCAGGAAGACGACGAGCGGCGGATCAGCGCCGAGCAGGCGCTCGCCCCGGTGCGCAGGCCCGGGATGGGCAGGCCGCCTGGAGCCCACATCGGCGATGAGTCCGAGCGCCGGGCCCGGATCATCTCCTTCGCCAACCAGAAGGGTGGCGTCGCCAAGACGACCACCACCTTGAACCTCGCGGTCGCGTTCGCCGAGTCAGGTCACGACGTCCTCGTGATCGACCTCGACCCGCAGGGCAACTTGACGATGAGCCAGGGGATCGACCCCGACAAGGTCGACCGGAGCATGTACGACGTGCTCGTCGATCACATCCCCATTCGCGACGTCATCCAGGAGCGCGAGATCGACGTCGCGGTCGCCTCGATCGACCTCGCTGGAGCCGAGATCGCCATGAGCATGCAGATCGGGCGCGAGCGTTCGCTCGAGAAGGCCCTCTCGGCCGTCATCGACGACTACGACTTCGTCTGCATCGACACGCCCCCGAGCCTGGGATTGCTCACGGTCAACGCCCTCACGGCGTCGGACAAGGTGATCGTCCCCGTCCAGTGCGAATATCTCTCCATGAGGGGGCTCGTCCAGCTGCAGAACACGATGGAGATGATTCGGGAGAACCTGAACCCGCGCGTCCACATCGAGGGGATCCTCCCGACGATGCTCGACTCGCGGACCGTCCATGCGAAGGAGGCGGTCGAGATCCTCGAGGAGAACTTCGGCGAGCTCGTCTTCAAGTCGCGCATCCGCAAGGCGATCAAGTTCGCCGAGGCTCCGGTGCGGGGCTCCAGCGTGCTCAAGTACGATCCGAAGGGGAACGCCGCCGAGTACTACCGCGATCTGGCCAAGGAGGTCCTGACGAATGGCGCGTCGTAAGCGGGCCAGCATGCGCGAGGGCCCGCTCGCCGATCTCTTCCGCTCCACCGTCCGCGAGGACGAGGAGGAGCCCACCAAGCAGCAGCCGCTGCGCGAGCAACCGCGGGAGGAGCCCACGCGCATCGTGGACCCCGAGCAGCAGCCCCCGCCGGCGCCGCGCCCGGAGCCTCCCCAGGTTCACGAGGAGCCCGATCCCGAGCCAGCGGCACCCGATCCCGAGCGCGTCCGCGCGTATCGCGTCGAGGACCTGCAGGACGTCCCTGCGCCGAAGGAGCGCCTGAGCCGGATCTTCGCCGAGGAGCACGACGTCGAGGGCCCGGCTTATGGCCGTGAGGAGCCCGGGCTCAGCGACTATCACGGCCCTCCGCGCCCGCACATGCCGGTGATTCGCGTCGTCGGCGTCGGCGGCGCCGGCGTGAACGCCATCAACCGCATGATCGAGGCACAGATTCCCGGCGTGGAGTTCATGGCCATCAACACGGACCTTCAGTCGCTCCAGCAGTCGACCGCGGACGTCACCGTGCACCTCGGCAGCGGGGTCGCGCGCGGGCTCGGGACCGGTTCGAACCCCGAGCTCGGCTACCAGGCGGCCTTCAACGAGCAGGACAAGATCAAGCGCCTGCTCAAGGGCTCCGACATGGTGTTCGTCACGGCCGGCGTCGGCGGGGGCACGGGCACCGGCGCGGCACCCGTCCTCGCGCGGCTTGCGCGGGACGTGGGCGCGCTGACTGTTGGCATCGTGACGAAGCCGTTCCGGTTCGAGGGAACCCGGCGGAGCACGCAGGCCGAGGAGGGGATCGAGGCGCTCAGCTCCGAGGTCGACACCCTGATCGTGGTGCCCAACGAGAAGCTTCTGACCGTGCTGGCGCGCGAGACGACGATGATCGAGGCCTTCCAGGTCGCCGACGACGTCCTCCGCCAGGGGGTTCAGGGCATCTCCGAGCTGATCACGCTCCCCGGCCTGATCAACCTGGACTTCGCCGACGTCCGCACCACGATGCGCGACGCCGGGCAGGCATTGCTGGGCATCGGCATGGGCACCGGCGAGACCCGCGCCGTGGCCGCTGCCGAGCGGGCGGTGTCGTCACCCTTGCTCGAGACCTCGGTCGACGGCGCCCGCTCGATCCTGCTCTCGATCACGGGCGGGCCCGACATGGGCCTGCTCGAAGTCTCCGAGGCCGCCCAGGTCG
>Ga0126312_10003134_pt1 | contig 11134 bp, 16 predicted proteins | sample Plot104A_FD_92537 | JGI IMG/M metagenome (GOLD analysis project Ga0126312, IMG submission 92537) | Serpentine soil microbial communities from UC McLaughlin Reserve, CA, USA - Plot104A | ecosystem: Environmental > Terrestrial > Soil > Grasslands | place: USA: UC McLaughlin Reserve, Lake County... | reverse complement strand
TCTCTCTGTTTACGACCAGACTCCGACGCCGCCCGCGCTGTAAGTCATTAAGGAGACTTCACGCACGAGGTCTCCTAAACCAGAGCCCACTAACCATGGTGTCCACCGCGCCGTACGTGAGTCTCATCTGACCCTTCGGGCGCTGTGTGTTTAGGAGACCCACCAAGGTCTACTAAACCCGCAAGGTCCCCTAATGGTGATAGAGACTTTCCGCCCATATACTGCGAGGTTAGGACGACCCGGACGACAGGCCGGGGTTTAGGGGACCCGTAAAAGGTCTCCTAAACCCGAATTAGCGCCAAAGGGCGAAGAAGCTGCCCTATATAGGCAATTTCGTGGTGCTGATTTAGAAGGCCAACATTTAGAAGACCTTCCTTCCAGGGTCTCCTAAACCACGACAGCTCTATTGCAAGGGCGCGGTGTGAGAAAGCCACCGGTCTGCGAGCTGATGAGCCCATGGCCGATCGGCGGGTCCCATAGAAAGGCGAGGATATTTAAGGCCTCGCGGGGCTTCGAAATATTGCTAACCAAACCGTCGAACGAACCTTATTCGTCCGCGGACTTCAGCCAGAATGTCCCACGGCTCCTCAGAGCCTCCTCAAACGTCTCTCCAGCCGAGGAACGTGATCTCGACGACCCTGCGGGCCTGACCGTACATAACGACGTTCAAATCGCCTTGTACACACCGGAGTCGGGCAGGCCGGACCTCCCATAATGGACTGGGCTACTGAACTCCTGCTACCCCTCCCCCCGCATCAGCGTCCCGACGGGGTGCCGCGTATTGGCCCGAGCGCATCCTTCGTACTGGTGCGCGATATATAGTGGTTTGAGTTCTGGGCCTTGAGTGTTCGGCGAGTCTACCGAGACGCCGCCTCTGCACGTCGTATATGCTTCCCGCACAGTGCGTCTCGAGATCCTGGATTACCGCCGTATGAGCAAGAAGATCCGGGAGGACTTCGACTCGCCAGAGTGGGGGTCTCGGCCCCCGATTCTCCTCTTCACGGGCGACGTGGCCCGCCGCCCCAACTACTGGCAGGCCATGTGCAAGCTCCTCGGTGTACATCCGATCCTCCTCTTTGGCTACATTCCGCACGGCCAGCTGCTCTGAAGGCCCCGTACTCAGAACTTCTTAAGTAAAGCCCCAGGGCTCCTGCCTGCAAGGACCCCGGGGACAGGGAATGCTGAAATCGTGGTTGGCTACCTGGCGTTACAGCCCTTTGGCTGTAGCTCGTCGACTAGAAGCCCATCTGGGGGCGTACTCGTCGGGACGATGAACGTTACGTAGAGCACCGCCTTAGCGTTGCCAAGGTTGCGCACAAGATGCACTTCGTCGTTACTTTCAACGAAACCCTCGCCCACCTTGTAGATGCTCTTCTCACATTTCACGTCATATTCAGTGACGGTGCCAGACTTGATCGCCACCAGAGCCACTCCAGGATGATGGTGCCAGCCAGTCGAGCCTCCAGGTTCAATGACGACCTTCGCAATCGCAGCGTCTGCCGAACGTTGCTCGCTTTCCACTTCGATGCCCTGGTTCTCAGCATCGAACTTCCCCAAAGTTGCTCGCGTTAATGGGGTCGGGGTCGTCCCCTTAGGCGGGGTGGCAAGCGCAGCTCCCACAACTACGGCTAGAACAGTCACTGCGACTGCCATAAGCAATATCGCCCTTCTCATCATCTATCCTTTCTCTTTTCCGTCCCTACTGCTAGTCTCGAGTGGCTCCGGTCTATGACACCTCCTTCTGTAGCGGCATGCAGTGCTCATTCTGTGTGTTGCTCCTTTACCAACGGACGTACTCCCTCGGGAAGAAGACCATTGCTTAGAGTTCACAGACACCGGCGTCGCGATATGGTGCGAAGGTAATCCCGGTGCCAACGGGCGACCGCGGCTGAGTGGGCATCACCGTCCGCTTTGTTAACTAGAGGCTTGTCCATCCATTGGCACTTCGGCCCTCGGTGTTGAGGATGAGGGTGCGAGACGCGACTCTGAGGACTCAGCCATGCATCTGAGCCTCTTTCGAAGGCGGCCTGGGCATGGGTGCCTGGGAAAGTAACCCCTTCCAGATTGGTTCTTGACAACACCACAAGCAGCGGCGTCGCAACAATGGCCAAGGACACCGCTGCCATGATCATCAAGATCCTAAAGCGCTTGAACCTTGTCATTTTCTTTGGCTCCTTTCTTCGGACGGTCCTTGGGTAAGAGAAGCTCGCGGGGTCATTCCGCAGTCGGCGTTCTTCATCCTTACAGTGCCGTTCGCCGCGTGCGATAGGCTACGCAGCGAGCCTCCCTTGGCGCAGCACGCTCATGGAGACGAAGGCGAAGAGTCGGACGGACCATGTTTCTTTCCCAGCCCCTTCTCGAGGCGCAGGTTGCGCTAGGTGTGTTCGGGTGTCTCCCGTGCGTGCGGTACGGTGGGTAGCATCCGTGCGCATCTGTCCTCTAATCTCCACAACCTCGACGTCGATCGCTGCGGCATTGTGGTATTTGGCCACTGAGACGCGGTGGTTGCCATCCCTAACGAAGTACGCCTCGCCCATCTTGTAGAGACTCACCGCAGGCAACTCGACTCCCTGATGGTACGCACGGTCTACACGGCTCCACCTCTGGCTCATACTCTTCTTGTTGGGTAGGAAGTCCACGTCGAAGTCCCGCCATCTTCCTACGCTGCCGGTGATCTTCTCGACCTCGACCGGCCGTATCCCCGGCAGGCAAGCCTGGCTCCAGTTCTCCAGAGCTCCTTTCGCTTCCTCGAACGCGACCAAGTACTCGTGGCCGGATTTCCTGCGCATCCGGTTCCACATGCCGTGCAGGGAAACCTTCAGAAGGGCGCGATGGAAATCCTTGTTAACCTGCTCTTCTGCGCTAACGTACTTGATCACTGGTGTTCCTCTCGCTCGAACCTCTCGTCCCTGCCACCTCGGCCATGCGCTGACCCCTGTTGATTTAGCACCGAGCTAGTGTCCCGCGAGCCCCGCCCCGCGAAGCAGATGGAGCACGCTCTTGAGGCGAAGGATGAAGAAGGCAGCTAGTCGCGAGCCGCTCCCCTCGTGGTCCTTTCGCAGCCGCTCCTCGAGCCGCAGCGCCTGTACCTCTTTGAAGATCTGCCGGTTGCGTTCCCCGATCAGGTAGGGATCGACCTCCATGTAGTGGTGCATCTCCTCCGCCACCTTCCGTGTCTCGCCGACGTCTGTCTCGTGCGTCTTGGAGATACCTTAGGAGGCTGCCGTTACACGGCCGTTACCGGAAGGGCCTTAGGGCGTACAGGAAATTGGGTATTTCTGAGTAAAGTCGGAGGGGTGAGATCCGTCGTGGACGCTCGGGACGGGGGTACCCTAGCCCGAGTTCGAGGAACGTCCTCGGCCGTTCACCCAGACGGCGAGCTGCGTGCGGGAGCGCAAGCCGAGCTTCTTGAAGATCCTCGCGAGGTGGGTTTCTGCCGTGAACTCAGAGATGACTAGCCGGGCGGCTATCTTGCGGTTGGTGAGACCTTGCGCCACCAGGGTCGCGACTTCCTTCTCGCGAGGAGTTAGGGAAGGTGGTCGGGCCTTGGACACCTGTCGATCCGGCGCTTGGGCCGCAGGCGTGGTGGGCCTTTCATCGGAGAGGGCGTACGTAGCAGCCTCCTCTAGATCCATGGCCTGTCCCTCGTCGAACGCCGCGTCCCACGCAGTCTTCAGCCAGGAGCGTGCGGCTTCCAGAAGTGGTTCGTGAAGTCTGCGCTCCACGGTCCACCAAGGCCAGTCAAGGGTCTTGCGCAGCGCTGCTGCCGCTCCCCATAGCCGCGCCGCTCGCAGGTCCTGCCCCAGTGCCCCTGCCGCCTCCGCTAGACCCTCCAGAAACTCGGCAATGGCGCTCTTGCTCCCTAGTTCCAGGTTGATCTGCAAGCCTTCCTTGATCAGCGCTTCCCCTCGACGCGGCTCACCCTGCAGCGTCGCGGCCATTCCCAAGCCCAGGAGGCAGCTCGCCACGAGATACTTGTGCCCAAGTTCACGGCTCAAGCTCAGGGCCTCTGCGAAGAGGTCTATGGCCTGCACTACTTCTCGCGCAGCCAGCTCAATGTACCCCAAGTTGAAGAGTATGCTCGAGGTAACAGAAGCTCTCCCCTGATTTCGGTTTAGTAACAGGGCATCCCTCCACAATTTTCGCGCCAGCTCGAGGGTCCCATTCTCGATCGCTATATGCGCTAGGCCGTTGAGGACAGACGGGATCACTCTTCGGTTACCCGACTCTCGAGCGGCTGCTAAGCTTTCCTCAAGAAGGACCTTGCCCTGCCCAAGGTCATCCCCCTCCTGAAACGTCACCCAACCTAGAGCGTTGAGGGCTTCGGCAACGCCTCCTAAGTCTCCAACCCGCTCGTACAGTGCAAGTGCCTCTTCGAGACACTCTTCCGCCCGCAGAAAATCGTCGCGATCACTCAACATGTGACCCAAGCCGATCAGAGCTCCAGCCCGGGCGGTCGGATTCTCCGCTCCTTTCCCGGCCAGCGCTCCCTCAAGCCAGGTGGTGCCCTCGCTATAGTATCCGCGCACGTGACAGAACCACCAGAGCGCCGCGGCCATCCGCAACCCGAGACCGGGATCCCCGCCTACCAGTGAGTACGAGAACACCGCCCTGATGTTGTCGTGTTCTGCCTCGAGGTGGTCCAGCCACGCACCTTCCTCCGATCCTCTCAATGCTGCTCCGGCTTCTTCCGCGAGCGCTAGAAAGAAGGAGGCGTGCCGGCGCTGAACCGCTTCCGCCTCGCCGCTCTCCTCGAGTTTCTCTCTCACGTACTGACGGATCGGTTCGAGCAGCCGGTACCGTACTCTGCTCTCTCCGGTCGTTTCGACCACGAGCAGGGATTTGTCCACAAGTTCAGAGAGAAGGTCCACAAAGCTGTGCTGGTCAACCCCTTCCCCTGGGGCCACTGCTTCTGCTGCCTCCAGCGTCCATCCTCCTGCGAACACCGAAAGCCTACGGAACAAGACCCTCTCTTGTTCACGCAGCAGCTCGTAACTCCAGTCGAGGGCTCCCCTAAGCGTCCGCTGTCGCGGCACAGTCGTCCGCCCTCCGTCCGTCAGCAGCTTGAGCGAATCCTCGAGTCTCTCGGAGATCTGTTCAACAGAGAGCGCCCCAACCCTAGCTGCTGCCAGCTCGATGGCGAGCGGTATACCGTCCAAGCGTCGACATATCTCCGCTACAGCCCGCGCGTTCTCCGTAGTGGCTGCAAAACCGGGGCGCCTGTCGGACGCACGCTCTAAGAACAGTCGCGCGGACGCGTAGCCTTCCAGCTCTTGTGCCGTCAGGGAAGACCGCGAGGCGGGTACGGAGAGGGAGGGCACGGCCCATCTGACTTCACCGGCCACGTCCAGGGCCTCTCGGCTGGTAGCGAGCACATGCAGATGCGGGCAGGAGCTGAGGAGGGCGTCCACCAGCGATGCTGCGGCTTCTACAAGGTGTTCACAGTTATCCAACACAAGCAGCATCTCCTTAACGCGCAGCGCCTCGGCCAGCGTATCTAGAAGCGGTTGGGCAGGCTGTTCCTGAACCCCCAGAGCACTGGCTACAGCCTGAGGGACCAAATCACCCTCCGAGAGCGACGCCAGTTCAACTACCCAGACTCCCTCTGGGTAGGCGCCTACGAGATCCCTGGCCACCTCCAAAGCGAGGCGCGTCTTCCCCAATCCACCTACCCCCGTGAGGGTGAGCAGCCTCGTCATGGCCAGCGTGCGCTTCACCTCCAGCATCTCCCGCTCTCTACCGACGAAGGTGGTTCGGGCAGCGGGCAGGTTGTGCTTACCGGCGCCTAGTGCCTCCTCAGGCAAGTGGGTGAGGATGGCACCTCTTTGGGCGGGAACCTCCCAGCTGCTATCTCCTCCCTGAGGGCACGACTCGAAGCGGTAGGCTCGGTGCCCAGCTCCCTTAGAAGAACCTCTTCGAGTCGCCCGTACTGAGCGAGCGCTTCCCCGTTGCTCCCTAAAAGGGCGTACAGGCGCATCAGGCCTACGTGTGCCTCCTCGCGAGTGGGTTCCTCCGCCACGCCCCTTCTGAGTGCCTCGACAGCGGGCTCGTAGTATCCACGCTCCTCGCATAGACGTGCGAGCCCTAGAAGAAGTGAGAGGTACGTCTCCCGCAGACGGCGTCTAGATTCCTCCGTCCATCCCTCATAGCGGTCCCCGGGCAACAGCCCGCCGCCGTAAAGGTCAAGTGCCGCCCGGTAGGCCGCGGGCTCTCGGGAGCGGCGGGTCGCGGCGGCGGCCTCCTCAAAGGCGTCGACGTCCACCCACAGCTCGCCGCCTGGACACGGCACCAGCGACTCATCTTCGCTCGCCAGATAGCCGGAGCCCTCCGCTGGGTCGAGTGTCCTGCGCGCGGCATGGAGTGTCCTTCGCAAGCTGTTAGACGCGGCTTTCCTGCCCGAGTCGGGCCACAGGAGATCCATCGCCTGCTCTCGGTGCAGTCGATGACCAGGTGCCAGGGCGAGCAGCTTCACCAAGGCGGCTGCCTTCCTCAGGCGCCAGCCATCTTGGGAAATGATCCTAGAACCTACACTAACCCGAAACCCACCGAGCAACCATATCCTTACGGCCTTGCGTTTCTCACGACTCGGCGCCTCGGGACTTCTAACACGCTTAGAACCAGAAGAACCCATCCTCTTCCTTCCCCTTGCAGGGGTGGAGCTATTGACGCTCTTGCACATTTTCCTACAAGATTGGAGCATGTGCCAATGAATCGCCGATGAATCAGGCGGATGACAGCCCGACTCTTACAGAGCGGCGTGGTTTAGAAGACCTTTGATGGGCCCTCTAAACATGGGTTCTCTAGATGGTTGGATCAGTAGAATCAGACAACAGAGTGTTAGCGCTAACCGTGGCGCCCTGCCGGTTAAGGAGGCCGTACTCGGGTCTCCTTAACATCCCCGGCGCGAGGCCGGCCTCCGACAGGCCCACCCCGCCTTAGAGCAGTCCGGCTTAGCAGGCCAGACACCCAACAAGGTCTCCTAAAACCCCATTGAGCGGGTCCTGCAGGTCCGCTGCGTCCTAAGGTTTAGAAAACCAGACTACGAAAGAGTCCCCTAAACCGCACAGGGCACTTATGTCCTTGTAGAAACCACCGACTTAGGCTGGTTCTGTCCTATAGGCTTTAGAGGACCTTGGCGGGCTTCCTAAACCCGGAGGTCTTCTAAACCGGCAGGGCAAGTTTGCTCCGATTAGTCATCTCCTGTGACTATGCTGGACCTACTGCGGGTTTAGGAGACCTTACTTCTATCGGGTCTCCTAAACCCTTGTATTGGGGTGGAAGCCACTCTAGCGGTTTAGGAGACCTCTTCCACGGTAGGGTCTTCTAAACCACTTGACCTCCCTGCCCCTCCACCCCTACGACTATGACCTTCCCCTTGGCATGTAAAGCCAATGTAAGCGTCTGTTCACCGTGGTGAGCCCCGAGGGGCGTGAAGGGAGCTGCTTCGCCTTCAACAGCCTTCGAACGGCTTTGAATGAGCCAAGGAACAGCCGTGGCTACTCCAACTGATATCCCAAGAACTCCAGGAGCCTGATCACGTTCTCGTACCTTACGAATACTGTAATGCTGTGTAGGGAGCCGCTAGCCTTTCTCTTCGCAAGCCTCCGATGCCAGCGGCGCAGTCGGTCGATCCACACTATATACATTGAGCGAGCAGTCTCCGCAGCCGACAGTTTCTTGCGCCCCGACCGGCACGGCAACTTTCAGCCCGACGCCTGCCCCGTCACCGATCGAGAGTCTCGGAAGTAGGTGTTGGCGGATGGTAAGAACATCAATGCCAGCGCTGCGATGACCGCCACCAGATGAACGATCCGGATAGGCGCGATGAGGAAGAACAGCAGATCTGCCTGTGTGAAGACCTCACTCAGCGAGTTGCCCCCAGCCAGCCACGAGATCGGGTCGATAACCAGGGAGAGAGTCCCGATCATGCCGAGTAACACCGCTAGGGTCAGACGGGCCCATCTCTTCCCGAGACGCATCCGAGTGATTATGTAAACCACCAGCGTGTAGACGATTACCCTGATGACCACGCCAGAGATCATGCCGGTGACATCCGTGTCCCCGCCGCTGCCCGAGACGAAGCCCATGGCCAAGGCGTCGATGATGCGGATGCTTGTTTCGAGGGCGCCTGCGGCGACAGCGGTAAGCCATAGTAAGAACGATGCTTGCACCTCCTTGGGCACGCCCGGCGGTCGGCTCAACTTGAAGGTTGCCATCCCCGTAGCCACGTCTTTCGAGGGGCTGCGCGGGTTCATCGAAGCATGTCCATCATGAATCGCTCCTCGTTTGTAGGTCGACTATCGAAGCGTACCCGCGAGCAAGGGATGCATCATCGGTCTAGGGGAGGAGCATAGATGCGTCGTGAGGATGATCTGGACCGGACTTCGGATACCCCCTTTCTCGACAATAGAGCGAGGGGAGGATTGAGGGTGATCTCCGTGCTGTTCCTCTACTGGACAGATACCTCCGGCCCTCGCGATAGTCGGACCGTTGGCGCCCTCGAGACGGATCCCGAGGGGCGGGGAGGGGTAGTCAGGAGTTAGGGCCCCGTCTGATAGAGGAAGCCTGGCCGTCCAGACCTCGGTGTGTATAGAAGCCGCTTTGAGCCATCGTCTTGTGTGTTAGGCTCTCTGGGCCGTCGACGGGTCGTTCGTCAGCTACAAGGGCATTCAAGGCGGTTTTTAGAAGCTATGGATATCTGGTGTGGGATCGGCAGAGGAATGAGGGGATTGTTCAGCGGCATGGTCAGGGGTGTGTCGAGCCCTCGCGAGGGCTCGAAGATCCTAAGCTTTCTCTTTCGGACCCGACTGGTGTGCTACTCGCTTCTACTTCTCCGAAGCACGTGGAATAGGCATTCTCGGAAGTCCGCATAGCCTCGACCCTTCCTACTCTGTTGCAGTACGTTGCCCGTCCTGTAACCCTTGTGTTACCTAGCATCATTAAGCTCGGCTACAGCAATGAAAACGGAGCGCAAGAAAGGAAGGGTATGCGTAGATCCTTAATGGTAGTGCTGGTGGTAGTCCTCGCCGCGCTAGTCTTCGTGACGGCGGCCTTCACCCAGGACGACAACCCTAGCGCCGATGACCTTAGAGGCGACGATCGCGCAGGCGCACTAGGCTTCGACGATAACCCAAGTAGGGACGATCTCGGAGCGGACGATAACGGCGCTGACTTTGAGGAGCGGCTCACCGGCCTCGACGCCCAGAAGGCCAAGAGCGCCGCGATCGCTGCGGTGGGCGGCGGAACCCTCACCGAGGTCGAGCGAGACGATGGAGACGATGGGTACGGCACCAGCGGCGGCGTCTACGAGGTCGAGGTCAAGCGTGAGGACGGCAGCCAGGTCGAGGTGCATCTCGATGGCGACTACAACGTCGTCGGCCAGGAAGCCGACGAGGACGGACCCAACGACGACTGAGATCCCACCAGCGGATCCTCAATTACTACTATCGTAGCTGGCGGAAGGGCCGGGGTCAGAGGCTCCGGTCCTTCTTCTTGCCCTTATTCACCCGAGTGCGTGGAAGTAGAATTCTAAGAAGTTGGTCGCACTCTTAGAGTTTGAACTCCTCCGATCCGAAAGACTCTCCGAGGTGTTCCCTGGCACTCTCGATGAACTCGGGGCTGCTTACGATCTGTTCGACCTCCGCTTGGGAGCAGTTTCGCCTTACGTAGTCTTCTCGGAGTACCTGCTGGAAGGGCACATCCTTCTCCATGCGGCCTATGATGTAATCGGAGACCTTCTGCTGACGAGGGGAGAGGGAGGAGCTTCCCGTGCGTCCGAAGAGCCGCTGCCAGAAGGATCGCTGTTCGCTCACGAGGATCCGTGAGTCCTTCCTTTCGCTTATACGTTGTGGGCTTGATCTTATCCGCTCGTAAGCTCGAGGTATATCCAAGAGGACTATTGGGCCGAGTGCGCGGAAGACCCTTCTGCGAGGTCTAACTTCGGCTTTACGGAATTCTAGGAAGTTCGACCTTGAGATGGTGCCCTAGGTTTAGTCCTGTGGCAACATGAGCTGGGTCGGTGCACGAGTGCTACGGTGACGGGCAGCCCAGCGCGGGCCACCGGTCCGGCCTTTTCTGGCACTGGGACGCGAGGTGAGTCCGCGCAAGCGAGGTCGAGGAAATCGAGGAGGCACCTCATGACCGACAGAGAGGCAGCGCAGAGCTTCGAGGCGGCCGGCTGGGCGATACGGGAGAAGCACCCTCCCAGGGAGGAAGGGGTTGTCGGGCAAGCCGGCAGGTACGCTATCCGGACCACCGAGAAGCTCGTGGGCGATGAAACGGTGTACGAGCTCCACGACGAAGAGCTGAACATGAAGGTGTACGCGCGCAAGGTCCCCTCCCCGGGACGGGCGGCGGAGTTGATTGAGGAGTACGGCGCGCCGGCGGAGATTTCGGACGTGACCCCGGGCAAGGGCCCAATAGTGCCCCCGGAGACGGAGGAGGATCAGTAGCGTCGACTACGGGGTGCGTGGAAGCGATGCTAGTTAAGGGAATCTCGCGAGCAGACCTCGAGGCGGCGGTGGAGATCGCCTCCGGGACCTTGGGAAACCGCCTGGAGCTTTAGGCGATCTACCCCGCAAACAGGCGCAGAAGCGCGTGGCGCTTTAGGGTCAAGGTTGCTGACCCAGAGGCCCCCGGCGCGCGTCGTTACTTTCGCCGCTATCGTCTCAGACTCACCAAGGCGCCCAAACGATCCCATAACCCTTGCGCTCACGCCTTAGGGGTACTATGCGTGGCGATCTTCGAGCGCAAGCCTTACGCTCAGGTGGAGACCTTCCATCCTGCCTTCTTCAGGGGGGGTCCTCTTCCGGGATGCGCGGGAGTTTCTTAGAAAATACAAGGGGATGGTGGATCGGGAGCGGGGGGAGTGTACGTGCGAGACCGACGAAATAGAGACCGTGACGATAGACGGCTCTGGGGTGATCTTCGGCGCTCACGTCCCTCGAGGAAGGAAGAGAGTGAATGGACGATGATTGGGCCTGCCACATCCACTCTCAACTTTGGAGAAGTCGATTCGTTATTCACCGAAGTGTCTAGAGAGACTGTCTGGAAAATAGCCGGAGGGTTCTATGTAGATCTCCTGTGTCTCATGCTTCAAGAGAGCGAGATTGGACATTTTCGCCCTCTCTTGGCT
>Ga0126312_10003133_pt1 | contig 11135 bp, 12 predicted proteins | sample Plot104A_FD_92537 | JGI IMG/M metagenome (GOLD analysis project Ga0126312, IMG submission 92537) | Serpentine soil microbial communities from UC McLaughlin Reserve, CA, USA - Plot104A | ecosystem: Environmental > Terrestrial > Soil > Grasslands | place: USA: UC McLaughlin Reserve, Lake County... | reverse complement strand
CACGACGACGTCGACGCCGTGGTCATCGGACTGGTCGACCGAGTGACGCGCCGGATGCGTACAGCCGGGCGGGTCGGCCGCACCGTCGTTCTCCGGCTGCGCTTCGACGACTTCTCGCGAGCGACGCGGTCGTACACCCTCCCCTGGGCGACGGCCGAAACCCAGATGATCCTGGCCACAGCGAGAGCGCTCTTGGCGACGGCCATGCCGATGATCGAGCGTCAGGGCCTCACGCTCGTCGGCGTGACGGTCAGCAACCTCGACGACATGCGCGCCGTCCAGCTGACGCTGCCGTTCGATTGTCACGGTCACGCGCTGGACGCTGCGCTCGACGAGATCCGTGACCGGTTCGGGGTGGCAGCCGTCACCCGAGCGGTGCTCCTCGGCCGCGATCAGGGACTGTCGGTACCGCTGCTCCCTGACTGATCTACGCCGGTGGGATGTTCTGGTTGCGATGCAACACGTTGTCCGGGTCGTACCGGCTCTTCAGGGCCCGGAGGCGCTCGAAGGCCTCAGCTCCGAACCCGGCCCGAACGCGCTCGATCGGTTCGTCGGCCTGCATGTAGTTCACGTAGCCGCCGCCGCTGAACGACCACGGCTCCATCGCCGCCGCCATATCGCGAGCCCAAGCGATGTACTGGTCATCGAGCGCCGCGTCCTCCCACGTCGCCATCGCGCTGACGTTGAACGCGGCGTGGCGAAACCCGACGACGGCGGTAGACCCGTCGGTGTCCTTCGGCGCGCCGTGTAGGGATTCGAACAGAAGACCTCCCGGCGGCCGCCCGAGCGCGACGATGCCCTGGAGCAGCTCGTCGAACAGCTCGTCCGGGAGCTCCCGCACGAAGTGGCCCTTCCAGTAGTGCCGGTTCTCGCCGAACGGCGAGTCGAACAGCGTCTGCTGGTCCATGAACGTCTGTGCGCGCACGCCGTCGTCGACGAGCCCGGGTACGGAGCGCAGCTTGCGCAGCTCCTCGAGATTCCCGTCAGAGCCCGTGTAGCACGGGTAGACCATGAGGATCGGCGCCAGCGCCTCATCGACCGAAAGCACGGCCTGGCAGCTGAGCTCGCGCGGAGAGGTCGCGACGAGGTCGCGGAAGCGGCGAAAGCCCTCCCCGACGCCCTCCCCGCTGTAGGCGAGCGCACCGCCGACGACGCGCTCGAGCGGGTGCAGGCGGAACTCCAATCGGGTTGCGACACCGAAGTTGCCGCCCCCGCCGCGGAGGGCCCAGAGGAGCTCCGCGTTCTCGTCGAGACTTGCCCGAATCACTGTGCCGTCCGGCGTGACGACCTCAGCGCCGACAAGGTTGTCGCACGTCAGGCTGTGCTGCGCCGTCAGGTGGCCGATGCCGCCGCCCAGCGTGAGCCCGCCGACTCCGGTCGAGCCGACGACTCCTCCGGGCGTGACGAGGCCAAAAGCCTGCGTCGCCGAGTCGAAGTCGAGCCAGGTCGCACCGCCGTCCGCGCGGGCGATTCGCGCTTCGCCGTCCACGTCGACCCGGCGCATGAGCGAGAGATCGATGACGAGCCCGTCGTCGACGACGCAGTGGCCTGCCGGATTGTGCCCGCCGCCGCGAACGGCAACTTCCAGGTCACTGGAGCGCGCGAAATCGAGCGCGGTCGCGACATCACCTGGACCGGAGCAGCGCGCGATCACCGCTGGGCGGCGATCGACGAGCGCGTTAAAGCAACGTCGAGCAGCGTCGTACTCAGCGTCCTCGGAGGCTACGACGGTGCCGGCCAGCGAGCGCCGCAGCTCTTCGAGACTAGTACTTGTCATGGCGGCGCGGCCAGTCCGGGTGGGCCTCGTCGTCGCGTCCCTTCGGCGTTCGGTCGAGCAGCTGCCACGTCGCGTTCAGCGCGTCGGTGCCGCGGTCGTACGTCGAGTACGTGTGGTAGACGACGCCGTCCTCGAGGGCGAAGGCGCTCAGACCGTGCAGCTCGTCGTCGCGAAGGTCGACGTCCGCGTACTTCGCGGTGCCGAAGTTGAAGCCCTTGCCGGTTCGGCGCCCCTCCTCGGTGAACACGGCGAAGTCGAGGTTGAAGTCGCTCTCTCCGAAAGAGACCCATGGAAAGCTCCAGCCCATGCGGTGCTTGTAGGCGTTCAGCCGCTCGAGCGGCGCACGAGACACCGCAACGAACGTCACGTCGTGCTGCGGGAGATGGGGGCGGCGCCGTCTAGGGAGTCAGCCGTGTACGAGCAGCCCACGCAGCCCGCCTCGGGCCAGCCGTCGACCGACGGGCCGAACATGAAGTGGTAGACGAGGAGCTGCGAGCGCCCGTCGAAGAGCTCGGCCAGGGTCTTCGTCCCCTCTTCGGTCTCGAAGCTGTACTCCTTCTCGACCGCCACCCACGGCAGCTCGCGACGTCGCCGCGCAAGCTCGTCACTGCGGCGGGTCAGATGCTTCTCCTGCTCGAGCAGCTCGATCCGAGCCGCCAGCCACTCCTCGCGCGTGCCGACCGCGTGCTCAGGCATCGCCATACTCGTCGTGCCGGCGGATCCAGTTCTCCGGCGGCGAGCCCTCGTCGCGCCCCTTGGGCGCGCGGTCGAGGAACGGGTAGAAGCCCAACACGAACTCACCGCCACGGGCATAACACGAGTAGGTGTGGTAGACGACGCCGTCCTCGAGGGCGAACGCGCTCAGACCCGGCAGTTCCGTCAGATAGCCCGCCAGATCCGTTCCGACGGCGGCTGCGAGCTCGGCGATCTGGTCGTTCACGACTCCCTGTTCCAGCACCGACTTCAGCTCGAGCGAGCGGTAGTTGTACTCGGCCCCTTCGCGCTGCTGCTCCTCCGTGAACGAGACTCCGAAATCGAAGTTGAAGTCGCTTCCCGCCGTCGAGACCCAAGGGAAGCTCCAGCCCATGCGCTGTTTGTAGGCCTGGAGCTTCTCGAGCGGCGCCCGCGAGGCGCAGAGGAACGTGAGGTCGCGCTGGTTCAGGTGGACGACGCCGCCGTCGAAGGTGTCGGCCGCCGCCGAGCAAGTTGGGCAACCCGCCGTGTACGCGGGGCCGAACATGAAGTGGTAGACGAGCAGCTGGGACCGTCCGTCGAAGAGCTCCGGCAGTGTCTTCCTGCCCTCGTCGGTCTCGAAGCTGTACTCCTCCTCGACCGGCACCCAGGACAGCTCCTGCCGCTCGCGCGCGAGCTCGTCACTGCGCCGAGTCAGTTCCTTCTCACGCTCGAGCAACTCGATGCGGGCCGCCCGCCACTCATCGCGCGTTCCGACCCTATTCATTGCTCCATCTCCATCGACGGCGACATCCCACCAGGCTCGGTCAGCCCCGGCACGGTCGAGGGCGAGAACGCGACCCAGATCCCGAGGGCCAGCAAGGCGACGGCGACGACTCCGGAGAGCCGGATGCCGTGCGGCAGCACCTTCTCGGCGAAGATCACGGCGCCGACAACCACCATCCAGACGAGGCTCATCACGCCGAGCGCGAACAGCACTGCCATCAGGCCGCCCGAAGAGCCGACACAGAAGAGGCCGTTCGCAACGCCGGAGCGGAACGCCGGCCCGTCCGGGTGCGGGCTGCGGCAGCGGCGCAGGCAGTACTGCTTGAGCGGCGTCAGCTCGTAGATCCCGGCGGCGGCGATCACGCCGCCGGCCACATACGGACCGCCCTCGTCCCACGCGAGCCAGCCCGTATCGAACGAGGTCACCAGCCGGAAGAGCCCATAGGCGGCGAGGCCGTAGGCGGTCCAGACTGCGAGGTACCCGGCCAGGAAGATCAACGTCGGCAGGCCGCGCGTAAGTCGTCCGACGAGGACGGCCGCCGGCGCCTCCGACGGAAGCATCATCGCGGCCATCATCGTGACCCAGATCCCGAGATACCAGCCGAGCCCGCCCAGGTCGGTGCCGGGCCCCGCATCCATGCCCTGCATGCGCTCGACCGTCACCGCCCAGGCAGCCACGACGAGGCCGGCGAGGAGCAGCAGGGTGCGCATTGGGGCAGCGAGCACGCTCATCCGGCGGCGTCCTCGTACTCGTCGCGGCGGAAGGCCCGAAACTCGTCGACGCGCCCCTCGGGCGTGCGGTCGAGCAGCTGCTGGTAGTAGGGCACCACGAAATCGCGGTCGGGTGCGAAGCGCGAGTACGTGTGGTAGACGACGCCGTCGTCGAGGGCGAAGGCGATCCAGCCCGGGTTCTCCAGCATCCCCGACTCCAGTTCCGTCCCGACCGCCTTCGCCCAGTCCTGGAGCCAGCCGGGCGGATCCTTGAGCATCGTCTGGACCTCCTCGACGTCGGCCATCTGCTCCGCGGTGAACGCGAGCTCGAAGGCGAACGGGAAGTCACTTCCGTTCGTTGAGACCCAGGGGAAGCTCCAGCCCATGCGCCGTTTGTAGGCCTGGAGCTTCTCGAGCGGCGCGCGCGAGAAGCAGAGCAAGGTGACGTCGCGGTGGTTGAGATGAATGACTGCGCCGTCGAGGTGGTCGGCCAGGTTCGAGCAACCCGGGCACGCCCCGGAGTAACTCGGCCCGAACATGATGTTGTAGGCGAGCAGCTGCGAGCGCCCGTCGAAGAGCTCGGCCAGGGTCTTCGTGCCCTCGTCGGTGGCGAAGGTGTACTCCTTCTCGACCGGGACCCAGGGCAACTCCTGTCGCTGGCGCGCGAGCTCCTCGCTGCGCTCGGCGTGCTCGTTCTCGCGCTCGAGCAGCTCGTTGCGGGTGGCGAGCCACTCCTCGCGCGTTCCGACCTTGTGCTCCGTCATCGAGGCATCACCTCCTGGTCGTAGTAGCGGCGGACGCTCGAACCGATCCGCGACACGTCGGTCCCGTAGACATGGATCGAGATCGCGGTGTCATCGCCCACGTTACGGACGCGGTGAATGTCGCCAGGTGGCGCGAAGCCGTTCACGTCGCCGGTTCTGTTCGTACTGGTTCCCGCCTCGACGAGGCATCCTCGCTCCTCGTCGAGTGTGAAGAGCTCCTCGTGCTCGATGCCCTGAATGACTCCGAACACACACCACGTCACGTGGTCGTGAATCGCCGTCACCTGTCCAGGACGCCAGACCAGCGCCACGACCGAGAAGCTTCCGTCGGGCTCGGTGTGGAGCGGGTAGCTGCGGTAGCGCTTAGGGTCACCGATCCGCTGCTCGGGGGTGAGCACATCGGGGGCCGGGAGATGGCGCGCCAGTTCTCCCGCGACGAGCCGGGCGGTTTGCCGCCAGTCGGCGTGCCGGTCGACGACGGCGCGGACCGCGCTCACCAGCTCGTCCAGGCTCGTGGCCGGGATAGGTCGGATGTAGCTCACCATGATTCGAGTCCTTCTTCCTTAGACCGCGAGGCGGCCGAAAACTCATCGCCGCTCACGCCGTCTCGTTGACGGCTCGGTAGACGGTCACGGGACGGGCGAGGCCCTTGAGCGGAACGGGTCCGAGCTGCTGGAACCGCACGCCCTCCGGAGTCGCATTGGCGGTTGCCGCCTCGCCCACGAGGACCTGGCCGGGCCCGGCCTCCGATGCAATCCTCGCAGCGAGAATGACGGTGAGCCCGTAGTAGTCGCCGTCGATGTAGGTCATAGGCCCAGCGTTCACGCCGACATGAGCCGGCGGAAGGCCCTGTGGTTCCGCCTTCTCGACCAGCTCCAGCGAACCAAGGACAGCGCACGCGGCGTCTGGGAAGTGGAAATGGACCCCGTCGCCCAGCATCTTCACCACCTGGCCGCGATGACGGGTCGCGACGTCCTGCATGAGCTCGGCGAGCCGGAGTGCAATTCGCTCCGCCGCCACGTCGCCCATCTCGTCCGTCAACCTCGTGTAGCCGGAGAGATCGGCGAATGCGCACGCCTCGGGATGCGCGCCCGGCTTCCGGCGCAGCCCCGCCGTCTCGAGCGCAGTCTCGACGTGCCCGACACGGTGCTCGGTCGCGTAGTTCTCGAAGTGGCGCCGGTAGAGCCAGCCCACGAGCTGCTGGCAATAGGGAATCAAGCGAACACCGAACTGGGAGAGCGCCGCGTCGAGGGCCTGGTCATCCGTGAGCCCCTGTCGCCGGAACGGCTCCTCGATCAGGTCGTGAAAGGAGTAGACCTGGTGCTGGGCGACGCGGCGCGGGCCTTCTCCCCAGACCCTGGCCGCGCGGAGGACTTCGGCCTCGTCCAGCCCGGCCGAGAAGAGGATCGGAAGGCCAGTGATGATCTCGAGGTCATCCTCGCGCACCCGTGCGTCGGGCTGCGGACGCGGCAGCCCGAATCCCGCATAGATGCGTGCGAGCAGGTCGAACGGAATGTCCAGCTCGTCGCAGACGTCTGCGTGCGTCCGGCCGGAGCGCAGCGGCGGATCGGGGAACTTGTCCAGGTAGGAAAGCGTGAGTGCGCCCTCGGAGAGGGCCGCGGCGACTCTTGTCGGCGGAATGTCGAATGCCTCCAGTTCCCCGACCAGCTGGACGCGCATCACGTCCCCGCTACGGAACGGCTCGTCCGGGGGACCCTGTCCGACGATGCCGAGCTCGACGAGCTCTCGAACCCGCTCCTCAGTTGTGCCGGCGCGCTGCGCGATTTCCGCTTCGGTCAGCCCGAGGGTCATGCCATAGGTGTAGACGATCCGTGAACTACGCGCCGTACTCGTCGTGGCGGCGCCACCATTCGTACCGCGGCCCCTGAGGCCACCCTTCGGGTGAGTCCTCCCAGTCCTCCTGGCGACCGAACGGCGTCAGGTCGAGGAAGGTCCAGACGCTGCCGAGCGCCTCGACGCCGCGCAGAGTCGTGAAGTACGTCCGAAACACCTCGTCGCCGTCTCGCAGGAAGACGCTGAGACCGAACGTCTCGCCATCCTGGTACTCGCTCGGTTGAGGCGTCTCAGGCGAGAGACCGAGATCGACGTTGAAGTCGCTGTCGAACGACGAGTACCAGGGGATCGTCCAGCCCATGCGCTCCTTGTAGGGCTCGATCCTGGCCAGCGGCGCGCGCGACACGAGCACGAACGAGGTGTCTCGGGCATGCAGATGGGCCAGGTGGCCGATCTGGTCGACGACCATCGAGCAGCCGTCGCAGCCCACGTCCTGGTTGGGGCCGAACATGAAGTGGTAAACGATCAGCTGGCGGCGACCTTCGAACAGGTCGGTCAGGCTCGCCGGGCCGTTCGGGCCCTCGAAGAGGAACTCCTTGTCGATCCGCACCATCGGCTGTCGGCGCCGCTCCGCAGCGAGCTCATCTCGTGCACGGGTGGCGTCCTTCTCCTTGGCGAGCAGTTGGTCGTGCGCCGCTTGCCACTCGGCTGCCGAAACGACCGGCGGACGATTCATCTGTGCCTCCGCACTTTAGGCGGCCTCCTCGGCTGGCGCAGCGCTCGCTTCTTCGCCCTCGTGCGCGGCTCCCGGGATTCCGGCGCGGAGGAGCACACCTCCGATCACGGCAGCGGCGAGCGCGAAGGCGGCGCCGGCGAGGAACGCGGCGTGGTAGCCGCCGGTGAGGGCGACGAGGGGGCTGTCGCCGGAGGCGGCGAGCGTGTCCGTTCGCGATGCGGCCAGGCTGGCCAGGACGGCGAGGCCCAGGGCACCACCCATCATGAACGACGTGTTGACGACGCCCGAGGCGAGGCCGGCCTGGCTTTCCTCGACGTCGCTCATGGCGGCAAGCAGGACCGGGTTGAACGCCATCCCGGCGCCGAGGCCGAGCAGGATCATGCTCGGGAGGACGTCGACGATGAAGTTCCCGTCCACGGGAGCACGCGCGAAGAGCAGGAGCCCGGCGGCGGCAAGTCCCAGCCCGGTTGCCAACGGCGCCCTGATCCCGAAGCGCATGACGAGCTTGGCGGAGATGCCGAGCGAGAAGAACCCCATGATCAGGTTGGCCGGCAGGAAGGCTAGCCCGACCTGCAGGGGGGTGTATCCGAGCACCAACTGGAGGTACAGAGCAGAGAGGAAGAACCAGGCGAACATGGCCGCCGCCCACAGGACACCGACGACGTTGGAGATCGCGATGTTGCGCAGCCGGAACAGCCCGAGCGGTACGAGCGGGGCGCTGATCCGAGACTCGATCGCGAGGAACAGCGCCATCAGCGTCGCTGAGGCGGCCAGGACTCCGAGCGTCCGGACAGACGTCCAGCCCTGCTCGTTGCCGTTCACGATCGCATACACGGCGAGCATCAGCGCTGCGGTGACGGTCACGGCCCCGGCGACGTCGAGGCGGGCCGCCGACGCCTGCCCGCGAGCCGACGGGATCAGGACGAGCGTGAGCGCGAAGACTGCGACGCCGATCGGGAAGTTAACGAGGAAGATCCAGTGCCAGTTGAGCGCGTCGGTCAGGATCCCGCCGAGCAGCACGCCGATGCTCCCACCGCCGGCGGCGACGAAACCGAAGACGCCCATCGCCTTCGCCCGCTCCGACGGCTCCGTGAACAGGGTCACGATCAGCGACAGCGCAACCGCCGACACCACTGCGCCGCCGAGGCCTTGCACCGCCCGCGCGCCGACCAGAAACTCCTGCGAGCCCGCGAGCCCGCAGCCGAGGGAAGCCAGCGTGAAGAGCGTGATCCCGGCCAGGAAGAGCCGCCGGTGGCCGAAGAGGTCGCCCAGCCGCCCGCCGAGGAGGAGAAAGCCTCCGAACGTGAGCAAGTAAGCATTGACCACCCAGGCGAGCGAGGTCTCGGAGAAGCCGAGATCCTCTCTGATCGACGGCAGCGCGACGCCGACGATCGTCACGTCGAGGACGATCATCAGGTCGCCCAGGCACAGGACGACAAGCGCCAGCCAGCGATTCCTGCCCTCGATGTTCATGAGCCTCCCCTGCTCGGAAACGGTTGGATGTTGAGACTGCGGCCCGGTTGGAAACTCATCGCTCGAGCCGCTGTTTATGAATAGGTCGGAGCAGCCGACGAGAATTCGACATCTCCGGATGTCGAGGGCGGGACGCCGGCTCCGACTAACTGACAAAGGCGCCAAAAGCAGGCGCCGGGAGGAGAGGAGTGAAGCAGTGAAATACGTCGTATTGATCTACAACAATCCAGGCGCCTTCGAGGCCTTGTCCGAGGAGGACCGCAACGTTCTGTCGACCGAAGCCGACGCGTTCTTTAAGGAGTTCGGCGAGTCCGGTGAGTTCGTGGGTGGATCGGCGCTCGCCGATCCTTCGAACAGCAAGACGGTGAGAGTACGGGACGGCGTTCCCGCGGTCACTGACGGGCCGTTCGCGGAGGCCAAGGAGCAGCTGGCCGGCTACTACGTGCTCGACTGCGAGAACATCGACCGGGCGACCGAGATCGCCGCGCGCGATCCCGCCGCGAAATTCTGGGCGGTCGAGGTGCGCCCGATCATGGACACCGCCGGCACAGAGATGTGATCACCCACGCGGGCGTCGAGGACCAGCTGCGCCGCCTGGCGCCGCAGGTCCTCGGCGCGCTCGTTCGCCGCTACGGGCACTTCGACCTGTCCGAGGACGCCGTCCAGGAGGCGCTGCTCGCCGCCGCGATGCAATGGCCCGAGCAGGGTGTTCCGGAGAACCCGCGGGGCTGGCTCATCACCGTCGCCTCCCGGCGGCTGACTGACGAGCTGCGCAGCGAGCAGGCCCGCCGGCGGCGTGAGGACGCGGCCGCGGCTGAGGTTCCGGCCGACAAGGCCGTGGCGCCGGCTCCAGGCGAGGAGCAGCTGCTGGATCAGGACGACACGTTGACGCTGCTCTTCCTCTGCTGCCATCCGGCACTCTCTCCGGCGTCGCAGATCGCGCTCACGCTGCGGGCAGTGGGCGGCTTGACGACGGCGCAGATCGCCAGCGCGTTCCTCGTCCCCGAGCCGACGATGGCCCAGCGGATCAGTCGGGCCAAACAGCGGATCAAGACGACCGGCATCCCCTTCCACCTTCCGCCCGAGCCCGAGCGCGCCGAGCGGCTGCGGGCCGTCCTCCACGTCCTCTACCTGATCTTCAACGAGGGCTACACCGCGAGCTCCGGGCCCGACCTGCTGCGCAGCGAATTGACCACCGAGGCGATCCGGCTCAATCGGGAGGTCCGGCGGCTCCTGCCCGACGACGGTGAGGTGGCCGGACTGCTGGCCCTTATGTTGCTCACAGACGCCCGGCGCCCGGCGCGGACGCGGCCGGACGGCGCCTTGATCCCGCTGGCCGAGCAGGACCGCGAACTGTGGTACGCGGACTCCATTCAAGAGGGTCTGGCGCTCGTCACCGGCGCCTTGGCCCAGGCGCCGATCGGACCGTACCAGCTGCAGGCCGCCATTGCAGCGGTCCACGCCGAGGCGGCGCGCGCGGAGGACACTGACTGGGCGCAGATCCTCGCGCTGTACGAGCTGCTCGAGCGCATCTCGCCCAATCCCATGGTCACGCTCAACCACGCCGTCGCCGTCGCGATGGTACGAGGGCCGGAGGCCGCGCTCGACTTGTTGGAGACGCTGGAGACGGACGACCGGATCGCCGGGCACCACCGCCTCGACGCGGTCCGCGCGCATCTGCTGGAGATGGCCGGCGACTACGACGCGGCCCGCTCGAGCTACAGGGCCGCTGCGCGCCGCACAACCAGCCTCCCCGAGCAGCGGTACCTCGAGGCCCGAGCCGCGCGGCTGGCCGTTGGCCGATGAGTTTTCTCCCGCCGGACGGTCTATCTCCCGATGGGGTCCTCCGCACCGCAGACGGTCGGATTCGCGATCAGTGGTCCGATCGCCCCTGCGGACCTGCCGGGGCTCAGCGATCGTATCTCCGCGTTACTACGCGAATGTGGTGCAGGCGTCGTGCTCTGCGACGTGCAGGGCCTCGAGCCCGATGCCGTGACCGTCGAGGCCCTCTGCCGGCTTCAGGTCGCGGCCAGGCGGCACGGCTGCCGCGTGCGGCTGCGTCATGCGTCGGCTGAGCTGATCGAGCTCGTCGCCTTCATGGGTCTGACCGAGGTCTTGCCAGACTCTTAGGAGGGCGTGGCGGGCAGTCCGAAGAGCGGGAACAGCGTCTCGGTGTCGAGGAAGAACGTGAGCTCGACGACGCGGCCGCCTGAGAACTCGAGCACCTGAAGTGCCCAGGGCTCATAGCCACCGGACGGACTGGGCCTGTACTGCCCGTACGCGGGCGAGCCGTTTGCCGCGACAGTCCGGACGAGCCGCGAGCCGCGACAGGTGATCCCCGGCCCGAACCACCAGGCGAAGATGTCGTCGCGGCCGCGGAGCCAGAGGTCGTAGGGCGGCATCGACTGCGTCGCGTCCTCCT
>Ga0126312_10003132_pt1 | contig 11136 bp, 13 predicted proteins | sample Plot104A_FD_92537 | JGI IMG/M metagenome (GOLD analysis project Ga0126312, IMG submission 92537) | Serpentine soil microbial communities from UC McLaughlin Reserve, CA, USA - Plot104A | ecosystem: Environmental > Terrestrial > Soil > Grasslands | place: USA: UC McLaughlin Reserve, Lake County... | reverse complement strand
GAGCCCGGGCCGTTAGATGACCCCGTCCTCAAGCGCTTATTCCCGGACGCATACCCGGACGATCCCGGGGCGGCGGCCGACTTCCGGCGGTTTACCGAACGCAATCTCAAGGCGATGAAGGTGGCTGAGGCACAGGTCGTCCTCGACAGGCTCGCCACAACCGAGCTCGGGACTCGCGATCTGAAGATTCCGGCCGAGGAGGTGGAGAGCTGGCTGCGTACCCTGACCAGTGTGCGGCTCGCCGTCGCGACTCGCCTTGGCATCAAAGATGCAGCGGACGCGGACGAGTTGGCCGGGCTTCCCGACGAAGATCCGCGCAGCTTCATGGTAAGTGTCTACGACTGGCTCGGCTTCGCACAGGAAACCCTGATCTCAGCGCTTTAGCGGGAGTCTGAAAGGCGGCACAGCATGGCGAAGTACGCGCTGAATGAAGCCGCGGTGCGCAACTGCCGCAGGCTGATCGACGCCAAGCAGTACGTGCTCAATAGCGACTGGGGTGAAGTGCAGCCGCGCGCGGAGGCCCAGAACGCCTTTCTGAAACGGCATTCCTGGGAGGAGTACGCCGCCTGGCATCTCGGCCTCACCGGAGGTGTCGCTGAGGAGACGAAAGCTCGATATGCGTTCGTGTTCGGCGATTTCCGCCGGGTGCACCGGACAGCCCTCATCGCCTGCGTCTACCGCGCCTCTGAATGGCGACATAAGGAGATCGAGCTTGCTGCGCACGATCTCCTGCAACATCTGGATGCCACGTCCGGGTGACCCTTCTCCGAAAGTGGTCACTAGGGACAAGCGGCAGCGGCGTGTCGATGTTGTTGACGACCACTTTCGGCGCGGGGCTTCCACGAGACTCACTGCGTCAGCGTGCAACCAAAAGTGAAGCCGGTCCCGGTGTTGGGTATCTCGAACCGTCCACCGGAACCCGTGATCGTGGCATCGTCGAGGCCGGCTGCATCCGGCGCTGCGCCGTGCAGTACCAACACGAAGCCCTCCCGCGCGAATTCCGGATAACCGTCACCCTCCACTTCGGCCTTAAGGGTCAATTCCATGCCGACACGTTCGACAGTGAACGTGGTTCGATCCCGTGCACCACGCGAGGCCGCGAAGGTCAGGCCATCATCCTCCTGCAACATCGAGGAATGGGCACCGTCGGAGACCGGTACGAAAAGGTGCAGCTCGGCCTCGGCAGGCCGATGGTTGCTGGTGGAGTCCGGTGCGTCCGGCCACATCGGAATCACCGCTCCGCCGCGGGCATAGATCGGGATCCGATCCAGGGGTGTGGCGACGGTAAGGAATCTGCTCCCGCCGATCAGCTCGCCGGTGTGCCAGTCGTACCAGTCACCCGCGGGTAGATACACCTGCCGGGCGGTGACACCCGGACCGACAACAGGTGCGATCAGCAGGTCGCTTCCCAGGAGATATTGATCATCGATGTCGCGTACTGTCGCGTCGTATTGGTGATCGAAGACCAACGGTCGTTGCACCGGAGCGCCGGTCTCGGAGGCTTTCAGGAAGCACGCATACAGGTAGGGCAGCAACCGGTAACGCAGCTTGATCGCGGTCCGTACGTGATCTTGAATGACGTCACCGAAAGCCCAGGCGTATTGATCAACATTGCCGATCTCGGAGTGGTTGCGGCAGAAGGGGGTCAAAACGCCGTACTGCATCCAGCGCAGGAAGAGTTCCGCATTCGAGTTCCCCTGGAATCCGCCGATGTCGGCTCCGACAAAGGCCTGCCCCGAGACTCCGAAGCCTGAACCCATCGGAATGCTCAGCCACAGGTGATCCCATCGGGACTGGTTATCGCCCATCCAGTTCGCCGCGTAGCGCTGAATTCCCGCAAAGCCGGCGCGGGACAGCACGAACGCCCGCCGGTCGGGCATCGCATCAAGGAGCCCTGCGGCGGTTCCCATCGCCATCAGCAGCGCGTATTGGTTGTGGTAACGCTCATGGGAGTACTTACCGCGCCCGAATCGCATGGACCTGGCAGAGATGTTCCCGGTTGTCGGTTCGTTCATGTCGTTCCAGATGCCAGCCAGTCCGGAGAGGACGTGCGCGGCGTTGAGCTCCCCCCACCAGGTGCGAGCCTCCTCGGTGACGAAGTCGGGGAAGGCGGTGTTGCCTGGCCAGACCTGGCCAATATAGAGATCGCCGCCTTCGGTGCGGCACAGCACATCGCGCTCGAGTGCCTGATCGAACACCCAATATCCCGGGTCGAACTTGACGCCTGGGTCGATGATCGTGATCACTCGGAAACCCTGCGCATCAAGTCGCTTCAGCATCTCGGACGGGTCTGGGAAGCGGTCGGTATCCCAGGTGAAGACACGAAAGCCGTCCATGTACTCGATGTCCAGCCAGATGGCATCACACGGGAGGTCGTTGTCGCGGTGTCGCTGTGCGATGGCCTCGACCGCATCCTGGGTGTATTTGAACCACCGGCACTGGTGATAGCCGAGCGACCACATCGGTGGCGGTGCCGTGCGCCCGGTCAGCCAGGTGTAGGACTTCAAGATCGAGGGCATATCCGGACCTGCAAAGACGTACTCGGTGTATTGGCCGCCATGGAAGACAATCCGATACTCCTCGTCGTAGGAGAACTCGTACGCACCGCGATATCCGTTGTCTACAAAGGATCCGGCCATGCTGCCGTCGGGATAAGTCTGGTGGTAGAAGAACGGGATGGTGACATAGAGCGGATCGAACTCGACGCTGCGGGGATCACCACGCGGGTCGTCGTCCGCCTTGCCGGCAATGAACTCCACGATCTCCGCCGGGTTCAGCACGTCGGTGTTCCACATCGTGAAGTCACGGCCTTTGCGGTTGTGTCGGCCCGACTTCTCACCCAAGCCGAAGATCGCATCCTCCTGCCGGCAGCGACGCCGGATCGTGAAGGAGTCGTTCAGCGTCGCGTACGCCCAGTACCGCCCGTCAACATCGTGGGCGGTCTCGATCACCGGCGACCCGTCGCTGCGGTGCACGTCGATCCGAAAGGGATGCAGCCACAGCGATGCGGTACATGCCGACGTGATCAACTGAACCCGCTCCTCGTCCTGCTCGACTCGAAAATCGACAGGGGAGCCAAGTGGATCGACACAGACGGCAAAGGTCGGGGACTCGTCGAAAATGCCCCCGCGGCTGATCTTGATTCGCAGCACATCGGCGCGGATCACATCGATCTTCAGCTGTTCACCGTGCAGCTCAGCCAAGATGCCGGTCGGCGTCTGGTTAACCGAGTCGACCCGATCCCAATGGAGGTAGTGGTCGGTCTGAATCATGCTCGGGCCTTCCGACGGGATACGGATAGCTCAACGATGAGCGCGCGATGGTCGGACAACGGCAATGCAGGGGCGCTCGTGGTCGTCACTTCGCCCAGCCAACCACGGATCAGGATGTGGTCGAGCTGGCGGTCAGGTTTCTCGACCGGGAACGTGCGGTGCCTGGCCAGCGGGCGGTAACCGGTGATCTGCGCCGGCCGGTCATCAGCCATGTTGAGATCGCCCATCAAGATCACCGGCTCAGGTAACGGTGCCAGGTCCCGCCGAATCCTTCGTAGCTGGAGTCGTCCCCAACCCGGCACATAAGAAAGGTGCGTATTGGCGACGACGAGTAATCCCGCCGGAGTGCGCAACCGTCCGAGCACCGCAGCTCGCGGCTCCTCGTCGACGATGATCACCTTGCGGGGAGTGCGCAGATAGTGCGGAACACGCACCGGGATTCGGGGTAGCCGGAGGACCTGCCAGGACTCCGCGGGATAACGCGACAGCAAAGCGATGCCGTACGACGCCACTCCCGGCAAGTCGTCCTCCGATGCTGCCATCCAGGCAGCACCAGGCGTGCCTGATAAGGCGGCAGCGAATCGATGGGTGACAGCACCCATAGCCTCCGCCGCGACCGCGGTCAGGTCGGCCAAATGGGAACGCGGCTGGTCGCGGTCGACTTCCTGCAGCGCCAAGATGTCAGCATCCAAAGTGCGGATAGCATCGGCCAACCGACCAAGATCGACCACCCCGTCGTGAGTCGAGCGGCCGTGCAGGATGTTGAATGTCGCCAACCGCATGGGAAGAAGGTACTCACCATCGTCGAGCAATCAGCGCCGCCGCCCGCCACATCCGACGAGCCGCTGCTCCGCATCGCACTCAAGCGTTCGGCTTCCGCCCTGAAGGCCGACGGTGTCTCCTTCGCGCTCGGCGGCAGCTACGCCCTCTGGGTACATGGCGGGCCCGAGCCGAGTCACGATGTCGATCTTGTTGTGGCTGAACCCGATGTCGACGTGGCCGCCAACAGCCTGGCGGCTGCCGGGATGCGGATCGAGCGGCCGCCGGAAGATTGGCTTTTCAAGGCCTACCACGACGATGATGACCCGCGGGATCCTGTCGAGGAGCCTGCGCAGGTCGATGTACTGCACCGACTCGCCGGCGTCCCGGTCACCCGGGCCCTGCTTGACACCGCAGGTGATCACGAGGTGCTCGGTATCCGCATGCCGGTCTTGCCACCGACTCCGATCGTGATCGCCAAGCTGCAGTCGCTGACCGAGCATTATTGCGATCTTGCGCCATTACTGCTGGTAGTGCGTGCGGTACGTGAGCAGCTCGACTGGGCCGAAATCCGTAAAGCGACGCGGGACCGGCCGTTCGCCGAAGCCTTCCTCTTCCTGGTTGAACGCCTGGGTATCACCACGCCCTTTTGATTGTGGGCTGCTCGCGCAGTGTTTGATTGCTCGCTCCGCTCGCGAGGATCGCGCTATGCAGCCGCGCAGAGGGACGAACGCCTCTGCTCCCTCCTTTCCGTACGGCGGGCGCGCGATTTCCGACGCTCGCAGCCGTAGCGGTCTCATAGTCCGGATGCGCAGGCTAGGAGGAGGCAGCGCCCCTAGTCTGACCGCCGTGCTGAAGATCGCCCGCGAGCACGTGGACGCCATGATCGCCCACGCCCGGGAAGATCATCCGGACGAGGCATGTGGCGTGATCGTTGGTCCGGAGGGCTCCGATGTGCCGACTCGTCTAGTCCGGATGATCAACGCCGATCGGTCGCCCACCTTCTTCCGCTTCGAGCCTCAGGAGCAGTTCGGCTTGTACAAACAGATGAGTGCGGCGGGGGAGGAGATTGTCATCGTCTACCATTCCCACACGGCGACCGAGGCATACCCGTCGCGAACCGACGTTTCGCTCGCCAGCGAACCGCAGGCGCATTACGTGATCGTGTCGACCGCCGAGTCAGGCGCGTCAGCTGGCCCGGTGAGCGTACGGTCCTTCCGCATTCTCGATGGTGCAGTGACCGAGGAGGAGATCGACGTCACGGAATAGGCCCCCGTGGCCAGTGGTTGGCAGGAGTACCAGGGACACAGGAGACACTCGATGTCAGTAGAGGTGAGGATCCCGACGATCCTCCGCACGTTCACCGGTGGACAGAAAGCTGTGCACGGAAACGGAGCGACCTTGCAAGAGGTGCTCGACGACATCGACGTTCGCAACCCTGGCCTGAAAGACCGGATTGTCGAGGCGGAAAGGCTGCGTCGTTTCGTGAATGTCTACGTCAACGACGAGGATGTCCGCTTCAGCGGTGGTCTGAAGGCTCCAACCGCGGATGGCGACATCGTGGTAGTCCTTCCCGCCGTCGCCGGCGGCTGATCGGCATCGTCCATGGTCCGGTACGCCTCGCTCGCCGAGTCGGTCGGGCATACCCCGCTGGTAGGCCTGCCGCGGCTGTCACCCAGCGAGTCGGTTCGGCTCTGGGCAAAGCTGGAGGGTTGCAATCCCACCGGTTCGATCAAGGATCGAGTCGCATTCCAAATGATCAAGGTCGCGGAGGCCGACGGGACACTCCGCGCCGGAGCGACCATCCTCGAACCCACCAGTGGTAACACCGGGATTGCGCTTGCCATGGCGGCCAAGCTGGGCGGCTATCGGCTGATCTGCGTCATGCCGGAGAACACCTCAGCCGAACGCAAGCAAATGCTTTCGATCTGGGGCGCGGAGATCGTCTCCTCACCGGCCGCCGGGGGCTCGAATGAAGCTATCCGGGTCGCCAAGCAGCTCGCCGCAGAGCACCCGGACTTGGTGATGCTTTACCAGTACGGCAACCCAGCCAACACTGAGGCGCATTACCTGACGACGGCGCCGGAAATCCTCGAAGATCTCCCTGAGGTGACGCATGTGGTCGCCGGGCTCGGCACCACTGGAACACTTATGGGAGTCGGACGCTTCTTCGCCGAGAAGAAACCCGAGGTCAAGATCATCGCTGCCGAGCCGCGGTATGGCGAACTCGTCTACGGTTTGCGCAACCTTGAGGAGGGGTTCGTTCCGGAGATCTACGACGCGTCTTATGTCACCTCCAGGTTCTCGGTTGGCTCCCGAGACGCGGTACGGCGGGTGCGCGAGTTGTTGGAACGCGAGGGCATCTTCGCCGGGCTTTCCTCCGGAGCGATCGTGCACACGGCCCTAGCGCAAGCCGCCAAGGCTGTCGCCGCCGGGGAGTCCGCTGAGATTGTGTTGATCATCGCCGACGGCGGTTGGAAATACCTCTCGACGGGCGCCTATGCCGGTGACCTCGATGCCAGCGAGGACTTCTTGGACACCCAAGTCTGGGCGTAATTTTTCTGGGCTTGTCCGCTCGCCTATAACGGCCGCTCGCGGACTAACTACCTAGCTGGGATGACGGAGACGCTGATGCAATCGCTGTAGGCTGAGCGCTCGTGGTGGCGGCTGACACAGAGGCTCCGATTGGCATCTTCGACTCTGGCTTCGGGGGGCTCACGGTGGCACGCGCAGTCATCGACCAACTGCCGCACGAGGACATTATCTACCTGGGCGACACTGCACGATCGCCGTACGGCGAGCAGCCCATTGCCAACGTCCGCGAGTACGCGCTTGAGTGTCTTGATCACCTAGCCGATCAGGGCGTCAAAATCCTGGTCATCGCCTGCAACTCCGGCAGCGCAGCGGTGCTCCGCGACGCCCGGGAACGCTACCCGGTGCCTGTCGTCGAGGTGATCTTGCCTGCGGCACGCCGGGCGGTCGCTGCCACCCGGTCCGGTCGTGTTGGAGTGATCTGCACTGAAGCGACCGCCACATCACAGGCGTACGACGATGCGTTCGCTGTAGCTCCGCAGATCGATCTACACACCGCAGCCTGCCCTCGCTTCGTGTCCTTCGTCGAGGCGGGAATCACCGGCGGCGCTGAACTGCTGCATTGCGCAGAGGAGTACCTGAAACCGTTGCAGCAAGCCGATATCGACACACTGATCTTGGGCTGCACGCACTATCCGCTGCTCACGGGGGTGATCTCGTACGTGCTTGGTGACAACGTGAGCCTGGTGTCCAGTGCCGAGGAGTGTGCCAAAGAGGTTTACGCGGCGCTCACGCTGCGCGGCTTGACCCACGATCAGCCAAGGGATGCCAGCTACCGGTTCTTGACCACGGGTAACCCAGAGGCGTTCGAGGGTGTCGGGCATCGCCTGATGGGCGGTCTGGTTATCGGCGTCGAGCAGTTCGTCTGATCGCCATGATGAAACTAACGATTGTAGGCTGCAGCGGCTCCCTCTCCGGACCCGACTCGGCAGCGTCAAGCTACCTGGTGCAGGCGCCATATCAGGATCGGACTTTCTCGCTAATGCTGGACTGTGGTCCCGGCGCCATGGGTGCGCTCTACCGCTACATTGATCCTCGGGAAATCGATGCCATCGGCTTGAGCCACTTGCATGCCGACCACTGTCTCGACCTCTGCGGCTATCACGTAGCAGCCTGCTATTCACCAAGCGCGCCGTGGCCACGACGCCCTGTGTACGCCCCCTTCGATGCTGCTTCCCGGCTCGCTCGCGCTTATGAAGCGACGGATAGCACGAGTGGGCTCAGTGAGTCCGACGAATCCTTTGGCGAGCGCTTCCAATGGCGTACCTGGCAGCCCAGCCAGCAGATTGGGCCGTTCATCGTCCGAGCCGTCCGCGTCGAGCATCCGGTGGAGGCGTACGCCGTGCGGGTGGAAGAAGACGTTCCCGGTGGCGGCACCATGGTGTACTCCGGCGACACCGGCCCATCCGATGCCCTCCTCCAGCTAGCGCACGGTGTCGGCCTGCTGCTTGTGGAATCGGCCTTCCTCGACGGTCCGGACAATCCTCCTGGAATGCATCTTTCCGGTCCGCAGGCCGCCGCCATTGGGCAGACCGCGGGTGTCGCTTCGATTGTGCTGACCCACATCCCGCCGTGGTATGAACCTGATCGTATTCTGGCCGAGGCAACACCTCACTTCAATGGACCGATGGCGCTCGCAAAGCCAGGGGCTGTTTGGGATATAGGTGGTTAGGCTGAGCCCGTGACTTCTCGAGCCGACGGACGTTTTAATGATCAACTTCGAGAAGTCCGATTCAACAGGGGATGGCTGACCCAAGCAGAGGGCTCGGTGCTGGTGGAGTTTGGCCAGACCCGGGTGCTCGTTGCGGCAAGTGTCACAGAGGGAGTTCCGCGCTGGCGTAAGGGCTCGGGGCTCGGCTGGGTGACGAGTGAGTACGCGATGCTGCCAAGGGCGACGAGCACCCGTACCGACCGTGAGTCGGTACGCGGCCGCATCGGCGGCCGGACACACGAGATCAGCCGGCTTATTGGCCGCAGCCTGCGCGCCATCATCGACTACCAAGCGCTGGGTGAGAACACCATCGTGCTGGACTGCGATGTACTACAGGCCGATGGTGGCACCCGAACGGCATCAATTACCGGCGCCTATCTTGCTCTCGCGGACGCGATCAGCTGGCTGCGCGACCACGATCTGTTGACGGCTGAGCCGCTGACCGGCTCGGTTGCGGCCGTCTCAGTCGGTGTAGTGGACGGCATCCCGATGCTGGATCTCTGCTACGCCGAGGACTCCGCGGCTGACACCGACATGAACCTTGTCATGACCGGTGATGGAGCATTCGTCGAGGTTCAGGGAACAGCCGAGGGCACACCTTTTGATCGGCGGCTGCTCGACGAACTACTCGATCTCGGCGCCAAAGGCTGCGCGCAATTGACGGCGCTGCAACGGACTGCGCTTGCTGTGGTATGACGATTACTGACTGTGGGCAGAGCTGGTCGAAGCCCGTGGATTGCGCCCTTCGACAGGCTCAGGGCCCATGACATCCGGTCGGGTTGTGCTCGCCACCAGGAATGCCAAGAAGCTGGCCGAGCTGCGACGCATCGTCGCAGCGGAGGCGCCGGACGTGCAGATCCTCGGGCTGGGGGACGTTGCGTCATACTCCGAGCCGGCCGAGTCGGAACGGACCTTCGAGGGCAATGCACTAATCAAAGCCCGGGCTTGCGTCGCAGCTACCGGCTTGCCTGCACTGGCCGACGATTCCGGCCTCGCGGTTGACGTACTCAATCAGATGCCCGGCGTACGGTCGGCCCGCTGGGCCGGGCCCGGTGCCAGCGAGGAGGAGAACAACGCACTGCTGCTACGCCAACTGGAGGACGTACCACCAGCCGAGCGGACTGCTCGGTTCATATGTGCGATGGCTCTGGTGCTTCCGGACGGCACCGAACACGTCCGCTTTGGAGAAATGCGCGGCCGTCTCGCTGTCAGTGCAGCGGGCCATCATGGTTTTGGCTACGATCCGCTATTCGTGGCCGAGGGATACACCATGACCAACGGCGAGCTGGAACCGTCTGCCAAGGATGCGATCAGTCATCGGGGAAGGGCCTTACGGGCCATCCTGCCGGTGCTTATATCGGAGCTGCGCCGGTTGGAACCTGTCGCTCCATCGGGCAGCTCTGCTGACCGTCGTTGAACGCGAGGGATGAGACACGTGAAGACCTATCTTGACCTGCTGGATCACGTGCTTACGAGCGGCATTGCAAAGAGTGACCGGACCGGCACAGGTACGTTGAGCACATTCGGCTACCAGATGCGCTTCGACCTGCGTCAAGGTTTTCCGTTGCTCACGACGAAGAAGCTGCACACTCGGTCGATCATCGCTGAGTTGTTGTGGTTCATCCAAGGGTCGACCAACATCAAATGGCTGCACGAGCAGGGGGTGACCATCTGGGATGAGTGGGCCGACGACGACGGCGAGTTGGGGCCCATTTACGGCTACCAGTGGCGCAGCTGGCCGACACCTGGCGGCGGTCACATCGACCAGCTCGCCGGCGTGATCAGCTCCATCAAGGCCGTTCCCGATTCCCGCCGCCATATCGTCAGTGCTTGGAACGTCGCTGACCTTGCCGACATGGCGCTGTCTCCATGCCATGTGATGTTTCAGTTCTACGTGGCGCAAGGGCGGCTCTCGTGTCAGCTCTATCAGCGCTCGGCCGACGTCTTTCTCGGCGTGCCGTTCAACATCGCTTCGTATGCGCTGCTCACTCACCTCGTCGCCCAGGTGTGCGCCTTGGAGGTCGGCGACTTCGTACACACCCTGGGTGACGCACATCTGTATCTAAACCACCTAGATCAGGCCAGGCTCCAGCTGAACCGGGTGCCTCGCCCTCTGCCGAGGCTGCTACTGAATCCTGAGGTCAGCTCAATCGATGACTTCACTCTGAGGGACATCACGATCGAGGGGTACGACCCACATCCGGGCATCAAGGCGCCGATCGCGGTCTGATGCCGGAGATCATCGGGATCGCCGCTGTCGCCGCCAACGGCGTAATCGGCGCGGGGAACGACATACCGTGGCGGATTCCGGCGGACTGGCAGCGATTCAAGTCCCTGACCATGGGCCAGGTGTTGATCATGGGTCGCAAGACATACGACTCTATAGGCCGGTCGTTGCCGGGCCGGACGACGTTCGTGATCACGCGTGACAGGATGTGGCGCGGCGAGGGCGTACGCGCTGTGCCTTCGGTAGATGAGGCTCTCGACCAGGCCCTGCTGCTGGATCCTCAGACGGTCTTCGTCGCTGGCGGAGGTGAGGTCTACCGAGCCGCTTGGGCTCGGCTCACCGGCCTGGAGATAACCGAAGTCGATCAGAATCCCACCGGCGAGGTCACGTTTCCCAAAATCGATCCGGACGAGTGGATCGAAACTCGCCGGGAGCCACACGACGGGTACAGCTTCGTCAGCTATCGGCGCCGATTGCCGACGTCTCAGCGAGACACGCCTCGAGCTGCGGCCCGGTACCCCTAGAATCGCCAATTCAGGCCGCAGTCGTTAGTACACAAGTGAGCCACATGCGGG
>Ga0126312_10003131_pt1 | contig 11136 bp, 12 predicted proteins | sample Plot104A_FD_92537 | JGI IMG/M metagenome (GOLD analysis project Ga0126312, IMG submission 92537) | Serpentine soil microbial communities from UC McLaughlin Reserve, CA, USA - Plot104A | ecosystem: Environmental > Terrestrial > Soil > Grasslands | place: USA: UC McLaughlin Reserve, Lake County... | reverse complement strand
TCGTTCGGGGCGGCGGATCGCGACGCCGAACAACTTCGGGTCGCGGAGCGGGGCGCCGCATTCCTCGCAGTCGACGGCGAAGGTCGACGAGAACGGCGCCCCGCATGCGGGGCAGCGGTGGAGGAGCTCGCCGCCGCACGCCGGGCACTCGGCGGGCACCTCGTCCTCGAACTCGAGGAACCAGCGGCGGGCCGCGCCGCAGCGCAGGCAGAACGCGGACCAGTGGCCGAGGGCGTTGCGACGCTCCTCGCGGAGCCAGTCCGCCGCCTTCCCCATCAGCGGTTCTGCAGCGTGTCGAGCCCGACCGCCAGCGCGATCGCGAGCCGCCGGTCGATCCGCTTCTCGGCGTCGCCGCTGAGGTCGAGGAAGTACGTGTCGCGGACGCCCCACGTGCGGGTCAGATGGCCCACCGCGGCACCGTCGACCAGGATCTCGAAGTTGTAACGGATCGGGACGAGCTCGCCGCCCGGGACGAAGTCGATGACGCGGCGCACGAGCGCTCCCACCTGCGAGCGCTCGCGGGCGATCGCGACCTCCTCGTCGGTCGGCCCGCCGAGGTGCCAGGTCGTCCGTACGAGCGACGCGGTGAACTTGTGCCAGAGGAGGCCGATCTTCTGCTCGCCGGCGAGCACGTCGTAGCGCGCGCTCCCCGTGTCGAACGCCGACCGCGCCTTGATCCGGAAGAGCTCGTTCGTCTGCTTCTCGTCGCCGAAGAAGTGGATCTCCTCCTTGATCTTCAGCTTCTTCTGGCGTACGTAGGCGACGGGCGGCCCGGCAGGCGTCTCGCCGACCGCGAGCGGCGTCACCCGGTACAGGTTCGCGATCGGCCTGATGAGTTGGTCGACGCGGTAGCGGTCGTAGTCGAACTCCACGGCAGCGGACTCTAGTTACCATTGCGAGCGGCTCCTCCCACGACCTTCGAAGGACGGCAATGGCGATCGCGCGCGTAGCCGAGCCCAGCGGCTCGCTTCAGGATGCGAAGGAGTGGGGCCTCGATCGCGAGGACCTGCTCCAGATGTACCGCAACATGCTCGTCACCCGCGGCGTCGAGGAGCGCGGGCACATCCTCTACCGGCAGGGGAAGATCCCCGGCTCGTTCTACACGGGCCGCGGCAACGAGGCCTCGGCCGTCGGCGTCGCGACTGCGATGGGCCCCGACGACGTCGGCACGCCGCTCCACCGCGACATGGGAGTCCACATCACGCGCGGCGTCGAGCCGTGGCGGATCTTCGCGCAGTACATGGGCCGGGCCGACGGCCCGACGCGCGGCAAGGACGGCAACGTCCACATGGCCGACCACCGCCTGGGGCTGATCGCGATGGTCTCGCACCTGCCGGCGATGCTGCCCGTCGCCGTCGGCTGCGCGCTCGCCTTCCGGATCCGCGAGGAGAAGCGGGTGGCGGTCGGCTGGTTCGGCGAGGGCGCCGCCGCACGCGGGGACGCGCACGAAGGGATGAACTTCGCCGGCGTCCGCCGGCTGCCGGTGGTGTTCATCTGCGACAACAACCAGTGGGCGTACTCGACGCCGACGCACCTGGGCTACGCGGTCGAGCACCTCGCCGACCGCGCCGCCGCGTACGGCTTCGAAGGCGTGGTCGTCGACGGGACCGACGTGCTCGCCGTCTACCGCGAGACGAAGCGCGCGATCGAGAAGGCACGCGAGGGTGGCGGGCCGACGCTGATCGAGTCGCAGACGCTGCGCATGGAGGGGCACGCGGTGCACGACGACGCGTTCTACGTCCCGAAGGAGCTCTTCGAGCGCTGGGCCGAGCGCGATCCGATCGAGCGCCTCCGGACCTGGCTCCGCGACAACGTCGACATGAGTGACGACGAGGAGGACGAGATCACCTCCTACGTCAAGAAGCTCCTGAACGACGCGCTCCACCGCGCCGAGGAGTCGCCGCTCCCGGACGTCTCGACGCTGACGGAGGGCGTGTACGCGACGCCCGAGGACCTCGACACGCCGCACCACAAGTAGGCGGACGCGCGTGGCCGAGAAGACTTACCTGCAGGCGATCTCCGACGGGCTGCGGCAGGAGATGCGGCGCGACCAGCGCGTCTTCTGCCTCGGCGAGGATGTCGGCGTGTACGGCGGCGCATTCAAGGTCACCCTCGGCTTCCAGGAGGAGTTCGGGCCGTGGCGCGTGCTCGACACGCCGCTCTCGGAGACGGCGATCGTCGCCGGCGCGACCGGCGCGGCGATCATGGGCATGCGCCCGGTCGCCGAGATGCAGTTCGCCGACTTCGTCTCGTGCGCGTGGGACCACCTCGTGACCGTCGCCGCGAAGCAGCGCTGGCGCGTGGGAACGCCGGTGCCGATCGTGCTGCGGCTACCGTCCGGCGGCGGCTTCAGCGGCGGGCCGTTCCACTCGCAGAACCCGGAGTCGTCGTTCGCGCACATCCCGGGCCTCAAGTGCGTCTGCCCGGCGACCCCCGAGGACGCGAAGGGCCTGCTGATCTCGGCGATCGAGGACCCGAACCCGGTGCTCTACTTCGAGCACAAGCACCTGTACCGGCGGATCAAGGGCGAGGTGCCGGACGAGCGGTACACGACGCCGATCGGCAAGGCGCGCATCCACCAGGAGGGCGAGGACGTCTCCGTGATCACCTGGGGCGCGATGGTCTACACCGCGGCCGAGGCGGCGAAGCAGCTCGACGACCTGTCGGTCGAGATCGTGGACCTGCGCTCGATCATGCCGTGGGACAAGGAGGCAGTGCTCGCATCGGCGCGGAAGACGTCCAAGGTGCTCGTCCTGCACGAGGACACGCGCAGCGGCGGCTTCGGCGGCGAGATCGCCGCCACGATCGGGGAGGAGGCGTTCGAGGATCTCGACGCGCCCGTGAAGCGCATCGCCGCGCCCGACACGCCCGTCCCGTTCTCGCCCGTGCTGGAGAAGGCGTTCATCCCGCAGGTCGACGACGTCGTCGCGGGCCTGCGCGAGCTCGCGGAGTACTAGGAGGAGTCGTGGCCACCGGAACCGCAGTCGACGTCGTCATGCCGCAGATGGGCGTCTCCGTCTCCGAGGGGACGATCACCAAATGGCTGAAGCAGGTCGGGGAGGACGTCGAAGCCGACGAGTCGCTGCTCGAGATCTCGACCGACAAGGTCGACACGGAGGTGCCGTCGCCCGCGACCGGCGTGGTGAGCGAGATCCTCGTCCAGGAGGGCGAGACGGTCGAGGTCGGGACGCTGCTCGCGCGCGTGGGCGGCGAGGTGGGAGCGTCGGCGCCGGCTCCGGACGCCGCTTCGCCTCCGCCCGAGCCGGCGACGCAGCCCGCCGCGGACGCTGCCAATGCGGCCGCGAGCGAGGGCGTCGAGGTCGGCGACGCGACCGAGCAGCCGCTCGCCGCGCCGACGGAGACGACGGGCGACTCGGGCTCGGCGGGGAACGGCAAGGCATTCGTGTCCCCCGTGGTCGCGCGCATCGCGAGCGAGCACGGCATCGACCCGAGCCAGGTCGAGGGAACCGGCCGGGGCGGCCGCGTCACCAAGAAGGACATTCTGGCGTTTGTCGAGGGCGGCGGCGCCGCGCCCGAGGCTCCGCCTGCTCCGGCGCCCTCTGGGCAGGCCGAGGCTCCCACACCCGCTCCGCCGCAGGCCGCGCCGGCTCCCGCCCCTGCGCCGCCGAAGCCCGCTCCCCAGCCCGTGGCCGCGGCCGGGGAGCCGGCGCCCGGTGAGACCTTCGAGCCCGTCACGGCGATGCGCCGCGGCATCGCCGAGCACATGCGGCGCTCGCTCGACACCTCGGCGCACGTCACCTCCGCGATCGAGGTCGACATGTCGAAGGTGGTCGCGATCCGCGCGAAGCTGAAGAAGGAGTACGAGGCGGCCTACGGCGTCAACCCGACCTATCTCTCGTTCATCGCGCGCGGCACGGTCGAGACGCTGCGCGACTACCCGTGGGTGAACGGCGAGCTGCGCGGCGACAAGATCGTGACGCGCAACTTCGTCAACCTCGGGTTCGCGGTCGAGCTCGCCGACGGCAAGGGCCTGATCGTCCCGGTCGTGCGCAACGCCGAGACGCTGAACCTGCTCGGCCTCGCGAAGTCGGTCGCCGACGTAGCGCGGCGGGCGCGAGACAAGCAGCTCACCCCCGACGACGTCAGCGGCGGGACGTTCACGATCACGAACCCCGGCGGCTACGGCACCTTCCATGGGACGCCGGTGATCAGCCAGCCGCAGGCGGCCATCCTCGGCACATATGCGATCGTCAAGCGGCCGTGGGTGATCACGGACGAGAACGGCGTGGACGCGATCGCGATCCGGTCGATCATGAACCTGACGCTCACGTACGACCACCGCCTGATCGACGGCGCGCTCGCCGGGCGCTTCCTGCGCGATCTCCGCGAGCGCCTCCAGAGCTGGGGCGAGAAGGACTACTGACCTGTCGACGACGCGGCAGCGGATCGTTCCGATGCTCGCGTACGAGGACGCCGAGACCGCGATCGGGTGGCTCTGCCGCGCGTTCGGCTTTCGTGAGGACGCGACCGAGCGCCACACCGAGCCCGACGGGACGGTCACGCACGCCGAGATCGAACGCGACGGTGCGCGGATCATGCTCGCGACTCCCAACCCGGATTATCAGGGGCCGAAGCGGCATCGCGAGACGTGCGAGGCCGCCGCGCGGTGGCTCGACAACCCCTGGGTGATCGACGGCGTGTTCGTAGAGGTCGACGACGTGGACGCGCACCACGCGCAGGCGGCCGCCGCGGGCGCGACGATCCTCCGTGATCCGACCGAGCCGGGCATCGGGTTCCGGATCTACGCCGCCGAGGATCCGGAGGGGCACCGGTGGATGTTCGGTCAGCACAGCGCCGACGCGTAGCTCCCCTGCGCGCAGTCATCGACCGGACGCGGTCAACCTCGAGAGGCGCCGGCGTTCACAAGCCGCCGCGGCGCGGGCGGCCCCAGACGATCGTCGCCGTCACGTCGAGGTCGTAGCGGCCGTCCGCCTGCGGGCGCAGCGTCTCCTCGAGCGCCGCGCCCAGCTCCGCCTCGAACGCCCGGCGGTCGCGCAGCCGGTGTGGAGGGAAACCGCTCATCGAGAAATGGCCGTGGACGATCTCGTCGAGCGTCGGCCGCCACGGGTCCGGCGCCGTCGTATGCGAGCCGCTGCGTTCGAAGAGGCCGCGGCGCTCGAGCTCCTCGATCGGGTCGAGGGGCTCGAAGTCGTCGTTCCAGCTGTGCCGGTCGTAGACCGGCCCGAACACGCTGCGCTCCTCGAGCAGCCACTCGCGGTGGACGATCGCAAGCGGGGCGTCGCGCAGAAGGACGCCCGCGAGGAGCGGGAGCGCGGTCTCCCACTCGAACCAGTGGATGCTGTCGCCGGCGGTGACGAGCGCGTACGGAGGGTCGAGCGGCGCCTCCTCGATCCGCGCGACGATCCAACGCACGTTGGCGGCGTCGCCGCCGGGAAGCGAGCGACCCCGCGCGATCATCGGCGCGGACACGTCGACGGCGTCCACTCGAGCGACGCGTGACGCCAGCGGCCGCGCGAGGTCGCCGGGTCCGCACCCGGCGTCGAGCACCACGCCCCGCTCGGGCGCCGCCTGGGCAGCGAGCGACGCGAGGACATCGAACGTCTCCGCTGGATACGGCGGCCGCAGACCGTAGTGCTCGACGACCGAGTCCTCCGCGAACACGGCGCCATACCGCTCGCCCCACCCGTTCGGCTTCGGCTCCACGGAGCGCAACGGTACGCTCACGGCGTGACCCGCGACGCGCTCCTCGTCGACCTCGGGACGATCGACTACCGCGAGGCGTGGGACCTCCAGCGTTCGGTCGCGACAGCCGTAGCGGACGGCGCACTCCCGGACACGGTGCTCTTCCTGGAGCACCCGCCGACGGTCACGCTCGGACGCCGCGCGGACCCGCGCGAGCTTCACATCCCGAGCGACGCCGAGGTCGATGTCGTCGAGACCGACCGCGGCGGGAAGTCGACCTACCACGGCCCCGGGCAGCTCGTCTGCTACCCGATCCTCGACCTGACCCGGCACGGCCAGGACGTGAAGCGCTACTGCCGCAGCCTGGAGGAAGCGCTGATCCGGACGACGGCAGCGTTCGGGCTCGAGGCGACGCGGATCGAAGGGCTCACGGGCGTCTGGCTGGATCGTCCGCCGCGCAAGATCGCGAGCATCGGGATCCACCTCACGAAGTGGATCTCCACCCACGGCTACGCGCTCAACGTCAGCGTCGATCCGGCGCCCTTCACGGAGTGGATCACGGCGTGCGGGCTCGACGGCTACCAGTTCACGTCGATGGCGCGCGAGCTCGATCGCAGCGTCACGGTCGCTGACGTGCGGCCCGCCGCGGCGCAGGCGTTCGCCGACGTGTTCGGCGTTCGGCTGGAGCACGCTTCCGCAGACGCGATTCGCGGCGCCGGGCTCGTCCGCGGCTGACCGCCCTTGTAAACGGGCGAGCTCCCCGTCAATATCCCCGCGCTGGCGCCCACCGGCGCCGCTGCGCATCGACCAGAGGGGGGACGGGTTGTGAAGAAAGGGATGGGGCGCGGAGCGCTGCTGCTCGCGCTGGCCGCCGCACTGGCGGCCGTACTCACCGGGGCCGGGCGGCTGACCGCCACGGCCGCGGCGACCGCGGCGTCCACCGCGTCGCCGATCAAGTTCCTCACGGGACCAAACAGCGGCTCGCCGCTCGACATCGCGAAGGCGTACCTGCTCGCGCACAGAGCCGAGCTGCGTGGGACGAACGTCGACGTCGAGCATCTCCGCCTCTCGAACCAGTACGAGGACGCGGACACGCACACGACGTACATCTACTTCCAGCAGACGGCGAGCGGCGTCGACATCAGCCGCGCGATCATCAACCTCGCGATCGCGAAGGACGGGAGCATCATCACGCTCGGCGACCGCTCGGTGGACCCGCCGCCTCCCGCGCCGATCGCGCCCGACACGTCCGCGGCGGAGGCGACCGCAGTCGCCGTCGCCGACGCCGGCGGCAAGGCGACCGACAAGGCCGCGCTGCAGTACGTGCCGACAGAGAGCGGCGGCCTCCGCCTCGCCTGGGTCGTGCAGGTGACGACCGACGAAGGCGGCTGGCAGGAGACCCACGTCGACGCGCACACGGCCGAGATCATCGGCGCCACCGACTACGGCGCGGACGCCGGGGAGACCGCGACGCACAACGTCTTCCCGATCCCGTACGAGAGCCCCGACGACGGCGCGCGCGTGTTGGTGTCGTCGCCGGCGGACGCTCTCGCCTCGCCCTTCGGCTGGAACGACACGAACGGCGTGGCCGGACCCGAGGCGACGACCACGCAGGGGAACAACGTGTTCGCCTACATGGACGCGAGCAACGACAACCTGCCGGATCCGGGCTCTTCTCCGGACGGCGGCCCGTCGCTGCTGTTCGACTTCCCGCTCGACCTCGCGAACCAGCAGCCGACGGAGTACCGGCCGTTCGCGGTGTCGAACCTCTACTACTGGAACAACATCGTCCACGACGTGCTCGTGCACGCCGGCTTCGGCGAGGCGGCGGGCAACTTCCAGACGAAGAACTACAGCGGCCTCGGCACCGGCGGCGACGCGGTCAACGCGGAAGCGCAGGACGGCTCGGGCCTGAACAACGCCAACTTCAACACGCCGCCCGACGGACAGCAGCCGCGGATGCAGATGTATGTGTGGCGGTCCGCGGTCCAGCTTTCGGTCACCGCGCCTCCCGCCGTCGCCGGGAACTACACGGCGGGATCCGCGGGCTTCGGTCCGCCGTTCGGCTCGACCGGGCTCAGCGGGACGCTTGCGCTGGCCGAGGACGCGGTCGCCCCGTTCGACGACGGGTGCACTGCGATCACGAACGACGTCGCAGGGAAGATCGCAATCATCCGGCGCGGAACCTGCGAGTTCTCGACGAAGGTGGAGAACGCGCAGCTCGCCGGCGCGATCGCGGCGATCGTCCAGAACAACGGCGGCGGGATCGCGATCACCCTCGGCGCGGGCGTCCGTGCACCGTTCGTGACGATCCCGTCGCTCGGAATCTCGGATGCCGACGGCGCACTTCTGCGGGCCAACCTGCCCGCGACAGCGTCGGCGAGGAGCCTGTTCAACGACCGCGACTCGGATCTCGACAACGGCGTGATCGCGCACGAGTACGCACACGGGTGGAGCAACCGGCTCACGGGCGGCCCGGCGCAGGTCGGCTGCCTCTCGAACTGGCTGAACCCACCGACGAACACGATCCCGATCGACCTCGAGCAGATGGGAGAGGGCTGGAGCGACTTCCTCACCCTGACGCTGACGGCGAAGGCCGCCGACACCGGCGCGACGCCGCGCGGGATCGGGACGTACGTGTCCTTCCAGCAGCGCAACGACATCGGCATCCGCCCGACGCAGTACTCGACCGACCTCACGGTCAACCCGTCGACGTACGACACGCTGAAGACGGCGCCCAACCCGCTGACGATCCCGCACGGCGTCGGCTATGTCTGGGCGTCGATGGTGTGGGAGGTGTACTGGAATCTCGTGAACGAGTACGGCTGGAACGCGAACATCTACGACGCGTGGCCGACGGGCGGCAACAACCTCGCCCTGCGCCTCGTGTCGGACGGGATGAAGCTGCAACCGTGCTCGCCCGGATTCGTCGACGGCCGGAACGGGATCCTGCTCGCGGACCAGAACCTGACCGGCGGCCAGAACCAGTGCCTGATCTGGCGCGGGTTCGCGAAGCGCGGTCTCGGCCTGAACGCCACGCAGGGCGACGTCGCGAGCACCGCCGACGGCGTGCAGGACTTCACGCTCCCGTCGGAGTGCACGACGCCTGTCATCGACGTCACGCCGGCCTCGCTCGCGGCGACACAGCTGCGAGGAGAGCAGACACCGCACACGGTGACAATCGCGAACACGGCCCTCGCCGGCGGGGCGGCGGCGACGTGGACGATCACCGAGGCGACGACGAGCTGTGCGTCGCCGTCTGACGTCTCGTGGCTGTCGGCGTCGCCCACGTCCGGGTCGACCGCGGGGCAGAGGAGCACCGCGGTGACGGCCACGTTCGACTCGACCGGCCTCGCCGTCGGGAGGCAAACCGCGAGGCTGTGCGTCTCGAGCAACGATCCCGACAGGCCGACGATCTCGATCCCGATCACGCTCGACGTCGTCTACGCGTACACCGCCCAGCTCCTGCCGGGCGGTGCCGGCGCCGGGCGGACGATCCCGATCCGCTTCAGCCTCGACGGGAACGAAGGGCTCGCGGTCTTCGCGGCCGGGTACCCGAAGGTACAGGCGTGCGGCGGCGGCGCGACATCTGCCGCAAGCGCGGCGGGGCCGCTCGGGTACGACGCGCTGACCAACACCTACCAGTGGAACTGGAGGACCGACACCGCGTGGGCCGGCAGCTGCCGGACCCTGATCCTCGGCTTCATCGACGGCACGACGCACAACGTGTCCGTCACGTTCCAGTAGCGCATTGCGTGCGGGTGCGCCGGCTTCGGCCGGCGCACCCGCCGCTACTTCTTCGGATCGATCGGCCCACAGTCGTCGACGACGACGACGTAGGTCGCGCGGCGGCCGCTCGCTCCGACGGCCACGGCGCGGGTCGAGCCGCACGCGGTAGGAAGGCCGCGCGTCCAGCGCGCTGCGAAGCCGCCGGCGCGGGTCGCGACGACCGTCTTCCGTAGGACCGTGCCGGCCTTCGAGACCCTGACGGCGATGCGGTCGCCTGCTGCGAAGCCCGTCCCGCGGACGGAGAGCGGCCGCTCCGACGACAACCAGATCCGTGCGTGCGTCGACGTCGCCGCTGCGGGCGCGACGAACGCCAGCACGAGCGCGAGCACGATTGCAGCTCTCACGCCGAAATCATGACAGCGCAGCGCCTGAAGTTCACGGCGCCGGCGGCCGCGACCACATCGGGCGGCGCGGCTCGACCCGCCCGAGCGCGTCCAGGAGCGCGTCCGGATCCTCACCGACGACGACAGCTCGGAGATCCGCCTCGCGCACGTACCCCTCGTCGACCATGTGCCGCGCGACGGCGACCAGCGGCCGCCAGAATCCCTCGACGTCGAGCAGGCCGACCGGCTTCGCGTGCAGCCCGAGCTGCGACCAGGTGAGCTGCTCGGCGAGCTCGTCCAGCGTCCCGAACCCGCCGGGGAGTGCGACGAAGCCATCCGAGAGCTCCGCCATCAGCGCCTTGCGCTCGTGCAGCGACGCCACCACGTGCAGCTCCGTCAACCCGCCGTGCGCGAGCTCGCGGTCGACGAGCTCCTGCGGGATCACTCCGGACACGTCGCCGCCCTCGGCGAGCGCGGCGTCGGCCACGGCGCCCATCAGGCCCACCCGGCCCCCGCCGTAGACCACGCCGAGCCCGCGCCGGGCGCACGTCGCGCCGAAGGCTCGCGCCGCGTCGGCGTACACGACGCGCCGACCGCTCGAGGCGCCGCAGAAGACACAGACGCGCTTCACCGGCCCCACGCGTCGCGATAGCTCTCGACGAGGAACGCGTCGACGGCCTCGTAGTCGGGCTCCTCGCGGAGGCCGTGCAGAGTCGAGCCGAGGGTGCCGCGTAGGATCGTCGACCGCTCGACGATCGCGCGCTGCTCGTCACGCGACACGCCGTCTAGCGGATGCCGGTGTCGTACGTGAAGTTGCGGGTCGAGAACCGCCCCGCAGGCACGAGCACGCGCGTGGGCCGAATGCCGCCGATCGCGGGCGGGCGCGCCAGCAGGACCCTGTACGTCCCCGGCGGCAGCGCGATCCGGTATCGGCCGCGTGCGTCGGTCGTGGTCGTCCAGCGTCGGAAGCCGAAGATGAAGATCAGCCCGGTGCGCGCCGCCGGCGCCGTGCAGGGCTCGGACGCACTGCAGACCGGGCGCGTCGGACCGCGTGTCACGACGCCTTGGAGGCCGCTCGTGAGGGTGAGTGCGGCGAGAAGGGTGACGAGAGCAGACACCGTTTCAGCCTAGCGCCCGATCTCTAGGATGCAACCGGAATGCAGGGATCTTCGCCAGTCGCCGACCGCCCGCGCCGCCCCGAGTGGATGAAGGTCCGCGCGCCGTCGGCCGACGGGAAGTACTTCGACGTCCGGAAGCTCCTGCACGGCGCGAGCCTGCACACGATTTGCGAGGAGGCGCGCTGTCCGAACATCGCCGAGTGCTGGGGGCGCGGCACGGCAACGTTCCAGATCCTCGGCGA
>Ga0126312_10003130_pt1 | contig 11139 bp, 10 predicted proteins | sample Plot104A_FD_92537 | JGI IMG/M metagenome (GOLD analysis project Ga0126312, IMG submission 92537) | Serpentine soil microbial communities from UC McLaughlin Reserve, CA, USA - Plot104A | ecosystem: Environmental > Terrestrial > Soil > Grasslands | place: USA: UC McLaughlin Reserve, Lake County... | reverse complement strand
CGCGATGTAGGTGACGTGTGGTTCATCGGCCAGCAGACCTTCGGCGAAGCGGGACTTCCCGGAACGCATGCCGCCGGTGATCATCACTCGCCGAGGTGTCATCGGCGATGAGCCTATCCACCGATCCGATCCGGGTTGCCGGTCTGGCTCTCGGCTTTCTTGCTGACGCGGCCTGGGGTGATCCACAGCATTTTCATCCGGTGGCCGGTTTCGGCCGACTCGCAACTGCGGTCGAGGCCCGTAGCTACGCCGACCGCCGAGGAGCCGGGATCCAGCACGTCGGTGCCCTCGTCGGCGGCGCCTACGCCGCCGGTGTCTGGTTTGAGCGAGCAGCCAGCCGACGGTGGTCGCTCGGGATACTCGGCACTGCAGCGGCTACCTGGGCCGTGCTCGGCGGGCGATCGTTGCGGCAGGAGGCGATCGCCGTCGCATCCCTGCTGGCGGGTGGTGATCTGCCGGCCGCTCGGTTGCGAATCCGTACCCTGGTCGGCCGGGATACGGCCGCGCTGTCGCCGGAGGAGGTAGCGCGAGCCGCCGTGGAGTCGGTCGCCGAGAACACCGCAGACGCGGTCGTAGCACCGCTGTTCTGGGGTGCCGTCGCAGGTGTCCCGGGCCTGCTCTGTTATCGGGCGATCAACACCCTCGATGCGATGATCGGCCACCGCTCCCCGCGGTACCTCCGATTCGGCTGGGCCGCGGCCAGGCTCGACGATGTCGCCAATTGGCTGCCCGCGCGGCTGACCGGGCTGCTCACCGTCGCCGCGGCGCCGCTCGTGGCCGGACCGCCCAGAAAGGCGTGGGGGGCGTGGCGCCGTGACGCTCGGCAGCATCCCAGCCCCAACGCGGGGGTGGTGGAGGCGGCCTTCGCGGGGGCACTCGGCGTACGGCTGGGTGGGCGCAACGTTTACGGTGGCGAGGTCGAGGATCGTGGAGGCCTGGGCGATGGCCGGCCGGTCGACATGGGTGACGTTGGCCGTGCCGTCCGGTTGTCACGGTTGGTGTCGGCGGCGGCGGTGGCCGTGCTGATCGCGCTCATTCTCATTCGGCGACCGATCTCGAGGCTGATTCCGCGGTGACGGTCCTGATCCTGGGCGGGACGGCCGAAGCTCGTGAGCTGGCTGCAGCGCTGGCTGCCGAAGGCTACGACGTGGTGACGTCTCTCGCCGGCCGGGTTCGGGACCCGGCGTTGCCGCTCGGGCGACTGCGAATCGGCGGTTTCGGCGGCGTCGGCGGCATGGCGGACTACCTGCGTACGAGCGTGATCTCGGCCATTGTCGACGCGACACATCCCTTCGCCACCACCATCTCTGCCAACGCCGCCGCGGCGGCCCAATGCACCGGCACCCCGCTCCTTCGGCTGGAACGGCCGGGTTGGGCAGGTCACCCTCGGGCGGGCAGCTGGACCTGGGTTTCCGACGTCAAGGCGGCCCGCGCCGCCGGTGAGCGCTCCAGTCGACCGCTCCTCACGATCGGACGCCAATCGCTCCAGACCTTCCTGCCCTGGGCGGAACGGCCGGTCACGGCTCGGGTGGTCGACCCGCCGGACTTCACCCTGCCGGCGAGCTGGCACCTGTTGACCTCCCGCGGTCCATACTCGTATCCCGACGAGCAACGGATATTGATCGACCACCGGATCGATCTGTTGATCACCAAGGATTCCGGCGGCACCCACACCGCGGCCAAGCTGGATGCGGCCGCCGACCTGGGCGTCGGTGTGGTGGTCATTGCACGGCCCGTGCGGGCGGGCGGCTCCGTCGTGGCAACCGTCGCCGAGGCGAAGGCCTGGTGTGACGTAGAACAACGGGACACCCGGTACGCCTGACCACCCGGGTCGCCGTGATCACTAGCACCGTCACCCCATCGAGCCGCTCGCGATCACCTGGAGAAGCAAGGCTGCTGACCAGCTGAAGTTGGTCGTGCCGTGGCCCGAACCGGTCTGTGAGTTGAAGTACTCACGAAGACCGGCATTCGCGACCAACGCCACCATGTCATCGCGTAGCCGTTGAGCCAGCGCGTCCTTGTGGTGCACCGCAAGCCCGGATGCCACGAGCCATGTCGTGTTCAGCCAGGTCGGGCCGCGCCAGTAGCGATGTGGGTCGTAGCGCGGATCGGTGAGGTCGAAGCTCGGCACTCCTCGTACGTCCTCCTGACCCGCTTGGAAGCAATCCCCGGTCAGCGTTTCGTACAGCGAGGTGACGATCTGGGCCGGCAGTCCAGGCAAGATCAGCGGGATCAATCCGGCCACTGTCCGCTCGGGCAGCAGCCGAGCCGTGGATTCGTCGCGAGCCAGGAAGAGGCCCCGGCTCTCGCTCCACAGCTGATCTACGACCGCGGTGGTGATCCGCTCCGCCTCGGCCAGATGCCCTCCCGGGTCCTGGCCGAGACTCCGCGCAATCTCGGCCAGGGCGAGCTCCGACCGTGCCCACAACGCGTTGAATGCTGGATCGACCACGAGGAACTCGCCGTTCTGCCGCACCTCGTCGTCGTCGTAACCGGAATCGCGATAAGCCAGGGCCAGCCGGATGTAGCGCGAATAGTCCTCATTGGTGGGCCGCTCGGTCGCCGGCGCATGATCAAGGTCACGACGCCTGTAGATCTTGAACAACGACAGGTCCGACGGCACCGCGCGCAGCGGCGCATCCCAGGTCGGCAGATTGTCGAGGCCGGTCTCCCACGGGTGCACGACCGCGGCCAGCTCTCCGACGGTTCTCCGCTGGCGAAGATAGCTGTTCTGTGCCACCAGATGCGGGTAGACCCGGCCCGCGAACGCCTGACCTTCCTGCCCCAGCCCTTGGAGGACGGCCGCCGCCGCAAGAGCGTGCACAGGAGGCTGGATGATGCCCGAGGTGTCGATCGGTGGATGGCCGTCGATCTCCGCCGACTGCCAAAATGACGGGCCCGGGAAGTACGCATCATCCGCGACCGCCGGATTGAAGGCGATGTGCGGGATCCGCCCGTCGGACCACTGCGCTCCACAGAGGCTGAGCACCTCCACGGCGGCACGCCGCGGCGCGAAGTGCTCAAGGCCCATGGCGATGAACGCCGAATCCCAGCTCCACTGATGGGGATACAGGCTGCGAGAGGGAACAGTGGCGTGACCGTGCCAGTTCTGGATCAACACCCGGATCGCGGCACGAGCCAGCCGATCATGATCGAACCCGCTTGTCGCCGGCGTGCCGGCCGCTATGACCACGCCAGCTGCCGCATTCGGCGGGCGGACACCGGCAACACGTCGTCCACGTCGCCGGAGAGTCGGCACTCATAGGCCAGCTCGTCGGTGTAGCCGATGGCCCAGAGCGTCGCCAGCGTCGCGGACCAGTCGATGTGGCCGGCACCCGGCTCGAGCCGATTGCTGTCGCTGACCTGCACGTGCCGGATCCAAGGCGCGGCGGCGACCAGCGCCTGCAGCGGATCAGCTTCCTCGATGTTCATGTGATAGGTGTCCGCGGCGATCCCGAAGTTCGGCGAGCCGATCTTTGCACACAGCGACGCGGCGTCGGCCAGAGTGTTGATCATGTGGTTCTCGTACCGATTCAGCGGCTCCAGTGCGATGACCACACCCTCAGCCTCGGCGTGCGTGGCGAGCTCACCGAAGGCGTCCAGCAGGATCTCGGTGTCCTCCTCCTCGGTACGTGGCGGAGTGAAGGGTGGCAGTCGCCGGCTGAACATTCCGTACGAGGCCGGGGTCATCGCCAGTCGGCCACCAATCTCGGCCATCACTGACAACTGTGACTTCATTTGGACCAGCGCATCAGCCCGCTTGTCGGGGTCGAAGTCGCCGACGAAGTGCAGCATCTCGACGCAGACCGTCGGCATGGGTACGCCGGCCGCCGCCGCGAGCTTCAATTCGGGCAGCCGAGCGGCGAAGCGACCCTCCCCGGCGGCGCGCAGCTCCAGCGCGTCGAAGCCCAGGGCACTCGCATGCTCCCATCGCTCAATCACCGTCGCGCCCCGCAGATACTGCTCCTGAGCCGACAAGCGCAGGGAGTGTCTCATTCGGTGTCCATTTCGCGAGGGGGGGACGACCCCCCCTCACCCCCCCGAGAGAGATCGTCTTCACGAGGGGGGACGACCCCCCTGGCCCCCCGAGAGAACTCGTCTTCCCGAGGGGAGGACGACCCTTGGCTCCCCAGGGAGAACTCGTCGAAGCTCAAGATCACCTGCATCAGCTCGGCGGGTGGGGAATCGAGGAGCCGATAGGCCTCGGCTGCCTGGGTCGCCGGAATGACCCGGCTCACCAGCGGCATAGGATCTAGCCGCCCGCCGGCGCACAACCGCATCACCGTCTGGTGCAGCCGGTCCCGACTCCAGCGATTCCGCAAGGCAGGCGGCACGTTGGCGATTTGCGACGAGATCATGGTGACCTGGTTGTGGTGGAATTCCTCTCCCAACGCCAGTGCGGTCGCCGGCCCCTGGTAGAAGCCGGCCGCGATGACCGTGCCGCCTACTCCCGCCAATCGGATTGCCTGGTGAAGGGCCGGATAGGCACCGGTCAGTTCGATCACCCGGTCGGCTCCTCGCCCACTGGTGTACTCCCGGACCGCCAGGGCAAGATCACCCTCGTTGGCCGAGAATGGGGTCGCGCCGAACTTCGCCGCCAGTTCGAGCCGGTACGGCACGGTGTCGACGGCCAGCACTTCGGCTGACTGGCTGATCAACAGCTGAGTGGTCAACAGCCCGATCACGCCCAGGCCGAAGACCGCCACGGACTCACCTGCACATACCCCGGAGGCGAGCACGGCGTTGAGCGCCACCGCGCCGACTCGGTCGAAAGTGCCGACCAGAGGATCGAGGCCCGCGGGCATGGTGTGGCCGATCAACTTGTTCGCCGGCAGCACCGCATGCGAGCGATGCCCCCAGATGCCCCAGACCACCTCGCCGACCTTGGGCTCGGAAACGTCGTCGGCGGCGGCCTCGACCTCACCCACCTCTGAATATCCCCAGGCGTCAACCGGATAGCTGAAGGTCGAGGAGCCGGACAAGAATCGGGATCCGGGCAGAAATAGGGCGGTGTGCGGATCCCACTGCTTGTCCAGGTAGGGATTGGTGCCGCGGTAGATGGTGAGTTCGGTGCCAGCCGAAATGCCCGAGTACCTGGTCCGGACGCGCACTTCACCGGCACCGGGCTCAGGCGTCGGGTAATCCCGCAGCCCGACGACCCGGGGTTCGGTGAGTTCGACCAGGTAGGCCATCAGGGGTTGCCCGGCGCGTCGGTGAGGAAATCGGCCTCACCCACATTGAGTCGATCATGCACGCGCGCTTAGCCCTTCTCGGCACCGGCGGTCAGGCCACCGGTCAGCAACCGCTCGGTGGCGAAAAACATGATGATGATCGGCAAGGTGAGCACCACGCTGCCCGCCATCAGCACTGTGGTAGGAACTTCGACGCTTCCGGATAGCTGGGAGAGGCCGAGCGAGACGGTCCACCGCTCGCGGCGGTCGACCAGGAACAGCAGCGCGAAGAGGAACTCGTTCCACGCGATCATGAACACGAAAAGCCCGGTGGACATGATCGAGGGCATGGCCAGTCTGAGGCTGATCTTCCGCAGCACGCCGATCCGGGACAGGCCATCCATCAGACCCGCCTCCTCGATGGCCTCAGGTACGGTCTCGAAGTAGTTGCGCAGCATGTAGATCGTCACCGGAACAGTCTGTGCGGTGTAGACGACGATCAGTCCCACCAGGGAGCCGCGCAATCCGATCCGGGTGAAGCCGACGAACAACGGAATAGCCATCAGGATCGCCGGGAACAGGTAGGCCGCCAGGAAGACGCCACTGACTTGCTTGCGGCCGATGAACGGCAGCCGGGCGATGGCGTACGCACCAGGGATCCCGATCAGCAGCGCCAGCGCCACCGAGGCCAGCGCGACCACAGCACTGTTGGCCAGAAAGCGGCCGAAGCCTTGACCTCCTGACGCCACCGGCGCCAACACGTCGACATAGGTCTGCAGAGTGAACTCCGACGGGCTCACGATCATGGAGCTCGGATCACGCAACAACGCCTCGATCGGCTTCACCGAAAGCAGCAGCATGTAGTAGAACGGCACCAGTGTCGCAATCAAGAAAGCGGCAATCACAACCCAGCGACCAATGCCGAAAACCCGGCTCTGCACTCGGTGTCTCGTTCCCGCCGGGGCGCGTTGTTGCGGGGGGGCAGCCACCTGACTCGGCGGGGTGACGATGGTTTGAGTGCTCATACCCGCTCTCCTCTCCGGCGCAGGATCAGCAGATAGATAGCGAGCAGGCCTATCAGAATCAATGACATGATCACCGACTGAGCCGCGGCGGCACCGACATTGCGCTGCACGGTGAGGTAGTTGTAGATCTGAATGCTCGCGACACCAGTGCCGGCGGCGCCGCCGGTCAGCAGAAAGATGTCGTCGAACTCATTGAACGTCCAGATGGTGCGCAGCACGGCGAGCAGGGCGATGATCGGCATCAGCTGCGGCAAGACGATGAACCGGAACGACTGCCAGGGCGTCGCCCCGTCGACCAGGGCGGCCTCTTCAGGCTCACCCGACATGGCCGCCAGCCGCGCCATCAGAAACAGGAACGCGAACGGAAAGTATCGCCATCCTTCGAACGCGATGGTGGTCAGCAGGGCCGTGGGTACCGGGATGTCCAACCCCAGCACTTCCCACGTTCCCTGCGCTTGAGACAGAAAGGCGATCGGCTCGTCCCAACCGAGCCACGACTGACCTATCTCGTTGATGATCCCGAATTGCGGATTGAGCATTGTGCGCCAGATGAACGTCACAGCCACCACCGGCGCCACGTAGGGCAAGAGGTATGCGGCGCGGACGAGCGTTCGGCCCCGGAACGGCTGCCGCACAGCCATGGCGACTAGCACTCCTAACCCAATGGAGAGCACCACTGAGCCGAAGGTGTAGACGAAGGTCGTTATCAGACTCGTCCAGAAGTTGCTGGAGGTCAACACTCGCTCGTAGTTGGCCAGGGTGAGCGGCTTGAAGAAATCGGCCCGCCCGATCTCGATCAGCCGCAACCGCTGAAAGGAAATCAAGATCGACCACAGCAGGGGAAAGATCACGATGCCCAGCACGACTAGCAATGTTGGAGACATCAGCCAGAGGCCCAGCCGGGCGTCTCGTTGGGTCAGAGTTCGCCGCTTTCTGGTGTCGCTCGACGTTGTTTCGCCTGTCACTACTGCCACCGGTGCTCCTTGCATGTCGTGCGGATGCCGGGCCGAACGCCGGCTGAGCCCTTGGTACTTGACGCAGGGCTCAGCCGAACGTTCGCTCAGCCGAGGTCTTCTTTGATCCCTTCCGCGGCCTTCTGCGACTGGTCGGCCGCATCCTTTGCGCTGAGCCCCGAGTTGATCATCTTCGCCACTTCCTGTGGCACGACGAACTGTCCGGCCACCGCGGCCGCCAGCTGGCCTTGACCTTGCGGGATTCCCCACCGCTGGAAGTTGTTCAGGCTTGTCGACACGGCCTGCAGTGTCTCAGGGGTGTAGATGTTTGACAGCATCTCCTTCTTGTCGACGCCGGCCTCCATCTTGTTCCAGGCGTCGACGTATTCCTTGGGGTTGGCGGCGGTGCCAGATCGGGTCGGCACCTTGCCCTCGGGAGCAATGGCGAGCCACGGGATATAGCCGTCGCTCATCATGTAGGTGACAAGGTCCTTGGTCTTCGGTGAGGCGTCGTTGAGCACGCTCCACGACACGACCTCACCGTAGGAGACCGGTGCCGAGCCGCCCGGCCCCTGGAGCGCGGCCACCACACCGCTGTTCTCGGCAAGCCACCCCGGGTCGTCCTTGCACTTGTCGCAGGTCGGCAAGGCGTCCTTGCGCAGCCCGGCCAGCTCGTCAAGCATGAAGGAGGACCAGATCACCATGGCAGCGTCACCGGCAAAGTAGGTGGCCCGGGTGGTGTCCGCGTCCTGATTGCCGCTAACCGAGTAGTCCTTCATCAGAGGGCCGTAGAAGTTGAAGGCGTCCACACATTGTTGGCTGTTCAAGGTGACGGTGCCGCCGTCGTCGACCAGCTGGCATGCATTGGCCAGGGCGGCCCACTCGAAGGTCTGCTGAGTGAAGGAGTCGGCTGGGGCAGTGCCTGCCACGATGCCCGCTGTCTTATCCTTGTTCAGCGCCTCCGCCGCCTTCTGGATGTCGTCGTAGGTCTTCGGCTCGGCGAGGCCGGCGGCCTTGAACAAGTCGGAGCGGTAAAACAGCAGCTGAGCCCACCCATCGCTCGGGACGGAGAGCTGGTCACCATCGGCACTGGTCAGCTCCAGCGTGCGCTTCTGGAAGGTCTCCGGGCCCAGCCCGTCCACGATCTCCTTCGCGGCGTCGACATCGAGTAGATCATCGGTGCGGAGCTGGTTGACGCCGTTGAGGGAGAGTGCGGCGATGGCATCGGGCAAGTCGTTGGCCGCAGCCGCCGAGGTCAGGACGGTGGTGAGCTGGTCCTCGGCGACGGCGGTGAGCTTGACCGTGGCACCAGATTTCTGAGCCCACGCGTCTAAGATCTTCTTCTGAGCGGCCACCCGATCGGCTTGGTCCTCTGTGGTCCAGATCGTCAGCTCGTTGTCCTCTGCCGCGCCGCCTTCGGACCCTGAGTCGCTCCCCCCGCTGTCGCCGCCGCCGCAAGCGGCTACGGCAAGCATGGCCGTCAGCGCCACTCCTGCCAGGAAACGTGATCTGCGCAATTCGATCTCCTTCGGTTCTCGATGCTTTTCGAGGCTCGATCGGGCGTCGTCGGATCGGAAATCGCAAGGCCCCCCGGCCACTTCCAACAATCCAATCCCCAATTAGGACCGATGACAATACGAAAGTAGGGTGATTTGAGGACAAATTTCGGTAACGGCCGTAAACTGTTTTGCACCGTCTACCGGGCACATGGTTGCCCGCTACACCGGCCCAAAGAGCCCGGGATCCAACGGCCAGAGAGAGGCGGCCCCCGTGTTATCGGGACCGAACAGCGCCGGCGATCTGCTACAGCTGTTCCGGACCGGGACCGTTGCGACGCGAGGCGAACTGCAACGAGTGACCGGCCTCTCACGCTCGACAGTAACGCTCCGCGTCGATGCGCTGCTCGGGGCGGGCTTTCTCACCGAAGACGGCGCGATCCCCGATCTTCGGCGCGGCCGGCCGTCGACCCGACTGCGCATCAACGATCAGGCCATCACCGTGCTCGTCGCGGACCTCGGTGCTACCCATGGCCGGCTCGCGGTCAGCACTGCCGCGGGCGAGGTGATCCAGGAGATGGTGATCGAAAGCTCGATCGAGAAGGGGCCCGACGCTGTCTTGGGCACCGTAACTACCGAACTCGACTCACTGCTGAAGCACTCGGGCCGCCCATCCGACACGCTGCGCGGTGTCGCGCTCGGCGTGCCAGGCCCGGTGGACTGGCCCACCGGCCGGATTGCCCGTTCGATCAGCATGCCTGGCTGGGACGACTACCCGGTTCGTGATCATCTGTTCAGCCACTACTCGGTGCCGTCCGTCGTGGACAACGACGCCAATCTGCTCGGTCTGGGTGAGCAGCGTCGGATTTATCCGAGCGCCCACCTGGTGCTTTTCGTCAAGGTCGGCACCGGGATCGGAGCCTCGATAGTCGTCGACGGTGAGTTGCTGCGCGGCTCCGACTCGGCGGAAGGCGACATCGGGCACGCGAAGATCCCGGGGATCGAGGAAACCTGCAGCAGCTGCGGTGAGCCAGGTTGTCTGGCGGCCGTGGCCAGCGGCCGAGCCATGGTCCGGGACTTGCGACGGCTCGGGCACCAGCCCAACACCACCCGTGACGTGGTGGACCTGGTCCGCCAAGGAAATCCCGATGCCGTACGGATCGTGAGCGCAGCCGGTCGAGCGCTAGGTGATGTGTTGTCCACGGCCGTCAGCCTGCTCAACCCGGGTGTGCTGGTGATCGGCGGCGACATCGCGCATGCCCACGAGCGGTTCATCCTCGGCGTGCGACACACTTTGTTGCATCGCAGTCAGCCGCTGGCGACGGCCAACCTGCGAGTGGCACCGACGATCCTCGGTGACCGTGCGGGCGTCACCGGCGCGGCTGCCATGGTTGCGGACGTCATCTTTGGCAGCGCCGCTGTCGATGCCGTCGTGGCTTGACGTTACGCGATTACCGATCGACGCTCGACCGTTTCCCTAGCACCCGGCTGACAACGAGCTCGGGCACTGGTGGGGTGGCGTCCATCGGGTCGGCCCTGTCTGGGAAGTCGAACACACCGATGATCAGCTCCATGGGGTAATTCGGAGCCTGCCCAGCCGACATCGTGCGAACGTCGTCGACGAAGAAGTCGACTCGTCCCGGCTGCCAATCCACGGCGTAGCGATGAAGCTGGCTGACGTCCAGCGGATACGGGTCGGCGGAGAACTCCTCGGCAAGAGCCGGTTCGCGGAACTGATGAATGCCACGGCCCAGGGCCACCATCGTGACGCCGCCCGTCCCACTCACGACACTGTCTCCGAAGACCTCAACCAGGCAGATCTCACCGCAGTGCTCGGGCTTGTCCTCCAGTCCGATCATCCACGCCGAGAACATGGACCGTGGGCTGAGAGTGGCCCGGCACGTCACCTCGATGTGTCCGTAGTGCGGCGTGAAACCCCACTGCGGGGGTTGGGCCTCGGCGACGACCAGGCCTGGCCGGAACGGTTGCTGCCCACGGGTGCTGCCCACCGGGCCGGACCAATTGCCGCTCTGGACCGCGGATACCCGCAGTGGGCCGTCGTGCAGGTCCGGACACCACAACGGCTGCTCTGGCGGGATGGAAAGACGCAGACCCTTGGCATCGACGGCGTAGGTCGCAGCCCGACGCCTGCGCCGAACTCCACGCAGGAAGGTAGGCCGGCGTCCAGACCGTCTCGTCCAGGCCGGTGCCGAAACGCTCGTCGATTTCCTCTGGGCCTGCTTCTGGGGGTAACGGCACGAACTCCGACCTTCCCTGCTCAGGCGAGCGAATCGAGCCAGGCTCGGTGTAGCGAAGCGTAGCGGCCACCGCTGCGAGCGATGAGGTCGGCCGGGGTGCCGTCTTCGACGATCTTTCCGTGCTCGAGAACCAGCACCCGGTCCGCGATCCCCACGGTGCTCAGGCGATGCGCGATGATCACCGCAGTGCGATCCGCGAGGACCGTTTGCAACGCCCGCTGCACCGACCGCTCGGT
>Ga0126312_10003129_pt1 | contig 11139 bp, 10 predicted proteins | sample Plot104A_FD_92537 | JGI IMG/M metagenome (GOLD analysis project Ga0126312, IMG submission 92537) | Serpentine soil microbial communities from UC McLaughlin Reserve, CA, USA - Plot104A | ecosystem: Environmental > Terrestrial > Soil > Grasslands | place: USA: UC McLaughlin Reserve, Lake County... | reverse complement strand
GGCCAGCTCGCCTTCGGCCACGCCGGCCGCGGCGCACTCGCGCCGGTCGAGCTCTCGCCCCGCTACCGCCAGCAGCTCGGCCAGGTCGCGGGCCTGGTCGCCCAGCGTGGCCAGCTGGGTGCGCACGCCGGCCCGCAGCGTGGCCGGCGGGCCGTGGTCCCCGGCCGCGGCCGCGCGGGCGCTCTCCACCGCAAGCAGCGCGTTGCCCTCGGCCACGTCGGCCACCCGCGCCACCTCGGCCGCGGGCAGTGGCGCGACGGCGCGGACGAGCGCCTCGACGTCGCGCGAGGCGAGCGGGCCGATCGCCAGGTCGTCGAGCAGGCTGCCGCGCCGGCCCAGCGCGTCGATCGCCGCATCCACCTCGGCGCGCCGCGGCGCCTCGCGCCGGGTGGTGAGGATCAGCGCATTCATCCCGGGCGTGCGGCGGCCGACGTAGGCCAGCAGCTCGATGCTGGCCTGGTCGGCCAGGTGCAGGTCGTCGACGAGGACGGCGAGCGGCCGGTCGGAGCTCGCCCACTCGAAGAGGGCGACGGTGGCCTCGAACAGGCGCGCCCGCTCGAGCTCGGGCGGCGCCGGCGGCGGCGCGCTGCCCAGCTCGGGCGCGAGCCGGGCCAGCTCGCCCGGCCAGGCGGCGTCGCGCGGCGGGCCGGGCAGCGCTCGGGCGAGCTCGCGCAGCAGCTCGGCCCACACCGAGAACGGCGCCGCGCCGCCGATATCGAGCGCGGCGCACACCGCGGTGCGCGCACCGTCGGCCTCGGCTCTGCGCAGCAGCTCGGTGGCCAGGCGCGTCTTGCCGATGCCCGCTTCGCCGCTGAGCACGACCACCCCGCCCGCGCCGCCGCGTCGAAGGGCGTCGAGCCGCCCGAGCTCGGCCGAGCGACCGACGATCGACGGGCCGACCGGCGGGGCCAGCTCGCTCGGGGTCACGTCGCTCGCGGCCAGCGCCTCGCGCAGCGCGCGCGTCTCGGCCGAGGGCGACACGCCGAGCTCGAGGCGCATCCGCTCCCTCAGCTTGGAATACACGGCCAGCGCCGTCGAGCGGTCGCCGCTCGCGGCCAGCCGCCGCATCAGCGCCCGCGCGGGCGCCTCGGCCAGCGCGTCGAGCGCCATCCAGCGCCGCGTCCATTCGGTGGCGCGGTCGTGGTCGCCGCCGGCCTCGGCCGCGTCGGCCAGCTGCTCCAGGACTCGCGCGAGATGCGCGCGGTGCTGGTCGCGCGCCTCATGGACCCAGTCGTCGTCGAGCCCCGCCAACAGGTCGCCGCGCTCCAGAGCGATCGCCTCCTCGAGGCGGCCGGCGGCGACGTGGTCCTGCCACTCGGCCAGGTCGGTCGACACACCGTCGAGCCCGATCTCCTCGCGCAGCGCGCGCAGCACGTGCTCGCCCTCCGGGCCGAGCGCCCGGCGCAGCGCCCACACCGCGCTGCGCAGGCTCTGGCGCGCGCTCGCGTCGAGCACGTCGGGCCAGAACCGGCCCGCGACCTGTCCGCGGGCGTGCATGCCCGGGTTCAAGGCCAGCCACCCGAGCAACGCCTGGGCCCGCCGGCTGGCCGGCGGGTCGACGGGCATCGGGCCCACCTCGATCGCGAGGCTCCCTAGGAGCCGGACGCGGACCATGAAGCCCAGCGTAACGCGCCTCGAGGCGGCCGGACAATGCTTGACGGGCGCATTGACGCTCGTTTGACGGACGCGGTGGAGGGTGGCTTCAACAGCTCGGGACCGGCCCGGGCGGACGCCACTCAGGAGGTCCTACCGATGGGCACCACCGAAACTCAGTTCGACGCGCAGGCGCTGAAGCGCTCGATCGAGGAGCGCGACGCGTCGACCCAGGTCGCGCTGTTCGCCGACGACGCGACCGTCGAGGTCGTCGACAAGGAGAACCCGCCGAGCCGCCCGTTCGTGCTCGACGGCCGCGACGCGATCCGCGCGTACCTCGAGGACGTGATGAGCCGCGACATGACCCACTCGGTCAGCGGCCTCGTGGTCGAGGGCGACCGCGCCTCGTACACCATCGATTGCCGGTACCCCGACGGCAGCAAGGTCCTGTGCCTGGCGACGCTGGAGCTGCGCGACGGCCGCATCGTCCGCCAGCGCGGCATCCAGGCCTGGGACGAGTAGGGGAGGCCGCGATGCTCTGCGCACTCAGCGTTCGCAAGCTCAAGCCGGGCGCCTACGACGACTTCCGCCGTGCGTGGGAGCCGGACGAGTTCCCGAGCACGCTGCAACGGGCCTACCACGTCCGCGACGTCAGCGATCCCGATCTCGTCATCTCGTTCGGCTTCCTCGATGGCGAGGCGAGCGACCTCGACACGATCCGCCAGGAGATCGCCGGTGGCGAGCCCGACCGCCAGTCGGCGATGGCGCCTTACGTCGACGAGCTGATCGTCGACGGCCTCTACGAGGTCGTCGAGGAGGTCGTGCCGCCCGCCCGCTAGGCGACCGGCCCGTGCGGCTAGGCCGCGTCGCCGCTCTGCAGGACGGCGGCGCGCGGCTTGGTCGCGCAGCGCACGGTGCCGCGCAGCGTGCGCGGCAGCTCGGTGCGCTTGCTCAGCACGGTCTTCATCGAGCCGCGCGGCTTGCGCCGGCAGCGGAGGATGACGACGGCCTTGCCCTTGCCGCGCGCGGTCAGCACGACCTTCCAGCCCTTCTTGGCCCGCTTGGCCTTGAGGCGCACGGTGGCCTTACGCGCGGCGGGTGCGCGCTGGGCCGCGGCGCAGGCGTCGCCGCGGCCGTCGCCGTCGGAGTCGCGCTGGTCCGGGTCGGCCACGTCCGGGCAGACGTCGTCGGCGTCGGCCACCCCGTCGCCGTCCGGGTCGGGCCCGCGGGTTACCGTCGCGCCGTCGGCGGCGGCGACGTTGCAGGCCGCGTCCGGGCACAGGAAGCGGTTCAGGTTCGCGGTCCACCACGGCAGGCCGGCGCCCTGGGGCGGGTCCCAGTAGTCGTCGTTGCCGTAGTCGAAGAACTGGCCGCGCTGGCCGCTCTGCACGACGGGCGCCTGCGAGTAGCACATGGTGTCCTCGTAGGCGTCGTTGCAGTGCGCACCGTCGAACGCGTGCGGGGCGACCGGCTGGAGCGCGCCGAGGTTGTGCCCGATCTCGTGGCGCACGGTGTTCGAGGAGCAGAACGCGCCGCCGCCGTTCGGGAAGACGACGGCGACCTTGCCGCCCAGGTTGTTCAGGTTCGAGACGTCGCGCGTCGGGTCGTCGTAGCTCGTGGCCTGCCCGCAGGCGCCGGTCGGGGCCGGTCCGTCGATCCACACGACGTAGTTGCGGTTGCGGTTCGAGGCGGACTCGACCGTGTCACTCGGGCGGATGGTGGCGAAGCCGGCAGCGTTGATGCCGTTGGCCACCGCCTCGAGCGTGCCGGTGGGCGTCGGAGCGAGCGCCTGGAGCTGGGCGGCGGTGTAGGGCAGCCGCACGGTGCTGATGTCGAGGTACTGCGACCCGCAGCTCGTCCCCAGGTCGAAGCGAATCGCCCGGCCGTACGAGCCCTCGAGCAGCTGGGAGGCCTGGAAGGCGTCGGCCTGCAGCGCGTCGGCGACCTGCGCGAAGCGGTCGGCGCCGTCGGAGGGGATCGCGTAGATGGCGTGGTACTTGAAGCCGCCGTTGTCGAACTCGTGATCGCGGTCGTCGTCGGCGCGCTGGTCGCCGCACCAGCCGGCCGGCAGGCGGTAGCGGACGACGCCGCCGCTGACCTTGCCGCGCTGAGCGAGCGTGAGCGGCTTGCCGTCGGCGCCGCCGGCGGGCGCCGGAGCCTCGTGCCCTGCGTCGACCACCGCGCCCGCGTCGGGGCCGTGCGTGTCCGCCTCGCCGACGAAGCCGCCGGCCAGGTCACCGGCGTGCGCCGACGCAGACGCAGGAAGCGCCAGTGCGATCAGGCATGCGAGTACCCCACGAAGCCGCATGCCCGGGGTGGTCGACCGCTTTCGCGGGGTCTCGCAGGCGGTCTGGACACATGTCGGGTTGTCACAAACGTGCGCTCCCACGCGCGCGTCATTCCCTGCCGGCCCGCGGGATTGAACCCGCCGGGTCCTGGGGAAATACGCCCTGAGATCGGCGCCCGTACCCCCCGCCGACGCTGGTCGCTGCGCGCTTTTGTTAAGCGCGTATGGCGGGGGTCGCCGCTTCGCTTTCCCGCGTCTACGATGGCGCAGGCCTGAGCGGGGACCTCGGGCTCCAACGACTCGCTCCCGGGGAGGGAACCCTCATCCACTCGTACGCGCGCCTGGTGCGAGCGGCCGCCGCGGCCGCGGCTTCTCTGGCTCTGCTGCCCGCGGGCGCATCAGCGGCGATCGTGGACAACGGACCCGTCGAGTGCCCGAACCGCACTTCGACGACGATCCAGGACGCGGTCACCAACGCGCAGCCGGGCGAGACGGTCGTGATCTGCCCGGGGCTCTACGAGGAGACCGTCACGATCGACAAGGCGCTGACCCTGAAGGGCGCCGGCGCCGACCTCGTGCGCATCCAGCCGAGCGCCGGCTTCACGGGCACCGTGATCTCGGCCACGGGCGGCGAGCCAGTGGCAATCGCGGGCGTCACGATCGCCGGGGGCCAGGCGCCGATCACCCGCGCGGTGTCGTTCACCGACGCGACGGGCGCAATCACGAACTCGCGTCTGACCGCGCTGTCCGACGGGTCGCCGGGCGGAGGCGCCGGAATCGTGAGCCTCGTCAGCGCGCCGCAGGCCCGCTCACTCGACGTCGTGGGCTCGCTGATCGAGGGCTACGGCCCGTACGGCGTGCGCTTCGAGACGTCGAGTGGGGACCTCACCGGCGGCGTGCGCGACAGCGTCGTCCGCGGACGGGGCCCGATCGGCTCGCCCACCGACACCCAGGACGGGGTGCAGGTCGTCGGCGTTGGCGCGAAGCCCCAGATCGCCGGCAACCTGATCGCCGACAACCGCAACGGCGCTGACGAGATCAACGGCGCGGGCGTGCGGCTGTTCGATGGAAGCTCCGATACGGATGTCAACGACAACGATCTCCAGGGCAACGGCTACGGTGTGTTCCGGGGCGACGCGACGGGGAGGTGCGACGTGGCGACGCCGGCTCCGGCCGTCGACGCGACGAGCAACTGGTGGGGCAACGCGGCGGGGCCCACGATCACTCCGCAGCCCTTGTGCCCGCCATCGGCACCGCTGCTCGGCGCATCGTCCGGGGGTGACCGGGTGAACTCAGGTGTGGACTTCGCGCCGGTCGCGCCGGCGCCACACGGCACTCCGGTCGCGCCGGCGCCGCAGCCCGACGACCCGCCGGTCCTGACGAACGTCTCCCCGGCCGACGGCACGGAGGCGGAGCCCGGTACCCAGGTGACCGTCAGCGCCACCGCGACCGACGACTTCGACGTCAAGCGCGTCGAGTTCCGCCGCGGTACGACGGTCGTCGGCACCGGCAGCAGCGGCCCCTCATATTCCACGACCGTCGACGCGCCCACCGCCGGCCAGTCGCAGGCCGTGACGATCGCCGCCTTCGACTCCGCCGGCCAGACGACCGCCGCGTCGATCAGCCTCCGGGGCAAGCTGCCGCCCGCGGAGGAGCAGCCACAGCAGCAGGCGCCGCAGCAGCAGGCTGAGGACCAGCCGCCGACCGTGTCGTTCACAGGGCCGAGCGAGGGCGCCTCGATCGCCCCGACGTCGCCGCCGCGGCTGACCGCGGACGCTAGGGACGACCGCGGCGTCGCGCGGGTGACCTTCCTCGACGACGGCAAGGTGATCTGCACGGACGACACCGCGCCCTACGACTGCGCGTACGCCCCGACCGGCGACGACGTCGGGCGCGACACGCTGATCGCGGTCGCCTTCGACGGCGCCGGGCAGACGGCCGTCGACTTCCGCCGCGTCACCGTCGGCCGGTTCGACCCGAAGCTGACCGCCGCCACCACGCCCAAGCGCGACCGCAGGCGGCCGTACCGCTACACGACGACCGGCTCGGTGGTGCTGCCCAGCGGCGTGACGCCCGGGCAGGGCTGCGCCGCGGGCGGCTCAGTGGCGGTCGAGTTCCGCGCGGGCAAGCTGCGCCTGCCGCAGACGACGACGCTGCGGCCCGACTGCAGCTTCCGGACGTCGATCGCGTTCCCGAGCCGGCGCTCGCTGGGCCGCGGCCGCCTGGCGGTCAGCGCGAAGTTCGGCGGCAACGGCGTGCTTGGGACGGCGAAGGCGCCGACGATGAAGGTGCGGGCGGGGTAGAGGCCTCCCCGTCGCCAGTCTTCCGCGGCAAAGCCGAAAGCTCCAACGACTTCCTCCACCCGCGGCCTTGTTGGAGCGTTACGGGTCATCCACGACGCGCAAGCTCCTGCCGACCGCGGGATCGTTGGAGCTTTTCTGACCTAGCCCGCGGCCAGCTCCGCCAGCCCCCACAGGTCGCGCCACTCGTAGTCGCGCCGCGCGTCGCCCGGGGGCGCCTCGGCGTGGCGGTTGACCCACGCGGTGCGCATCCCCGCGCGCTCGGCCGGCGGGAGGTCGTACTTGAAGCCGAAGGCGACGTGCAGGACGGCCTCGGGCGGCTCGCCGATCCGCTCGAGCGCCTGCTGGAAGACGGTGTCCGCGGGCTTGTAGGCGCCGCAGTCCTCGGCGGTCACCACGTCGTCGAACGGCACCTCCAGGTGGCGCAGCGTGTGCTCGATGATGTCGCGGTCGGTGTTCGACACGATCACCAGCCGCAGGCCGTCCTCGCGCGCGCGGGTCAAGGCGGGGCGCGTGTCGGGGAACGGCTGCCACGACCGCATCGCCCGCACGATCGCGTCGCCCTCCTTTGGGTCCCAGGCCAGGCCGCGCTCCTGCATCCAGGCGCCGAGCGAGTCGGCCAGAACGTGCTTGTAGGGGCGGTACGCGCCGCCGGAGACGATCTCGAACTGGATCGCCTCCCAGCGGTTGCGCAGCTCGCGGCCCGGCGGGGGAGAGTCGTCGCCGTGGCGCAGGCAGAGGTCGTACAGGAACGCGGCGGCGCCGCCCTCCCAGTCGACCAGCGTCCCGTAGCAGTCGAACGTGGCGACCTTGATGCCGTCGAGCGCCATAAGCGGCGCACCCTACCCGCGAGCGCTCAGATCGCGCGGGTCATCTGCGCCCATGCCGATCCCGGCTTGTCCCGCCGCGGCCAGCGGCGGCCGGTGGGCTCGAAGCTGTACGAGCGGTAGCTCGCCTCGGCTCGCGCCGCTCCCCGCGCGGGTCGATGCGAGCGCCCGTGGAACGCGCGTCGGGCTCGAGGAACGCCGCGCCCATGCCCAGCCAGCGCTCGTCCTCGACGGCGATCATCGTGACCCGCTCCGAGGCCGCCTCGCTCGCGTCCGCCAAGGCGTCCCAGTACGCGGCGCCCTCGGCCTGCGCGGTCTCGAGCGACTCGGCGAACGCATCCGGCGCATCGCGCAGCGCCCGCAGCCGCAGCACGCGCAGCTGCTCGCCCTCTCCCGCCCGCAGGCGCCGGATCTCCACGGCGCGCGGAGGCTAAACCGAGCCGAACGCCAGGCCCACCGCGAAGACGACGAGGCCCGCGAGCGTCACCTGGACGACCGACGAGCGCACGGTCGTTCCGGGGAACCAGCGCCACCGGACCCAGGCGATGGCCAGCAGCTCGAGGGCGACGACGATGACCGCGACGGTGATGGCGGTCTGGTAGTGGGGGATCAGGAACGGCAGCGAGTGCCCCCCGGCCCCGACCAGCGTGCCGATGCCGGTCACGACGCCGCGGCGTAGCGGGTTGCCGCGCCCGGTGAGCGACCCGTCGTCCGACAAGGCCTCCGACACGCCCATGCTGATCGCGGCGCCGAGCGCCGCCGAGAGTCCCACGAGCAGCGCCACGTGGCTCTCGTGCGTCGCGACGGCCGCCGCGAACAGGGGCGCGAGCGTCGAGATCGAGCCGTCGGCCAGTCCGAGCAGGGCCGGCTGCACCGTGCGGAGGACGAACTCCTGCTGCTCCTGGACGTCTTGACTACCGGCCACGGAACTTTCCATGGACGAATTATAGCTAATCGTTTAAAATAAGGGTCGCCTAACTCGATGACCGAGACCGACACAGCCCTGAGCGAAGCCCTGCGCGGCGCCGGCATGCGCGTGACGCCTCAGCGCCTGGTGATCGCCCGCGCGCTACGCCGGCTCGACCGGCACGCGAGCGTCGACGAGGTCGCCTCGGCGGTGGCAGCCGAGCTGCCCGGCGTCTCGGTCCCGACGGTCTACTCGGGGCTCGAGGTGCTCGCGGACCTGGGCTTCGCCCGCCGCGTCACCGTCGCGCCCGGCGCGGTGCTCTACGACCCGCACACCGACGACCACCACCACCTGGTGTGCAAGCGCTGCCATCGCGTGGAGGACGTGGACCTCCCTATCGACGCCGAACGGGCCCTCGCGGCGGCCCGCCGGCAGGGCTTCGCGCCCGACCGGGCGGAGTTGGTCGTCACCGGCTTGTGCCGCAGCTGCCGCGCCTAGACTTGACCTGGACGATGTCGCTGCTCGAGCAGGTACAGACCGACACCAAGGACGCCATGCGCGCGGGTGACCGCGAGCGCGTCAGCGCGTTGCGCCTGATCTCGAACGAGCTGCAGAAGGCGCACAAGGAGGCCTCCGGCGACGCTGCCGACGAGGTCGCGGTGCTCCAGCGCGAGCGCAAGCGCCGCCTCGAGGCCGCCGAGTCCTACCGCGACGCCGGCCGCGACGACCTGGCCACCGGCGAGCAGCGCGAGGCCGAGATCATCGAGGGCTACCTGCCCCAGCAGCTCTCCGACGAGGAGCTGCGGGCGATCGTGGGCGACGTCGTCGCCGAGACGGGCGCCGCCTCCCCGAAGGAGATGGGCCGCGTCATGTCGCAGGTGATGCCGCGGATCCAGGGCCGCGCGGACGGCAAGCGCGTGAGCGCACTGGTGAAGGAGCTCCTGACCGCGTAGTGGCCCGCCGCCAGCTCGAGCTCCCCAACGAAGTCGCCACCGAACTGGCCGGCCCGGGCGACACGGTGATGAAGTCGCTCGAGGGCCACCTCGACGCCGACGTCTTCCTGCGCGGCAACGTGCTGACGATCGACGGCGACGAGGGCGACGTGGGCATGGCGGAGACCGTCGTCCGCGAGCTCTCCGACCTCGTCCGCCAGGGCCACGAGATCATCCCCGGGACGATCGAGGCGATCACCAGCGCGCTCGACGCCCACGAGTCGCCCAGCCGGATCCTGGAGGACGTGATCTGGCGCCACCGCTCGACCAAGGTGGCGCCCAAGACCGTCAACCAGAAGCGGTACGTCGATGCCATCCGGCGGGAGACGATCACCGTCGGCATCGGCCCGGCCGGCACCGGGAAGTCGTTCCTGGCCGTGGCCTGCGCGGTGGCGGCGCTCCAGCGGCGCGAGGTCAACCGCATCGTGCTGACTCGGCCCGCGGTGGAGGCCGGCGAGCGCCTGGGCTTCCTGCCCGGCGACCTGATGGCCAAGGTCGACCCTTACCTGCGGCCGCTGTTCGACGCGCTGTACGACATGCTCGAGGCCGAGAAGGTCAACCAGCACCTCGAGCGCAACGTCATCGAGGTCGCGCCGCTGGCGTTTATGCGTGGCCGGGCGCAGCCGCTCGATCGCCGGGTGCTCACCCCCTCGGGGTTCCGGACGATCGGCTCCCTGCGCGTAGGCGACCTCGTAATCGGCTCGGACGGTCAGCCGACACCCGTGCTCGGCGTCTATCCGCAGGGCCGGAAGGAGGTCTTCCGCGTCCGGACGCAGGACGGAGCGGAGACCCTGGCCTGCGCGGAGCACCTCTGGTTCGTCAGGACGCGGGACGATCGCAGGCACGGCAAGGCCGGGCGCGTCGTCGAGACCCGTGAGATGGTCGGACGGCTGCGGCGCCACCACCAGCGTCTTTTCGAGCTTCCGCTGCTGAACGCGCCCGCACAGTTCGAGCCGCAGGATGTCCCCATCGAGCCGTACGCGCTTGGTCTCTTGCTCGGCGACGGCTGCTTGACCACCTCCACTACCCCTTCCTTCGCCACGGCGGACCCCGAGCTGGCCGACGCTCTCGAGGCGGCGCTCCCGGGAATCGAGCTCAAGCGAAAGAGCAACGTCGATTACGTCCTGCGGCACATCGACGGCGGCCGCGGAGGCGTGATCGCCTCGAATCCGGTCACGACCGCGCTGCGGGAGCTCGGTCTGGCCGGCACTCGGTCGAGGACGAAGTTCGTGCCGGATCCGTATCTCCACAACTCTCCCGACGTGCGGCTCGCGGTCCTCCAGGGATTGCTCGACAGCGACGGCGGTCCCGTCTCCCAGCGCGGCCGGACCTGTCGCATTCAGTACACGACCTGTTCGAAGCGCCTCGCGGACGATGTGCTCTTCCTCGTCCGGTCGCTTGGCGGTGTGGCGTATCGCCGCAGGCGCGCCGCGGCCGGTCGCCCGCCGGGCCGCGCAAACGGCCGGCCCGTACGTCATCGATCGGACGCCTTCATATTTGACATCCGGCTCCCGGCGGGGCTAGCGCCGTTCCGGCTCGGGCGCAAGCGGGACCTCTACGAGGACGAGGGCGGTGGCCGCCCAATGCGCTTCGTCGAGAGCATCGAACCCGCCGGCGAGAGCGAGACGGTGTGTATACAGGTCGGCAGCGCCGACTCGCTGTACGTCACCGACGACTTCCTGGTCACGCATAACACGCTGAACGACTCGTTCATCATCCTCGACGAGGCGCAGAACACGACGCCCGAGCAGATGAAGATGTTCCTGACCCGGCTCGGGTTCAACTCGAAGATGGTCGTGACCGGCGACATCACCCAGATCGATCTCGAGAAGAACCAGCGCTCGGGGCTCGTGGTGATCGGCGACATCCTCGGCGCGGTCGAGGGCATCGAGTTCGTGCGCTTCGGCGGCGAGGACGTGGTGCGCCACAAGCTCGTCCAGCGGATCGTCGAGGCCTACGACGAGTACCAGTCGCAGCAGGCCCCGGACCTGCGCGCGGCCCAGCAGCGCCGCCCGCGCTGACCCGGGGTGCCCGTCGACATCGAGATAGGCGGCGGCTGCGACCCCGAGCGCTTCGAGCGCGCCGCCCGCGCCGCGCTCGACGCGGTGGGCGTCGCCGACGGGCACCTGGCGGTCGACTTCGTGGACGCGGAGCGGATCGCGTCGCTGAACGCAGCCCATCGCGGCAAGGACGAACCCACCGACGTCCTGTCGTTCCCGATCGACGAGGCCGC
>Ga0126312_10003128_pt1 | contig 11141 bp, 10 predicted proteins | sample Plot104A_FD_92537 | JGI IMG/M metagenome (GOLD analysis project Ga0126312, IMG submission 92537) | Serpentine soil microbial communities from UC McLaughlin Reserve, CA, USA - Plot104A | ecosystem: Environmental > Terrestrial > Soil > Grasslands | place: USA: UC McLaughlin Reserve, Lake County... | reverse complement strand
TGGCTGATGGGACTTCCTCGACGTAGACGCCGGGAGTCAGGTACGTCGGCATGTCACTCCTCCACTCGCTGGATGTGGCTGGTGTTCAACTCGCTCCGAAGCCGCTCCAGAACGGGAGCGGAGACCCGGCGCGAGTCGTCTGAGACCGGGTCGATCACTTCCATCTCGTCCTCCTCGCGCGCCCAGAGCACGACCGTCGTCTCTGGTGACGCGCCCGCGACGAGGCGCCCGAGCTGATGCGCGGAGCCTCCGTCGAGGTCGAGGAAGACGATGTCGGGGCGGAGGCGATGGACCTCCCCGACGATGGCGCTCGGCCGATCTTCCTGGCCGACCACCTCGCAGCCCTGCTCCATCAGCACCCGGCGCATCCCCATCCGCATGATGGGACCGAGGTTCCCGAGCAGGATGCGGGGCCGGCGGGCGTGGTCCATCGCCGCAAGCCTCTCTGGATCACCGGGTCACCGGCAAGAGCCGATCGGGCACCGTCCGCTGCCCGTTCGGTCATGCGCGCTTGCCGGTCTTCTTGCCGCCGGAGGCGGCCTTGGCCTCGCCGAGCACGAGGTCCAGGAGCGCGCCGGGCACCGCGAGCTCGCCCGCGACCTCGCGGCCGTCGGCGGTGCGCGCCACCAGGCGGTGCTTGCCCGGCGGCAGGCGGTCGAAGAGGAAGCGCCCGTTGGCGTCGGACGAGGTGAAGGTGCCCGAGTCCGGGAGCGCGACCCAGACGTCGCGCAGCGGCTCGCCCTCGCCGTCGGCGATCGTGCCGCCGCTGCGGTGCATCTCGACGACCGCGCGCGGCGGCGCGTCGAGCAGGCGCGTGCGCACGGTCTGCGTCCGGACCTGCGGCACCTGGCGGCGCACGCCGGACTCGACGGTCAGCCGGACCACATAGTCCAGCGACGCCTTGTACTGGCCGCCGACCGCGGTCCAGAAGTCGGCCTTGTCGCCCTTGGACTGGCCGATCTTGGTCTTGATCGACATCGACTGCGAGCCGTTGCGCAGGCGCCCGTTGAGCATGTCCTCGGGCAGGTGCGGATAGGCGTAGAGGACCGCGAGCACCTGCGAGAGCAGGCGGTGCTCGTCCTCGACCGCCTGCGCCCAGGCGGTGATCGAGTAGGAGACCTCCATCACCAGCGGCGGCGGGCCCTCGTGGAACTCGTCGCCGACGCGCCGCGAGGTCCAGCCCGACGGGCGGTCCTCCTCGGACTCGCGCATGTCGTAGAGGAAGAGGTTCACCGCCGGCGCGGAGAGCTGCCCGGACCACTCGCGGGTCGGCGCGTCGAACGCGATCTCCATGCCCTCGAAGCCGTGGCGCTCGAGCTCTGACTTGAGCATCACGCGCAACGTCTCGTCCAGGTCGGCGAGCATCGTGTTGAGCGGGACGTCCACGGTCAGCATGCGCCGACCCTAAACAGAATCCGGGGTGCCGCGGCGAAAAAATCGTGCGGACTCCCGGGCAGATCAGCGTGTAGGTTCGCCGTCGCCATGAGCACCCGAACGACCTATGACGAGGTCCGCTACTCGAACTTCCCGTACGCGCAGACGCACCCCGACCGTCTCGCGACGGTCGGCGCGCTGCACGGGCTGAGAACCCCGGACCCGTCCACGGCGCGCGTGCTCGAGATCGGCTGCGGCGCGGGCGGGAACATCATCGCGATGGCGGTCTCGACGCCCGGGATCACGGCGGTCGGGGTCGACCTCGCGGCGACGGCCGTCGAGGAGGGCCGCAGGGCGATCGAGGCCGTCGGCATCGCCAATGCCGAGCTGCGCCAGGGCGACATCTCGGACCTGCGGGGCGGCGAACTGGGCGATTTCGACTACATCATCGCCCACGGCGTGTACGCGTGGGTCCCGGAGCCCGTGCGCGACCACCTGCTGGAGGCGATCCACAGCCACCTCGCCCCGGACGGGCTGGCGTACGTCTCCTACAACGCCCAGCCGGGTGGCCACATGCGGCGGGCGTTGCGCGAGATGGGCCTCTGGTACGCGCGCGACGCGCAGGGGCCGGTCGCGACCGCCGACCGCGCGCAGGAGCTCTACCGCTTCGTCTGGGAGAACCGGGCCGGCACGAAGGACTGGTGGGGCGGGCTGCTCGAGAGCCAGCTCGACTCGCTCGCGCACGGCCCGACCCACCGGCTGGTCCACGACGAGCTGAGCGACTTCTGGGCGCCGGCCTGGTTCTCGGACGTGATGCGGCGGGCGGCCGCGGCCGGGCTGGCCTACGTGGGCGACGCGGACCTCGCGACGATGCTGCCCGACCGCATCCCTCCGGCCGTCGCCCCCGACCTCGAGGCGTTCGCGGGCGGCGACCGGCTCGAGCGGGAGCAGCTGATCGACATCCTGCGCTGCGTCTTCTTCCGCATGTCGGTGCTGTGCCGCGACAGCCTCACCCCGGTCGACGGGCCCGTGATCGACGCGCTGCGCGAGCTCCACTACGCGCCGCGCCCGGGCGAGCCCGGGCAAGAGCAGCCGCCGGGCCTGCTCGGCTCCGTCCTGGCGCTGCTGCGCTCGCGCGCGCCCGACACCGTTCCCTTCGCGGAGCTGCGGGCCGCCACCGGCTCCGACCCGGACGAGCTCTGCGAGGCGCTGCGCGAGGGATTCCTGGGCGAGCTCGTGATGCCGCACCGCACGCCACTGCGCGCGCTGGTGGTGGCGGACGTGGAGAAGCCGTACGCCAGCCCGCTCGCGCGCTGGCAGGCGCGCGAGCGCGAGGAGGTCACGACGATGGCCTACACGACCGTCGTCATGGAGGAGCCGGCGGCGCGGCTGCTGCTCGGGCTGCTCGACGGCACCCGCGACCGCGAGGCGATCCGGGCCGACTTCCGCGAGCGCACCGGCGTGGCGATCTCGCCCGAGGACCTCGAGGCCAACCTCGACGCGCTCGCGAAGCTGTTCCTGCTGTCGGAATCCTGACGAGGGTCAGAAGATGCCGTGCTCGCGGACGTGCGGGAGCAGCGGGGTGTCGAACAGCAGCACGAGCAGGCCGCGGTGCAGCTCGGTGGCGTGGCGGCGGACGTCGCGGAAGACCGCCGACTCGTGCGCCGTCTCCTTGGTGAGCGACTCCAGCTCGCCGCGGCGCCCGGGGTCGTCGAGCACGCCGAGCCAGCGGTCATAGGCGCTCAGCGCGCGCACGCCGGCGTCGCGCGCGCCGCAGTCCAGGAACGCGGCCGCCAAGCGATCGGTCGCGGGCGCGGCGAGCTGGGCGGCCAGGTACTCGCGGCGCTGCTCGCGGCCGAAGCGATGGGTCTGCAGCAGCGGCACGAGCCCGGCGGCGAACAGCACCTTGCGCGAGGTGCGCAGCTTGGCGTTGCGGATGCCCCACTTCTCGCCGCCCTCGCGCTCCTTGCCGACGAAGTCCACGCAGATCGTGCGCCAGTAGCGGATCAGGTCGTTGAGGAAGAAGCGCGGCGGCCGGTACGGGCGGTCGGCGTCCTCGAGGTAGCCGTCGAGCACGCGCTCCCAGCAGCGCCGGTGGACGGCGTCCCCCGCCACGGGCTGGGACTCGAGCATCAGCAGCATCCGCCGCGTGAGGTTCGTGTTCGAGTCGGCGTCGAGCCCGATCCGGCTGAGGAGGTCGTCGCAGAAGATCCGCCCGCCGAAGACCCCGCTGCGGCCGGGACCGCGCGAGCCGTCGCCGCCGAGCGCGGCGGCCAGTTGCCCGGGGTCGGGCTCGACGGCGCGCTCGGCCCCGGCCACGAGCAGCGCCCAGTCGTCGTCGGAGCGCCGCGTCAGCTCGCCGCGCCCCCACGACCCGAACAGCACGACCGAGGCCGCGGGGTCCAGCGGCAGCGCCGCGAGCGCGTCGCGCCGGGCGGCGACCGCCCGGCGAGTGCGCGCCCGCGCGGCGAGGAGGTTCGGGACCTCGGCCCCGAGCCGCTCGAGCGCGCCCGCGGGGTCGATCGTCACGCTCGCGGCGGCGCTCATCGAGGTGAAACCCTACGCAGGGCCCGCACTGCGCGGCGGGCGGGCGGGCGCGGCGCATGACGCGCCCGCGTCTCGCGACCGGCCAGCGCGGGCGCGTCACGTGACGGCCGGCGCGGGCCCGGTGGCCGGCGCGGCCGGCCGGCGGCTACGGGAGCGGCGCCTCGAGGATCCAGGGCACGTCGGGGCAGCGGCGCAGCAGCTCCGCGTAGCGCGTCTCGTGCTCGACGGTCAGCGGCACGTGCCGGCAGGCCTCGTCGACGGACGACACGTGCAGGTGGCGCAGCCGCCCGGCGAAGGCGTCGAGCAGGCCCTCGCCCGCCTCCATCGTCGGGTCGACCGAGAGCACGTGCGCGACATCCAGGCAGAAGCCGGCCTCGGGCAGCGCCGCGAAGTAGGGCGCCAGCTCGGCGACCGTGCGCCCGATCGCCTTGCGGGCGTCCATGTTCTCGAGCACCAGGCACGAGCCCAGCGAGTGGTACGCGCGCGGGTCGTCCATCGCGTCGGGGTGCACGACGATCCCGTCCACCAGCGGCGCGATGCGGGTGAGCCTCCGCACCAGCTCGGCCTCCGGCATCCGCAGGTGCTTCACGGGCGCGTGCACGCTGAGGTACTCGAACGGCAGCTCCGGCCGCGACGCGAGGTACTCCTCCAGCCCGGGCAGCTCGCCCTCCGACAGCGCGGCCAGCTCGGCCGCGAACGGAGACAGCTCCAGCGCCTCGGCGACCATCGCCGGCCAGTCGCCGCGGCTGCCGGTCATGTAGCCCGTCGACGCGCCCAGCGGGTGGTGCTGGGAGACGACTCCGGACTCGGCGATCAGCGCGGGGACCATGAACCGCCAAGGCTACGGCGCGGGCCGGACGCGATCGGGGGCGTCCGCGCTATCTCGGCCGTTTGGTGTGCCACCGGCGCGTACGTCAAAGGCGGCTGGGTAGGGGGAAGCAGGTGCCGTCAACGTCCACTCGGCGGTGAGCGAACCCGTCTCGATCGACGTTGACGGCGATATTCGCCGTGAACGTCGATCGAACCGCTCCGACCGTGCCGCCGATCGACGTTGACGGCAACTCCCCCTTCCCCACCCGGCGCCGTTGACGTCCGCCGGCACCACGCCCTCGGCCGGCGGTCAGCGATCCCGGCGCGCGAGCTCCTGCTTGGCCACGGTGCGCAGGTGCACCTCGTCCGGCCCGTCGACCAGCCGCAGCGTCCGCGCGCTCGCGTAGAAGCGCGCCAGCGGCGTGTCCTGGGAGACGCCGGCGCCGCCGAAGACCTGGATCGCGCGGTCGATCACGTCGCAGGCGGCGCGCGCGGCGACGATCTTGATCGCGGCGACCTGCGCCCGCGCGGCGCGGGCGCCGACGGTGTCGATCGCGTGCGCGGTGGCGAGCACGAGCAGGCGCGCCTGGTCGATCTGCATGCGCGACTCTGCGATCGCGGCGCGTACGAGGCCCTGGTCGGCGAGCGGCCGCCCGAACGCTTCGCGCGTGCGCGCGCGATCCACCATCAGGTCGGTCGCCCGCTCGGCCATCCCGATCGCGCGCATGCAGTGGTGGATGCGGCCCGGGCCGAGCCGCGCCTGCGCGATCGCGAAGCCGCCGCCCTCCTCGCCGACCAGGTTGGAGGCGGGCACCCGCACGCCCTCCATCAGCAGCTCGACGTGGCCGTGCTGGTCGGTGTAGCCGAAGACCGTCATGTTGCGCACGACCGTCACGCCCGGCGCGTCCATCGGGACGAGCACGATCGAGTGCTGCACGTGGCGCGGGCCGTCGGGATCCGAGCGGCCGAGCACGAGCGCGACCTTGCAGCGCTCGTCGGCGGCGCCGGTGATGAACCACTTGCGCGTGTCGATGACGTACTCGTCGCCCTCGCGGCGGATCGAGCCGGAGATGTTCGTGGCGTCGCTGGAAGCGACCTCCGGCTCGGTCATCGCGAAGCACGAGCGGATCTCGCCCTCGAGCAGCGGCACCAGCCACTGCTCCTGCTGCTCGGGCGTGCCGAACATCGCCAGCACCTCCATGTTGCCGGTGTCCGGCGCGCCGCAGTTGAGCGACTCCGGGGCGATGTGCGGGCTGCGCCCGGTCACCTCCGCGAGGTGCGCGTAGTCGAGGTTGCTCAGCCCCGCGCCCCAGCGCTCGTCCGGCAGGAAGAGGTTCCAGAGCCCGCGCTTGCGCGCCTCCGCCTTGAGCTCCTCCACGACCGGCGGCAGCGCGTGCGGATCGCCGCCCTCCTCGATCTGGCGCTCGTACAGCGGCTCGGCCGGATACACGTGCGAGTCCATGAAGGCGAGCAGGTCGTCGCGCAGCGCGGCCGCGCGCTCGGAGGGGGCGAGGTCCATGGGCATGACCCGCACCCTATGCCGGTCCGGCCCCGTGGGTAGCCTCCCCGCCGTGACCGACATCCTCGACGAGGCCGGGCTCGATCCCGCCGTTCCGGCCGAGCCGCCCGCGGAGCCGCGCCGCTGGTGGGGCCGCCCACTCGCCGAGGTGCGCTGGCAGGCGGAGCTCGCACGGCTGCTCGTGGACCCGGTCTTCCGCGGCGAAGGGATTCCGCGCGGGGACGGGATGCCCGCGCTGCTGATGCCCGGCTTCATGGCCGGCGACATGTCGCTGAGCGTGTTGGGAGGCTGGCTCGAGCGCATGGGCTACGACCCGCACGGCTCGGGGATGGTCTTCAACGTCGACTGCTCCGACCGCGCGTTCGAGCGCCTCGACGCCCGGCTGGCGGACATCCACGAGTCCACGGGCCGCCGCGTGGCGCTGATCGGCCACAGCCGCGGCGCGCACTTCGCGAAGGCGCTCGCGCACCGGCGCCCCGAACGCGTCGCCGGCGCGATCTCGCTCGGCGCCGGCCTCGACACGCCGTTCGACATCAGCCTGCCGACGAAGGCCGCAGTGGCCGCCGCCCGCGCCGCCCAGGCCCCGCGCCGCAAGGAGGGCTGCTTCACGGACCGCTGCGGCTGCGCGTTCGCGCGCCACTACGCCGCCCCGTTCCCCGAGGGTGTCCCGCTGACCTCGATCTACTCGCGCGGGGACGGCGTGGTCTGGTGGGAGGCGTGCATCGTCCCGTACGCGCGCAACGTCGAGGTGACCGGCAGCCACGTCGGGCTGGCCTTCAACCGCAAGGCCTACCGCGCCGTCGCGGAGGCGCTCGCGGCGATGCCGCGCGGCGCCATGGCCGCAGCACCCCGCGGCGCCTAGGCCGGCGCGCCGACCTCCTTCGCCCGCCCGTCGGCGCCCTGACCCTCCGCGAGCCCCTCGGCGCCGGGCATGCACTCCGGCCACATCGGCTCGCGCTCGGCAGCCTGCTTGGCCATCGCGCGCGCGATCACCATCCGCTGGATCTCGTTGGCGCCCTCGTAGATCTGCAGGACCTTCGCGTCGCGCATCATCCGCTCGGCCGGGAAGTCCTTCAGGTAGCCGTTGCCGCCGAGCACCTGCACGGCCTCGGTCGTGACGCGCATCGCCGCGTCGGAGGCCTTCATCTTCGCCATCGCGGCGAGCTTGGTCAGCCGCGGGTCGTCCTCGTCGACCGCCGTCGCCGCCTGGAAGGTCAAGGACCGCGCGGCGGCCACCTCGGCCTCCATGTCGGCGAGCTTGAACTGCACGCCCTGGTGGGCCAACAGCGGCTTGCCGAACGCGTAGCGTCGCGTCGCGTAGTCCAGCGCGAGGTCGATCGCGCCCTGCGCGAGGCCCACCGCCTGCGCGGCGACGGTCGGCCGGGAGCGGTCGAACGTCGCCATCGCGATCCGGAAGCCGTCGCCCTCGCGGCCGAGCAGGTTCGCCGCCGGGACCTCCACGTCCTCGAAGCGCGGCGCGCCGAGCTGCCAGCCCGGCATCCCCATCGTGCGCAGCTTCTCGGAGGACACGCCGTCGGCATGGCCGTCGACGAGGAACGCGCTCACGCCCTTGGCGCCGTCGTCGCCTGTGCGCGCGAACACCACGTAGAGGTCGCTGAGCCCCGCGTTGCCGATGAAGCGCTTGGAGCCGTTGAGCACCCACGTGTCGCCGTGGCGCTCCGCGCGCGTCTCCAGCGCGCCCGGGTCCGAGCCGACGTTGGGCTCCGAGAGCGCGAACGAGCCGAGCAGCTCACCCGCGAGCAGCCCGGGCAGCACCCGCTTCTTCTGCTCCTCGGAGCCCGCGAGCAGCAGCGGCAGCGACACGAGCTTCACGTAGGCCGCCATCAGCGAGACCGTGCCCGAGACCTTCGCCAGCTCCTCGACGTACGCGCACCACGAGACGTCGCTCTCGCAGCGCCCGCCGTGCTCCTTCGGCACCGAGAGGCCGAGCAGGTCGTGCCTCGCCATCACCTCGTAGAGGTCGCGCGGGTACTCGCAGCCCTCGTCGATCTCCCGCACGCGCGGGCGGATCTCATCGCGCACCACCGCGCGGATCTCCTCCCGGAGCGCGCGCTGCTCATCCGTCAGTCGCCACATGGCGGTCCCTTCCTCGGAGCTTGTCGAGCGTCATCCCCGCGAGGCTCGCCCCCGTCCTGGCCGCGCCGATCGGCAGCCCGAGCGCGCGGGTGAGCGGTTCCGCGCGTGCGGCGACGCCGGTCCGCGGCACCCCGGCGGCGATCGGCCCACGCCGGCCCAGCCAGCCCGTCAGCAGCTCGAAGGACTCCCGCGGGCGCTCGAGCATGTACGCGTGGCCGGCCCCGGGCACGATGCACATCTCGGCGTCCGGGATCCGGTCGGCGAGCAGGCGGGCGTTGGAGATCGGGGCCATCGCGTCCTGCTCGCCGTGCATGACCAGCGTCGGGGCCTGGATGCAGTCCAGCCGCGACAGGGTGTCGTGGTAGACGCTCGCCCACCAGTGCGCCCACACGCCCTGCGCCGTCGCGCGGTGGCGCCCGAAGTGGCGCAAGAGCTCCTGCGCCCGCTCGGGCTGCTCGCGCCGGAACGCCTCGGAGAAGACCCATTCGCCGAGCCACGAGCGCGCGCCGTCGTGCCACCCGCCCGCCGCCGCGCCGCCGAGCGCGCGGAGCTCCCGCAGCGTCGGGCGGACGGCCCGCGGACCGCCGGGCGTGGTGCCGCCGAGGACCAGGCCGCGCACGCGCTCGGGGAACCGGATCGCGAGCTCCTGGGCGATCATCCCACCCATCGAGAGCCCGCAGACGTGCGCGCTCTCGACGCCGAGCTCGCGCAGCAGCCCGGCCGCGTCCGCGGCCAGCTCGGCCATCGAGGTCGGGCGCAGCGGCGCCTCGGAGCGACCCGAGCCGCGGTTGTCGTAGGTGATGACGTCGAAGCGGCCGCCGTACAGGTCGAGCACCGGCTCGAACACCGCCGCGCTGATCGTGAAGCCGGTGACCAGCAGCAGCGGCTCCCCGCCGCCGCGCCGCTCGTGGTGGAGCGCGACGCCGTTCACGCGGACGCGCGGCACGCGACGCCCCTACTCCTTGACGTAGCTGCCGGGCGCCTCGCCGAGCGGCCGGTAGCCCTTCCCGCCGAGCTGCTTGCGCGCGGAGCGCTGCTCGCCCGAGCGCTCGCCGAGCCACTCCGTCCAGTCGTCCCACCAGGAGCCGGGCGTCTGGGTCGCGCTCTTCAGCCACGCCTCGGGCTCCTGAGGCAGCTCGTCGTTGACGCGGAAGCTCGCCTTCTCGTTGCCGGGCGGGTTGACCAGGGCGGCGATGTGACCGCTCGTGGAGAGCACGAAGCGCGGCGGCGCGCCGAGCAGGTTCACCGTCCGGTAGGCGTTCTGCCAGGGCGTGATGTGGTCGGCGATCCCCGCGACAACGTACGTGTCGACGGTGATCTTCGAGAGGTCGACCGGCGTGCCGAGCACGGTCGCGGCGCCGGGCTGCGTGAGCGAGTTGTCCAGCGCGAGGCGCAGGAAGTCGCGGTGCAGCGCGGCCGGCAGGTTGGTCGCGTCGGCGTTCCAGAACAGGATGTCGAAGGCGGGCGGCTTCTTGCCCATCAGGTAGTTCGAGACCCAGTAGTTCCAGATCAGGTCGTTCGGCCGCAGCCAGGCGAAGACGCCGGCGAGCGAGCGCCCGCTCAGGTAGCCCTTGCGCGCCGACTCGGCCGTCGCCGCGATCGCCGTGTTCTGGCCCATGAACGCTCCCGTGGTGCCCGCGTTGTGCTGGTCGAGCACCGTCACGCCGAGCGTGAGGCCGGCGATCCGGTCCTGCTGACCCGTCGCGGCCAGGTGCGCCACGACCGTGGAGAGGACGATCCCGCCCGCGCACAGGCCCATCACATGCGTGGAGTCGCTGCCCGTGATCGCCTCGACGGCCTCGAGCGCCTCGAGCACCGCGCGCGCGTACGTGTCGAGGTCCCAGTGGGCGTGGCGCTCGGTCGGGTTGCGCCACGAGATCGCGAACACCTGCTGGCCGTGCTTGACCGCGTGCTCCATCATGCTGCGGCCGGGAGCCAGGTCGGCGATGTAGTACTTGTTGATCATCGGCGGCGTGAGCAGCAGCGGCCGCTCGCGCACCTTGGTGGTCTGCGGCTTGTACTGGAGCAGCTCGAACACCGGGCTGCGCAGGACGACCTGGCCCGGCGTGACCGCGATGTCCTCGCCGACGGTGAACGCGGACGTGTCCACCATCGAGGGGATCCGCGGCGGCTTCGCCATGTCGCGGGCGAAGTTCGCCGCGCCACGGGCGAAGTTGCGCCCGCCCGTGTCGAGCGCGGCCTTCCACACCGCCGGGTTGGTCATCGGCGCGTTGGACGGGGCGAGCGCGTCGAGCACGTTCTCCGCCGCGAAGCGGATCTGCCGCTCGCTGCGCCAGTCGAGCCCGGCGTCCTCGATCAGCCCGTCGAGCGCGCGGCCCGTGGCGAGATAGCCCTGCAGGAGCCGCCGGAACGCGGGGTTGCCCTGCCATGCCTCGTCCTTGAAGCGGCGGTCGCCCTTCGCGGGGGCCAGCTCGGAGCGCCCCAGCCCGACCTTGGCCAGCTCCGCCGCCAGCTGGGCGCCGCGCGTGACGACCGTGTCGGGCCGGGTGCCGAGCTTCGCGGCGAGCTTGACCCCCGCGCGCCCGGGCAGCAGCCGGCGCAGCGGCCCGCGCGTCGCGTCGGTGAGCATCGTGTCCAGGCCCGAGGAGGCCGCGCCCTTCGGCGCGACCGGCTGGGTGCGCGGAGCCTCCGAGGTCGCGGCCACGACTAGCTCGCGACCTTGTCGGGGACCTCGATCTCGCGCTTGAGGATCTTGCCCGTCGGGCCCTTCGGGAGCTCGTCGGGGAACCAGATCTTGCGCGGGTACTTGTAGTTGGCGACCTGCTCCTTGACG
>Ga0126312_10003126_pt1 | contig 11142 bp, 9 predicted proteins | sample Plot104A_FD_92537 | JGI IMG/M metagenome (GOLD analysis project Ga0126312, IMG submission 92537) | Serpentine soil microbial communities from UC McLaughlin Reserve, CA, USA - Plot104A | ecosystem: Environmental > Terrestrial > Soil > Grasslands | place: USA: UC McLaughlin Reserve, Lake County... | reverse complement strand
AGCGACGGCACCCCGGCATCCCGGGTGGCGGCAAGCAGCACGCGGACGCTGGAGAGGCTGTCGAAGGGCACGGCCACCAGTTCGATGCGGCCAGTGGCCAGCGCGCGGGCGTGGCGGTCCACCAGTGCGACCGTGCCCGGCGCCCGGCGACCGAGCAGCTCCAGCGCCCGCTCGTGGGCCAGCTCGGCGGCGGGCTCAGCCGGCGGCGGCACCTTGCGCGCGGCCTCCAGCGCCCGGCGCACCTTCCTCGCCGAGCGCCGGCGGCGCAGGCCGCCGGGCACGCCCACCCAGCCCCCGCGCCACAGGGTGCGCGCCAGCGCGGGCTTGCCGAGCGCAGGAAGCGAAGCGGGGTCGAGCACGGGCCGGCGGCCTGGCCCATTCGCCAGCTGCTTGGCCACGGGCAGGGACGTCGGGGCGTTGACCACCAGCACGCTCCCGCGCACGCGCTGCGGCGCGCCGACCCCCGAGGCGATCAGCAGACGCTGGGCGCGCGAGAGCGAGCTGAGCGGGTCGGGCACGGCGAGCGGCGCGACTCCCGACGCCATGACCGCGCAGCCGAGCGGCGCGAGTGCCTCCACGAGCGCTCCCGCCGTCGGCGGGTCGAGTTCGTGCACCTCCAGACGCTCCGCCCCCAGCCCCTTCACCGCGGCGCGCACGGAGGCGAGCAGGCGCTCGACGGGCAGGAAGGCGTCGCGGAGGAGCTCGACCTCCCAGATCCAGCCGAGGTCGGTGCCCTCGGCGGTGAGCGCCGCGCGTCGCTGCTCGACCCAGGCGCGCGTCGCCGCGCGGGCGTGCTCCTCGACCTCGACCCGGGCGGGGAAGTCGAGCCAGTCGTCGAGCAGTACGCCGCCGGGGATGGACACCGTGCGCGCCGCCGGGCAGGCGGCCAGCAGGTGGCGGCCCTTGGCCAGCTCCGGCGGCGCGTCGTCGGGCCCGGGCCAGAGGTGCAGTGGCGCGCTCACGCCAGCGAGTCGGCCGCGGCCACCAGCTCGGGCAATGTGGCGCCGGTACCCGTCGCCGCCACCACCGCGCGCAGCCGCTCGAGGTCCTGCGGGGTGTCGAGCGTCAGGCGCACGTCCGGCCGCGGCGGGGCCAGCGTGACCGCGAGCTGGCGGAAGCGCTCGGGCCGCGAGCGCACGAACGGCGTGACGTGCTCGCGGTCGTAGGCGTCCGTGGCCTCGGCGTCGGCCGCGAGCAGCGCCGCGGCGTCCGTGACCTCGGTGTCCATCCCCGCCGGAAAGGTGCGCGGCTCGATCACGTTGGCGACGTAGGCGGCGTCGCCCGCCCGCCACTCGGCCACCACCTCGTCCACGACCGCCGGGTCGATCAGCGGGCAGTCGGCGGTGATGCGCACCAGGCCCTCGGCGCCCAGCTTCCTGGCGGCGATCGCGTAGCGGGACAGTACGTCGGCCAGCGGCCCCCGCACCACCCGCGCGCCGTGGCCCCGGGCGGCCTCGGCCACCGGGTCGTCGCCCGGGTCGTCGGAAGTCGCTACCGCCACCTCCGCGAGCTCGCGCGAGTCGCTCAGCCGCCCGAGCACCCATCCGAGCACGGTGCGCCCACCGAGATCCGCCAGCACCTTGCCCGGCAGCCGCGTCGAGCTCATGCGTGCCTGAACCACAGCCACAGGGGCCGCGCGCATGTCAGCCGGCTGAGCGCTCAGCCATAGGTCGGGATCCCCTCGGCGAGCACGCGGATCTCGTCCTCGCCCAACCACTCCTCGTTGGTCTCGCTCGAGTAGCGGAAGCCGGGCGGGAGCTCCTCGCCGCGGCCGAAGTCCTCGTCGCGCCAGAAGGGGAACTGCGGGTAGATCGCATAGTGGTCCTCGAAGGCGGACGCGTTTCGCGACTCGTCCTCGGTGATCAGCACCTCGTGGATCTTCTCGCCGGGCCGGATGCCGGTGATCTCGCGCTCGGCGTCGGGCGCCAGTGCGCGGGCGATGTCCTCGACCCGCATGCTCGGGATCTTGGGCACGAAGGTCTCGCCGCCCTCCATCCACTCCAAAGATTCGATCACCAGCCGCACCGCCTGCTGCAGCGTGATCCAGAAGCGGGTCATCGCCGGATCGGTGATCGTGAGCTTGCCTTCCTGGGCCTGCTTCTTGAAGATCGGGATGACGCTGCCGCGGCTGCCCATCACGTTGCCGTAACGCACCGAGGCGAAGCGGGCCGGCGAGTGGCCCGCGTAGGCGTTGCCCTGGGCGATGATCTTCTCGGCGCAGAGCTTCGTGGCGCCGTAGAGGTTGGCTGGGTTGACCGCCTTGTCGGTGCTCAGCGAGAGTGTCAGCGGCACGTCGCCGGCGATCGCCGCCGAGACGACGTTCTCCGCGCCGACCACGTTGGTCTGCACCGCCTCGAAGGGGTTGTACTCGCAGGCCGGCACCTGCTTGAGCGCGGCTGCGTGCACCAGCACGTCCACCCCGCGGCAGGCCATGGTCAGGCGCTCGGCGTTGCGCACGTCGCCGAGGAAGAAGCGCACGCGCGGGTCGTGCCAGCGGCGATCGAGCTCCCACTGCTTGAGCTCGTCACGCGAGTAGACGCGCACCGCGGCGGGCTCGTGGTGCTCGAGCAGCTCCTGTACGAACGCGGTGCCGAACGAGCCGGTGCCGCCCGTGACGAGCACCACCTTGTCCTTCAGTTGCGGGCTCGGGGCCATGCGGCGGCGACTATAGGGTGCCCGCGTGGACGTGATCCCCTACGGACGGCAGTCGGTCGACCGCGAAGACGTCGAGCGGGTGGCCGGCGCGGTGGCCGGCGAGTGGCTCACCCAGGGGCCCGGCGTGGCGGCCTTCGAAGAGGCCCTGGCCGAGGTCTGCGACGTCCCCTACGCGGTCGCCTTCTCCTCGGGGACGGCCGCCCTCCACGGGGCTGCGTTCGCCGCCGGGCTGACGCCCGGCGACACGCTGCTCACGAGCGCGCTCACCTTCGCCGCCAGCGCCAACTGCGGCGTCTACCTGGGCGCCGAGCCGGCGTTCGCGGACATCGACCCGGCGACTCTGAACATGAGCGCCGAGACGGCCACGGCGGTGCCCGCGAAGGCGATCGTGCCCGTCGACTTCGCGGGCCTGCCCGCACCCGTGGACGAGATCCGCGCCACGCTCGGCGACGACGTCGCGCTGATCCAGGACGCCTCGCATTCGCTCGGCGCGCGGCACGCCGACGGCCGGCCCGTGGGCTGCTGCGACCACGTCGACATGACCACCTTCTCCTTCCACCCCGTCAAGCCGGTGACCTCGGCGGAGGGCGGCATGGTCACCACCCGTTCCGAGGAGCTGGCCGACCGCCTGCGCCGCTTTCGCACCCACGGCTTCGTGCGCGAGTCCGAGCGGCTGCGCCGCGGCGACGAGGGGGCCTGGTACCACGAGCAGCACGACCTGGGCTTCAACTACCGCCTCAGCGACGTGCACAGCGCTCTCGGGCTCTCCCAGCTGCGGCGGCTGGAGGAGTTCGTCGGGCGCCGCAACGAGGTGGCCGAGCGCTACCGGGCGGCCCTGGCCGACGTCCCCTCGGTTGAGCTGCCGCCCGCCGCCCCTCCCGGCGGCCTGCACGGCTATCACCTGTTCGTGATCCGCCACCCCGAGCGCCGCCGCCTCTACGACGGCCTGCGAGCCGAGGGCATCCTCGCCCAGGTGCACTACCTGCCGGTCTACTGGCACCCGTACTACATGGACCGCTACGGCTTCCGCGAGGGTCTCTGCCCCGAGGCCGAGGCCTACTACCGCTCGTGCCTGTCACTGCCCTGCTTTCCCGGCCTGGGCGAGGACGACCAGCAGCGGGTGATCGACGCGGTTCGCAGGCTGGCGTGAGCTTCCCGGCGGAGTTCGAAATCGGCGGGCGGCCGGTGGGGGGCGGGCACCCGGCCTGGGTGATCGCCGAGGTCGGCGCCAACCACAACCGCGACATGGGCGTGGCGCGCGAGCTCATCGACGCCGCGGCGGCGGCGGGCGCCGACGCCGTCAAGTTCCAGACCTACTCCGGCGAGCGCATCTACTCCAGGAAGACACCCAGCTTCGACTACCTCCAGACCGACGAGCCGCCCGCCGAGCTGCTCGAGCGCATCTCGCTCCCGCGCGAGTGGCAGGCGCCGCTGGCCGACCACGCGGCGTCGCGGGGCGTGCAGTTCTTCTCCAGCCCCTTCGACCACGAGGCCGTGGTCGAGCTGGCGGAGCTGGGGGTGCCCGCGCTGAAGATCGCCTCGTTCGAGATCGTCGACCTGCCCCTGATCGAGGTCGCGGCGGCCACCGGGCTGCCGCTGATCGTCTCCACGGGAATGGCGGTGCTGGGCGAGGTCGAGGACGCGCTGGACGCCGCCCGCCGCGGCGGCGCGCCGGCGGTGGGGCTCATGCAGACCACCTCGGTCTACCCCGCCCCCGCCGAGCGGGCAAACCTGCGCGCCATGAAGACGATGCGGACGGCGTTCGGCGTGCCGGTCGGCCTGTCGGACCACACGGAGGGCATCGCGGTGCCGGTGGCCGCCGCGGCGCTTGGGGCCGCCTTCGTGGAGAAGCACTTCACGCTCGACCGCTCGATGGAGGGGCCCGACCACCCCTTCGCGCTGGAGCCAGAGGAGCTGCGTGACATGGTGGACGGCATCCGCACGGCGCAGGTCGCGCTGGGAGACGGGCGCAAGGAGGGGCCGAGCGAGGAGGAGCGCCACGAGATGTACACGCTGGCCCGCCGTAGCCTGATCCTGACCCGCGACCTGCCCGCGGGGACCGTGCTGGAGCGCGACATGCTCACCGTCAAGCGGCCGGGCTTCGGGGTGCCGCCCAAGCACCTCGAGCTGGTGCTGGGCCGCGCGCTGCGCGTCGACGTCGAGGCCGACGACATCCTCACCTGGGAGATGCTCTGACCGTCACCATCGTGGCCGACGCCGCCGGCCACGTGGGGATGGGCCACCTGGCGCGCTGCACGGCGGTCGCGTCGGCGCTGGCAGAGCGCGGTGCGCAGGTGCGCTGCCTGGGGTTCGGCGCCGAGCGGCCGCGGGAGATCGACGGCGTGGCCTGGGAGCCGATCGCCGAGCCGGTGTCCGCCGGCGGCCTGCTGCTGCTCGACTCCTACTCCGACCGCCGCGACGAGTTTGCCGCGCAGGCCGTGTTCGTGGACGAGGAGGAGCCGCCGCCGGGGGCGCAGCTGGTGATCGGCCCTCGGGGACTCGCGCCGCCGCGGTACGCCTGCCTGCGCCGGCCTTACTGGACGCCGCCGGCGCGTGAGGCAGGGCAGGAGGTGCGCCGCGTGCTGGTGAGCACCGGCGCGGCGACCGCTGCCGGGCCCTTGGCCCGCGAGGTGGCCGCAGCGCTGCCGACGGCGGAGGTCCGGATGACGGGCAGCGAGGACGCCCCCGGGGTCACGGCCATCGGCACGCCGGAGACGCTCCGCGAGGAGATGGAGGCCTGCGACCTGGCCGTGACCGGCGCAGGCCAGACGATGCTCGAGGCACTCGCCACCGAGCGCCCCGTGGTGGCGGTGGTGACGGCGCCCAACCAGCGCGGCCAGGCCGAGGCGCTGAGCGGGGCGGCGCTGGTCACCGACGACGGGCCGGCGGCGGCCGCCGCGCTGGCCCGAGATCGGGAGCGGCGGCGCGACCTCGCGAGCCAGGGGCGCGCGACCGTGGACGGCCAGGGCGCCCACCGGGTGGCCGAGGCGCTGCTCGAGCTAGACGCGGCGCTCTAAGACGATCTCGCGCCCCTCGCGCGAGCGCTCGCCAAAGCCCGCAGCGGCAAACGCGCGCAGCGAGCGCTCGTTCTCCGCCAGCACTCGGGCCGTGAGCGGGCCCCCACCCGCCTGCTCCCAGGCCAGCTCGAGCGTGCGGCGGCCGAGGCCGCGCCCGCGCGCGTCCGCGGCCAGCCCGATGTGCACCTCGAGCGCGCCGTCGGCGTGGCGCTGCAGGCGCACCTGTCCCACCGGCTCGCCGTCGTCCTCCACCACGAACAGACGCTGGTCGGGATCGTCGAGCACGCGAGCCAGCCAGGCCGCGTGCTCCGCCGCCCCCACGGCGCGGCCGGTGAGGGAGGCCGCCACGGTCTCCGGGTCGTTGCGCCATTCGCGCAGCCGGCCGCCGTCCTCTGCCGTCGCGGGCCGCAGAGAGGTCACAGCCGGTACACCACCAGAGCCTCGTTGCGGAAGACCACGCGGCCCGGGATCCGGTTGCGGGGCACCGGGGCGTTGATGCGGTCGACCAGCACGTGGGTGACGCCGCGCCGCCGCAGCCGGGCGGCGGCCCTGGCGCCGCCGGTGCCGGTGTAGACGGAGTCGTTGAGGGCGACCCGCTCGGGGAACGGGTTGGACGCGGTCGCGACGGCGGCTGCCAGCACCTCGTCGGTGTAGTCCCATGACTCGACGAACACCCGCCTCTCGGCGAGAGCAGAGTAGTAGTAGAAGCGCGACTCGCCGATTGCCGGCCTGCGGAAGTGGTTGTTGACGGCGAGCACCGCGTCCTCGCCGGTGTTGTCCCTGACCCACGCGAGCCCGCTCGCGAGTTCGGCCGTTACGCCGCGCTCTCTCGGGGGGTCGGCCTCGTGGTGAACCGCCTGGTCTTCGGCCATTGCCCGAGACGCGATGTCGGGAAGCCGGTCGCGCGGCGAATCGAGCAGCCCGGCGGTGAGGAGAGCGCTCACCGCGAGGAGGGCGGGGACTGCGGGCCTCATTCTCCCTAACACGCCAAACGCCGATGCTGCGGCTACGGCGCCGAAGATCGCCGCCACAGCCATGTAGACCTTCACCAGCGGAAGGCCCGCCCCGTTCGCGCCCACGGCAAGGACGACGCCGACGGCCACCCCCGTCCCGAGGGCCACCAGACCGCGACGGCGTCTATCGCTGCGCCAGCGCGCGACAGCGTCCACGAGGCCGGCCGCGGACAACAGCGCGGCGGCGGTGTAGCCGAACCACAGGAAGTAGAGCTGGCTGAAGCCGGGCAGGTCGATCATGAAAAATGCCCCCACGGCGGCGGCGAACAGGCCCAGCAGCCAGGCTTGCTGGATGGTGGGCGACCGCAGGCTCACGCGTGCGAAGGTCAGCCCGGCGAGGGGGGCCAGCAGCGCCACGGCGGTGACCCATGTCGCAAGCGGGTAGGCGGCGGCTCTGGTCAGGTGCTCGCCTATCTCGAGCTCGAGGTTATGTCCGGGGAACGACCGGAAGGCGCTCTGGAGCGGCTCTATCGCGGACGCCCTTCTCCCGCCGCTGTAAAGCAACGCGTAGGAGGACAGGAAAGCGATCGCGCACAGCCCTAGGACCGAGGCCCAGCGCGCTGTCACCTTTCGCCGCCACAGAGCGGCCACTACCAGTCCTCCAATCAGCACCGCCAGGAGCGACGCCTTGGCGCCGGCGCAGCCGAACAGCAGGATCGCCAAGAGCGCGAGGGTGGACCCCCGGGCCCGGGCGCGATCGACGTCCAGTAAGTCCGCGATCACCCCGATCGTGGGCAAGAAGAGAACCAGCCCCAGGAGTTGGCTCGCGCTGAAGTACAGACTCGAGAAGTAGAGCCCGGCGAGTGGCTCGGGCCTTCCCGCACCGAGGTCCAAGTCGCCCACGAGCAGTACCAGGCCGGCAGCGAGCGGCCCAGCCCAGGGGTTCCCTGCGAACCGGCGCCCCGCCCAGCAGAGCTGCACCACCAGCAGCAACAACATGGTGGCTGGCCACAGACGCAGCGAGACGACCGGAAGGCCGATGCCGGTCTGCTGGGCCACTGCGGCGATGTCCATGAAGGCGAACGTGTGGTAGCGAAGCGGCTCCCCGTACACGTGGGGTGTAGTGAGCGGCCAGTGGTGGAGGGCCTCGGCCGCGATCCCGATCGCCCAGATCAGGTCCGGGTAGTGGCTGATGCTCGTCCGGCTCCCAGGCAGCGGTGCCTGGGTGAAGAACACGAAGGCCATGAAGCCCAGCGCCGCTACCGCCACCCCCGCAACCGCGATGGCCTGTCTTGCCGAGAGCAGGGGATCAAGGCGGGCCGGCTTCGGCTGATGGCGCGATAACAGCCCGGCCCCGGCCAGCGCAACGACGGGGAGTAGCCAGAGCACCCAGCGCGTTCCCGTCGCAGCGGTGACGATGAAGCCGGCGAGCAGGAGCGCATGGCCCACCCCCGCGCCCACGCTGACTTGCTCCAGAAAGTCTCCTCGTTCGCGCGCCAGCGCCCTGTAGGCGACCAGTCCGGGCAACAGCACGAAGCCGAGCTCGAACAGCGCGAAGAGGGCGAGCTCGGCCGGCGATACCCCCGTGATCGCCAGCAGCACCGCGGTGGCGACGAGCACGAAGACCACGGCTGCGGCCTTGGTCATGGCGCGCGAGGGTAGTCAGCCCGTGCGGAGCATCCCGCGGACCACGTCGACTGCCAGGCGGCGCTCGGAGGGGTCCAGGAAGAGGACGGCGAAGGCGACCCAGTAGGCCGCCAGGCCGCCTAGGCCGACGGTCAGGACCTCGCCGAGGGTGTCGAGGTCGAGCGCCACCCGTGCTCCGACCAGCGCCAGGGCGAGCAGGGCAGCGAGCGGGTAGGCCGGCAGCCAGGCGCGGCGGGCCAGGTCGCCCAGGCTCGCGGGCAGCTTGCTCAGCGCGAAGCGCATGAAGAACGGAAAGGCCAGGGCATAGGGGACGGCCGTGCCCAGCACCAGGCCGTCGAGTCCCAGGAGCGGGGTGAGCGCCAGCGAAGCCGCCAGGCAGCCGAGGGCGACCGCCCAGGCATAGCGCGCGAGCCACCCCGTCTCCCCCTGTGCCACGAGCATTCCCGATGCCACGACCGTGTTCGCGTTGATGAGCCAATAGCCGACGAAGATCGTCATCGCCACGTCGGCCGAGGCAAACCGGGGACCGAGCCACACCGCCAGGATCGGGCCGGCCAGCACCATGACGACCACCACCCCCGGCACCACCAGCGCCAGCACGTAGCGCGTGCCGCGCACGAGCAGGTCGCGGGCGCGCGCGAAGTCTCCACGCGCCAGGTAGTCCGAGGCCGCCGGTAGCACGCCGAAAGACAGCGTGCCGGCGGTCAGTCGCACCAGGTTGTGCACCCGCAGCGGTCCCTCGTACAGGCCGACGGTCGAGCTGCCCTTGAAGCCGGCCAGCACCACGCGGTCGAGGGAGTAGATGACGAAGTCGGCCACCCCGGTGGCCAGCAGCTGGCTCGACATGCGCGTGAAGCGGGCGGTGGTGGCCCGCTCCATCGTGGCGGGGTCGAGCCGCAGCCCGAGGCCGCGGGCGGCGGCGAAGATGACGCCCGCGGCCACGCCGATGAACAGGGGCACGGCCCCGCCCACGGCGATCAAGAGCCACAGCGGCGCGCCGGAGACCGCGAGCGCGATGCTCAGCCCGGCCATCGTGAAGTAGCCGAGGAGGTCGGCCAGGGCCACACGGCGGAACAGCTGGGTGGCCCGCAGGGCATCGCGGCAGGCCTTCAGGGGCCAGCCCACGACCGTCAGCGCGCCGGTCAGAACCCCGCCCAGCAGCGCGTCGTCCTGGAGGCGCTCAGGCACGCCGAGCGGCCCGGGCAGGACGAGGGACGCCACGGCGATCAGCACGCCGGCGACGAGGCCGGCCAGCGCGTAGGCCGCGACGGTCGTGCTGAACACCCGTGCCCGGGCCTCGTCGTCCTCGCCGGCGCCGGCCAGCATGGCCACGGCGGCCCCCTCCACCGCGGTCTGGGCGAACAGCAGGTAGGTGGAGAAGGAGACGAACAGCGTGTAGACGCCAAAGCCCGCAAAGGACAGCTCCCGGGCCAGCACGGTGACCACCGCGAGGCTGGCCAGCGCGATCAGCAGCTGGGTGGCCTGCTGGGCCACGGAGCCGATGGCGATCCGGCGCTCGTCGGCCCCGCTACGAAAGCTCACGGCCCGGGCGAAGCCACGGCGACAACCTCCACGTTGGTGGCCAGCCGGTTGAGCAGCGGCACCCGGGCCAGCGCGCGGTTGGCCGCCCAGAGGGGCCCGGTGAGCGCCGCCGCCACCCGCCCGGGGAGCGTGAGCGGGAGCATGTTGGAGCGCCGCGCCTCGACTACGTCGAAGCCGTGGCTGGTGATCAGTGCCTGCGCGCCGCCGAGGTCGTAGAGGCGGTCGTCGGGGTAGGCGCCGTGGTAGTAGAGGCCCGTGCGCCGGGCGATCCACTCGAGGTAGGAGCGGCGGTTGGGCAGCTTGTAGACGTAGAGCGTGCCCGCCGGCTTGAGCACCCGGCGCAGCTCGTCGAGGCTGCGCTCGGGGTGGCCCACGTGCTCCAGGACCCCGCAGCTCAGCACGGCGTCGAAGGTGCCGTCGTTCCAGGGCAGGCGCACCGGGTCGGAGCTCAGGTAGGCCCGGTGCTCGGGGTAGCGCTCGAGCGGCCGCGGCCCGTCCTCGTCGAGGTCGGGCACGTAGTTGAAGGCGTCGACGCGCAGCCCGCGGTCGCTCATCAGCGCCGTCATCTGGCCGAACCCACAGCCCCAGTCGAGCACCCGGCCCGGCCGGTCGCGGGCGACGCGGTCGGCGATCTGCTCGTACTCGCGGACCTGCGGCCCCGAGCGAAGGTTGACGTCGTGACCCCTGGGGTTGACCAGCTCGGTCATGACGGGCGCAGGGTAATGATGAGCGGATGCGCCTCCCGCCCGAGAAATGCGACATCGCGGTGGTGGGTGCGGGGATCGTCGGCCTGGCCGTGGCGCGCGAGCTGGCGGCGCGCAGGCCTGGCGCGAGCCTGTGCGTGCTGGAGGCCGAGGCTGCGATCGCGCGCCACCAGACCGCGCTGAACAGCGGCGTGGTGCACGCCGGGATCTACTACCGGCCTGGCTCGCTCAAGGCGCGGCTGTGCGTCGAGGGCGCGCGGGAGCTGTACGAGCTCTGCGAGCGCGCCGGCGTGCGTCACGAGCGCTGCGGCAAGGTCATCGTCGCCCGCGACGCGGGCGAGCTCGGCCCCCTCGATGAGCTCGAGCGCCGCGGGCGGGCCAACGGCGTGCCAGGTCTGCGCCGCCTGGACGCCCTGGGGATCGAGGAGCTCGAGCCGCACTGCCGCGGGGTCGCCGGGCTGCACTCGCCGAACACGGGCATCGTGGACTTCCCGGGCGTTGCGCGCGCGCTCGCGGCCGGGCTCGAGGTATTCACCGGCGCCGCCGTGAGCGGCGTTCGGGAGGAGGGGCGGCGGCTCGCGCTCCGTCACGCTCGCGGCGAGACCCGCGCGCGCTTCGCGGTCT
>Ga0126312_10003125_pt1 | contig 11144 bp, 13 predicted proteins | sample Plot104A_FD_92537 | JGI IMG/M metagenome (GOLD analysis project Ga0126312, IMG submission 92537) | Serpentine soil microbial communities from UC McLaughlin Reserve, CA, USA - Plot104A | ecosystem: Environmental > Terrestrial > Soil > Grasslands | place: USA: UC McLaughlin Reserve, Lake County... | reverse complement strand
CTGGTTCCAGCGGGCGCGCCACATCATCATCCCCCAGATCGGTCCCCAGCTCACGATGGTGACTTCCATCACGCTCATAGGAGGCTTCAGCGTCTTTGACCTGATCTTCGTGATGACCGGCGGAGGGCCTGGTCACGCCAGCGAGGTGCTCGCCACGTACACGTACAAGGCGGCCTTTGTACAAAACCAGGCTGGTTATGGCTCTACGCTCGCTGTATTGATCACCATGCTATCGCTTGTTTCGGCTGTTGTTTTTGTCCGTCTGAGGGAGCGTCAGAGATGAGGCGTGAAATGCGGCAACAAAGAATAACCAGCGACGCGTCTTATGGAACGCCCTGGCTCGGCTCCGTCGCCAAATACCTGGTGTTGGGGTTCTTCGCAGCCCTAGTCCTGTACCCGCTGCTCCTGATCGTCTCGACCTCCCTCAAAGACCCGCTGGACGTGACCGCCAATCCGTTCTCGCTGTTCACCTCAGTACGGTTCATGAACTATGTCGATGCGTGGACGCTGGGAGGCTTCGGCGGGTTCTTCTGGAATACGGTGGTGGTCACGGTGTTGACCCTGGTCGGTGTGCTCACTCTATCGACGCTGGCCGGTTACGCGTTGGCCCGTTTCCACTTGCCCGGGGAGAACATCATCTTCTTCACCTTCATACTGGGGCTGATGATCCCGTTCTTCTCCGTGATGATCCCGCTCTTTTACGAGCTGAGAGATCTCGGTCTTCTTGGCTCGAAGGCAGCGGTAATCCTGCCCGCGATAGCGGGCGCCCACGGATTCGGTTTGCCCATCGGCGTGTTCTTGATGCGTTCGTTCTACATGGACCTGCCCGAGGAGCTCGCCGACGCCGCCAGGGTCGACGGTGCGGGCGAGTTCTCGGTCTTCTGGCGCGTAATGCTCCCCCTGTCGGCGCCGGGCGTGGCTGTACTGGCGGTGCTAGTCTTCTTCCAGACCTGGAACAACTTTATCCTGGCGCTGCTGTATCTGCCCGGAACGGAGAATCAGATGCTAGCCACGGGCCTCTACCTGTTCGCGAGCGGCCGAACGCAGGACACCGAGCTCGCGGCTGCGGGTAGCCTGATCATGGTCCTTCCCGTGGTTATCTTCTTCCTGATGTTCCAGCGGCGGTTCATAAGGGGTCTCACCGCCGGCGCGTTCAAGTGAGAGTCGAGCTCGTCTTCGCTCTAGACTTGTGAATAGGTGAGGGGACCGCGGGTAGGGCGAGCAGAAACGTTCGAGTGACCGAAGGAGGTAGGGAGCCGGGAGTACGATGACCCGGCCCTGGGATCGTGCCAGTGTCAGGCTGCGGACCCTCTACTCATAGATGACCATCCAGATTTTGCACCTTCCCGTAGAATTCGTCCCACCAGACGTCGCGTCCGGGTAGCTTGCGGTCCTCCTCCATGAATTGTTGGTAGGTCTGCCACAACGTAGCGGCCTTTTGATTCATCTCCTCGCGGGAGCCGAACAGCGGCTTCAGCCACCTCCGTGCGATGTGAACGTGCAAGACCTCGTCGGCCCAGTCGAAGTCGTGGAACGTGATGGATAGAGGGTCCGTCGCCGCCGTAGCGACCTCGTACTGATGACGCTTGCCGGTGCTTCCCTTCATGGCGCCCTGCTCCGCACCCCAGAGCAGCATGTACCGATCCTTCGGATCGAACTGCTTGTTCGGGAGCTCCGCGAAAGAGATCTCGTGCGGCACTTCGAACATGTCCGCGCCTCTGGCCTCGAAGGCCACCTCGCCAAGCATCGCGTGGCGGGCCTCATCCCACAGGTGTCTCGCTACGTCGCGGTAGAACCCCCACGGCTGATGCTTCCATTCAAATATGACCAGGGCCAATAGCTCCGGCACGTGCATCTCGGTGAGCCGGACGTAGAGGTTCCACCAGTCACGCTCGTGCGAGGATACGTCCTCCGGACGTACTCCGCGAGATCCCCAAACCCTGGTGAATCGCTCGTCCCGACGGGGAGTCCTCACGGGTTCGAACGGGCCGACGACTCGGCTGGGAGGAAGATCGTCTCCGGATGCGCGCTCCGACTCCCCCGAAATGCCGCCCGCCGCGCGAAGGTACACGGTCAGGTGCTCTTCCCACGCATCGAGCGAGTCGCGCTCTTCCGCACCTGGCTGCTCGTGCTCCAGCAGGCCCCCAAGAGCATCCAGACCCCACTCGAGCTGCTCTTCTACTTCGAGAAGGACGAACCGTAAGATGCGCATCGTGGGCTGGTCGGCTAGCGGATTGGCCTCCGCCATATGCCGCCGCAAGGCCCGGATCAGTTCCCCCTTGAGAACCTTGTAGACCCCGACAAGCAACTCCGCCGTCGTTTCCGAGCGGATCAGCTCTTCGAAGAAGGCCGCGAGCGCCTCGTCAGGCACCTCATCCAGGTGCAAAGGTGGGGTCCTCATCTCCTTCACGCGGTCGCGCAACCAACCGCCGTGCTCGGCGTCCTGCCAGAGATGGAGAGATGCTGCACACTTGACCTCCCATTCGGGAACGCCGTTGAGGTGCGCAGCGAGACACCTCATCGTCTCGCCCTCCACGTAGAGATAACGCCGGAGTAGCTTGACCGTACGGTCCACCCCGTAACCCGCCCCCGAAACCTCCGCATACGAGCCGAGACCCGCGAGCGGTCGAATCCCGAGGTTGTTCTTTTCCGCTCCGATCACGTGCACACCCTCCTCGAGGCTTCTGTGCGTTCCACCTTGTCTGCTGTTATCTTACGGAGTTGAATGGTGTGGATCATTGCCTTCACGAACTGAATCTTTGTCTAAAACGACTGTATGCTGGCAAATGGGTCGATGGGGGCGAAAGGAGCATGATGCTGCGGAACTCCGTCGTGCCGTACATACGAGAGGCTGGTATTTCTGTGCGTACGGCGTGGTATACGGCACCTCGCCGTCTACTTGACTACTTGCTTATGTATATGCAAGAGGGTGAGGTCGTGGCGTGTGTAGAGGGCCGAGATAGTCGGCTCCATGCCGGCGATTTCTGCCTCATCCAGCCCGGTGAACTGCACACTTTGGAAGGGCTGACGCACACCATCACCCCCTACGTTCATCTCGACGTCTTCTACAACCCGGCACGGGAGCGAAGTTTCGTGGTCCGTTCGGGTCGGGTAGATATTTTGGGCTTGGAGGGATTGCTGCAACCTCGCCTGGACGATGCGACCGGCTTTCGCATCCCTACGCGATTCGTACCGCTCCATACTACGCAGTTCAGGGACACCATGCTCAGTTTGATCGGGATCTGGCAACGGCGAGACTTCCTAGGTCAACTCGAGTCGCAGTACCTAGCCATTGGCTTGATTCTGTCCTTGCTCCAATCCCACACTCGCGGAAGCGCCGAGTCCTCCTATCAGCCCGAATTCCTGAACTGGATCGTCTCTTTCATGTCTTTGCACCTTTCGGAACCCTTGCGTGTCGCAGACATAGCCAGGCGGGCGGGACTCTCGCCGTCTCGATTCTCGGCAGTATTCCGCGACCGTTTCGGGCGTCCGCCACATCAGTTCCTGCTGCACTTGAGGATTCAACGTGCCCAGGATCTCCTGAAGCACACAGCTCTGACATTGCAGCAGGTCTCCGACCGGTGCGGTTTTGCCGACGTTCATCACTTCGCCAGAACGTTCAAGAAGACCACCGGACAAACACCCGGATCCTATCGGCGCGCCAACGAACCTTCATCGGGCTGAAACAGCCGAATAGCACCGTTTCAGTAACCCGCTAGGTCACGTTACAGGCTCGTCCGGGAGTAAGCGTAACCGGGTGTAGATTCCGTTGCCCTTCACGGGGCGCCATGCTCCGATACACCGTCAGCGTACCAGCGGGCCCTGCCTTTCTGTAGTAGAGGGTGAAGGCTCATCGATCTCGGGCCAGCCGGAGCGGTACACGATGGGGTCCATGAACTTGGGCCGTTTGGGGCTTCGGTGCCTGGATCGCAGCGTCCTCACATCCCTGGTGCGGGGCTGGTCTATCCCTTTAGGCCCACGTTGGCGATACCGCCGATCAGCTTGTCCTGGGCAAAGAAGTAGATGATCAGGACGGGGATCACGACGATGAGGTTGGCGGCCATGACCTGGTTCCACTCCGTGCCGACGCGCTGCACCAGCCTCGCGAGGGCAAGGGCGACCGTGAACTTTTCGGGGTCGTCGAGGTAGATCAGGGGCCCGAAGAAGTCGTTCCAGGTCCACATGAACTGAAACACGGCGGCTACCGTGAGCACGGGTACGCAAAGGGGCATGACAATGCGCCAATAGATGGTCCAGTAGCCGGCCCCGTCCACCCGCGCCGCCTCGTCAAGCTCTATGGGGATCGAACGCATGTACTGACGCATCAGGAAGATAAAGAAGGCGTTGCCCGCGAAGGTCGGTACCCAGAGCGGGTAGTACGTGCCGTACCAGCCGATCTGGTTGAAGAGCAGGAACTGGGGTATGAGTAGTACGGGCGCCGGCAGCAGCATCGTGGCTATCAGGAACGTGAAGAGGAAGTTCTTGCCGCGGAACCGTAACCGGGCGAAGGGGAACGCGATCAGGGAGGAGGAGAGCACCGCTCCCAGAACCGTCATGACCACCAGGAAGCCGCTGTTGGCCGCGTAGCGGATGAACTCTTCCTTGAAGAGGGCCGTCCTGAACGTCTGCCAGTACTTGGTCGGGAACCACTCCGGCGGGAAGGTGAATTCCGGCGCCGTATCCGGTTTGAGAGCGGCCGCCAGCATCCAGCCCACCGGCAACAGGATGAGCACGCCGTAGACGAACACCGCGTGCAGAAGCCGCGGCAGACGAGGGAAACGTGGGAGCGTGTTCGGGCGATCGGTCTCTCTGCAGCACGCTGTGCCAATGTTCTACTCCTCCGACTCGTAGAAGACGAAACGCTGCTCTAGCTTCATCATGATCACCACCATGAGTACACCAATGATCGTGAGGATCCAAGCCAGCGCCGTGCCGTAACCCGTAAACCCCTGTACAAAGGCCACCCTGTACAGGTACAGCATGTAGAAGAGCAGCGCATTTTCTGGGCCACCCCCACCCGTGCCGCCGGTAAGCACGAACAGCGGGCCGAAGATCAGGAGCGCGTCGATCACGGCGTTGAGGACCAGGAAGAATATCGTCGGGGAGAGCATCGGCAGCGTAATGTACCTGAACTTCCCCCAGTCCGGCACCGAGCCACAGTAGACCGCCTTGGTCGGATCCTGGTTGGGCTGCGCTACCTTGCGGCAGAGCTCAGCGTATTCGGGCTACTCCAGCGACCTGTCCACCGGCGGATAGTCGGCGCCCGCCTCATCGAAAAAGTCCTTGTTGAACATCACGACGTTGCCGGCGAGGAAATCGCCCACGCCGAAGATACCCTGCTTCGGCCCGTCTTCGAGCGTCAAGCGCGCCACGCCGCCAGGAGCGAAGTCCTCGACCCGGATCCCCCAGGCCTCGTAGAACCGGGCGAGATCGGCGACCAAGCCGGCCTTAATCCAGCCTTTTTCCTCCACTATGGCTACGTCAAGAGGGTTGTGGGCCCGCAGCGCCACGTTGATCTTGGTCACATAGTTTGCTTCCGGATAGATGACGTACTTGAGCTTGATGTTGGAGTACTTCTTCTCGAACGCCTTCTTGTACGCGTTCAAGGATCTCTGGTCCGGGGTGTACATCCAGACCGAGATCTTCACCGGCTCGCCGTCATAAGGCTTCCAGTCCTCCGCCAGCTTCTCTAGCTCGGGGTCCTGACCGGCCTGGATCTTGCCGAAGTCGACGTCCTCGCCTCCACTCCCACCATTACCCGAACCGGGAGGCCCGCCCCCCTCCTCGAGGCTGCACCCGGCCAGCACCGCACCACCGGCCATCATCGCGGAGAGGCGCAGAAAGCGGCCCCGGCTGAACCTGCGTTGCTCTTCCATTCTTATCTCCTCCTGGGCGCACCGGTATTCCTCCCATGACAGCAATGTCCTCCGTCACAGGAGCCTTCCCATACGCGGCAACGCCTCCAACCCCGGTAGCGGTATCCGGCAGACCCCACTTCTACCATTTACAACCCTACTTGTGCTACATATAATCTTACTTATGACACAGTATAGACTATCTCCTTGCGGCGGATCAAGAGTTTGTGGAGCCGCGGGCGCGCATGTACGAGTCGACGAATGGGGAAGGACAGGAGGAGGTTTACAGCGATGCCGCACGAGTTGATAGCTCTGGAGCCGCGGAAGCCTGTACTGCGGGAGTATGAGGAGCCGGAGTTACGGCTGCGTCAGATCCGCATCCGCACCGAGTTTGCCTCGCCCAAGCATGGGACGGAGATGGTCGGGTATCGGAACGAGCCTTCGGCGAGGAGGCCTTACGATCCTGAGTGGGGGTGTATGATCCCGCGCCCGGCGAGCGATGGGCCGCGCAACTTCTCGCTCGGCAACATGGCGGTCGGCGCCGTCACCGACGTCGGTCCCGAGGTGACGCGTTTCCGGGTAGGGGATCGGGTGTTCGGGCACCTTCCTATCCGCGAGACGCACACCGTCGATGAGGGGGTCGTGGATCCTCTGCCTGACGGTCTCGAAGCGGAGGCGGTCGTATGTCTCGACCCTGCGGTCATGGCGCTGGCGATACGAGACGCTTCGATCCGTCTGGGAGATCAGGTCGCAGTCTTCGGGCTCGGCGCGATAGGCCTGATGGCCGTCCAGATGTCCCGTATCGCCGGGGCTGACCAGGTTATTGGCGTAGACCCTATAGAGGCACGGCGGGATGTGGCGAGCGCTCTCGGCGCCGACAGGGCGCTCGACCCGCTCGCCGACGGCGGCGATGCAGGGATGGCCATCAGGCGCATCTCGGGGGCTGGGCGGCCGGAAGTCGAGCCTCCCGATGGTGCGCGGGTGCTCGGCGGCTACTTGGAGGTGCCGACGCAGTTCGGACAGCGCGGCGTGGACGTCGCCATCGAGGCGTCGGGGAGCATTCCGGCGCTGCACCACGCCATACGCGCCACGCGGTTCGGAGGGACGATCTGCATGATCTCCTACTACGGCGGGGACGCCGCCGGACTCAGGCTCGGTGACGAGTTTCACGTCAACCGCCATCAGCTCGTCTCCGCCCGCGTGGAGAGCCTGCCGCTGCGCGACGCCCCCGCCTGGACGCTCGAACGGCTGGTAGAGGTGGCGCTCGGCTGGCTCGAAAACGGGCGCCTTCGCACGGACGGCATGGTGACACCAGTAGTACCGTTCGAGGAGAGCGTCGAAGCGTATCGTGAGATAGACGAGCACCCGGAGCGTTCGATCAAGCTCGGCATCACCTTCTCGTCAACTCGATAGATGACGATCCGGAACATGGCTGCATGATAACAAGACGTGTTAAACTGTTATCATGATTCGTACCCAGATCAGCCTGACGGAGAAGGAGTACCTTGCTGCCAAGCGCGAGGCGGAGCGTCTTGGAATTTCGCTGGCGGAGTTGCTGCGACGTTCGCTGCGCGCGGTGATCCCCGTTGATGAGGCCAAACCCTGGATGCGCTATGCGGGAATGGTGGAGTCCGGGGATCCCCGATCGAGCCAGAACATCGACGATGTAGTCTATGGACGAAAAGACTGAGGTTTACGTTGATACCTCGGCGTTTATCGCCTTCCTTGACCGATCGGATACCTATCACGCTCGCTTTCGCCGGTTGTTCTCGGAACCGCCCGGGATCTTCACGACGACCCTGGCTATCGCCGAGGGGCATGCTTGGTTTCTGCGGCGCTATGATCGGTTCCGGGCGCTACAGTTTCTCGCGATGATCGAAGACCTGAAACCGCTGGAGGTCGCGCAGGTGGGCTCGGTCGAGCAGGCCGGCACGACACAGCTGCTACGCAGGTTCTCCGATCAAGACCTCACGCTCACCGACGCCGTGGGCCTGCACGTAATGCAGGAGCGCAGGGTCGCAACGTGCTGGTCAACGGACTCCCACCTCGGGCTGACAGGTGTAAAGCTCGTCATCAACGAACGCTGAGGGCAGGCGAGGAAAGGTTTCATATCCCAAGAGTACCCGGCTGCGACTCTGCTCCTGTCCTGACACACCTATCGGCCAGCTTGGTCGCTTGCAGGTGACCGCCCTCGTCTCCAAACTCGCCGCAGCCGCTCCACCCGCCGCGGTGTACACCAGTCCCCTACCCCGAGCCGTGCAAACGGCATCTCCTGTATGCGAGCGGCTCGGTTTGGAGGCGGTACTGGGACCACGCCTCACCGAGTTCGAGCTGGGGACGCAGGAGATCGAAATCATCCTGGAAAGACCCGATTTGCTGATCTGGCACCCCGAGCACTTCGCCGCCGACGGTGAGACCCTCCGCGAGTTCTCCGCCCGCGTAGCGGCGTTCTGCGACGACGTCGTGGAACGGCACCCCGACGAGCGCGTCGCGGTCGTCTCTCACGCCGGCACTATAGATGCGACGCTGCGATGGGCGCTGAGTATTACCCCGGATAGTCCCTGGCAACACGAGTTCGAGGTCGCGAACGCCTCGATCACCGAACTCGAGTTCTGGCCTCGCGGACGCATTCAGAGCGGCGCATCACGTTACGCGGTCCTGCGGCGCGTCGGCGACGTTACGCACCTGGACGACATCGTCAGCGAGATCTAGCGCAATTAGCCCAACAGCGGGATGACTTCGCGGGCGAAGCGACGGACTGCTTCCTGGTCGTAGGCTTCGCGTGGGATGGTGACGATAAAGTAGTCGATACCGGCATCGATCACGGGTTGTAACCGTTCGCGCACCATCTCCGGTGTGCCGACGATGGTGCCTGTCGCGTAATCGTCGTAGGGCCTGTCGCCGCGCGCGGCCGCAGTCGCCTGTTCGGCTTCGTTCATGTCGTCGACGACGTGGATGTCGACGCTGGTCGACTTGATGATCTCATCATAGTCCCGGCCGAGGTCGTCGCAGTGGCGCTTCAGGACTTCGAGCTTGTGCCGGATCGTGTCGACGTCGGCAGGGACGGAACCTGCAACGTTGCAGGCGTCGCCCCACCGGGCGACGAGCTTCAGGGTAACCTTCTCGCCTCCGCCCCCGATCCAGAACGAAGGGTGAGGCTTCTGGACGCCTTTCGGCTCGTTGATGGGCGCGTCGATCGTGTAGTACTTGCCTTCGAAACGTGGGTAGTCCTCGGTCCACATGCGGTGGATGATCTCGCATGCCTCGCGGAACATGCCCATCCGGTCGCGCAACTCGGGGAACCCGTACCCGTAGGCGCGCCACTCGTGCTCGTACCAACCCGCCCCGATACCTGCGTACAGCCGGCCGTGGCTGGCGACGTCGACGGTAGAAGCCATTTTGGCGTATAGCGCAGGATTGCGGTAGCCGTTGCAGCCGACCATCTGCCCGATCTTGACGTTCTGCGTATCCCGCGCCAGTGTCGCGCTGATGGTCCAGGCCTCGAAACAAGTCTCTAGCTCTGGCGTGGGCACGGTGTGGAAGTGGTCGAAGACCCAGATAGAGTCCCACCCACCCTCGTCCGCCGCACGGGCTACCCTCGTCATGGTTTCGAACTGCTCGACAGGGTCTTCTATCTCGGCAAGTTCCATCCGCCAGCCCTGCGGAACGAAGACCCCGAATCGGGTTGTCATGGTCTGCTCCTCTCAGTGTTCTCTTACGCGGCGTCCCAAAGTTCTCTCAGAAAGGCGACGGACTCGGCCAAAGCCTCGTCGTAGGGGCCAGAGATCCTACACTCGATGCCGAGGTATCCGTCGTAGCCGGCCTCTTTGAGCGCGGCGAAGCCTGGACGGAAGTCGAGGTGTCCTTTCCCTGGCTGGAGGCGGTTGCTGTCGGCGACGTGGACGTGGACGATGTGCTGCCCGGCTGCCCTGATGCTCAGCGCGATGTCAGCCTCTTCGATGTTCATGTGGAAGAAATCCGCCATTATCCCTATCCCATCCCCGACCTGCACGGCGAACGCCACGCCCTGCTCCAGCCGGTTGACGAGGTGCTGCTCGTAGCGGTTGAGCGGTTCGAGGAAGATCGGTACGCCGGCGTCGCGGGCCGCTGGCGCGAGCTCCTCGAGTTGCTCCACAAATAGCTCACGCTCGAGGTCCGCCCCTGTCTTGTATGGAGACAGATCAGGTAAACGTGGCGCGGGGCCGAACTGCGGCACCGTCAGGAGGCCGACAGCGCCGAGTGTGGCCGCCAGATCCAACCTCCTGCGCATCAGTTCCTTCGCCGCGGTACGTTCGGCAGGGTCAGGGTCGAGCAAGGCTCCGCTACCGGCGATGTTCGCAGCCTGAACCGGCGAGTCGGCGAATATCTGCTCAAGCTCCTGCGGCGGTAGATCCAAAGCTGCCGCCGACAACTCGATGCCGTCGAACCCAAGCCCCTCGAGCCAAGCTAATTGTTCGGCCAACGTCCCACCCCGGCTCATGTCCTCGCGGAGCGCCAGCTTCATGCAATATCCTCCTCATCCAGGGTCGGGTCGACAGTCTCAGGCAAACCCTACTTGTACTGTTTACACCCCTATTTGTGCCACCTATAATCTACTTGTGTTACAAGCTAGCATATTTTTGTGTCATGGATCAAGTGCCGGCATCTCCGAGAGGCGGCGTGTATGACGGGTGACACGCCACCCGCCGAGATGGTCGTTCCGCGGTTTCTGGGGGGAGGGGAGATAGGATTCGTACGCAAGCCGATCCGGGAACCAGGCCGGGGGCAATTGTTATAAACGGCACGACAGGTCGCGTGCTCGTAGAGGACACCGTACGCAGGTACACGTTCCAAACCGCCCGCGACGAGACTGCCCATGTGTGGCAGGCCGGATACTTCAACGACCGTGACCGCGAGTTCCACAGAACTTTCGACAGGCACGTAGACGAATTGTTAGACGCGTTCAGACGCGGCGAAGAGCCGCCGGTACACGCCCGCACAGGCCACAGGGCGCTCGAACTAGCCTACGCGGCCGTCGAATCGTTCGAGACCGGAAGGCGCGTGGCCACGGCCTGATCCAGGACAGCGAGCTCTCTCATACTCCGCCACGCAACCGCCGCGCCCGCTCACCCAGGGCCGCCCTGTCTGCCTTCATGCCTGGTCGCGCCTCCTCGGGCCACGGGTGGAAGGAGATGGGGATCTTGAACCGCGGCAAGACAGGCTCGAGCTCTCTTGCAAGATCCTTTGGCTCTCCGTCATTTATCCTGACAAAGGCTACGGGCCTCGCCCCAAACTCCTCGTCGGGCACGG
>Ga0126312_10003124_pt1 | contig 11144 bp, 13 predicted proteins | sample Plot104A_FD_92537 | JGI IMG/M metagenome (GOLD analysis project Ga0126312, IMG submission 92537) | Serpentine soil microbial communities from UC McLaughlin Reserve, CA, USA - Plot104A | ecosystem: Environmental > Terrestrial > Soil > Grasslands | place: USA: UC McLaughlin Reserve, Lake County... | reverse complement strand
TCTACGGGATCCCTGGCCAGAGCGCCGCCGATCTTCAGCGCGATCTCGAGGCCGCCCTCGCCCTCGAGCCCGAGCATCTGTCCCTGTACGAGCTGGAAGCGAAGCCGGGAACACGCTTCACGCACGCTTACGGCGACGAGCTCGCGCGACAGGCCGAGGCCATGGAGGACTACCTCGAGCGCGTCGTCCACGTTCTCGGGTCAGCCGGCTACCGCTGGTACGAGACCGCGAACTTTTGCCTCGATCCAGGGCGCGCGAGCGGACGGGACCTCCGCTCTCGGCACAACCTGGCCTATTGGCAGGGTCGCGACTATCTCGGCCTCGGCATCGGCGCGGTCTCCACGATCGGCGCGCGCCGCTGGCGAAACGCTCCTCGACTCCGTCCATACCTCGAGGCGCTCGCTGCCGGGCAGCGGCCGCCTCGTGAGCTGGAGCCGCTGTCGCCGGAAATCCGGGCCCGCGAGCGCGCGATGCTGGGGCTGCGGCTCGATCAGCCGCTGGCGCTGGCGTCGGTCGAGGGCGCCCTTGACGAGCAAGCTCTGGTCCGCATGGAGGGTCTGGCTCTGCTCGAGCGAAGAGGCACCGGCGGGCGCGCCACGATCGAGTTGACGGAGCGCGGGCGCTTCGTCGGCGACGCCGTGGCGGCCGAGTTGATCGCGTAAAGACCTGCAAAATCTAGAATTCGAGCTGTGAACGTCGAACTCTCCAACCGCCAGATCGCGATCCTCCGTCGCGTCGTCGAGGAGTACGTCGCGAGCGGTCAGCCGGTCGGCTCGAAGACGCTCGTCGCGCGAGGCGGGTTCGGCGTCTCGCCGTCGACCGTCAGGAGCGAGCTGGCCGAGCTCGAGCTGCGCGGACTGTTGACACATCCGCACACGTCGGCAGGCCGTGTCCCGACAGCGCCTGGCTACCGCCTCTTCGTCGACGAGCTGCTCGAGCGGCCTGAGCCGCGACCGCCCGAGTTCCCGCTCGAGCTCGGCGCCGGCCGTGGCGAAGTCGAGGCGGCACTCCAGGCGACGACCGAGATGCTCTCCCAGCTCACGAGCCTGCTCGCGCTCGTCTCGGCGCCTCCGCTCGCACCGGCGACCGTGCGCCACGTCGAGGTCCTGCTGCTCCAGCCTCAGGTCGTAATGGGGCTCGTGATCACCTCCACTGGAGGCGTGACGAAGCGGGTCGCCGTCTTCGACGCCCCCGTCGACCCCGGGCTTGCGAACTGGGCGGCGCAGTACCTGAACGAGCAGGCAGGCGGGCTCGAGCTCGGCAGCCATCGGCTCGGCCGGGTCCTCGACAACCCCGACCTGAGCCAGCGGGAGCGTGTCTTCCTCGAGGCGTTCCGGCCGGCCTTCAGCGACCGGCGCGAAAACGACCAGCGGCTGTACGTCGGCGGCGCCGCGGCGCTGCTCGTGGACGCGCCGCGCCAGGAGCTCACGGCCTACCGCGATCTGCTCGAGGTCCTCGAACAGCGGGCGGCGCTCCTGCAGGTCCTGCGCGAGGCGCTGGACCCGCGCAGGGTGTTCGTCCGCGTGGGTCACGAGCTCGACCATCCTGCGCTGAGCGAGGTATCGCTTGTGGGCGCTCCGTACGGCGTTCCGAGCAGGCCGCTCGGCGCGGTGAGCCTGCTCGGGCCGCTACGCATGGATTACCCCAACGCGATCCGGTCGGTGCGGGCGGCCGCATTCGAGCTGTCGCGCTTCGTCTCCGAGCTCTACGACGAAGGGTGAAAGGACGCCGGACGCCCTCGCTACGCTTGAACCGTGGCGACGACCGAGCGCGACTACTACGAGGTCCTCGGCGTCGCGCGTGACGCGAACGAGGCGGAGATCAAGAAGGCTTTTCGTGGTCTGGCCCGGACGCTACACCCCGATGTCTCCGACGCGCCCGACGCCGAGGAGCGGTTTCGCGAGGTGGTCGAGGCGTACGAGGTGCTCTCGAAGTCGGAGACGCGCGAGTTGTACGACCGCTACGGGCACGCAGGCCTTCGCGGCGGCGGCTACCAGCCGACGCACGTCGACCTCGGCGACCTGACCGACATCTTCTCGGCGTTCTTCGGCGAGGACCTCTTCAGCGCTCCGACGCGTCGGAGGGCGCGTCGGGGCGGCGACATCGCGGCGCACGTCGAAATCGACCTCGTCGAGGCCGCCAACGGGGCGACGCGATCGGTGCCGTTTCCCATCTCGCTGCCCTGCGACGTCTGCGCGGGCAGCGGCGTCGAGCCTGGCAAGCAGGCGCAGACCTGCGAAACCTGCGGCGGGGCCGGCCAGGTCGCGCAGGTGTCGCGGAACGCGTTCGGCGAGTTCAGGCGCGTACGCACGTGCCCGAGCTGCTCGGGATCGGGCGTCGTCGTGATGCATCCGTGCCAGGTCTGTGAGGGGAGTGGGCGCCGCGTCGAGCAGCGCGAGCTCGAGGTGGAGATCCCGCCGGGCATCCACGACGGTCAGCGGATCCGCCTCAGCGGCGAGGGTCACGCGGGCCCGCTCGGGGCGCGTTCGGGAGACCTGTACGTCCAGGTGCGAGTGCGGCCCGATCCGCGCTTCGTGCGCGAGGGCGACGACCTCTTCTCGACCGTCGACCTGACGATCACGCAGGCCGCGCTCGGCGCCAAGGTCATGGTCCCCACGCTCGGCGGCGACGAGGAGCTCGACTTCCCGCCCGGCACCCAGCCCGGCGAGATCCGCGTCCTCCGCGGACGCGGGATGCCCGTTTTGCAAGGCTTCGGCTCCGGCGACCACCGGATCCTCGTCAACGTCGCCGTGCCGCGAAAGCTGACCGAAGACCAGCGGAGTCTGCTCGAGGAGTTCGAGCGCAGAGCCGGCGACGACACCTATCGGGCGGACGAGGGGTTCTTCGAGAAGCTCAAGAGCGCGTTCCGCTGACCGAAGAGCTGCGCCGGGTGGCGGTGACCGTCCCGGCGGCCGGCGCCGAGGAGGCCCGCGCGCGAATGCTCGACCTCGTCCCCGAGGGCTTCGAGGAGGTCGACGGCGGGGCCACCGTCGAGCTCGCCGGCTACGTCGGACGCGGGGCCGAGGCGCGGATACGAGCGACGTTCCCGGACGCCGTCAGCGAGCCTGTCGCCGACGACTGGCCCGATCGCTGGCGTTCGTTCCATCGCCCCGTCCGGGTCGGTCCAGTCTGGGTCGGGCCTTCGTGGGCGCCGGCGCCGAACGACGCGATCGCAATCGTGATCGACCCGGCGCGCGCCTTCGGGACGGGAGCTCATCCGAGCACCCGCCTGGCGCTGGAGCTCCTGCTCGAGGTCGACCCGGCGCCGCTGATCGACATCGGGTGCGGCTCCGGAGTGCTCGCAATCGCTGCGGCGAAGCTCGGATTCGCCGTCGTCGAGGCCGTCGACGTCGACCCCGTCGCCGCCGAGACGGCCGCGGTCAACGCCGCCCGTAACGGCGCCGACTTCCCGATTCGAACAGCCGACGCGCTCGCCGCGCCGCTACCCGCCGCGCCGCTCGCGCTGGTGAACATCGCGCTCGACGTCGTCGAGCAGCTCGCTCCGCGGCTCGGTGCCGAGACCGTGATCGCGTCCGGCTACCTGAAGACGCAGCGACCCGAGCTCGCGGGCCTCCGGCATGCCCGGCGGCGGACGGCCGACGGCTGGGCCGCCGATTTGTACAGACGGCATTAGCATTGCGCGCTCGTGGCGACGTTCTCAGTCCGGTTTCTCGGCTGCAAGGTCTCGCAGACGGACGCGCAGGAGATCCGTGAGAGACTGCTCGCCGACGGTCACGTCGAGGAGACCGACAACGCTGACGTCGCGGTCGTCAACACCTGCTGCGTCACGCATGAGGCGGTGAGCAAGTCACGACAGGCCGTGTCGCGGGCCGCGCGCTCGCACGGCCGTGTCTACGTGACCGGCTGCGGGGCCAACCTCGCCGACGCCTTCGCCGGAGCCGCAACGAACGTACGGGTCGTGGCACGCCGGAGCGAGGGCACGGCCGCGTTCGTCGCCGGTGACGTCGGCCGAATCGGCTGCGTGCAGGCGGATGCGCGCCTCGACCGCGTCCGCGCGTTCGTCAAGGTGCAGGACGGTTGCAGCTTCTCGTGCGGTTTTTGCATCGTCCCACTCGTCCGTGGCACCTCGCGAAGCAGGCGGGCTCCGGCCGTCCTGGCTGAGATCCGGCGCCGCGTCCGGCAGGGCCATCGCGAGGTCGTCCTGACGGGCATCAATCTCGGCTGCTACCGCGACCGCGAGGCGGGCTACACGCTCGCCGGACTCGTTCGCGAGGCGGGCAGCGTTCCGGGTCTCTCCCGGCTACGCCTCTCGTCGATCGAGATCAACCACGTCGGCGCGGAGCTGGTGCGGGCTTTGCGTGAGACGCCGACCGTCGCGGCGCACCTCCACGTTCCGCTCCAGTCCGGAGACGACGCCGTCTTGAAGGCGATGGGTCGCAGGTACAGCACGTCGACGTATCGCCGCCGCCTGGAGCCGCTCTCCGATTTCAATCTCACCACCGACGTGATCGTCGGCTTCCGGGCGAGGATGACACGGCGTTCCAGCGGACGCTCGACCTGGTCGCCGCGGCGGGCATCACGAAGGTGCACGTCTTCCCCTACTCGCCGCGTCCCGGGACGAGGACCGCCGCCGAGGACTCGGTGCCACGCGAGGTGAAGAAGGAGCGCGGCGCACGGCTGCGGGCGGCGTCGGCCGACGCGTGCCGCCGCCGTTGGGGCTCGAAGCTCGGGTCCGCGGACACGGTGCTGGTCGATCGACCCGGGCGGGGTTACGGCGACGACTATTCGCCCTGGCTCGTGCCCGCCGAGACGCCGGTCGGTGCGCTCGTGCGCGTGCAAGCACGCGAGGTCACGGACGAGGGGATCATCGGTGTCCTCTGACTGCCTTTTCTGCCGCCTCGTTCGCGAGGGCGATCACGTCCGTGCCGGCGACGGCTTCGTGGCGATCAGGGACGTCAATCCGAAGGCCGAGACGCACCTGCTGATCCTCCCGGAGCGCCACGTGGACACGTTCCGCGAGGTCGGCGAATTCGAGGCGGACGAGGCGAAGCGAATGCTCGAGTTCGTCGCCGACACCGCCCGCGAGGTCGGGCTGACGGACTATCGCGTGCTCGTCAATGTCGGTCCGGGCGGCGGCCAGACGATCTTCCACCTGCACTGGCACCTGCTCGGCGGGCGGATTGCGGGGATGCCCGAATGAGCTTGATCGCGAGGCTCGAAGGCGAGCTCGAGCAGGCGATGAAGGCCCGCCACGCCGAGCGCCGGGACGCGCTGCGTCTGATCCTCTCGAGCCTACGCTCGGCCGAGAAGGAGCTTCAGCGTCCGCTCCACGACGACGAGGAGCTGCAGGTGCTGCAGCGCGAGCGGAAGAAGCGCGTCGAGGCGGCCGACGCCTTCCGGGCGGGCGGCAGGGACGAGCAGGCGGACGCTGAGGAGGCCGAGCTCGAGGTCCTGGAGGAGTTCATGCCCGAGCCGCTTTCCGAGGAGGAGCTGGAGGAGATCGTCGACGACGCGATCGCCGAGACGGGGGCGACGAGCCTGCGCGACCTCGGCCGCGTGATGGCGGACGTGACGCCCCAGATCGCCGGGCGCGCGGACGGCTCAGCGGTCAGCCAGCTGGTGCGCGAGAAGCTCGCCTAGGGGGCGATCCCCAGCCGACACAGTCACCCGAGCCACGGCGGAAGGCGCCCCGGCCGCTTCGGCGGGCCCAGGTGCACCACCTCCTCCCCGATGCGAGCGTATCGGCGTGAGGCGCACGGCATCGTCACGGCTTCGTGCCGAGATCGTGTCGGGCGCAAGGCGCTCTTAGCGCCGCGCCGCCGCCAGCTCTCGCTCGCCCAGCTCGACCACGACATCCGCGATCAACTCCACGTCCTCCGCGGTCGTGCGCCAGTTGACGATCGCCGGGCGGAAGGCGACTCGGCCCTCGTATCTCGTCGTGCCGACGTAGACCCTCCCGTCGGCCAGCAGCGTCTGCCCGATCCGTGCATTGAGGTCGTCGAGCGCGGACTCGTCCACGCCTTCCGGACGGAATCGGAAGCAGACGATATTGAGCGGCACCTCTGCCAGGCGCTCGAGCTCGGGGGTCGTGTCGACGCGCTCCGCGAGCCGTCGGGCGAGGTCAAGATGACGTTCGACCATCGCTCGGTATCCCGAGCGCCCGTAGGCACGGAGGGTCGCCCAGACCGCGATCGAGCGGGCCCTCCTCGACGCCTCCGGGCCCGGCAGCTCGTCGCCGGGGAGGTACGCGGCCGTGAAGCCGAACGTCGACCGCAGCGGCCCAGGCTCGCGGAGGAAGGCGAAGCCGCAGTCGTAGGGCACGTTCAACCATTTGTGGCCGTCGGAGATGACGGAGTCGGCACGCTCGACGCCGGCCGCGAGCCCGGACGCGCGCGGCGTCAACCGCGCGAACAGGCCGAACGCGCCGTCGATGTGCAGCCAGGCGCCGTAGCGCTCGGCCAGCTCGGCCATTCGCTCGATCGGATCGAAGTCGCCCGTATTCACGTCGCCCGCGTTCCCGATCAGGATCGCCGGCGCGCCGTCGAGCGCCGCCAGCTCGCGCTCTAACGACTCCACGTCGAGCCGCTCCGCGGCATCCCCGGCCAGGACGCGCACCGAGCCGCGCCCGAGGCCGAGCATCGCGAGCGCCTTCGTCGCGCTCGGATGGACGTAGCCGCTGGAGAAGATCGGCACCGCCGGGAGCCCTTCGAACCCGCGGCCGTCGACGTCGACGCCGTGCCGTTCGGCCCACCACCGACGCGCGGCCGCCAGCGCCGTGAAGTTGGCCGTCGTTGCACCGGTCGTCAGCACGCCGCCCCAGCTCGAGGGAAGCTCGAAGAGATCGAGCAACCACGAGATCGCCACGCCCTCCAGCCGCACCGCGAGCGGCGAGCTGACGGCCGAGAAGGCGTTCTGATCGAGCGTCGACGCGAGCCAGTCCGCCCCCTGGGCCGCGGGTGTCACGCCGCCGGTCACGAAGTGGAAGAAGCGAGGGCCGGACGAACGCGTCGCGCCGGCGAACCCACGCTCCACGAGCTCCGTCAGCGCGGCCAACGCGCCGTCGCCCTCCTCGGGAAGCCCGCCGGCGAGTCCGTCGACCGCCTCCGCCGCGCCCGGAAGCAGCACCGGCGACTCGTCGAGCTCGCCCAGATAATGCGTCGCCGCCGCGACGGCATACGCAAGCGCTTCGTCGAGCTCGCCGCCGAGGAGGAGAGGGTCGGTCACGCACCTATCGTCCTACACTGAGTCGAGTGCAGGAAACCCTCTCGGTCTCCAACGACGTGGCCGCCGAGCTCGCGGGCGTCGGCGACGGCGTTCTCGACACAATGCGCGATCGGCTGCGCTGCTCGATCCGGCTCCGCGGCAACCAGCTCACGATCGAGGGGGACGACGACCGCGTGAACGAGGCGCGCAGCGTGGTCGGCGAGCTCGTCGACCTGCTCGAAGGCGGAAACGAGATCGGCCCCGGCACCGTCGACGCCGTCCTCGGCGTGCTCGACGAGGGCGAGGACGTCCGCGAGGTCTTCGAAGACGTGGTCTGGCGTCACCGCGGCAAGAACATCACGCCGAAGACGGTGACGCAGAAGCGCTACGTCGACGCGATGCGCAGGTGCACCGTCACCTTTGGGATCGGCCCGGCCGGGACCGGCAAGACCTACCTCGCGATCGCCCTCGCGGTGGCGGCACTCTCCGAGCGGCAGGTCGGGCGGATCATCCTGACGCGCCCCGCGGTCGAGGCCGGCGAGCGCCTCGGCTTCCTGCCCGGCGACGTCCTCGCGAAGGTCGATCCGTACATGCGGCCGCTGTTCGACGCGCTCTTCGACATGCTCGACCCCGACCGCCTGAACGCCTACATGGAGCGCGGAACCATCGAGGTGGCGCCCCTGGCGTTCATGCGCGGCCGGACGCTAAACGACTCGTTCATCATCCTCGACGAGGCGCAGAACACGAGCCCGGAGCAGATGCAGATGTTCCTCACCCGGCTCGGCTTCGGCTCGAAGGTGGTCGTCACCGGCGACGTGACCCAGATCGACCTGCCGCGTGACCAGGCCTCCGGGCTGATCCAGGTCCAGCACGTCCTCGAGACGATCGACGGGATCGCGTTCATCTCGTTCAGCCACAAGGACGTCGTGCGGCACAAGCTCGTGCAGCGCATCGTCGAGGCCTACAAGCACCACGCGGAGGAGACGGGGACGCAGCGCCGGAAGTAGCGGCATGGTCGCAGTCGAGGTCGAAAACCGGAGCGGGGTCGAGGTCGAGGCCGACGCAGCCGTCGCACTCGCGCGGAGCGTGCTTGCGGCCGAGGGCGTCGACGGCGGCGAGCTCGGGCTCGCATTCGTGGGCCCGGAGGAGATGCGGACGCTGAAGCGCGAGCACCTCGGCGTGGACGAGGCGACCGACGTCCTCTCGTTCCCGATCGACGGTCGCGACGCGCTGCCCGAGGGCGTGCCGCGCCAGCTCGGCGACGCGATCCTATGCCCGCAAGTGGTCGGCGACGAGTGGCGCTCCCCGCTCGTGCACGGACTCCTCCACCTGCTCGGGTACGACCACGGGGAGGAGATGGAGGCGCGCCAGGCTGCGTTGCTCGGATGAGACAGACACCGTCGATCTTCGACAGCTTCAACTACGCCTTCGAGGGGATCATCCACGTGCTCCGCACCCAGCGGAACATGCGGATTCACTTCGGGGTCGCGGCTGCAGTGTTGCTCGGGGCGATCGCGACCGGCGTCAACCGCTTCGAGCTGATCGCGCTGCTGCTCTCCATTTCCTTCGTGCTGATCACAGAGATGGTCAACACGGCCTTGGAGGCGTCGATCGACGTCGCCACAACCTCGTTCGACCCGCTGGCGAAGCTCGCGAAAGACATCGCCGCCGGCGCGGTGCTGATAGCGACGGTGAACGCTGTCGCGGTCGGCTACCTCGTCTTCTCGGACCAGGTCGCGAACCGCAGCTCGCGACTGATCGACCGCCTTCGCGACGCGCCCGCCGAGCTGACGCTGATCGCGCTCGTGCTGACGATCATCGTCGTGATCGCGTTCAAGGCCTACACGGGAAGCGGGACTCCGCTCCGCGGCGGTCTGCCCTCGGGCCACGCGGCGATCGCGTTCGGCGGCTGGATGGCGGTCACGGCGATCCTCGGCAACTTCGAGCACTGGTTCCTGGTCAGCTCGATGACGTTCATCATGGCCCTGCTCGTGGCGCAGACGAGGATCGAGGCCGGCGTTCACTCCTTCACCGAGGTCGCCTTCGGCGGGATCCTCGGAGCGCTCGTCGCCCTCGTCGTCTTCCAGGTGCTCGCATGAGCGCAGAGCTGCTGGCCGCGGCCGACGACGCGGCGCAGAACGCGTACGCGCCGTACTCGAGCTTCTTCGTCGGTGCGGCGGCGCGCGCCCGCGACGGCCGCGTGTTCACCGGCGTGAACGTCGAGAACGCGGCGTACCCGCTCGGGATCTGCGCCGAGAAGTGCTGCATCGCCGCGGCCGCGACGGCCGGCCTCGAGCCGGGCGACCTGGAGGAGATCGCGATTACCGCCTCGCCGTGCGGCGGCTGCCGCCAGTGGCTCGCCGAGTGGCGGCTCGAACGCGTCAGCTATCGACGTGCGGACGGCGAGGTCGTGACGGTTACGCCGCCCGACTTGCTGCCCGACTCGTTCGTCTTGTGAGGTCGGGCATCGTCGCCGTCGCCGGGCGGCCGAACGTGGGCAAGTCGACGCTCGTGAATGCCCTCTGCGGCGGCAAGATCGCGATCGTCTCGGACAAGCCGCAGACGACGCGACGGCGGATCTTCGGCGTCGCCAACGGCGAAGGCTGGCAGCTGGCGCTCGCCGATCTGCCGGGTTTCCAGCGGCCGCGCGACCTGCTGACCGAGCACATGCAGCGAACCGTCGACACGTCCTTCGAGGACGTCGACGCCGTCTTGCTCGTTCTCGATGCGCGGGACCGCATCGGCGCCGGCGACCGATTCATCGCCAAACGCGTGTTCGACCTAGCCGTCCCGGTCGTCATCGCGGTGAACAAGATCGATCGCCTGAAGCCGGGACACATCGCCCAGCAGCTCGAGAACGCGGCGAAGCTCGGCGATTTCCACGCGGTCCATCCCGTGAGCGCGCGCACCGGCGACGGCGTCGACGCGCTCCGAGATGAGCTTGTCGAGCTGCTTCCCGAAGGGCCGGCGTACTTCCCACCGGAGCAGCGGACCGACCTGTCGATCGAGGACCAAATCGCCGAGCTCGTGCGCGAGAAGGCACTTGCGCTGACCCGCGACGAAGTGCCGCACGCGATCACGGTCGAGGTCGACGAGCTTGGCGAGAAGGTGGCGCGCGCGATCGTCTACGTGGAGACCGACTCGCAGAAGCAGATCGTCGTGGGCGGCGGCGGGCGGATGATCAAGGAGATCGGCGTGCGCGCGCGGCCCGAGATCGAGGCGCTCCTCGGCCACAAGGTCTTCCTGGAGCTCCAGGTGAAGGTCAAGCCGCGCTGGCGTCGCGACGAGCGGTTGCTCGAGCGACTCGGGCTCTAGCATCTCCCTCCGTGCCCGAGCCCGCCGCGGACCCGCAGGTCATCGTCGACTTCGAGTTCGAGCGCGGCCTCCTCTCGATCGTCGTTCACAATCTCGGCCCGCGGCCGGCTCTCGACGTGAAGGTCGAGTTCGACAAGCCGTTCAAGGGCCTCGGCGGGGCCCGGGAGATGAACCGGCTGACGCTGTTCTCGAAGCTCCGGTTCCTCGCGCCCGGAAAGCAGATCCGTACGCTGCTCGACTCGACCTCCGCCTACTTCGCGCGCAAGGAGCCGACGCTGTTGACCGCCACCGTCTCGTACCGCACGCCGGCCGGAGAGCGCCGCCGTCACGCCATCACGCACGTCTCTCGATCTACCGCGACCTCGCCTACGTGCCCGAAGGAGCGCCCGATGCCTGACCGCCAGCCCTACCGTGATTTCAACTTTCGCGTCGAGATCGACGGGATCGGCGAATCGCAGTTCTCCGAGGTGAGCATCCCGGAGGCTGAGATCACCGTCGTCGAGTACCGCGAGGGCGCCGACAAGACCTCGGCCACGCGCAAGCTCCCCGGGCGCGTCCGTTATTCCAGCCGCGTACCGTCTCGATCGTGTTGCTCGATGCCGAGCGCCAGCCCGTGGTGCGCTGGATCGCCCGGGACGCGTGGCCGACGAAGTACGACCCTTCGG
>Ga0126312_10003123_pt1 | contig 11146 bp, 10 predicted proteins | sample Plot104A_FD_92537 | JGI IMG/M metagenome (GOLD analysis project Ga0126312, IMG submission 92537) | Serpentine soil microbial communities from UC McLaughlin Reserve, CA, USA - Plot104A | ecosystem: Environmental > Terrestrial > Soil > Grasslands | place: USA: UC McLaughlin Reserve, Lake County... | reverse complement strand
GGTCGATCCCGCCGAGCAGAGGCAGATCGACCAGGTCCACCGTCCCCGGGTCCACCCGTCCCAGGAACGGAACGGTGAAGTCCTGGACGGTCACCCCCGCGGACACCGGGATCGCCGCGGCGACCACCTGTCCGGCAAGCTTCCAGCCCGCGGGGAGATCGAAGATGTCGTCAAGCGCCCCCACCGCGGCGATCAGGGCGGCGCCCCCGAGGATCGCGCGCGTCTCGTCGTTCCAGGGAAGCCACAGCGCCCCGGCGGCCAGGACGCCGACGAGGATTGCGAGACCTCCGAGCCTCGGCGTCGGAACCTCGTGCAGGCCACGCTCGTTCGGGTGGTCGATCGCTCCGATCCGCCCTGCCAGCGTGTCCGTCAACGGCACCAACAGCCAGGCCAGCACACCCGCCAAGGCGAAGGCGAGGAGCGCGTCGAGCGCGTCCGGGGGAGCGTTGTCCGGGTTGAGCATGGGCTATGTGCCAGCCGACGTGATCATCTAGGTCGCCACCGCCTCGCGCACGTCCGCGTAGCGCTCATGCCACAGCGTGAATGAGAGCAAGCCCCAGATCTGCCGGCTGAGGTCCTCCCTGCGCTGGACGTGATCGTCGAGCATCCGCTCCACGACGGACGGCCGGAAGTAGCCCTGCCGCTCGAGCGTCGCGCGTGAGAGGACGTCACGAGCGAAGCCCTCCATCGGGCCCCGCAGCCAGGAGGCGACGGGAGCCGAAAAGCCATGCTTGCGGCCGCGAACGATCTCGCGCGGCACGAGCGGGGCGAGGGCCCGGCGCAGCAGCACCTTCTTCCGCAGGCCGCGGACCTTGAGCCGGCTCGGCAGCGCCAGCGCGAGCCCGGCGACAACCGGGTCCAGGTAGGGCACCCGGGCCTCCAGCGAGTGGGCCATGCTCGCCCTGTCGGTCTTCACGAGCAGGTCATCGACGAGGTAGATGCCCAGATCGACGTCCTGGAGCCTCGCGAGAGGTTCCGCGCCCTCGGTCTCCGCATATCGGCGGCGGTAGACGTCGAGGGGGTCGGCGGCAGCCCCCGGGTCTGTGGAGTCGAGCAGCTCCGCCCTCGCGTCGTCGGTGAAGATCTCCTTCCAGCCGTGGTGGCGCTCAAGCGGCGGCAGGTGAGCCGCCCGCGTGAACCGCTTCGCCTTGTAGTCGAAGCTGGCCTTCGTCGACGAGCTCGGGAGGAGCTCCGCCAAGGGGCGCAGCGGAGGCATGAGGCGGCCGAACCGCGCCGCGAGCAGATCGGCCACGTAGGTGTAGTAACCGCCGAAGAGCTCGTCGCCACCCTCCCCGGAGAGCGCGACCTTCACCGATCCCGCGGCGAGCTGAGAGACGAGGTAGGTTGGCAGAGCCGAGGAATCCGCGAAGGGCTCGTCGAAGGCCTCGACGATGCGCGGAAGCAGATCCACCGCGTCCGGCCGCAACACGAGCTCGTGGTGATCGGTCCCGTAACGCTCGGCGACGAGCCGTGCCATCGCCAGCTCGTCGAAGGAGCTCTCCTCGAACCCGATCGAGAACGTGCGCACGCGCTCGCCGCTTTCGACCGCGGCCAGCGCCGCCAGCGCGGAGGAGTCAACGCCCCCCGAGAGCAGGACCCCGACCGGGACGTCGGCGACCAGGTGGGCCCGCACCGAGTCGCGCAGCCGATCGCGGAGCTCGCCGGCGAGGACCTCGGGCGGCTCGCTGCGCACGCCCGCGTGGTCGACTGGGCGCGGCCGCGAGTAACACTGCACGCGGACGCGTCCGTCCTCCCAGGTCAACAGGTGACCGGCGGGCAGCTTGCGCACCGCGCGGAAGATCGTCAACGGTGCCGGAATCGAGTTGAACGCCAGAAACGCGTGCAGGGCGTCCGGATCGAGCTCGCGCGGCAGCCAGGGAAGGCGCAGCAGCGCCTTGAGCTCGGAGGCGAACGAGAGCACATCGCCCTCGGTCGAGTAGTAGAGCGGCTTGATCCCGAAACGGTCGCGCGTCAGAACCAGCCGCCTGCGGCGCGCATCCCACAGCGCCAGGGCGAACATACCGCGCAGCTCTTCGACGAACTCGAGCCCGCGGTCCTCGTAGAGGTGGACGAGAACCTCCGTGTCGCTCCGCGAGGCGAGCCGGTGCCCGCGCCGCTCCAGCTCCGCGCGAAGCTGCCTGTAGTTGTAGATCTCGCCGTTCAACACGACGTGGATCGAGCCGTCCTCGTTGGCGATCGGCTGATCGCCGTGCTGGAGATCGATGATCGAGAGCCGCCTCGCCGCGAGGCCGACCGGTCCGTTGATCGCGATCCCGTCGCTGTCGGGGCCGCGGTGAACCAGCGCCTCGTTCATCGCGGCGAGCAGCGTGGGGTCCGGCGGCGAGGCGGCGCCGACGGTCGCCAGGCCGCAGATCCCGCACATGCGGATCAGTGTACGGGCCGTGGCGGCAGTGAATCGCGCGGGCTAGGGGGTGCCTGGCTTGCGCCCTCCCGCTCGCCGGGCACCGGAGAGCACCTGCCGAAGCGTGGCGCCGAGGACGGCGAGATACAACGGCACCGAGCGGTCCGCGATGTACTCCAGATCGTGCACGAGCTTGTCCGCCCAGGATTCCTCACGAGTCATCCTGTTCTGAGCGAAGCCCGTCACGCCGGGGCGGACGACGAGGCGCTGCCAGTACTGGGGGATGTGCTCGCACAACTCCTCGAAGAACGCCGGCCGGATCGGCCGCGGGCCCACCATGCTCATTTCGCCGTGCAGCACGTTCCACAGTTGCGGCAGCTCGTCGAGGTAGGTGGCTCGCAAGACCCGGCCGATCGCGGTCACCTCCGCCTCGGTGCGTCGTGTGAGCTCCTCGCCGAGATAGGGGCCGAGCCGGGTCTCGGCGTCCGGGGCCAGCGTCCGGAACTTGCGCATCGTGAAGGTCTGTCCGAAGCGACCGACCCGCGGGCCCGTGTAGAGGACGGGTGGACCCGAGAACAGCCTCACCATCGCCGCGATCAGCGCCAGGAGGGGCGAGAGGAGCACCAGGGCAATGCCCGCGATCACGGCGTCGAGCGCCCGCAGCACCGTGTCCGCCGGTCGGCGCTCGTACGCGAGCGACACCCGCTGATAACGCTGCGCGAGGGACTCATCGCCGCTGGGGCGCTCGGACGATGAACTCAGTGACGTCGCAGCCACCTGGGTCTCGGAGTCGGGCTCGGGCAGCCGGCCCGCGCCCTAGTGGGAATCGACCGTGCCCAGGATAAGGCCGACGAGCAGCGAGGGGTCGCGGCGGATCAGATCGGCGGCCGCGGGCGGTCGCTCGACCAGGTCCAGCGCCCGGGCGTCGGTCAGCGGCCGCAGCCGCCCCTCACGGATCAACCACTCATCTACCCCTCCCAGCCGACCGCCGTACGTCGTATAGACGGGGGTCCCGAGGGCCACGGCCTCCCGGTTCATCGTCCCGCCGGCCGAGACCACCAGGTCCGCGAGCGCGATCAGGCTCTGAGCCTCGACGGCGTGCTCCGGAACGATCACTGACGGAAGTCGAAGGGCCTTGACGTAATCGCGCTGCACCGGCGTCCGCGGCAGCACGACGGCGTGGGCGTGCTCATCGTTGCCCAGGCGTCTCAGGACTTCGGGGAACAGCGGATTGGATTTCCGGTGGTAAAGCGACACGTCGGGCGGGGGACGGATGATCACCGAGACGCGATCCGGGTCCACCCCCAGGTCCACCAGCGCGGAGGGGCTGGGCTCGAAGTCGGCCAGGTAGTACTCCTCCTTCAGGCCTGGATACCGGAACAGCTTGTCGGGGCCGACGCCGAATCGCCTCAGCCGCTCGGGAGGGACCGCCTCCGGAAAGATCACGCGGCGGGCAAGCCGGCAACCGACCCGGTGCTGAGTGACCGCGTACTCGTAGTCGTGCATGTTCGCCTCGGGGATCCCCAGGACGCGCGAGGCAATCGCCAGGTCGTTGGAGCCATGGGCGACGGCGAGATCGAAGAGTCGATGCCTGCCGTACCTCTGCATTCCCGTCGAGCGCTCGATCAGCCGCATGAGCTTGCGGACGCGAGAAGCTCCGCCGTGGCGGCCAATCGGCGTGTGCTCGATGCCGTGAAGCTCCAGCAGCTCCTGGGTCTGGGTGTACTCGCGCGAGGTGACCTCGACGTGGTGTCCGGCATCCCGAAGCCGCTCGATGATCGGCCGCATGACAAGCACGTGCGCCGAACCGGAGATGTCGACCCAGATCCTCACCGCGAACCGGCCGAGGTTACCGGCGGTCGCTCGGGGCACCAGCGACAATGGCTCGCCATGACTCGCGTCCTCTACGTCTACAGCCGCAAGACCGCGTTCACGGACATCGACCGAGCCGCGCTGCGAGAGCGCTTCGAGGTCGTCGAGTACTACCAGCCGCTGCTCCGCGTGCGGCCCCGCGAGCTGGTGGCGAAGCTCCGGCGCGCCGATGTCGTGTTCGGCTGGCACGCTTCCTGGCACACGTTCGCCGCCCTCACCCTCGCCCGGGTGATGCGCAAGCCCTCCGTGCTGGTGATCGGAGGGTTCGATACGGCGCGGTTACCGGAGATCGGCTACGGAGCCCAGCGTCCCGGCGTGCGCAGGTGGTTCACTCGCCGCACGATCGCCAGGGCGACACGCCTGATCACGAACTCCGAGCATTCCCTGCATGAGATCGAGGCGAACCTGGGCCTCGACCCGGAACGGGTGGCGCTCGTCTACCACGGGATCCCCGACCGGTTCGCCGATCGAGCCGATCTCACCGATGAGCGGATGGCGCTCAGCGTCGGGGTCGTGTATCGGCTCAACCTGGTGCGCAAGGGCCACCGCCCGTTCGTCGAAGCCGCCCGCCACCTGCCGGACGTCGAGTTCGTGCTGGCCGGCAAGTGGCTCGACGACGCGATCGAGGAACTGCGTGCCGGCGCGGGGCCGAACGTCACCTTCACGGGCTACCTGGCCGACGAGACGCTGGACTCCTATTTCCGACGAGCCGCCGTCTACGTCCAGCCCTCGCGGCACGAGGGGTTCGGACTAGCGGTTGCGGAGGCGATGCTGGCGCGCTGCGTGCCGGTGGTCACCGACGCGGGCGCCTTGCTCGAGGTGGTCGGCGACACGGGAGTGGTGATTGCGGAACCGGAGGCGCGTCAGGTAGCGGACGGAATACGCCGTGCCCTGGAGCTGGGGCCCGAGGCGGGAGAGCGAGCCCGCCGCCGAGTGCTCGAGCGGTTCCCGTACGAGATGCGCCGCGACGGAATCTGCCGCGAGGTAGAGGTCGCGCTGGACGGGAAACGACCTTGAGCTCAGACGGCCGTCGTCGATAGCTGCGGGTAGAGCGAGTAGAGCTCCATCAGCGCGCGGCTCCGGTCCAGAAGCTCGTCGCGCTCGGCCTCGAACCGGTCCGACAGCGCCGCGCAGATGATCCGCGCGACCTCGCGCAGGTCGTCCTCGACGAGGCCCCGCGTAGTGAGAGCGGGCGTTCCGATCCGCAGTCCCGACGGGTTCATCGGCGGACGCTCGTCGAACGGGATCGCATTGCGGTTGACCGTGATGCCGACGTCCTCGAGCCGCTTCTCGGCGGTCTTGCCGTCGAGTCCGGTCGGGGTCAGGTCGACGAGAACGAGGTGCACGTCCGTGCCGCCCGTCAGCACGTCCACGCCGCCGCTCTGGAGCTCGTCCCCGAACGCCCGCGCGTTGGCGATCGTCTGCCGCTGGCGGGCGCGGAAGCCGTCGCTGTCGGCGATCCCGAGCGCCACCGCCTTGGCCGCGATCACGTGCATCAGCGGACCGCCCTGCTGGCCCGGGAACACCGAGCGGTCGATCTCCTTCGCCAGCTCCTCGCGGCACAGGATCATCCCGCTGCGCGGGCCGCACAGGGTCTTGTGGATCGTCGTCGTGACGACGTCCGCGTGCTCGACCGGGTTGGGATGCTCACCCGCCGCGACCAGGCCGGCGAAATGGGCCATGTCGACGAGCAACCGCGCGTCCACCGAGTCGGCTATCTCGCGGAACGCCGCGAAATCGAGCTGGCGAGGGTAAGCCGACCAGCCGGCGACGATCACCTTGGGACGGTGCTCGTGCGCCAGCCGCTCGACCTCGTCCATGTCGACGAGGTGGTCCTCGCGCCGCACGTGGTAGGCGACGACCTCGTACAGCTTCCCCGACACGTTCAGCCTCATCCCGTGGGTGAGGTGGCCTCCGTGGTCGAGCGCCATCCCCATGATCGTGTCGCCGGGCTCGAGCAGCGCCATGTAGGCGGCGTTGTTGGCCTGCGCGCCGGCGTGCGGCTGCACGTTCGCGTGCTCTGCGCCGAACAGCGAGTGGGCGCGGTCGATCGCGAGCTGCTCGGCCACATCGACCTCCTCACAGCCGCCGTAGTAGCGGCGGCCCGGGTAACCCTCGGCGTACTTGTTGGTCAGCACCGATCCGGTCGCCTCGAGCACGGCCTGGGGAACGAAGTTCTCCGAGGCAATCATCTCGAGCGTGTTCTGCTGCCGGTGCAGCTCGCGCCTCAGGACCTCAGCGATCGCCGGATCCACCTCGGAGAGCGGCGCGGAGCGTATGTCGTCGAGTTCGGCCATCGCGGCGAAGATACCAGCGGGTCAGGCCCGATCCTCGGCGGGGCTGGGTCTAGCGGGGTCGGGCCTAGGCGGGCGGCGGGCTAAACGCCGACCGCCGACAAGCGGCGCTCGAGCTCGAGGCGACCCAGTACGCCCTCGCGCAGCACCCGCCACTCGCCACCGTCCTCGATCGCGGTCAGGTCGACCACGGTCGAGGGCTCTCCCCCGACCTCCCCGCCGTCGATCGCGAGGTCGGCCCCGCCCAGGACGACCGGATCGACGTCCTCGAAGCGATGCGGGGCGGGCTCGCCGCTGCGGTTGGCGCTCGTCTGGAAGACGGCGCAAGCGGCCCCGGCGAGCGGCCCCTCGATCAGCCTCACCCCGAGCCGCTCCGGGTCCTCGCGACAGGCGAGCGGATAGCGGTGCTCGGGGTTGTGGACCACCGCCGTCACCGGGCCCGGCAACAGAACGCCGAGCGCGTCCCGGGTTCGCGAGCCCAGCGTCGCGATCAGCTCACGCATCGCCACCGGAGAGAAGAACATCACCGCCGAGGGCTTGCCCGCATCGCGGCCCTTGAGCGCGTGGATGCGCTCGATCGCGGCGGCGCTCGAGGGATCGCACGCCACGGCGTACAGGGTGTCGGCGGGGAACAAAGCGACGCCGCCCCGTTGCACGCAGCGGTCGAGCGCCCGGCGAGCCGCGACCGCCCCGTCGGCGCCGATGCTCACCCCCTGCGTCATCCGCTCCCCACCACCACGCGGTCGATGCCCGCCAGGTCGGGGCGGAGCTCGACGTCCCCGAACCCCGCCTGACGCGCCGTCGCGGCCACATCGCCCGCCTGGCCCTCGCCGACCTCGAGCGCGACCGTGTCCGCCGCGACGCGCCGCAGGAAGGCCTCGATCGCATCCAATCCGCTCGGTCCCGAGACCAGCGCGTCGTGCGGCTCGTACCCGGTGATCTCGGGCGCCAGACCCTTCCACTCGTCCTCGCGGACGTACGGGAGGTTGGCCAGGGCGAGATCGAACCGCTCGCCGTCCGGGACCGACCCGGGGGCGAAGACGACACGGTCCTCGAGTCCCAGCCGGACGGCGTTCGCACGCGCGACTTCGAGCGCGGCCTCGGAGGTGTCGGTCGCCGTCACCCGGACCGCGGGAAGCTCGGCCGCGACCGCGAGCGCCACGGCTCCGGAGCCGGTGCCGGCGTCGAGCACGGTGCGCGGCCCGATCTCAACCGCCACCTCGACGAGCAGCTCGGTCTCGGGCCGCGGGATCAGCACCCGGGGGTCGACCGCTAGCTCGATGCCCCGGAACCCCTTGCGGCCGAGTATGTAGGCGACCGGCTCGCGCTTCAGCCGCCGGCGCACCATGGCGCCGAAGGCTCGACCTGTCGCCGCGTCGATCCCCCGGTGCGGATCGGCCGCCAGCCGCGCGCGATCCACACCCGCCGCCTCGGACAGCATCAGCTCGGCGTCGAGCCGCGGGGTGTCGACGCCGGCGGCGGCCAGCGCGTCCGTCGCGGCGGCGAGCGCCTCGCGCACCGACCCCGCGGCCACGGGCACGCCTACGCTTCCGCCGCCTGGGCCTCGAGCCGGCGGCGTCGCTCCTCGGCCGACAGCGCGTCGGTGAACTCGCCCAGACCGCCGTTCAGCACCTCGTCGAGGTTGTGCGAGGTGTGTTTCACCCGGTGATCGGTGACGCGCGCCTGGGGGAAGTTGTAGGTCCGGACCTTCTCGGAGCGCTCGCCGGTTCCGACCTGGGCCCGGCGCTCGGTCTCGATCTCGGCTCGCTGCTCGGCGAGGGCGCGCTCGTACAGGCGCGCCCGCAGGACCCGCATCGCCTTCTGGCGGTTCTGGAGCTGGGACTTCTCGTCCTGCATCGAGACCACGGTCCCGGTCGGCTTGTGGGTGATGCGGACGGCCGAGTCGGTCGTGTTCACCGACTGGCCGCCGGGACCCGTGGACCGGAATGTCTCGATGTCGAGCTCGCTCGGATCGATCTCGATCTCGACCTCCTCGGCCTCCGGGAGGACCGCGACCGTGGCGGTCGAGGTGTGGATCCGTCCCTGCGACTCGGTCTTGGGAACCCGCTGCACCCGGTGCGTCCCGCCCTCGTACTTGAACACCGAGTAGGCCCCCTCGCCCTTGATCGCGAAGGTGATCTCCTTGAACCCCCCGACGTCGGCCGGCGATTGCGACAGCACCTCGGTGGAGAAGCCGCGCCGCTCCGCGTACCGGGCCAGCATCTTGAACAGGTCGCCGGCGAACAGCCCGGCCTCGTCGCCGCCCGTCCCGGCGCGGATCTCGACCAGCACGTTCTTGGCGTCGTTGGGGTCGCGCTCGACCATCGCCAGCCGGATCTCCTCCTCGAGCGCGTCGAGGCGCTGCGGGGCCTCGGCAACGACCCTGCGCAACTCCGGGTCGTCGCCGTCCTCGGCCAGCAGCTCGCGGGCGCCCTCGAGGTCGTCGCGCAGCTTCAGGTACTCCCGCGCGAGCTGGTGCGCGGGCTCGAGCTCGCGGTACTCGCGCCCCGCCTCCGCGTAGCGCGCGCGGTCGCCGATCACCTCGGGATCGGACATCTGCCGCTCCAGCTCGCTGAAGCGGCCCTCGATCTGCTCCACCAGCTCGTCGATCACGTCCTTGATTGTGACCGGCCTGACGGTCCACACGTCCACAGGTGTGCGCGGCCTACACCTTGGGTGGCTTGTGTTGGGCCTCCCGCGTGCCGATGCTATGGGCATGACCACTTCACGGACACGCGGCTCCCACATCGCGGCCGTCGCGACGGCAATCGCGGCGCTGGCAGCGGCGTTCCTGGCGATCGCCGCGCCGGACTCCGAGGCCGCCCAGCGGTGCTTCGGCAAGCGGGCGACCGTCGTCGGCACGAATGGCAAGGACCGGCTCAAGGGGTCGTCGGGGCGGGACGTGATCGTCGCCCGGGGCGCCAACGACAGCGTCAGCAGCGGCCCGGGGGACGACCTGATGTGCGGTGGTGGCGGAAACGATCTGCTGCGGTCCGGCCACGGGCGGGACAAGCTGGACGGAGGCAACGGCGACGACGAGGTCCACGGAGCCGACGACAGCGATCTGCTGGTCAAAGGAGGCAAGGGAGACGATTTCTGCGACGGCCAGCGCGGCAGCGCCGACAAGCTGGTGTGCGGGCCCGGCGACGACCTGTTGCTCGGCGGAACGAACGTCTCCGCAGGCCCCGGCAGCGACCACATCGAGAGCTACGGGGGCGACGTCGACGCCGGGCCCGGGAACGACGAAGTCGACAACGCCATCGCGGCCTCGGGGAGCGAGATCCTCGCCGGGCCGGGCAACGACGTCGTGTTTGGCAGCTTCCTCGACGACCGGCTGTTCGGAGAGGAAGGAGACGATCAGCTCGGTGGCCGCGACGGCAACGACTTCATCGACGGCGGCCCGGACACGGACACCTGCGACCAGGGGCTCGGCACGGGCACCGTCCTCAACTGCCCCTGAATCGAGGAGGAGACGTGAACGCATCCGCATTCACTCGGTCGCGGGCACGGCTCGCGCTGGCCGCGCTTATCCCTCTTGGCGTCGGGCTCCTCCTGGTCGCCGCGGACTCCGACGCGGCACCCCGGTGCTTCGGGAAGAAGGCCACCAAGGTCGGCACGAACGGTGCCGACAGGCTCACCGGGAGCCCCCGTAAGGACGTCATCGTCGCGCGTGGTGGTGACGACGTGGTGCAGGCGAAGTCGAACGACGACCGAGTCTGCCTCGGCGACGGGGACGACTTCGCGGGAACGAGTCGCGGCTTCGACAAGATCGACGGCGGAGACGGCAAGGACGAGATGCACGGCGGCGGGTTCGCCGGGAGACGCGACCCCGGCGACGGCGACCTGATCCTCGGCCGCGACGGCGACGACTTCCTGGACGGAACGCGCGGCGAGCTCAAGGACAGGGTCAAGGGCGGTCCCGGTGACGACTTCCTTCAGGGTGGCGAGCTCGCCGACGGAGGAGACGGGAACGACGAGATCCACGCCGAGGGTCACGTCAGCGACAGGCACACGGACAAGGTGTTCGGCGGTCCCGGAAACGACGTGATCGACGGCGACCAGGACAGCTCGGAGAACGAGATCCACGGCGGATCGGGCAACGACGAGCTCGTCGGCGGGCCGAAGGACGACCGGCTGTTCGGCGACGAGGACGACGACCAGCTGTTCGGATTCGGTGGCGCCGACGAGCTCGACGGCGGGCTCGGCATCGACACGTGCGATCAGGGAGCCGGCGCTGGAGCGCTTGTCAACTGCGAACCCTGAGTGAACCCGCCGAACCGGACGCGAAGCGGAGGATTTCGGCGGAATGATTCCTCAGGCAACTATCTCGATCTCGGGCTCCTTCGCCTCCTTCTCGGGCTTCTCGACTGCGAGCACGGTCTCGAGCGCGCGGATCGCGACCTCGAGCTGCTCATGGTCGGGCTCCCGGGTGGTCAGGTTCTGGAGCATCAAGCCCGGCCACATCACCGCGCGCACCCAGGCCTTGTCGCGGTTGCGCCCCGCCCACTTGATCACCTCGTAGGACAGCCCGGCGATCAGCGGAATCCCGAGGATCCGCGACAACAGCAGCCAGTACCACTCCGGCAGCCCGATCGGGGCGAAGACGAAGATCGCGAGC
>Ga0126312_10003122_pt1 | contig 11148 bp, 12 predicted proteins | sample Plot104A_FD_92537 | JGI IMG/M metagenome (GOLD analysis project Ga0126312, IMG submission 92537) | Serpentine soil microbial communities from UC McLaughlin Reserve, CA, USA - Plot104A | ecosystem: Environmental > Terrestrial > Soil > Grasslands | place: USA: UC McLaughlin Reserve, Lake County... | reverse complement strand
CGATCCGGCGCGGCAGGTCGCGGTGCAGCCAGCGCGAGACCTTGCGCGGCAGCGCCGAGACGATCACCTCGTCGAAGCGCCCGCCGGCGACGGCCTCGGAGACCGCGTCGAAGGGGTCCGGTCCCCCGACGAGCCCCTCGACGGGCCGCCCGGCGGCGCGGCGCATCATCGGCAGTGCCCGCTCGAGCGTCCAGTCGACGCCCGTGCGGCCGTTCGCGTCCGGGATCAGCAGCGCGAACCGGCACGGTCCGTTCAGCGCGCGCGCCCGGATCATGTCGAGCAGGTCCGGCGTGGCCGAGGTCCTGTTCGCGACGACGAGGACGCGCGTCGGCGTGGTTGCTTCCGCGGCGCACATCAGCGGACCGATCCGACGGCGGGGCGGCGCCCGAAGGCGGTGCGAAGCGAGAACCTGAGCTGCGGCCGCTCAGCGCGGCCGGCGTACACGGCGCGGCGCCGCTCGGCGTGGCGGATCCGGTCGGCGATGCGCTCGCTCGCGACTGCAAGCTCGATGTGCGGGTGCATCCAGGGCCTCCTGCGCTGGGCGGTGGCGACTTCCGGGACGACCCCATGTTCCGCGCCGCCGGCGCGTCCAGACACCCACCCTAGGGTTCGATCTCCACACCGCTAGCGCAGCCGCGACTTGCGGTCGGACGCCAATGCGCCCCTCCGAGATCCGACTAGACCGGCGGCCGCGCCGCTGTTTTGGTTCTGACCGGACAAGAATCCCGCGCGAACTTTGCGGAGAGCCTGCAAATGGGCGCCTTCCGCTTTCTTCAACCCGAGAGGTAGGGATCTCAGATGGGACTCACACTCGCCGCCGTCGAGGTCGGCGATTCGCTTCAGCGCGGCCTTGACAACCTGATCGGCTTCCTTCCGAGGCTGATCGGCTTCCTGATCATCCTCGTGATCGGCTACATCGTCGCGAGAGTCGTAAAGGGCGTCGTGACGAAGCTGCTCGAGAAGATCGGCACCGATCGGGCTCTTCACACCGGCACGACCGGCGAATACATCAGCCGGGCGGCGCCGGGCTTCAAGCCGAGCTCAGCGATCGGAACGATCGCTTTCTGGTTCCTGTTCCTCGGTGCACTCGCGATCGCCGTAGCACAGCTCGGCATCGCGGCGCTCGACAACTTCATCGGCGCGATCGGCGCGTATCTGCCGAATGTGCTCGCCGCCATCCTCATCTTCGTCGTCGCGGTGGCGCTCTCGGGCGCTGTCGGCACCTTCGTCAGGCGGACGATGGGTGAAACGCCGACCGGCAAGATCGTCGGGTCCGTGGCGCCGGTCCTGATTCTGGCTATCGGCACCTTCATGGTGCTCGACCAGCTTGAGATCGCGCCCCAGATCGTGACGATCACGTACGCCGCGCTACTCGGTGGCGTCTTCTTGGCTATGGCGCTGGCATTCGGTCTCGGAGGGCGCGAAGTCGCCGGGCGGATGCTCGCCGACGCCTACGACCGAGGGCGCGACGCTCGCTTCCGTCGCGACGTCGCCGTCGGCAGTGACCGAGCGACGACGGAAACGCGCTACGCCGGGACCGGTTCCCGAGCCGCACCGGCCGCCTCTGCCCCAGTCGATCGCAGAGCGGGCGACGGTACGTCGACGTCGCAGCCGTAGCTCTGACGCCTGCTCGGACCGGCGCCGCCCGGCGCCGGTTCGGGCAGCGCGCCGACATCTGGAACGGTGCCGTGTGAGCGTCAGGCCCCGGGCCGCTGCGCCGGCCCGCTCGCGGCAGCGCTGTCATGTCACAGACCGCACCTCCTCTGGCGGCGCGGCGTTTAACGAGCGAGGGGCCGGACTGCCGTCGCCGCTCAGCGGGAGGGGGGAGACAGCGAAGTCGTCCGGCCCCCGGAGTCGCCTCACGGCGTGACCGCGAAACGCTCAAGTTTCCGGTTTCCCGGGTCGCGGCAGCGAAAACGGCGTCGTGCGGAATGGGGTCCCGATACGGACACGAACCGAGCCGGCGAGGACGATCGATAAGCGCCGGCAAGCGACGCAAGCGATGCCGGGGCGAGCCGCCGCGCGCGGTCGAGGCTCGCCGCGGCGAGCGGCTCCCATCCGGCACGACATGGGACTCGGCAGGTGCCCGCGAGCCGATCGGTCCAGCGGGTGTCAGGTCACCGACTCAACCGCTGGGGTGGGCGCTGCGTTAAATCGAGTGCTGCGGTTGCCGCAGTCGCCGCTTAGTCGGGTGGGGCTATGGGTGGCTTCACGGCAGGCCACTGGCCGGCGCGCGACTGGGGCGGGCGTCGTCGGAGCGCCGCAGGCGACAAGGGAGGCCGGACGCGCGATCGCTGATCTTCCTGGAGGGCGACAGCGACCGTGGTCCGGCCCGTGGAGTCGCCTCGCCCGGGTTACCGGCAAGACGCTCGCGTTCCGGCTTCCCGGCCTGTGCGGAGCGAAACGGCCTGTCGCGGAGTGAGTTCCGATCCGGACCGATCGACGTCTGAACCGCGCTGCGCGGCGGCCCGTGGAGTGGTGGTGACTGCGCGGTGCCGTCGGCGGCGCTCGGCAGCCCGAACTGGCGCGACGAGATGGACGCCGACCACCGTCCGCCGTCCCGGACGACGATGGCGGCGTACGTGGACGCCGAGCGCGTGCCGGTGTTCGGGCATGGCGGCGAGCACGGCGCCGGGGTCGCTGTCGGCGCTCGTCGAGCCGGAGGACGAAGACCCGATCGCGTGAGGGGGCAGTGCGCGAGCTCGAGGCCGCGTTCAAAGCCGAGCCGGCGCTACGTGTTCAAACGAGAAACCCTGCGTTCTGCAGGGCTTTCCTCAGTACCGCTACGGGGATTCGAACCCCGGTTTCCGCCGTGAGAGGGCGGCGTCCTAGTCCCCTAGACGATAGCGGCAGGAACCGCCGTGGAGGGTAGCAACGGGCCTGCCCCACGAATGCGGCTGAGAGGATTCGAACCTCCACGGGCGTTCGCCCACCGCCACCTGAAGACGGCGTGTCTGCCATTCCACCACAGCCGCGTGGAGGCGGAGTCTAGCGTCCCCGAGGAAGCCGATCATCGCTTGCGGCCGACGTGCTCGAGCATCAAGGCGACGCTGGCTCGGCGATAGATCCGGACGCGCTTGTCGTACGTTCGGCACTCCACACCGACCCGCGAGCAGGTGTCGGCGAACAGCTCGAGGATCTCTCGCGACACGTTCGCGAAGTCGTACGACTCGTACTCGTACTTGCCGGTGCGGTTCACGAATACGCACCCGTCCGAGCGGATTAGGCCGCGGAGCAGCGCCCACGGCGCCGCGGCGACGAGCTCCTCTTGCCAGGGCTCCAGCACGATCGCGCGATCGTGCTTCTTACCGGCGCCATGCTGCGGGAAGAGGCATGTCCAATGCCGGTGGTACGCAGAAAGCGTCACCATGTGGCCTTCGTGCACGAGCTGGCGGCCGACCTTGTTCCGCGGAACCACGCGAGCAATAAGGTCGGCAGCCTCATCTACGACCTGCGGGTACTTCGCGTCGAGCATCAGACGGAGCCGTTGCGCTCGGGCCGTGCGAACGATGTGGCCGTCGCCGAGGTACAGACCGAGAAGCTCCGCATAGTCCGGCGGCGTGACGTTCACCGGCGACGTCGGCTCCCGACAGCGAGGACACAGCGGCCGCGACCGAGCCGTGTAGCGCGGCGCGCGCCAATCTCGCACCGTCTCGCGCGGGATGCCGAGGCGACGGGCGACCTGGCAGTCGTTCAGACCCGCTGCGACGAGGTCGAGGGCCGCCTGACTAACCGAACGACTATGCACGAACATATGTTCGCACTTACAGCGCACGGAAGCCGATTGCTACGTTGAGCGCCCCTCCGCTCCCCGCTCCCCCAGGAGGTCACGCGAGTCGACCGTCGCGTCCCAGCGCCGAGAAGAGTTCGTGGAACCGCCCGCGTGCGGCGAGAGCAACCGCTGGCTCGTCCTCGTGATCGTCCGCCTCGCGCAGTTCATGGGCGTGCTCGACGCGACCGTCGTGACCGTCGCGCTGCGTTCAATCCAGGCCGACCTCGGCTTGAGCGCCGCGAGCCTCCAGTGGGCGATCAACGGCTACACGCTGATCTTCGGCGGCTTCCTGCTGTTCGGCGGCCGCGCCGGCGACCTCTTCGGGCGCCTCCAGGTCGCATTCACCGCGGCCGCGATCCTGGTCGCGTTCGGCGCCGTGCTGCTGATGCTCGCGGTGGCAAGAGCGACGTGGCGAACCTCGATCCCGACACGCCGCACATCCCGGGCGCCTGACGCGAGATCGGCATCGCTGCAAGGAATCCTGCAGCGAGCAGGGGTTTGCGCTGGTACAACGACGCCGCCGAATCGGCGGCCTCCGGGCCGGCCGAACGGGGGAACCAATTGCGGCCAGAGATGGTCGCGGGGGCGAATCGCCGCAAGACGGCGGCGTAGCGCACGGCGCGAGCCCGTCAGCTCACCTCGTAGGCGACGACGACGATGGCTCGGGCTTCCGCACTCATCCTCACGACCGCGCTCCTGCTCGGGGCGCTGCTCGCCGGCAGCGCCGCGGCGGTATTGAAGAAGGGCGACCGCGGCCCGTCGGTGGCGAAGGTGCAGCGCTGGCTCAACCAGCCCGCCGACGGTGTCTTCGGGCGCGGCACGCGCGCGGCCGTCAAGCGCTTCCAGCGGCGCCAGGGGCTCACGCCCGACGGCGTCGTCGGGCCTGCGACGTGGGCCGCGCTGCGGCGCGGCCACCGCGCCGCGCAGCGCCGCACCGCCGCTGTGAAGGTGCGCTCGCGCGGCGCCGCCGTCCGGCGCCTCCAGCGCGCGCTGGGGATCGCCGCCGACGGCGTCTTCGGGCCGATGACGCAGGCGGCGGTGAAGCGCTTCCAGCGCTCGCGCGGGCTGGTGGCCGACGGCGTCGTGGGGCCTGCGACCTGGGCCGCGCTCGGCCATCCCGGCGTGCGGGTCGTGCTCAAGCGCGGGCGGCTCAGGCACGGGTCCGGCGGGCTGCCGGTGCGCGTCCGGCGAATCATCGCCGCGGCCGACCGCATCGCCGGGAAGCCGTACAAGTACGGCGGCGGCCACGGGCGCTGGAACGACAGCGGCTACGACTGCTCCGGCTCGGTCTCCTACGCGCTCCACGGCGCCGGCCTGCTCGACAGTGCGCTCACGTCGGGCGGCTTCATGAGCTGGGGAGCGCCGGGCAAGGGGCGCTGGGTGACGATCTACGCCAACCCCGGCCACGTCTACATGGTGATCGCCGGTCGCCGCTTCGACACCACGGGCCGGGACGAGAGCGGCTCGCGCTGGCAGTCGCGCTCGCGTTCGCCCGCGGGCTACACGGTGCGCCACCCGCCCCGGCTCTAGCCGGCTGCTCCGACACTTTCCGGAACGTCCGTAAGCGGACCTGCTCGACCGTCACAACCTGAACGCGTTCGGGAATCGACCCCGCGATCCGATGGGGAGGCGCTTTTGCAGATCTCCTTTCCCCTCGCCACACGGAGGACGCGTTGAGCACCTACAGCACTCAGACGGGCAACGGCCCCACGACGGCCGAGAACTCCACGACAGACCAGGCCAAGGAGAAGGCCCAGCAGGCGGCCGGCCAGGCCAGGAGCGCGCTGCGCTCGCAGGTCGACCAGCGCTCGACGGAGGCCGGCCAGCGCGCGCGCGGCTTCGCGTCGGACGCGCGCACGATCGGCGACCAGCTGCGGCAGCAGGGCAAGGACCAGCCGGCGAAGCTCGCCGACCAGGCCGCGGATCGCGCCGAGCGCCTCGGCGACTACCTCAGGCGCAGCGACGCCGACCGCATCCTCCAGGACATCGAGGACTTCGGACGCCGCCAGCCGTGGGCGGTCATCGCCGGCGGGGCGGCACTGGGCCTGATCGCCTCGCGCTTCCTGAAGGCCTCGTCGAGCAGCCGCTACGAGCAGCGGCGCGCGCAGCTGCCCTCCCGCACGAGCCCGACCGCGCCGCCGCCGACATACCAGCCCGCCCCGTACGAGGGAGCGCGGTGAGTCATGTCCCATGCCGCAGACGACCTGCGTGAGCGCCCGATCGGGGAGCTGGTCAAGGATCTCTCCTCGCAGACGTCCACGCTGGTCCGCAAGGAGATAGAGCTCGCACGAGCCGAGCTTCAGCAGCAGGGCAAGAGCGCCGGCAAGGGCGTGGGCATGCTCGGCGGCGCGGCCGTCGCCGGCGTGCTGATGCTCGGCGCGTTGAGCGCCACCCTGATCACGCTCCTCGACGACGCGATGGCGACGTGGGTGGCAGCACTGATCGTGACTGCGCTCTGGGCGGTCATCGCCCTCGCGCTTGCCAAGGCCGGCCAGAAGGCGCTCCAGCGCGCCACGCCGCCGGCTCGCCAGACCGTCGAAACAGTGAAGGAGGACATCCAGTGGGCGAAGAACCCGACCGGATCCGGGCCGAGATAGAGCAGACGCGCGCCGACATGTCGGAGACAGTCGACGCGCTCGGCTACAAGGCCGACATAAAGAGCCGAGGCAAGGAGAAGATCGTGGGCGTGAAGGACAGGGTCGTGGGAGCCGCGCCCGACACCGGCCAGGTGAAGGACAGGGCGCGGCAGGCAAGCAGCGTCGCGCAGGAGAACCCGATCGGCCTCGCGATCGGCTCGGCGGCCGTGGGCTTCCTCGCCGGGATGCTGATCCCGTCGACGCGCGTCGAGGACGAGCGGATCGGCCCGATCGCCGACGACGTCAAGGAGAAGGTCCGCGAGACCGGCCAGGAGGCGCTCGAACACGGCAAGCAGGTCGCTCAGGACGCCGTCGAGACCGCCAAGGAGAGCGGTCGAGAGCACGCGCAGGAGGCCAAGGAGAGCGCGTCGACCAGCTACCAGGCGCGCTGATGCGGACGGTGACCAGGACAGGCCGCGCTGCGAGCGAGAGCGGCGGCCGCTTCGCATGGCCGACCGGCAGCGGGCGCTTCTCGAGGCCGGCGGAGGGCGCTCGCCCCTCGAGGCCGACGGCCGGCGGCCGCTTCGCGCGGTCGGCGGCGGCGCCCCGACGGACCGGCCCCGTGCAGGGGCTGCGCCGGCGGCGCCAGCCCGAGCCGAGCGGCATCAAGAAGCTCGCGACAGCTGTGAACCCTGCCGCGGCACGGAAGGCCATGCCGAGCACGAAGAAGGGCAAGGCCGGCGGCCTCGCGCTCGCGGCCGCGGCGGTCGGGGTGGCGGTCAAGAACCGCGACAGGCTGCCCGGCATGCGCAGCAGGGAGCAGGGCGCCCCCGACTCCACGACTAACGCTTCCACGCCACCGACCCCTCCCGGCGTGTGAGCGCGGGTGGCGCGGGCCGGCGGTCCGCGCCACCTGCGAATCTTCGATGCGTGGACGACCACGGCCACGCGATCGGCTACAAGGTGCTCAAGCGCGGCACGCCGGTGCGCAGCTCGGACGGCGTCCAGGTCGGCAGCGTGCGGCGCGTGCTCGACAACGCACGCGAGCACATCTTCGACGGCATCGTGATCGACACGCCGAACGGGCGCAGGTTCGTCGACGCGCCGGAGGTCGCGCGCATCTTCGAGCGAGCAGTGCTGCTCACGATCACCGCAGATGAGGCGCGCGAGCTCCCCGAGCAGGGCTCCGCGCTGTCGGCGCGCATGCGCAACGCGAGGACCGTCCGGCGCGCCAAGCGCCTGGGGCGCTCGATGCGCCACCGCTGGGACCAGCGCTGAGCCGCCGCGCCCCCGGGCGGTCGATGCCCGACCGCTGGGAGCAGCGCTGAGCCGCCCCCACGGGTTTCCCGCCCCGTGTGGATGCTGTACTGGGTCGCGATGACATGGATCGAGCCGGTCACCTTCTCGGGCGTGCATGTGGTCCTCGAGCCGGCGGCGGAGCGCCACCACGCCGACCTGCTCGCCGCGGCCGCGGACGAGCTCGTCTGGACCTGGCTCCCGTGGCCGCGCCCGCGCAGCGAGGCGGACGTCGCGGAGATGCTCGCCGGCGAGCGCGCGGTGGCGTTCCCGTTCGCGCAGATCGACGCCGCGAGCGGCCGCGCCGTCGGCGTGACGACCTACCGCGACGTCGACGAGCGCCACCGCACGCTCGAGATCGGCGGCACGTGGATCGGGCGCCCGTGGTGGCGCACGGCGATCAACACCGAGGCCAAGCTGCTGTTCCTCGGCCACGCGTTCGAGGCGCTCGGCGCCAACCGCGTCGCGATCAAGACCGACATCCGCAACGAGCGCTCGCAGGTCGCGATCGTGCGCCTCGGCGCCGTGCGCGAGGGCGTGCTGCGCCACCAGTACGTGCGCCGCGACGGCAGCCTGCGCGACACGGTGATGTACTCGATAGTGCCGGAGGAGTGGCCCGCGGTGAAGGCGCGGCTCCGGTCCAGGCTCGCCGCGCACGCATGACCGCCACGATCTCCCGGCTCTCGATCGCCCCCGTGAAGGGCATGCGGCTCGCGAGCGCCGAGGCGCTCGAGCTCGACGCCGCCGGCGCGCGCGGCGACCGCGCGTTCTGCGTGGTCGACGCGCACTGCCGGCTGCTGCTGACGACGCGCACGCCGGCGCTGCTCCAGGTCGCGCCGCAATGGGACGGCGCGACGCTGACGCTGCGCTTCCCCGACGGGAGCGAGGTGAGCGGGCCGCCGGCCTACGGCGCGCGCGCGACGACCGCGAACTACTCGGGCCGCCCGATCCGCGGGCGGCTCGTGCGCGGAGCGCATGCCGACGCCGTCTCGGCGCACCTCGGCCGCCCCGTGAGGCTGCTCGCGCGCGACGACGGCGAGCGCCTCGCCGACGACGCGCCCGTGACCGTGATGTCGACCGCCTCGCTGGCGGCGCTCGCGCCGGAGCTCGGCGGCGCCGTGCCCGACGCGCGCCGCTTCCGCATGACGATCGCGATCGACGGCATCGAGGCCTGGCAGGAGCACGGCTGGGCCGGGCGCCAGATCGCGGCAGGCGGCGCGCTGCTGCGCGGCATCGAACCGGTGCCGCGCTGCGTCGTCACGACGCGCGATCCGGAGGATGGGCGCACCGACGCGCCGGTCCTCGCCGCCCTCGCCCGGCTGCGCGGCAAGCGCGACGTCACGTTCGGGCTCTGGTGCGCGGTGGTCGAGCCGGGGCGCGTCCGCGTCGGCGATGCCGTCGCTGTCCGATGACGATCGGCTCCAGCAGCCCTCCCGCGCAGTCGACCTGATCAGGGCCCCTATCGTGGCTGCGCGATGCGCCGCTACCTGGAGATCCTCCGCGTGCCGCATGTCGCGCGGCTGTTCGCAACCGCGCTGATCGCGCGGCTGCCGATGGGGATCAACGGGCTCGCGATCGTGCTCCTGGTGCGCGCGGAGATCGGCTCGTTCGGCGCCGCCGGCGCGGCGGCGGGCGCCCTCGCGCTCGGCACCGGAGTCGCCGCGCCGCTGACCGCGCGCGCGATCGACGCGCTGGGGGAGCGCATGCTGCCATCGCTCGCGGCGGTCAGCGCCGCGGCGCTCGTAGCGGTGATCGTGCTCGCGCGCGCGAATGCGCCCGCGGCGGCGCTCGTCGCGGCGGCGCTGACGGCCGGCGCCGCGTTCCCGCCGACGTCGTCGGTCGTGCGGACGCGCTATCCGGTGCTGTTCGCGGGGCGCTCGGAGCTGATCCAGGGGGCGTTCGCGCTCGACTCGGTGCTGACCGAGACGATCTTCACGGTCGGGCCGCTGCTGACGGCGGCGATCGTGGTCGTGTTCGAGCCCGCCGCAGCCCTGCTCGTCTCCGTCGCCGCGATGCTCGGCGGCACCGCGGCCATGGTGGCGGCGCTGCCGCCCGGCGAGGAGCCGCCGGAGGAGGCGCCCGACCGCCGCCTCGGAGCGCTCGCCGCGCCCGGCATCCGGACGCTGGTGGCCTCGATGCTGCCCGTCGGATTCGCGTTCGGGGCGCTCGAGGTCGCGCTGCCCGCGTTTGCGCACGAGGAGGGCCGGCCGGAGCTCGCCGGCGTGCTGATCGCGCTCTGGTCGGTCGGCAGCGTCGCCGGGGGGCTGACCTACGGGGCGCGGCCGCGGCGCGGATCGCTCGCCGGCACGCACCTGCGCGTCGCGCTCCTGCTGCCGCTGAGCTTCCTGCCGCTCGCGCTCGCGAGCTCGCCCGTTGCGATGGCGCTGCTCGTACTGCCGGCGGGAGTGCTGATCGCGCCGCTGATCGCGACGCGTAACGAATTGGCCGGCCGGATCGCGCCGGCCGGCGCGCGGACCGAGGCCTACACCTGGCCGCTGACCGCGCTCGTCGCGGGGATCGCGGTCGGTGCGGCGGCCTCGGGCGCGCTCGCCGACGCGACGAGCTGGCAGGCCGCCGTGCTGGCCGCGGCGTTGGCGGCCGCGGTCGGCGCGGCGATCGCGGCCGGCCGGCGGGCGACGCTCGCGCCCGCGCGCGCCGGCTCGTGAGCGACGGGAGCGCGCTCTTGTTCGCTTTCGTGGGCGCCTTCTCGTAAATCGACTTCCCGCTCGAGCGGGCGCCGTTCTCGCTCGACCCGTCGGTCAGCGGCCTAGGCTCGCGTTCGAGGCATGGGAGTGGGCGGGCCTGACGAGCCTGGCGCTCGCCACTTACGCGCTGGGCCTCGCGGCGGTCGCTCTCATCGGCCGCCGCTGACCCGCTCCGCGAGGCGGCGCAGGAAGCCGTCGAGCACGTCGAGCGCGACCGCCACGTCGGCGGCGTCTACCGACTCGTCCGGCTGGTGGCTGACGCCGCCGGCGCAGCGCACGAACAGCATCGCCGCCGGCGTCAGCTCGGACAGCGCGACGGCGTCGTGGCCCGCCCCGCTCGGGAGGCGCACGTCCGGCTGGCCGCGGTCGGCGACCGCCGCCGCGAGCAGCTCCCCCAGGCGCGCGTCCATCGCGACCGCCGGCGTCGACAGCCGCTCCTCCCAGCCCAGCGCGACGCCGCGGCGCGCGCCGATCTCCTCCGCGCGCTCGCGCAGCGCGGCGACCGCCGCCTCGCGTACCCGGTCCTGCGCGTGGCGGACGTCCAGCGAGGCCTCCGCGCTCCCCGGGATCACGTTGGGCGCTCCGGGCGCGACGGCGAGCCGGCCGACCGTCGCGACGAGCCCCGGCTGCGCGCGCGCCGCGGCCTCGACGGCGAGCACGAGCTCGGCGAGCGCGCACGCCGCGTCGGCGCGCAGGTCCATCGGCACCGTGCCGGCATGGCCGGCGCGCCCGCTGAAGCGGACCTCGGCGCGCGTCGCGCCGGCGATCGCGGTGACGACGCCGACCGCCGCGCCGCGCT
>Ga0126312_10003121_pt1 | contig 11150 bp, 15 predicted proteins | sample Plot104A_FD_92537 | JGI IMG/M metagenome (GOLD analysis project Ga0126312, IMG submission 92537) | Serpentine soil microbial communities from UC McLaughlin Reserve, CA, USA - Plot104A | ecosystem: Environmental > Terrestrial > Soil > Grasslands | place: USA: UC McLaughlin Reserve, Lake County... | reverse complement strand
TCGGGCTGGGGGTCGCGGTTCCCGGGCGGGCGGCACTTGAGCACGTTCGCGATGAAGGCGTCCTCTCGCGCGAGGCCGATGCCCTCCAGCAGCTCGGTGAGGAAGGCGCCGGCCCGTCCGACGAAGGGCAGGCCCTGGCGGTCCTCCTCGGCGCCCGGAGCCTCGCCGACGAACATCAGGTCGGCATCGGCGTTGCCCGACCCGAAGACGACCCGGTTGCGGGTCTCGGAGAGCGGACAGCGCTCGCAGATCGAGGCCTGGTTGTAGACCTCGACCAGAGCCTGGCGGCGAGATTCCGCGTCGCTCACGGGGAACCCGGGTTCCTTCGCTGGGCAGCGGCGCGCTTCTCCGCCGCTCGCTGGGCCTTGAAGCGCTGCTTGGCGCCGCCGCGGTCGATGCCGCGCTTGTCCTCGAGCCGCCGCCTCTGCCCGGGGGTCATCTGCCGGTGGACGGGCGCGTAGGAGGTGGAGATCAGCCGCTCGAGCCTTTCACTCCCGCACTCCGGGCATTTGACACCTGATTCGCTCGCGCCCGCGTACGAGCCGACCAGCTCCTCGAAGCGGTGGCCACATGACTCGCAGGCGTACTCGTAGATCGGCACACACCGATGGTAGTTCGGCCGCCTGACTTCCCCGATCGGCTTTACGTCCGCAAATAGCGCCGAACGTCCCGGAGGCCCGGCTATGCGGGGGGTTCCGGGACGTTCACACCCGATTCGGGTCGGCCAGGCGGTCGAGGACGGACTCTATACTTGCCCGCAAGCCGCGACCCAGTAAAGGCGCGGACCGCACCGAAATCACATTCCCCACCTCGTCCTACTCACAAAGCCGTCTGGTATCTCCGATGCGGGAACTGGAACGGGACCCTCCCCACACATCCCCCCTGAGCGCGTCACGCGAGGGTGCTCCGAGGCAGAGCCGAGGAGCAACCCGTTTGACGCTGGCGGTTATCGGCCGAGGCCGGGTCGGACGCTCCCTCGCCCTTGCCGCGGAGCTCTCGGGAATCGAGGTCCGGCTCGCCGGCCACGACGAGGCGGCCGAGTCGTCCGGCGACGCCGGGGCGATCCTGATCTGCGTTCCTGACGACGCGATCGCCTCGGTCTGCTCTCGGATCGGCACGGACGCGCCGCCGCTTGTTGGCCACGTGAGCGGCGCGACCACCCTCGGCGCCCTCGCTTCGGCGATCGAGCGCGGCGCTGCCGCATTCTCGCTGCACCCGCTCCAGACCTTCGCCGATGGCGAGACTGCGGTCGAGGGCACCCCCGCCGCCATCGCGGGCTCGACCGACGGCGCCCTCGACTTCGCTCGGGACCTGGCGGCGACACTGGGAATGCGCCCATTCGAAGTCGCGGAGGAGAACCGCGCCGCCTACCACGCGGCCGCGGCGATCGCCTCGAACCTGCTCGTCGCTCTGGAGGAATCCGCGGCCGAGCTTCTGGAACGCGCCGGAGTCGAAGACGCTCGGGAGCTCCTCTCCCCGCTGGTCCTCCGTACCGCCGCCAACTGGGCGGAGCGCGGCCCTGACGCCCTCACCGGTCCGGTCGCCCGCGGCGACGCCGCGACCGTCGAGCGCCACCGCGCCGCCCTTGCCGACACGGCGCCGCAGCTTCTTCCCCTCTACGACGCGCTCGCCAGGCGTGCGGAGGCGATTGCGGGGGAATCCCTCGGCCAGGTGCCCTGATGAGGACCGTTCGGTCAAAGGCGGAGCTGCGCGATGCGCTCAGCCCACCCCGCCGGGAGGGGAAGCGCATCGGTCTGGTCCCGACGATGGGCTACTTCCACGGCGGCCACCTCTCGCTGATGCGGCGGGCCCGGGCGGACTGCGATGTGGTGGTGGTCAGCCTGTTCATCAACCCCACCCAGTTCGGCCCCGGCGAGGATCTCGAGGCCTACCCCCGCGACGAGGCCCGGGATGCCGAGCTCGCGGAGCGCGAGGGCGTCGACCTGCTCTGGATGCCGGGCGCGGAGGAGATCTACCCGAAGGGATTCGCCACCGCAGTCGAGGTGGACGAGTCCCTCACCGGGATCCTGGAGGGCGATCCGCAGCATCGCGGCCCCTCCCACTTCCGCGGCGTCACCACCGTCGTCGCCAAGCTCTTCAACACGGTCCAGCCCGACGTCGCCTACTTCGGGCGCAAGGACGCCCAGCAGGCTGTCGTGATCGAGCGGATGACCAGGGATCTCGACTTCCCGGTCGAGATCGAAGTGCTGCCGACCGTCCGCGAGGAAGACGGGTTGGCGATGAGCTCGCGGAACGCCTACCTCGAGGGCGACGAGCGCGTGCGCGCCGCAGCCCTCTCCCGCGCCCTGCAGGCCGGTGAGGAGGCGGTCGAGAGAGGCGAGCGCTCAGCCGCCTCCCTGGTGGAGACCGTGCGGGAACAGCTTCGTAACTCCGGGATCGAGCCGGAGTACGTGGTGGCGCGCGACGCGGAGGACCTCAGTCCGCTCGCCGAGCTGAACGGGCGACCCGTGCTGGTTGCGGTCGCCGCCCGAATCGGCAGGGCACGCCTCATCGACAACGTCCTGATCACTCCAACCCCGGAGGCCTGATGCAACGTCGGATGCTCAAGTCAAAGATCCATCGCGCGACGATCACCGACTGTGACGTCGACTACGTGGGCAGCATCACCCTCGACCCCGACCTGATGCGCCAGGCCGACCTGCTGACGAACGAGCAGGTCCACGTCTGGGACATCGACAACGGAGCCAGGTTCGTCACCTACGCAATCGAAGGTGAGCAGGGATCCGGAACGGTCCAGGTGAACGGCGCGGCCGCGCGCCTGGTCCGAACGGGCGACAAGGTGATCATCGCCAGCTTCGGCGCCTTCGACGAACGCGACCTCGACCGCTACTCACCCGTGGTCGTCCATGTCGACGATGAGAACGAGGTCGTCGCTGTGGACAGCGATCCCACGGTTCTGCTCGGTGGGGTCAGCCCCGACCAGGAGGCCCTCCTATGAGCACTCAGTCACCAAGCGGCTCTTCATCCGAACGCCCTGAGCCGATCACGCTGCCTCGAATCGCGGAGATGAAGCGCAGCGGCGAGCCGATCGTGATGGTCACCGCCTACGACTTTCCCTCCGCTCAGATCGTCGAGGAGGCCGGCGTCGACATCGTCCTGGTCGGGGACACGGCGGCGATGGTCGTCCTCGGCCACGACGCGACCACCCCGGTCGGGATGGAGGAGATGCTGATGATGGCGAGCGCCGTCCGGCGCGGCCTCGAACGGCCGCTGCTGATCGGCGACATGCCGTTCGGCTCCTACGAGGGCTCGAATGAGCAGGCGATCGAGAACGCCCAGCGCTTCGTCAAGGAGGCCGGCTGCGCAGCCGTCAAGCTCGAACGCGGCGGCCCCTCCGTCGACCGCGCCCGCGCAATCGTCCGCTCCGGGATCCCCGTGATGGGCCACGTCGGGCTCACGCCTCAGACCGCGACCGCCCTCGGCGGCTTCAAGGCGCAGGGCAGGACCGCCGAGACCGCGGCGAAGCTCACCGAGGAAGCCCTGGCGCTGCAGGCGGTCGGCTGCTTCGCGATCGTCTTCGAGGCGATCCCGTCCGCCGTGACCGAGGCGCTGATGCCGAAGCTCGTGATCCCAGTGATCGGAATCGGCGCCGGTCCGGCGACCGACGGCCAGGTGCTGGTGTTGCACGACCTGCTCGGCGTCTACGCCGGTCACAAGCCCAAGTTCGTGAAGCGCTACGCGAACGTCCGCGAGGAGGCGCTGAAGGGTCTCCGGGCCTACGCAGAGGAGGTCCGCGCCCGCACGTTCCCGGACGAGGACCAGCACACCTACTCGATCCCGCAGGGCGAGCTCGAGGAGTTTGCCCGGTATCTCGAGGAGGAGGCGATGGTCGGCACGGACACGCCCTGGGACTGGTGATGCAGCCGGCGATTCCCGGTAACTGCGCCTCCACCGCGGTGTAATTTAGTTGCAATTAGCACTTTCTCGCTCACTAAGGAGGTAGCGATGGAGTTGCTGAGGAGATTCGAGCCGCTGGTGCTCTTCCTGATGATCGTCGGCGCCCTCAACTGGGGAATCGTCGGGATCACGGACGGCGACACCAACGTGCTCTCCGAGATCTTCGGGACGGGGACCCTGACGAACATCGTCTACGTCGTGATCGGCGTGGCGGGGCTCTTCGGAATCCCGAGGCTGCTCGACGCGCTTCACATCGGCGCGGGTCCGCATCCGCGCGGCGTCTAGAGCAGGCAAAGAAACATCGATCGCCGAGCCGGGCCTCGCGCCCGGCTCGGTCGTTCCAGGGCCTAGAGGCCGAGGAGCTGCTTCTTCTTCGCGTCGAAGTCCTCGGCCGTTATCACTCCGTCGTCTCGTAGCTTCGCGAGCTTCTCGAGCTCGGCGGTGTAGTCGCCACCCTCTGCCGCCAGTGCCGGCTGCTCGTAGGCGGCCTGGTCCTCGGCGGCCCACCTCTGCTGCTGGCGGTGCTGGACCCTGCCAGCCACTCCGGCGGCCACGCCGACACGGGCTGCACCCCGGATCAGCCCCGGTCCTTGTCGTACTAACGGCATCTTCAATCCTCCTTGGTTGTCAGGCGTTCGCCTGGGCCCATTCGCGCGCCGCGACCACCACATCGTGGGGGATGCGGTCGTAGTCGTAGAGCTCGCCGCCGGCATCCCGAATCGCGTCCGCCACCGGCTTCGCCCAGACGTTCTCCCAGACCAGCAGCGCGGCCGAGGAGTTCGGATCGAGCTCTTCCGCGGCGGCCATCAGGTCCTCCTCATTGAACAGGCCGCCGGGCTGGGCGCCGAGTTTCTCGAGTCCCTTTCGCACTTCGGGGTCGAGGTCATTGAGCTCGAAAGCGGCGACCTCGCCGTTCTCGCCTTTGCTCGCAAACGCGACGTCGATTATCCGGATGGTGCCCGCCTCGACCAGGTCGGCGAGCGCGGGTGCGATCTCGCCCCGGAACTCATTTCCCGGGAAGGCGACAACCAGGTACTCGACCGGGCCGATCTCAGCAGCCTCTGTCATATCCCACCTTCATCTGTTCCTCCTAGGCGGGAGCGGATGCCGGCGCTCCAGCGCGCCGAGCCCGTCTCCCAGGTCTCATTTGGAAAGTCCTCGATCGCCCGGTGGCGCAGGAACTCGAGGCCGGCGATTGCGAGCGCGATCAAGAGCAGCGCGGTTGGGAGCCGCTCGAAGCCGGGCGTCGGCGACCACACGAAGAGCAGAAGCAGGATCAGCGCCAGTGCCGAGTAAGCGATCGCCCGGCGCTCGAGGACCGGCGTGATCGCGCGCCGCGCGCTTCGAGCGAACCCCGTCGTGCCCGACAGCCACGCCCCGATCACGATGAACAGCCCGTAGAAGATCATCGCTCCGCCCTGAGCCGAGAGCAGCGAGGTACCGATCTCCCAGGTGTTGCTGATCGCGGGCTGGACCGCCTCGGTCGAGCTCAGCGACTCGACGACGAGGTCGCCCGCCAGGCTGCGGGCGATGAGCACGACTATCCCGATCCCGATGAAGGCGAAGCCGATGGTGCGCAGCGCCTCGCGACGCCAACCCCGGGCGAGGTAGATCGCGATTCCGTAGATGCCCAGAGCGACCAGCGTGAGCACGATCGCAACTTCGCGCAGCGCCTTGACCGCCGTCTGGGCCGCCGAGAGCTCGTCGCTCTTCAGGATTTCGATCGAAGCGGCGTCGGCTGGCAGCCGGCTAGAGAGGTCGATGCCGGTCTGGGCGCTGAGCTCATTGGTGATCGTGCCGAGGTCGATGTTCACGTCCTCGTCGGCGTCGTGCTCAACGACATCGATCAACTTCTGGTGGGTGCGCTCGTTCGCCTCTTTCCAGAGCGCCTGCACCCGTGGGCGTTCGAGCGCCTCGTTCGCCAGCCTGAGGGTCAACTCCCGGAGGCCGGCGGAGGCCGGGGCGGCGAGACCCTGGAGCCGCGGGGGCAGGCCCGCCTTGAGCTGCTCGGCCACATCGACGTTGGCGTAGAGGGCGTCCACCATGAAGGCAGCCACCTGGCCCCGGATCTCGTCGTCCTCGAGCAGCTCGGTGCTCGTCTCGGTCCAGGTGTCGTTCTCGAGCAGTTGGCGGTTCGCCCAGATCGCGAAGACCGCGAGATACGCGAGGAGAGAGGCGAGCCCAACCAGCCCGTAGACCACTCCACGCCGCCGTCGCGGCGTCGAGGGCACCCTCTGCGGGCCGACGGACGCTTCCACTTCTCCCCCTCTCTTGCCGCGACGGCTCTTCCTGAGCACGCGCGTGACCCGGGATTTCTATCAGTCACCACCTCGCTTCGCTAGCGTCCCTCGCCGTGGCCGTTCACAGCGGGGAGCTCCGGGTCTCGACACGTGGCGACGCGGATGTGATCGACATCACCGCGGACGTGGCGAGGATCGTGGCGGAAGGCTCTGTCGAGGACGGCCTCGTCACCGCGTTTGTGAAGGGCTCAACGGCCGCCGTCACGACCATGGAGTTCGAGCCCGGCGGGGTCGCCGATCTGCGGGCTCTGCTCGATCGCCTGATCCCGGTCGAGGGCGATTACGAGCACAACCGGCTGAACCGCGACACCAACTCGCACGCTCACCAGCGCGCGTCCCTGATAGGAGCCTCCGAGCAGGTCCCGGTCGAAGGCGGTCGGCTGGCGCTGGGCACCTGGCAGCAGCTCGTCCTGATCGACTTCGACGACCGCCGGCGGGACCGTACGGTGTTCGTGCAGGTGGTCTCCTGACCGGCTACCGGATCATGCCTTAGCCGCTGCGGCTCGCCTCTCCGCGAGGGATGTCTGGATCGCCAGGGTCAGGCTGCCCGAGAGGATCAGCAGAACGACGTTTACGGCGAGGACCAAGCCGGCACCTCCCGCCTCGTGGAACTCGCCCAATCCGGCCGCCACGCCGAGCAGCGCGGAGGCAGGGATCGTGGTCACCGAAATCGCCACTCCGACGGCGGCCGCCGCGCGGGTCTCGAAGGAGAGCATCGCCGCCACACCGGCCGCCAGCGCGACCAGGACGGTCGAGTAGTCGACGCTCCCGAGCGTGTTCAGACCGCCGGCGCCGAGATGCAGGTCTCCGTCGAAGGCGGCCGTCTGGTTCAGTAGCGCGGCCAGCCCGCAGGCCAACACAGCCACCAGGAACAGACCGAGCACGAGCGTCGAGGCGGCCCGGAGCGCGAGCGGCAACCGACGGCCGACGATCCCGACGCAGAGTGCACAGACTGGCAGCAGGTCGGGGCTCACGGCCATCGCGCCGACGATCAGGATCGGGTTGTCGCGGATCACGCCGAGGGCCGCGACCACCGCCGCCACCGACATCAGGGCGAAATAGCGGCCCAGCGGCCTCGCGTTGACTCGCGCCTCCCCCATCACCTCGACCCAGGCGAACTCCTGCGCCGCCGCGAATCGACCGGGTCCATGCGGCGACGGCGCAATCACCTCCTGCCGGGTGAGAAGGAAGTCGGTGTCGGAAATCCGCCAGTCGCGGATCAACTCCATCACCTCATCGGCGACGGAGGGCATGACGTCCGCCGCGAGCACCACCCCGGTACCGGGCCGCTCGGGACTGAGGGCGACTATCCGGTGCACTCCCGCGGTCCGCTCGAGCGCCTCGGTGACGTCCCCGGCGCGATCCTCCTCGACGGCGAGGCGCAGTCTCAGCACGGAGGCGAGTCTAGGAGCGTGGTTGGACGTCCTCGAAACTGATCTCGCGGAGCACCTTGGCGGGCGCGCCGGCCGCGATCACTCCGGCGGGCAGATCCTTCGTCACGACCGAGTTCGCGCCGATCACACACCGGTCCCCGATCTGGACGCCGCCGGTCACGACGCAGCCGACGCCAAACCAGCAGTTCGAGCCAATCCGGACCGGCCCGCGGGGCTCGAAGCCCTGCCAGGTGATCGGCTTCGTCGGATCGTCGTAGCGGTGATCGGCATCGCCGACGAAGCAGTTGTTGGCGAACATCACGTGGTCGCCGATCTCGATCAACTCGGTCGCGGCGAGCATCGTGTTTCGGTTCAGGAAGCACCCCCTCCCGATCGTGATCCGGGCTTCAGAGGAGAGGGTCAGCCAGCAACCCGGCTCAAGCAGGGTGTGCTCCCCGATTTCGAGCCTTCCCGAGTCGAGGGCCTCCAGCAGCTCGCCTTCAACCGGGTAACGGATGACGAAGCCACCCTCGGCGGCGTGACGATTCATGCGCAGGCGTCGCCGCCAGCGCCGGTTGCGCTCATACCAGCGCCGCTTCACCCACCAGGTGCGCCATTGGCCGAGCGAAGCCACGCGCAGAGCTTGTCAGAGGCAGCGTCTAAGGTCCCGGCCATGAGCCCTGGCTCCGAGCAGGCGCCCCGCGGTGGGATCGATCTGGGCGGGACGAAGATCCAGACGGTCGTCGTCGACGCGAAGAACGAGGTGCTCGGCGAGTCGCGGCGGCCGACGCCGGAGAAGGGTGGGCCCAAGGACGTCGCGGGTGAGATGGCCGCAGCGCTTCGAGAGGCGGCCGAGCAGGCGGGTCTGGGCACCACGGATCTCGCCGGAGTCGGGGTCGGCTCGCCCGGCGACGCCGATGAGAAGACGGGCGTGGTCTCCGGCGCGCGGAACCTGCCTGGGTGGAAGGGTGCGTTTCCCCTCGGGGACGATCTCTCGGAAGAGCTCGGGGTACCGGTTCGGATCGGCAACGACGTGGACGGCGCCGTCCAGGGCGAGTTCGAGCTGGGCGCCGGCAAGCCCTACGACACGATCCTCGGGATCTGGTGGGGGACCGGCGTCGGCGGCGGCCTCATCCTCGACGGAAAGCCGTGGATCGGGCGCGGGGCCGCAGGGGAGGTCGGCCACATCGTCGTGCAGCGCGGCGGCGCCCGCTGCACCTGCGGGCGAAAGGGCTGCATGGAGGCCTACGCGGGACGGCTCGCGATGGAGATCAAGGCGCGCGAGGAGGTGAAGGGCGGGGCCAAGACGGACCTGTTCAAGATCATGGAGGAGCGCGGACGGGACCGGCTGACCAGCGGCGTGTGGGAGCGGGCGCTAAAGCATGACGATGATCTCGCCACCAAGCTGATCGATCGGGCATTGAAGGCCCTGGGAGCGGGGATCGCCTCCGCGGTGAACCTGATCGATCCGGAGGCGGTGATCATCGGCGGCGGGCTGGGTGTGAGGTTCGGCGACGAGTACGTCAGCCGGATCGCGGCGCAGATGTACCCACATCTCTTCGTGGACGATCGCCCGCCGCAGATGCACGTCGCCGCCCTTGGCGACCTGGGTGGTGCGATTGGCGCCGCACTCCTGGTCGACGAGCGAGTGCCGACTCCAACCGCATAGAGGCGGGAGCCCGGCGAATCGCCGGGCTCCCGCATCCCCTTCTCAGACCCTGGACACCCTCTCGTCTTCGCCGAAGACGATGATCCCGTGGACCACCCAGACGCAGATGGCGAAGACCGCCAGCGACCACCACGGATTGCTCTGCCCGATCGAGAGCAGGGCTCCGATCGCGCCGAGGCTGCCGGCAGTGATCCCGATCACGCGGCCATAGGCGTGGCCCGCGATCAAGGAGAAGCCCGCAGTGAGCTCGATCACCCCGAGGATGATCAGCACCCACCCCAGGGTGTTGAGGTTGTCGAGCACGAACCTCGTGTCGTTGACGAAGTAAGTCGCATCATCAAGCGCACCGATGCCGTAGATGATGTTGACCGTTCCGACGATGAGCAGAAACACGGCTGCGAAGACCACGCGGCCTGCACCTCTCATCTCAATCTCCTCTCTTTAGGAGACCGCCCTTTGGGCGGCTGACTCCGGTCGACCGTCCAAGCCGACCGATGCGACCCTATCCGCGGGGCCGGTCGAAACAGACGTTCGGCTCCGATCAATCCTCCCCGCCCCGAGATCCAGGGCGCGGGCTCGGCAGGGACGGCGCTCCGCCGATCAGGTCCTGGAAACGGCGGACGCGCCGATCGTGTGTCGCCTTCCTCCTCGCCGATTTCGCGAGCTTCTTGCTGCCCTCCGGGTAGCGGCGCCGCGCCCAGAAAGACTCCGGACGCCCGAGACGGATCGCAGCCACCCAGCCGACAGGGGGAATGAACATCCCGATCACGGCCGTACTGATCTTGCCCTTCAGGGCGACTACGGCGCAGATCGCGAGGTTGATCGCGACGGTCGCGAGGATCGCGACCGTTGAGTCGCCCCCACTCGCGTCAAGCGGGACGAAGCCGACGATGATGCCGCCGCCGATGATCGCGGCGAAGATCACGGCGTCCACGGAGCTGCGGCCCTCCTCGGACCAGTAGACGTCCTCGAGATGGAGCCAGAGGGCGAACTCGTCCAGAGTCAGGCCCATGCCGATTCCGAAGACGGCGGCGAGGATCTCCAGGCCCGGGCTCGACGGCTGAAGCGCGAACCCCAGGAACCCAGCGGCCATCATGAAGACGATCCCGAAGACGAGATGATGGATGTGGAGGCCGCCGGGCGCGACGTTCCCGGGCCACCAGGAGACCTCGGCCCTGATCATCCGGGTGCTGAAGCGGATGAACCCGAAGGAGAGGAGCATCCCGCCGAGCAGGAGCAGTCCCGCTCGCTGGTCGGCGGTGTCGAGCGCTGCGTTGGTGTTGAGCTGCAGGTCGAGCTCGGCTAGCAGGGGTGTCGCCATCACCGGCCCAGTATCGCCCGCCAGGGTCTAAGCGGCGACGGGCGCCTTGCGCTTGCGCGCGCGCGTCACCTTCACCTGCGGCTCGACCAGCTCCGCGAGGAACTCGCCCGTATAGGAACCGGGCGTCGCCGCGACCTGTTCCGGCGTTCCGGTGGCGAGCAGCTTGCCGCCCTCCTCCCCGCCCTCGGGCCCGAGGTCGATGATCCGGTCGGCGGTCTTGATCACGTCCAGGTTGTGCTCGATCACGATCACGGTGTTCCCCTGCCCGACGAGGCGGTCGAGCACGTCGAGGAGCCGCTGGACGTCGGCGAAGTGGAGACCGGTGGTCGGCTCGTCGAGGATGTACAGGGTGTCGCCGGTGGCGACCTTGGAGAGCTCCGTCGCCAGCTTGATGCGCTGCGCCTCGCCACCGGAGAGCTGGGTCGCGGGCTGGCCGAGCCGGATGTAGTCGAGCCCCACGTCGTGAAGGGTGTTGAGGCGACGCGCGATCTTCGGGATGTCCTTGAAGAACGAGCACGCCTCGGCGACCGACATCTCGAGCACGTCGGCGATCGACTTGCCCTTGAACC
>Ga0126312_10003120_pt1 | contig 11150 bp, 8 predicted proteins | sample Plot104A_FD_92537 | JGI IMG/M metagenome (GOLD analysis project Ga0126312, IMG submission 92537) | Serpentine soil microbial communities from UC McLaughlin Reserve, CA, USA - Plot104A | ecosystem: Environmental > Terrestrial > Soil > Grasslands | place: USA: UC McLaughlin Reserve, Lake County... | reverse complement strand
GAACTTGCCCTCCGGCTCGTCGGCGTCCTGACGCTCGCCGCCGCCGCAGCCGACGACGGCCAGGGCCGCGAGCGCCAGCAATCCGTGCGCCCTCCTCGCCTCCAAAGCGGGGCCAAAATACCATGGCCAGACAGGCCTCCGCGCCGCTTCGGGGGAGGAGGAAGGGCCCCACCGTTCCCCCTTGGCACCCCTATCACGCATGTCGTAGGCTTCGTCGCGGAACGCCGGGGGACGTGCCCCCTGGAGGAGAAGCGTGGTTCGAGCCGCAGCCGATCGAGTCTTCCTGCCGACGAAGAACCTGCTCGAGCAGGTCGGCGACATGATGATCCTCACCGGGAAGACGATCGTCTCCGCGCTGCGTCCGCCCTACCCGTACGGGACCGAGTTCGTCCAGCAGTTCCTGTTCATGCTGCGGCTCTGCTGGCTGCCGCTGACGATCTCCACGATCGCGTTCGGCTACGGCGCCCCCGGCCTCCAGGCGGGCAACTTCCTCGTCCTGTTCGGGGCCATCGACCGCCTCGGCGGGTTCTTCGTGCTCGCCTCGGTGCGCGAGTTCGCGCCGTTCGTGACCGCGATCATCCTCGCCGGCGTGGGCGGCACCGCGATCACCGCCGACCTCGGGGCACGCAAGATCCGCGAGGAGCTGGACGCGCTCCAGGTCCTGGGCGTCGATCCGATCAAGAACCTCGTCGTGCCGCGCTTCCTGTCGCTGATGGTGGTCACCGGCCTGTTCAACATCTACGCGCTGATCTTCGGCATCTTCGGCGGAGTGCTCGCAACGCTGACGTTCAACGCCCCACTCGGGCCCTTCTTCTCCACGCTGCTTAACAACGCCTCGACCACGGACCTGTGGGGATCGGTCGTGAAGACGACGCTGTTCGGGGCGATCATCGCGATCGTCTCCTGTTACAAGGGGATGACCGCCTCGGGCGGCGCCGAGGGGGTGGGCCGCGCCGTGAACCAGGGCGTGGTGATCGCCTTCCTCGGCATCTTCGCCTTCAACTACGTCTTCACGCAGACGCTGCTGGCGACACACCCTGAGATCTCGGTGATCAAGTGAACGTCGGCTGGCTCACCGTCCCGCGCGACTGGATCTCGTCCTTCGGCGACATCGTCAAGTTCTGCGCGCGGGTCGTGGCGGACGTCTTCAACGGCCGCGTCTTCACGTTCTTCGGCGAGGCGCTGCGCCAGGCGGGCATCCTGATCCTCGGCTCGGCGCTCGTGATCTGGGGCCTCGCCTTCATCCTCGGCCTCACCTGCGGCATCGAGGGCGCCTACTTCAACCGCTCCGTCGGCGCGCCCGCGTATGCGGGCGTGTTCTCGGCCTGGTGTGACCTGCGGGAGATCATGCCCTACGCCTTCGGCTACATGATGTCGGCCAAGGTGGGCACGGGGCTCGTCGCCGAGATCGGCGCGATGCGCATCTCCGACGAGATCGACGCGCTCGAGGTGATGGGCATCAACTCGCTCGTGTTCCTGTGCGCCACCCGCCTGCTGGCGGCCTGGATGGTGCTCCCCTTCATGTACATCGCCGCGGTCGGCGCCGGCTTCTTCGCGAGCTACCTGGCGGTGGTGCAGCAGATCGGCGAGGTGTCCTCGGGAGGCTTCTTCCTCATCTTCTGGATGTTCCAGAACCCACCCGACCTGCTCTACAGCCTGCTCAAGGGCATGACCATGGCCACGGTGATCGTGCTCGTGGGCTGCTACTACGGCTACACCGCGGGGGGTGGTCCGGTCGGGGTTGGAACCGCCACCGCGAAGTCCATGGTGCTCAACACCGTGATGGTGCACATCGTCGGCATGGTGGGCACCCAGATCTTCTGGGGCTCGAACCCGAGGGCCCCGATCGGCGGCTAGTCAAGGAGGGAAGGTGGCCGACGAGCAGCGCAACGGTCCGTCCTGGGGGAAGCCCCTCCAGCCGGAGGACATGGAGAGGGCCCCGGAGGAGGCGCCCGCCGAGGAGCGGCCGACCGAGCCGCGCGTCACATACGAGCCCGAGCCGGAGCCCGAGGTCGCGCACGACGAAGAGATCCCGGACAGCATCAAGGCCCAGACGCGCGAGGGGGAGCATCCCTACCGCTGGCATCTGGGTAGGAAGCGCGACCACGGCTCGAGCGACGCGGTGGAGTTCATCGACGTCAAGAAGGCGTTCGGCCGCAACACGATCTTGAACGGCCTCAACCTGGGCATCCCCGAGAACCAGATCTCGATGATCCTCGGCCCCTCGGGAACCGGGAAGTCCGTCTGCATCAAGCACATGGTCGGGCTGCTCTACCCGGACGAGGGCGACGTGCTGGTGCACGGCGAGTCGGTGCCGAACATGGCGGACGACGAGCTCTTCGAGATGCGCAAGAAGTTCGGCGTCCTGTTCCAGGACGGCGCGTTGTTCGGCTCGATGAACGTCTTCGACAACACGGCGTTCCCGCTGCGTCAGCACACCGACAAGGGCGAGGAGGAGATCGCGGAGATCGTGAACCGCCGCCTCAAGGAGGTCGGACTCGCCGGCGCCGTCGACAAGATGCCGAACGAGCTCTCGGGCGGCATGCGCAAGCGGGCGGGCTTCGCCCGCGCCCTCGTCCTCGACCCCGACATCGTGCTATTCGACGAGCCCGACTCGGGGCTCGACCCGGTCCGCACCGCGCTGCTGTGCGAGCTGATCCAGGAGGTGCACGAGGAGAACGGCGGCGCCTATACGGTGATCACGCACGACATCATGTCGGCGCGCCGCGTGGCCGACTTCATCGCCGTGCTGTGGAAGGGCAGGATCGTGGAGTCGGGCCCGGCGAGCGAGCTGTTCAACTCGGACAACCAGTTCGTCCGGCAGTTCCTGTCGGGAGAGGCCCAGGGGCCGCTCGGAATGGAATGAACCCAGCCCGAACCGTGCGACGGTGGGGGAGCTGTCGCTTGGGCGCACGGGGTAGGGCATACTGGCCGGACGAGCGGGAGGCGTCGATCGAGTGACTGCGCGTGGACCCTCGCACACGACGATTTGCTGAATACGCCGCGGAGGAGCGGGGGCAGACGGTTGCCCGCGTAGCGGCGCTGGCCGGCGTTATCGCGGCCGTCGTGCTGATCGCGATCGTCCTGTTCGGCGGCCCCGGCGGCTACGAGGTCAGCGCCTACTTCGAGAACGCCGGCCAACTCGTCAGGGGCAACCAGGTGCAGGTCGGCGGGCACGTGATAGGAGAGGTAAGCGACGTCGAGCTGACCGACTCGAGCCAGGCGAAGGTCACCCTGAAGCTCGACGACGACGAGCTGACGCCCCTCCACCGCGGGACAACGGCGACGATTCGCGCCACCTCCCTGTCCGGGATCGCGAACCGCTACGTCTCCCTGCAGCCCGGCCCGAACAACCGCGCCGAGATCGCCGACGGGGGGCGGATCGGGGCCGACGAGACGAGCGCGCCGGTAGACCTCGACCAGCTCTTCGACACCTTCGATCCGAAGACGCGTAGAGCGCTCCAGCGGATCATCCAGGGCTCCGCTACCTACTACACCGGCAAGTCGGAGCAGGCGAACGAGAGCCTGCTCTACCTGCCGGCGACGCTCTCCACGACCGCCGAGCTGACGAGTGAGGTGGCGCTCGACGACAAGGTGTTCGAGCGCTTCGTCGTCGACACGGCGAGCGTCGTGAACACCATCGCCGAGCGGCAGACCGACCTGGCCTCCCTCGTGGGCAACGCGAACGCGACGGCGCGCGCGATCGGCGGCCAGAGCGCCGCGCTCGACCGCGCCCTCGCCCTGCTCCCCTCCACCCTGCGCAAGGCCAACACGACGTTCGTGAACCTGCGCGGCACGCTCGACGACCTCGACGTGCTCGTCGACGCGTCGAAGCCGGCGACCAAGGACCTGGCCCCGTTCCTGCGCCGGCTGCGGCCGCTGGTGGCCGACGCCCGACCCACCGTCAGCGATCTTCGCCGGACGATCCGCCTCCCGGGGCCGGGCAATGACCTGATCGACCTGATCGCCAAGATGCCGCGGCTCGCCTCGCTCACCTCGAGCGATTTCCCGCGCGCGGTCCGCACCCTCGACCGCGCCCAGCCGGTCGTCGAGTACGCGCGCGCCTACACGCCCGACCTGGTGGGGTGGTTCAAGGACTACGGGCAGAGCGCCGGCTCCTACGACGCCAACGGCCACTTCGCCAAGATCTCGCCGCTGCTCGGCGCTCTGCACTACAACGGCACGGAGCTCGTGCCGCTGGCCCCCGGATCCAACCGCATGAGCGACCTGGCCACCGGGCAGACGAGGCGCTGCCCCGGCAGCGCGGCGCCCCGCCCGCCGGACGGCTCGGCGCCGTACCCGGTCGAGGACTGCGATCCCGCGGTGGTGCCGCCGGGCTCATGAGACGGCTGGCGGTCATCGCCTGCCTGGCGCCCGCGCTTGTGGTGCTAGCGGCGCTGGGCCTCGGCGCCGCCCCCACGCCCGTGACGGATTACGACGTGCGCGCGATCTTCGACAACGCGGCGGCCGCGGTGCCCGGGGAGGACGTGCGGATCGCGGGCGCCAAGGTCGGCGTGATCGATGACATGGACGTGACGAAGGGCAAGAAGGCGGCCGTCACGCTGAGGATCGACGACGATCGCTTCACGCCGTTCCGCAGCGACGCCCACTGCACTATCCGGCCCCAGTCGCTGATCGGCGAGAAGTACGTCGACTGCCAGCCGGGCACCTCGGCGGGCAGGCCGCTCGATCGCATCGACTCCGGCGACGGCGAGGGAGAGCACCTGCTCCCGGTGGAGAACACGAGCTCGCCGGTCGACCTCGACCTCGTCAACAACATCATGCGCCTGCCGTACCGGCAGCGCTTCGGGCTGCTCGTGAACGAGCTCGGCACCGGCCTCGCCGGGCGCGGCCGGGACCTGAACGAGGTCATCCACCGCGCCAATCCGGCCCTGCGGGAGACCGACAAGGCGCTCGCCATCATCGCCCGGCAGAACAAGGTGCTGGTGAACCTGGCGGTCGACTCGGACCGCGTGCTGGCGCCGCTCGCGCGCGAGAAGCGCCACGTGACGGGCTTTATCACGCAGGCGAACCGGACCGCCGAGGCGAGCGCCGAGCGCCGGGCCGACATCGAGCGCTCGGTGCAGCGCCTGCCCGGCTTCCTCCGCGAGCTTCGGCCGCTGATGGCCGATCTCGGCGACTTCGCCGACCAGGCCACGCCGGTCGTGAACGACCTGGGGGCGTCCGCGCCCGGGCTCGCCCGTCTGACCCGGCAGCTGGGCCCCTTCTCGCGCGTCGCGACCCCCGCGCTGCGCAGCCTCGGCGACGCCACGGTGGTGGGCCGCAGGGCGCTCGTGGAGGCTCGCCCCATCACCCGCGACCTGCGCGACTTCGCGAGCGACGCGCGGCCGGTCTCGGCCAACCTCGCCGATCTCGGCGAGAGCCTCGACAAGACCGGCGGGTTCAACAGGATCGTCGACTACCTCTTCTTCCAGACGCTGGCAGTCAACGGCTTCGACTCGCTCGGGCACTATCTGAGGACCGCCCTGCTCGTAGACCCGACGTGCGCGAACTACGCGAACGCGCCCAACGCGGCCTGCAACGCGAACTTCCGCGAGCCCCCGACGACGCCGCCCGCGGAGGAGGCCTCGGCGAAGCCGCGGCCCGTGCGCGCCGCGGCGCGGCGGCCATCTCCCACCCGCGCCGTGGCCGCCGAGCCGCTGCTCGACTATCTCCTGGGAGGTGACCGGTGAGCCGGCGCGGCGCGGCGGGCCTGACCGCCAGCCCGGTGCTGGTGGGCGCGGTGACGCTGCTCGTGACGATCGTCGGCGTCTTCCTCGCTTACAACGCCAACTCCGGGCTGCCGTTCGTGCCGACCTACGACCTCAACGCCAGGCTGCCCGACGCGGTCAACCTCGTGGTGGGCAACGACGTCCGCATCGGCGGCGCCCGCGTCGGCACCGTCACCGACATCGAGCCGGTCCCGAGTGAGGACGGCGACGCGGTGGCCCAGGTCGAGCTGAAGCTCGACAAGGACCTGCAGCCGCTGCCGGAGGACACGAGCGTGCTGGTCAGGCCTCGCTCGGCGCTCGGGCTCAAGTACGTGGAGCTCACCCCGGGAAGCTCCAAGGCCGGGCTCGAGGCCGGATCCGTGTTGCCGCTCTCGAGCGCCCGCCCCCAGCCGGTCGAGCTGGACGAGATCCTGAACACCCTCGACGGCCCCGCCCGCCGGGGCGCCCAGCAGACCCTGAACGGCTTCGGCACGGGCTTCGCCGGCCGGGGCACCTCCGTGAACGGCGCGATCGAGGCACTCGGCCCGCTGCTGCGCGACCTGGAGCCGGTCGCGGCCAACCTGGCGGACCGGAGGACCCGCCTCGGCCGCCTGTTCAGGTCGCTCGGGGCGACCGCCGGCGAGCTCGCGCCGGTGGCGGACGAGCAGGCCTCGCTGTTCGTCAACCTCGACACGACCTTCTCGGCGCTTGCCCGGATCGCGCGCCCGTTCCTTCAGGAGACGATCTCCGAGTCGCCGCCCACGCTCGCGGTCGCCACCGCCGAGTTCCCCGAGCAAGCGCGCTTCCTGCGCAACAGCACGGCGCTCTTCCGCGAGCTGCGGCCGGGCGTTGCGGCGCTCCCGGCCACGGCGCCGGTGCTGGCCTCCGCGCTCGAGGCCGGCAGGCGGACTCTTCCGAGGACGCCGCCGTTCGATCGGCGCCTCGAGGGGGTCTTCGACGCGCTCGATGACCTGGCGAGCGACCCGCTGGCAGTGGGGGGCGTCCAGCTGCTCGCGGACACGGCCCGCTCCCTCAAGCCGACGCTCGCGTTCGTGACCCCGGCGCAGACGGTCTGCAACTACGGGACGCTCTGGTTCCGCAACGTGGGCAGCCTGCTGTCCGACGGCGACGAGAACGGGACCTGGCAGCGCTTCCTGGCGTTGGTGGGCCCCGACGGGCCGAACAACGAGGGGGGGCCGTCGAGTCGGCCCGCGAACGGCCCCCTCCCGGCCAACCACCTCCACAACAACCCGTACCCGAACACGGCGTCCCCGGGGCAGCCACGGGAGTGTGAGGCGGGCAACGAGATCTTCGCGCCCGGCCGGACGAAGATCGGGAACGTGGCGGGGAACCAGGGCGTCGTGACCGAGGACCAGCAGCCATGAGGGGCACGCGCCCGGCCGGCCTGACACCCTTCCGAGCGGGGCTCCTGGCGGTCGTCGTCATGGTGATCGCCGTCTACTTCGCCTTCCTGGGGGTCAACCCGTTCTCGTCGCCGTTCGAGCTGAAGGCCGTGTTCGCGAACGCGCAGAACGTGGGCAAGCGCTCGCCGGTCCGGATCGCCGGCGTCGAGGTGGGCAGGGTGACCAGGGTCGAGCGGGCCGACGACGACTCTCAGGCGAGCGTCGTGACGATGGTGCTGAAGGACGACGCGCTCCCGATACACGAGGACGCGACGCTCAAGATCCGCCCGCGCATCTTCCTCGAGGGCAACTTCTTCGTGGACCTTCGGCCCGGCAGCCCGGGCTCGGACCAGGTCCACGACGGTGACACCATCCCCATGACCAGGACCGCCTCCTCGGTGCAGCTCGACGAGGTGTTGGGTGCGCTGAAGACGAACACCCGCGAGGACCTTCGGAAGCTGCTCGACGGCTACGGAGAGGCGATCGGCGGAAAGCCCAAGCCCGGCGAGGACGCCGACCAGGACCCGGACGTGAAGGGCGAGACCGCCGGGGAGGCGCTGAACCAGACCCTCACGTACTCCCCGGACGCGCTACGGGGCGTGGCGCTCGTGAACCAGGCCCTTCTCGGCACGGAGCGGCACGACCTCTCGCGGCTGATCGCGAGCGGCGGGAAGGTTTCTTCTGCGCTGCGGCGTCACGAGGGCTCGCTGGGGGACCTGGTCACGAACCTCGACGTCACGACAGGAGCGCTGGCCAGCCAGGAGTCGAACCTGAGCGAGAGCGTTAGGCGCCTGCCCGCGGTGCTCGCGGCGGCCGGGCCGGCGCTCGACAACCTGAACCGCGCCTTCCCCCCGACTCGGGCCTTCGCGCGGGAGATACTGCCCGGCGTCCGGGAGACGCCCGCGACCATTGCGGCGGCCTTCCCCTGGATCGCGCAGACGCGCGCGCTCGTGTCGCCCGCGGAGCTCCAGGGCCTCCTGCGCGACCTCCAGCCCTCGATCGACGATCTCGCGAAGACGACCGACGAGACGCTGCAGCTGCTGCCGCAGGTCGACCTCGTCGACCGCTGCGCCCTGAAGGTCGTGCTGCCGACCGGCGAGCGCGTGATCCCGGATGGTGAGTTCACGAGCGGCGTGCCCAACTACCGCGAGCTCTTCCAGTCGCTCGTGGGGTTCGCCGGCGAGGGAGGCGGATTCGACGGCAACGGGAACTTCACCCGCGTCTTCGCCGGCGGCGGCGACCTGCCGCCGCTCGGGACCAACCCTCTGCCGGGCACCGAGCGCCGCTTCTGGAACCCGGTCATCCCGCCGATCGGCTCCCGCCCCGCCCGGCCCGCGAAGCAGCCTCCCCACAAGCCGGGCTTCCCCTGCCATCGCAACGAGCCGCCGAACCTCGGATCGGCGAGGACGGGAGCCCCGTGAGGCTCGCGATCCGCAAGCACCTGGGGGACTTCGTAGCGATCCTGTTCGTGGCGCTGCTCGGGCTGGCGGTCGTCGCGGTCATCCTCTCCAATCAGCGCTTCTACCTCCCGGGGTGGGTGCCGGGGGTGGGAACCGACTTCTACACCGTGAAGGCCGAACTCTCGACGGCGCAGGCCGTCGTGCCGGGCCAGGGCCAGACCGTGACGGTCGCGGGCGTGAAGGTGGGCGACATCGGCGATGTCCAGGTCGAGGACGGAAGGGCGGTCGTCGAGCTCAAGATCCAGAGCAAGTACGCGCCGGTCTACCGAAACGCCTCGGGGCTGCTGCGCTCGAAGACCGGGCTGAAGGACATGTACGTGGCCCTCGACCCCGGCACGCGCTCTGCCGGCAAGCTGCCCGAGGGCGGCCGCATACGCGTCTCGAGCACGCTCCCGGACGTGAATCCGGACGAGGTGCTCGCCGAGCTCGACGGCGACACCCGTGCCTACCTGCAGGTGCTCCTGAACGCCGGCGGCCAGGCGTTCACCGACTCGGCAGAGCCGGGCGAGGAGCCACAGCAGAGCGCCGGCCAGGACCTGCGCGAGACGCTCAAGCGCCTCGAGCCCACGACGCGGGACACGGTGGCCATCACCCGCGGCCTGGCGGAGCGGCGGCGCAACCTCGCCCGCGTGGTCCACAACTTCCAGGAGCTGGCGAGCGCCCTGGCGTCCAGTGACGACGACCTAGGCGCCTTCGTCGATTCGGCCAACGCCAACTTCGCGGCGCTGGCGAGCCAGGACGCGAACCTGAGCGAGGCCGTGAGGCTGCTCCCCGGGACGCTCGCGGAGAGCGAGACCACGCTCGGAAAGGTCAGCACGCTGGCCGCCGATCTCGGGCCGACCCTCGAGGACCTGCGGCCCTTCGCCCGCGAGCTGGGCCCGGCGCTCCGGGAGACGCGCCCCTTCCTGCGCGAGACCACTCCGATCATCCGCGACGAGCTGCGCCCGTTCGCCCGCGACGCGCAGCCCGCCGTCCGAAACCTGCGCCCCGCGGCGAAGGACCTGGCGGTCGCCACGCCGCGGCTCACGCGCACCTTCAAGTTCGTCAACAGGCTCCTCAACACGCTCGCCTACAACCCGCCGGGCAGCGAGGAGGGCTACCTGTTCTGGGCCTCCTGGGTGAACCACATCGGCGCGAGCGTGTTCAGCATCGCCGACTCCTCCGGCCCGATCCGCAGGACGATCGTGAGCGCCGATTGCGCGGGCCTGCCGCTGGCCGAGGCCGCGGGCGCGGTCTTCCCCGCGGCCGGCACGCTGCTCACACTGAGCAACCTGCCGAAGTCGAGCGAGGTCTGCCCATGATCAAGCAGGCCCCCACCGTCGGACGGATTCTGGTGATGGTCGCGTTCGCGCTGTCGTGCTTCGGGATCCTGATCTTCCTCTGGCTGTCGTTCGGCGGCTCGGTGCCCCTGAAGCCCCAGGGGTATCGCTTCGAGGTCCAGTTCCCGGAGGCCACGCAGCTCGCCCAGGAGGCCGACGTGCGGATCTCCGGCGTGAACGTGGGCAAGGTCAAGAAGAAGGAGCCGGATAACAGCACGGGCCTGACAAAGACGACGATCGAGATCGACTCGAGGTACGCGCCGATCCCGCGCGGCACGCAGGCGATCCTCCGCCAGAAGACCCTGCTCGGCGAGACCTACGTCGAGCTCGCGCCCGGCCGCAGGTCCTCGGGCATGCTGGCCGACGGCGGCACGCTTCGCTCCGGCCAGGTCTCGCCCACGGTCGAGCTCGACGAGATCTTCCGGGCCTTCGACGAGCGAACGCGCAGCTCGCTGCGCACCTGGCTCGAGGACCAGGGCCGCGCGGTGGGCAACCGGGGCGCCTCGCTTAACGCGGCGCTCGCGAACCTGACCCCGTTCGCCGAGAACACCGACCGGGTGCTGGCGGTCTTGCGCGGGCAGAGCGGCGCCACCCGCTCGCTCGTGCGGGACACGGGCGCCGTGTTCGCCGCGCTCTCGGAGCGCCGCGGCCAGCTCCGCGACCTCGTGTCCAACTCCAATCGCCTGTTCGCCACGACGGCGCGACGCTCCGCCGAGCTCGCCGACACGTTCACCGTCCTGCCCACGTTCCTGCGCGAGACGCGTAGCACCGTGCGGAGCCTCACGGCCTTCGCGGACAACGCGAACCCGCTCGTCACCCAGCTGCGTCCGGCGGCGCGCGAGCTCTCGCCGACCCTCAAGGACCTCCGCGCGATCGCACCCGACCTGCGCGCGCTCTTCCGCGACCTCGATCCCCTCATCGAGGTCGGCCGCCGCGGCCTGCCCGCCACCGAGACGGTGCTGCGCGACACCCGCCCCCTGCTCGCCCGCCTCGACCCGTTCCTTCGCCAGGTCGTCCCGATCTCCGACTACCTCGGGTTCTTCAAGCACGAGATCACCGCCTTCCTGGCGAACGTGCCCGCCTCCACGCAGGCCACCAGCACGCCCGCCGGGTCGAGCAAGCCGGTCCACTACCTGCGGCTTCTGCAGCAGCTGCGCCCCGAGGACCTGGCCGCGTATCCGGTCCGCTTGCCCACGACGCGCCTCAACCCCTACATCCAGCCGGGCGGCGAGAACAAGCTGAAGAGCGGGCTCGAGG
>Ga0126312_10003118_pt1 | contig 11152 bp, 7 predicted proteins | sample Plot104A_FD_92537 | JGI IMG/M metagenome (GOLD analysis project Ga0126312, IMG submission 92537) | Serpentine soil microbial communities from UC McLaughlin Reserve, CA, USA - Plot104A | ecosystem: Environmental > Terrestrial > Soil > Grasslands | place: USA: UC McLaughlin Reserve, Lake County... | reverse complement strand
GGCCCGCGTTTCTCGAGAACGACGGCACCGCGGCGGCGGCCGGCGAGCACCTCTACGGCGCCGGCTTCGGCACGCGGAACTTCGTCTACCTCACGATCTCGACGGGTGTCGGAGGCGGTGTCGTCGTCGACAACCGGCTGTTCCGCGGCCCCTTCGGGAACGGGACCGAGCTCGGGCACATCACGGTCGACTGGCACGGCCGCCTCTGCCGGGGGTGCGGCCGGCGCGGCTGCCTCGAGGCCTATGTGTCCGGCACGTCGATCGGCGAGCGCGGCCGCGAGGCCGGCCTCGAGAACGTGACGGCCGAGGATGTCGCCGCGGCCGCACGCGATGGCGATCCGATCGCCACCGCGGTGTGGGAGGAGACGGTCGCTGCGCTCGCGTGCGGCGTGACCTCGATCGTCAACATCTTCGAGCCCGAGGTGGTGGTGATCGGAGGCGGCGTCAGCCGCTCCGGCGAGCAGCTGCTCGGCCCCGTCCGAGACCTCGTTCGCGCGCACGCGATGGGGTCGGCCGCGCACGGCGAGATCGTGCAGGCCGCACTGGGCGATTACGTCGGCGTCGTCGGTGCGGCCGCGATCGTCCACAAGACCGCCGGTTGACGTCCCGCGACGTCCCGACCGAGCTGGCGGAGCACGTGGCGCTCGCGGAGCGCGTCAGCGAGCTGCTTCCGGACATTCGGGCGATCGGGGTGCGGCTGATCGATGTGTACGAGGGCGGCGGCCGGCTGTTCACCTTTGGAAACGGCGGCAGCGCGGCCGATGCGCAGCACCTCGCAGCGGAGCTCGTCGGCCGCTTCCGGCGCGAGCGGCGGCCGCTTCCCGCGGTCGCGCTGAGCGTGGATCCCTCCGTCGTCACCGCGATCGGCAACGACTACTCCTTCGGCGACCTGTTCGCGCGCCAGGTGCAGGCGTTCGTCCAGGAGGGCGACATGGTGATCGGGTTCACGACCAGCGGGCGCTCGGCGAACGTCGTCAAGGGTCTTGCCGCGGCGCGCGAGCGGGGCGCGACGGCGGTCCTCTTCGGCGGCGGCGACGGCTCTCCCGCCGCCGACCACGCCGATTACGCTCTCGTCGTCCCGTCGGCGACGACGGCGCGCGTCCAGGAGATGCACCTCCTGCTCATGCACCTGCTGCTCGAGCAGGTGGACGCGTGGGCCGCGGGGGAGGCGCAGGAGTGACCTCGCAGCGTGGGCGGCGTCAGCCTTTCGCGGAGCCCGGCCCCGCCGGGCGGGAGCGAAAGGCGGCCAGGGACGTGAGGGTCATCCATATGGTGGGGAATGCGCACATCGATCCGGTGTGGCTGTGGCAGTGGCCGGAGGGCTACCAGGAGGTGCGAGCCACGTTCCAGTCCGCGATCGACCGGCTCGCCGAGTACCCCGACTTCGTCTTCACCTGTGATTCGAGCGCGTTCTTCGAGTGGGTCGAGGAGAGCGATCCGGAGCTGTTCGAGCAGATCCGCGCGCGTGTCGCCGAGGGCCGCTGGCAGGTGATCGGCGGCTGGTGGGTCGAGCCGGACTGCAACATCCCTGCGGGCGAATCGTTCGTTCGCCAGGCGCTGTACGGGCAGCGCTACCTGCACGACCGCTTCGGGATCACCGCGACCACCGGCGCGAACCTCGACTCCTTCGGGCACAACGCGACGATCCCGCAGCTCCTGCGCCGGAGCGGCATGGACTCGTACATCTTCCTGCGGCCGGGCCCGCGCGAAAAGGAGCTGCCGACGCTGTTCGACTGGGAGTCGCCGGACGGGTCGCGGGTGCTGGCGTACCGGATCCCGCACGAGTACTGCGCCCCGCGCGACGCGGTTGGCCCGCACGTCGAGAAGTGCCTTGCGGAGCTGCCGCCCGACTCCGGCGAGTCGATGGTCTTCTACGGCGTGGGCAATCACGGCGGCGGGCCGACGAAGGCGAACCTCGACTCGATCGCTCGGCTGAACGAAGCCGGCGCGCTGCCGCGGCTCGAGCTGAGCTCGACGCGGCGCTACTTCGACCGCGTGCGCGGCAACGGGAACATTCCCGTCGTTGGCGACGAGCTCCAGCACCACAGCGTCGGGTGCTACACGTCGCACTCGGGCATCAAGCGCTGGAACCGGCGGACGGAGAACCTGCTCCTCCGCGCGGAGAAGTGGGCGGTCATCGCGGACGCGCTCGGCGCGCAGAAGTATCCGCTCGCGGAGCTGACGGAAGCCTGGAAGCTGCTGCTCTTCAACCAGTTCCACGACACGCTCGCCGGGACATCGATCGAGCCCGCGTACGACGACGCCCGCGATCAGCTCGGGCATGCGTCGTCGGTCGCCGCGACGGCGTTCAATCGCGCGATTCAGTCACTGGCGCGGCAGATCGACATCGCGCCGGAGGAGGAGATGCGGCCGGTCGTCGTCTTCAACCCGCACGCGTGGGGGCTACGGACGGACGTCGAGTTCGAGTACACGTGGCTGCGCGCGGAAGGAGCGCACGTCGTCGATGACGAGGGCGAGCCGGTGCCGATGCAGCTGACGCGGCCGCTGACGACGATGAGCAGCGCGCGCGGTCGGCTCGTGTTCCCGGTGGACGTGCCGGGCTTGGGATATCGCGTGTATCGCGTGCGCGGTGGTGCTGTTCCCGGCGAGCCGCTCGAATCGACGGCCGGCACGCTCGAGAACGAGCACCTGCTGCTGGAGATCGATCCGAAGACTGGAAGAATCGCGCGCCTGATCCTGAAGGAGAGCGGCGCCGACCTCGCCGCGCCGGATCGCGGCCACGCCGTCGTCATCGACGACCGCTCGGACACGTGGGGCCACGGCGTGCGCGCGTACGACTCGGTCGCGGGCGAGTTCGAGTGCACGTCCGTCCGGCTGCTCGAGCGCGGTCCGGTGCGTGCGATCCTGCGGGTCGAGAGCCGGTACGGCTCGTCGCAGCTGCGCGAGGACTACGTCCTGTCGGCGAACGCGGCGTACGTCGACGTTCGCGTCGCGGTCGACTGGCACGAGCCGCTCAAGCTGTTGAAGCTTCGCTATCCAACGAGCATCGCCTGCGACCGCGCGACGTTCGAGGTCCCGTACGGCCACCTCGAGAGGCCGGCGGGCGGCGACGAGGAGCCGGGGCAGTCCTGGGTGGACGTCTCCGAACCCGGGCGCGGGCTGACGGTCGTCAACGACGCCAAGTACGGCTACGACGTCCGCGGCGGCGACATCGGCATCAGCGCGGTGCGCAGCCCGGTGTGGGCATGGCACGACCCGCGCGAGCTCGAGCAGGACGGCGACTTCGAGTACATGGACCAGGGCCGGCAGAGCTTCGTCGTCCGCCTCGTCCCGCACGCCGGCGATTGGCGCGAGGCAGGCGTCGTCCGTGTTGCGGCCGAGCTGAACCAGCCTCTGTTCGCGCTGATCGAGACGTTTCACGAGGGGCCGCTCGCGCAGCGCGCGTCGTACGCCGACGACGGCGGCGGCTCGGTCGTCGCGACCGTCGTGAAAGCGGCCGAGGACGGCGGCGCGTTCGTCGTTCGGGCGATCGAATCGGCGGGACGCGCGACGCGCGCGACGCTGCGGCTGCTCGACAGCACGTTCGACGCCGACTTCGGCGCGCACGAAATCAAGACGTTCCGCGTCCCGCGCGACGCGCGCGAGCCGGTGACGGAGACCGATCTGCTCGAGTGGTGACGTGCCTGGACGGCGAGGAGTGGCAGCTCAAAGGGTGGCTCGGGGAGGAGTGGCGGTTTCACGTGAACAAGCCCTGGGACGCGCCGGGTTGGCTGCCCGCGCGCGTTCCCGGCAGCGTGGTCGACGACTTGTGGCGCGCCGGCGAGGTTCCCGACCCGTACCGGATGCGCCAGAGCCGCGATGCCGAATGGGCCGCCGAGCGGACGTGGATCTACCGTCGTCGCGTGCACGGCGGCGGCACCATCCGCTTCGACGGGATCGACCACGAAGCGACGGTCTTCGTCGACGGCGACGAGGTGGCCGGGCATGTCGGCGCGTTCACACGGTTCGAGATCGAGATCGAGGAGGGCGAGCACCTGCTCGCGGTCGCAGTGCACGCGGCGCCGGAGAGCGAGGCGCAGGTCGGGCGCACGAGCCGCGTGCGCGTGCACAAGCCGCGCATGAACTACGGGTGGGACTTCTGCCCGCGGCTGGTTCATCAAGGGATCTGGCGCTCGGTCACGCTCGACCCGGCGCCGGGGGCGGCGCCGCGCGTGCGGCTGGAAGACGGGATCGGCACGGTCGAGATGGACGGCGAGGTCGTACTGCGCATCGAGTCACCGGAGCTGTGGTGGCCGAACGGCATGGGCGCCCAGCGGCTGTACCGTGCGGGCGCGTTCAACGTCGGCTTCCGCGCGATCTCCTTCGAGGACTACCGCCTCGTCGTCAACGGCGAGCCGACGCAGATCAGGGGCTGGAACTGGGTGCCGCTCGACGTGCTCTACGGCGTCCCGCGCCCCGAGAAGCTCGCTCACCTCCTCGAGCTGCTCGCGCGGGCGGGGGCGAACCTGGTGCGCGTGTGGGGCGGTGGACTGATCGAGACGCCTGAGTTCTACGAGCACTGCGATCGCCTCGGCCTGCTCGTCTGGCAGGAGCTCAGCCAGTCGAGCTCCGGCTTCGAGAGCAAGCCGTCGGACGACCCCGCGTTCGTCGAGACGATCGTCGGCGACGCGCGCGAGATCATCCCGCGACTCCGCCGCCACCCGTCGCTCGCGATCTGGTGCGGTGGCAACGAGCTCGACGGCGACGACTCGACGCCGGTGCTCGGCGCGGTGCGGGACGTCGTGCGCGAGCTGGACCCGGAGCGCGCGTGGCTGCCGACGTCGCCATTGGGCGAGAAGGACGTGCACGGCCCGTGGGAGCATCAGGGCCTGCACAAGCACCACGAGCACTACGACACGCGGACGTCGCGGCTCCACAGCGAATTCGGCGTCGAGGGAATGACGAACGGCGCGGCGCTGGAGGCGCTCGTCGACGAGGAGCACCGCTGGCCGGCCGACCGCACGAATCCCGTCTACGAGCACCTGGGCGCGTGGTGGAACAACGCGTCGCTCGTGCAGAAGGTCTTCGGCGGCCGGATCGCCGATGTCGACATGATGCGGCGCGCGAGCCAGTGGCTCCAGTACGACGGCCTGCGTTACGCGGTCGAGGCGACGCTGCGTCGCGGGGCGGGCGTGATCCCGTGGCAGTTCAACGAGCCGTACCCGAACGCCTGGTGCACCTGTGCGGTCGACTATCACGGTCTGCCGAAGCCGGCGTACTACGGCGTCGCGCGGGCCTATCGCGGCGCCCCGAGCGCGCAGTTCGAGACGTGCGCCTGGGGCGGCGCCGTGGAAGCGCGCGCGCGGGTCTCCGCACCGGCACGCTTCGTCGACATGAACGGAAGGGTGGCCGCCGAGTCGAGCGGCGGTGAGATTGCCACCCGCCTCGACGCATTCTCGTCGGACGTGTTCGTGCTCGACCTCGAGGGCGGCGCGAACCGCTACGTGATGACGCGCGGGGAAAACCTGGAGCCCCTGCTCGATCTCCCGCCGGCGCACGTCGAGCTGCGGCCGACTTCAGGCGTGGTACCTGGAATGACGCTGCGGAACGCCGGCGGTGTCGCGGCGATCGGCGTCGTGATCGAGGACGTCGTCTGCTCGGACAACGCGATCGATCTGCTGCCGGGGGAGGAGCGAACGATCGAGATCTACGGCGACGGTACGCCGCGCGTCGGCGGCTGGAATGTTCGCGGCTAGCGCGCTCGCGCCGGACGGCTCCGCCGTCGAAGGCTTCGCGTTCGACGGCGCGCTGACGGTGACGTACGAGGGCGAGGCGCCCGTCGACGCAGGCATCCGTGTCCAGGTCGAGTTACCGCATGTCGACGATCCGCAGTGGCTCGTTCCGGGCGTCTTCTACGGCGAGAACCGGCCGGAAGCGTGCACGCGGATCTACCCGCGCTTCACCGAGCACGTCAACGTGGCGCGCATGGAGTCGAACGCCTGGTCGTTCCGCGCCGATCGCTGCGCGACTCCTGCCGTCTTCGCACGCGGCGGCGGGCTCGTGACGAGCGAGCGCTCTCCGCTCGGGCAATCCGGCGTCGGCTTTGCGTCCGGTGACGGCCGCATCGCGATCTGGCTCGATTTCCCGTACCGGGAGGAGCCGCTCCGCTACGACGGGTCGCAGACGCCGGCTCCGCCGGACGTCCAGACGTACCGCTGGACGCCGGGTGAGACGGTGTCGCTGGAGTTCGAGCAGCACGATCGGGATTGGCGCCGTGCCCTTCGCCGGCCAAGTACCACAGTGTTACTTGGCCCGGAGTGGGTGTCGGTCGAGGACACGGCCGCGCTCGCCGCCTGGGGCCTCTACCGTTGGCACTTCCGCGGCGAGCCGCCGCGGCTGATCGAGACGGCCGCGTTCGACCGCGACGCGTTCGGCGAGCAGGGCGACCGCGACGCGATGCACGTCTCGTGGGTCAGCGGCGTTCCCTACGCCTACGCGCTCCTGCTGCACGGGAGGCGGGTCGGGACCGCCCACTACGTCGCCGCTGCCGAAGCCGTGCTCGAGCACGTGGCGGCGAACCTCACCCCGGGCGGAACGTTTTGGTCGCAGTGGACCGCGAGCCGGGGCTGGACGTGGGGGTGGCATCCTGACCACTCACGCCTGCACGCACGGACGCTCGCGGACGCGGCGCTGTTCATGCTCCGCGCCGCCCGAGTTAGTGGCTCTGAGCCACTAATTTGCGCCGCGCGCTCCAACGTCGCCGTCGCGCTCCGGACGCAGCGGGAGGACGGTGCGTTGCCGGCGGCGCACCACGTGGAGACCGGCGACGCAGTCTCGTGGGAGGGGACGGCGGGCATCTCGTGGATCCCGGCGCTGGTGGAGGCGGGCGAGCTCGAAGCGGCGCGCCGAGCCGGCGACTATTACGCCCAGTTCGAGGTGTGGCACGGCGCCCCCGAGGACGTCGACCTCGCGCCGACGCACGAGGACGGCTGCGCCGCGGTGATGGCATTCGTCTCGCTCGAGGACTGGGAGAACGCGCGCCGGGCGGCTGATTGGATGTTGACGTTCCGCTACACCTACGACGTCGAGTTCTCGGAGCGCACGCTGCTCGGCCGCTACGGCTTCCGGACGCGCGGCGCCGATCAGGCGTCGCCGGCGAACCAGCATCTGCACGCGTTCGGGCTGATCGCCCTGCCGGAGATGGTGCGGCTCGCTCGCGCGACCGGCGACGACCACTATCTCGCCACCACGCGCGAGAACCTCGCGTGCTTTCGCCAGTTCATCGCGCGTGAGGACGGGGACTTCGGCGCCTATCGCGGGATGGCGAGCGAGCGCTATTACCAGACCGACTGCTTCCAGGCGAAGGGGATGCTGGGGACCCTGTCGCACGCATGGAGCGTCGGCGTGCTCCTGTATGCGTGCGAGGAAGCGCTGGAGCTTGGGTTGTGACGGGGTTCCTCACGTTCCTGGTGCGCCGCTGGCGAAGGAGTCAAGCGCCCGGCGCGCCGGACAGTACGAAGAGGTACGGCCAAGCGCCGGGCGCGCCGAATCCTGCGGCCAGGGGCGTGAGGTTCCCCGATGACGGGTTTCTGTGGGGTGCGGCTACGTCGGCGTTCCAGATCGAGGGCGCGCTCGACGTCGACGGCCGCGGGGCGTCGATCTGGGACACGTTTTCCGGCGAAAGCGGCGAGACGGGTGACGTCGCGTGCGACCACTATCGACGGTGGCGGGAGGACGTGGATCTCCTCGCGGAGCTCGGCGTCAACGCCTACCGCTTCTCGATCGCCTGGCCGCGATTGTTCCCGGCCGGCGGTGGAGAGCTCGAACGGCGCGGCCTCGACCACTACGACCGGCTGATCGAGGCGCTCCTCGAGCGCGGGATCCAGCCGGTCGTGACGCTCTTCCACTGGGACCTGCCGCAGGCGCTCCAGCAGAGCGGCGGCTGGCGGTCGCGCGACACCGTCGAGCGGTTCGCGGAATACGCGCGGACGTGCTTCGACGCCTACGGCGACCGCGTCCGCTGCTGGGTGACGCAGAACGAGCCGTGGGTTCACGGGATCCTCGGGCACTACGTGGGGATGCACGCACCGGGCCAGAAGGACCTGCGCGGCGCGATCACGGCGATCCACCACATCCTTCTCTCGCACGGCCGCGCTGTGCAAGAGCTGCGCGCGAGCGGGCGCGACGGCGAGGCAGGGATCGCGTTCAGCCTCTTCCCGACATATCCCGCGACCGAAGACGACGCCGATCGCGAGGCGGCGCGGATCTGCGACGGCTACCACAACCGGTGGTTCCTCGACGCCGTGCTCGAGGGCCGCTACCCCGACGACATGACGCGGCTCTTCGAGGAGCGGATCGGCACGCTCGACTTCGTGGAGGACGGCGACCTCGAGACGATCGCCGCCGACAACGGCTTCGTCGGCGTCAACTACTACTCGCGCGGCGCCGTTCGTGCCGCTCCCGGCAAGGAGCCGCTGCCGTACGAGGTCGTGTCCGCGCGCGAGCTCGACGTGCCGCTCACTGACGGCGGCTACGAGATCGCGCCGTGGGCGCTGACGGACCTCCTGGTGCGACTCCGCGACGACTACGGCGACGTACCGATCCTGATCACCGAGAACGGAGCGATCTACGACGACGCGCCGCACGACCCGGGGCGCGTCGCGTTCGTGCGCGACCATCTCGGCGCGGTGCACGAGGCGATCGAGCAGGGAGTGCAGGTGCGCGGCTACTTCCACTGGTCGCTGCTCGACAACTTCGAGTGGGCGCTCGGGTACGCGCCGCGCTTCGGGCTCGTCCACGTCGACTACGAGACGCAGGCGCGGACGATCAAGGACAGCGGGCGGTACTACGCTCGCATCGCGCGCGCGAACGCGCTCGTCGACCCCGGAGGAGCGGTGCGTTGAGCGTCGATTTCGAGGCGGCGAAGGATCTCATGCTCCGGGAGGCGCGCCTCCTCGACCGGACGCGGTTCGCGTTCCGGTTCGGCGACGGCACGGCGACCGCGGTGCTCGCGGCTCTGACGCCGTACCAGAACGAGGACGGCGGGTTCGGCAACGCGCTCGAGCCCGACCTCCGCGGCCCTTCCAGCCAGCCGGTTCCGGTCGAGCACGCGCTCGCGATCCTCGACGAGATCGGCCGTTTCGACGCACGCATCGTTGGTTTGACGTGCGATTGGCTCTCCTCGGTGTCCACAGAGGACGGTGCCGTCCCGTTCGTCCTGCGTACCGTCGCCGACGGGCCGCATGCACCGTGGTGGGAGCCGACGGGCCGCGGCTCGCTGAACCCGACCGCAGGGATCGCCGGCCTTCTGCACAAGGGCGCGGTCGCGCATCCGTGGCGGACAGCCGCGACGGCGTACTGCTGGAACGCGCTTCCCGAAAACATTCCCAGCCTCGGCCAGGACGACACGATTTCGGTGGTCACGTTTCTCGACCACGTGCCCGATCGCGCGCGTGCGGAGGAGGTCTTCTCCGTGCTGGGCGAGCGGATCAGGAACGAGCTCGTCGCGCTCGATCCTGACGCCGAGGGATACGTCAAGATGCCGCTCGACTACGCACCGCGTCAGGACAGCCTCGCGCGCCGCCTCTTCGACGACGCGACGATCGAGCTACACCTCGACGCGCTCGAATCGAGGCAGCAGGACGACGGCGGCTGGCCGATCACGTGGGAGCCGCCGAGCACGGCGGCGGTCAGCGAGTGGCGGGGGTTCCACACTCTGCGTGTGTTGACCATCCTCGACGACTACGGCCGGCTCGCGTGATCTCCGGCGAATGAAACTCGCGGTCGTCGGCGCCGGCTCGACCTACACGCCCGAGGTGATCGACGGGCTCGTCCGCCTGCGCGACCGGCTGCCGGTGGAAGAGCTCGCGCTGCAGGACACGGCCGCGGCGCGGCTCGACGTCGTGGCGCGATTCGCACAGCGGATGCTCGACCGCGCGGGACATCCGCTCCGTCTTCGAACCACGACGAGCCTCGAGGACGCGGCCGCCGGTGCGAATGCAGCGCTGGTCCAGATTCGCGTCGGCGGTCAGGCCGCGCGAATGGTCGACGAATCGGTGCCGCTCGCCTGCGGCTGCCTCGGCCAGGAGACGACCGGCTTCGGCGGCCTCGCAAAGGCGCTGCGGACGGTTCCCGTCGTGCTCGAGATCGCCGGCCGCGTGCGCGCAGTCGCGCCCGAAGCGTGGATCGTCGACTTCACGAATCCGGTAGGGATCGTGACGAAGGCGCTGCTCGACGCCGGACATCGGGCGGTCGGGTTGTGCAGCGCCGCGATGGTCTTCCGGCAGCACTTCGCGCGAATCCTCGACGTGAGCGCTGACCGGATCGAGCTCGACCACGCCGGGTTGAACCATCTGACGTGGGAGCTCGGAGTGCGCCTGGACGGCGAGGAGATCCTGCCGCGTCTGCTGGAGGAGCACGGCGATCGCGTCGCGCCGGCGACGGGACTGCCCGCGGAGCTCGTCCGCCGGCTCGGCAGCGTTCCGTCGTATTACCTGCATTACTTCTACGAGCACGACGGCGTCGTCGAGCAGCAGCGCACACAGATGTCGCGTGCCGAGGAGGTCGCGGGGATCGAAGCCGAGCTGCTCGAGCTCTACGCAGACGAGAAGCTGGCCGAGAAGCCCGAGCTTCTAAAGCGCCGAGGAGGCGCCGGCTACTCCGAGGCCGCGGTCGAGCTCCTGGCGAGCCTCCTCGGCAGCGCGGGCGAAGGCGTCCACGTGATCAACCTCGCGAACCGCGGCACGCTGCCGTTCCTCCGGGACGAGGACGTGGTCGAGGTCCCTGCGCGGGTGAGCCCTGAAGGGGTGGCGCCGGCGCCGTTGCCCCAGCTGGGGCCGCTCGAGCGCGGCCTCGTCGCGCACGTCTCGGCGTACGAGGAGCTCGCGCTCGACGCCGCGCTGCACGGCGGCCGCGAGCGCGTGTTCCGCGCGCTGCTCGCGCATCCGCTGATCGGGCAGGCGGACGTCGCCGAGCAGCTGACGGACCGGCTGATCGACGCGAACCGGCAGTACCTCGCATGGGCATGATCCTCGGCGTCGACGGAGGCAATTCGAAGACGGAGCTCGTCGCTGCGACGACCGACGGCGAGCTCGCTGCTTTCGTCCGCGGGCCCGGCAGCAACTCGCACGGGATTAGTGCGGAGGGGACGGCGGAGGTGATCGACGAGCTCGTTCGGCGTGCGGGCATCGACGGCGCGGCGACCCACGGCGCG
>Ga0126312_10003117_pt1 | contig 11154 bp, 10 predicted proteins | sample Plot104A_FD_92537 | JGI IMG/M metagenome (GOLD analysis project Ga0126312, IMG submission 92537) | Serpentine soil microbial communities from UC McLaughlin Reserve, CA, USA - Plot104A | ecosystem: Environmental > Terrestrial > Soil > Grasslands | place: USA: UC McLaughlin Reserve, Lake County... | reverse complement strand
TACACTACGTGTCGATGGGGGCCCTCACCCACTCCGCCCCCGGGCTGGACCTCTCTCTGATCCTGGAGACGCTGCCATGACCCTGCTCGCCCTCGAGAACATCCCCCAGATGCAGGCCGAGGTACGCGCGCTCGCCGCCGAGCGCGGCGCCGTCATCCTCGCCCACAACTACCAGGTGCCCGAGGTGCAGGAGGTGGCCGACTTCGTCGGCGACTCGCTGGGCCTCTCGCAGCAGGCCGCGGCCACCGTTGCGGACACGATCGTGTTCTGCGGCGTGCACTTCATGGCCGAGACGGCGTCGATCCTCTCGCCCGAGAAGACCGTGCTGCTGCCCGATCCCGACGCCGGCTGCTCGCTCGCCGACTCGATCACGGCCCCCCAGCTGCGCGCCTGGAAGGCCAAGCACCCGGGCGCGGTCGTCGTGATGTACGTGAACACCACCGCCGAGGTCAAGGCGGAGACCGACTACTGCGTGACCTCCGCCAACGCCGTCGCCGTGGTCGACCACATCTACCGCACGCACGGCGAGGACACCGAGATCCTCTTCGGCCCGGACATGTTCCTCGGCGCCTACGTCGAGAAGACGCTCGGCCGCAAGATGCACGTCTGGGACGGCGAGTGCCACGTGCACGCCGGGATCCGCCCGCGCGACATCAGCGCGATGCGCGACGCGCATCCGGGGGCGGACTTCCTGATCCACCCCGAGTGCGGCTGCTCGACGTCGGTGATGGAGTACGTGGCCGCCGGCGACGTGGCCTCCGACGGCGTGCACATGCTCTCCACGGGCGGGATGCTCGGCTACGCGCGCGCCGCCCAGGCGGGCGCCACGGCGATCGTGGCGACCGAGGTCGGGATGCTGCACCCGCTGCGCGAGCTGCGCCCAGACGTGGACTTCGTGGCGGCCAACGAGGCGGCCAGCTGCCGGTTCATGAAGATGATCACGCTGCCGAAGCTGCGCGAGACGCTGCAGGCCATGTCGCCGCAGGTCAAGGTGCCCGAGGCGATCGCCGAGCGCGCGCGGCTCCCGATCGAGCGGATGGTGGCGATCAGCTAGCCGGCGAGCGTCGGCTCGCGCGGTGCCGCGTTGAGCAGCTCGGGCCCCTCGGGCCCGAGGTGCACGAGGTTCTCGAGGCGGACGCCGAAGCGGCCCGGCACGTAGATGCCGGGCTCGACGGAGAACACGTGGCCGGCCTGCAGCGGCTCGGGGTTGCCGGGCCGCAGGTAAGGCGGCTCGTGGATCTCCAGCCCGACGCCGTGGCCGGTGCGATGGATGAAGTGCTTGCCGTGGCCCGCGGCCGCGATCACGTCGCGTGCGAGCCGGTCGGCCTCCTCGGCCGGCAGGCCGGGCTCCAGGCCGTCGATCACCGCGTCATGGGCGGCGCGCACGATCTCCAGCGCCTCGCGGACCTCCTCGCAGCCGCGCTCGGGCAGGTAGACGCGCGTGATGTCGGAGTGGTAGCCGGCGACCGTGCAGCCGAAGTCGCACAGCAGCGGCCGGGCCGGGTCGATCGGGGTGTCGCCGGTGACGTGGTGCGGGAGCGCGCCGTGTGCGCCGGTGGCGACGATGTAGTGGTCGTAGGGGTCCGCGCCGCTCTCGAGGAAGCGGACCGTCAGCGCGAGCGCGAGGTCGCGCTCGCTGCGGCCGGCGACCGGCTGCCCGGCGATCCACCCGGTCGCGGCGTCGGCGTGGCGGCCGGCGGCGCGCAGGTGCTCGAGCTCGTCTGGCCGCTTGCGCTCGCGCCGGGCGGCGAGGATGCCCGGGTCGAGCGCGAGCTCGATCGCCGGCCGGGCGGCCTGGATCGCGAAGGCGAACGCCGTCGGCAGCGCGTCGCCGACCAGCAGCCGCCCGACGCCGTCCAGCACGCGGGCGATCGCGGCGTCGGGGCCGTCGGCGTCGGTCCAGGCGACGAGGTCGGCGCCCTCGATCTCCCCCAGCTCGGGCGCGAGCATCGCGGGCGCCAGGGTGCGCAACCCGCCGTCCGCGAGCACCACGAGCGCGGTCGGGCGCTCCATGGCGAGTGGGTTCAGGCCCGTCAGGTGGCGCAGGTCGACGCCGGGGTGCACCCAGATGGCGTCGGCGCCCGCGCGCCGCAGGCCCTCGCGGATCGGCTCGAGGTCCCGGCCCACGCGCCGGTCAGCCCGTGGGCTCGGGCAGCAGCTCGAGGCCCTGCTCGGCCGCGAGCTTCACGGCGGGCAGCTGCTCGCGCTTGCGCTCGAACTCGGCCGGCGTGTAGCAGTGGATGTCGGCCGGCGCGCCCATCTCGTAGGCGTCCCAGAGCGTGCCCGCGACGTAGACGCGCTCGAGCCACGGCACGCCGTCGAAGTACTCGGAGACGAGCACGACGATGTATTCGGGCCCGCGCTCGCGCTGGGCCGGGGCGCCCCGGACGTCGGCCACCCGCGCGCCGCCGAGCAGCGCTCGCTGGACCGGCCATCGGTCAGCGATCCGCCGCACGTAGCGCTCGAGCTCGCGGTGGTTGAGCTCTGCAGTCACGCGCGGCGGATTGTGGCCGACGGAGCGGCGGCGGGCAAGGCCGAAGCCTCACCCGTCGCCGTCCGCGTCGCTAACCGACCTTGGTGATGCGGTTCAGCGTCGGCGGCGCCAGGTTCGGGTGCGTCCCGAGGTAGCGCGTGAACGCGTCGAGGTCCACCTCGCCGCCGAGCGGGTTCGTGCACGACCGGAACACGGTGTAGCCATCGCCGCCGTCCGCCATGAAGTTGTTCATGGCGACCCGGTAGGACGCGGCCTTGTCGACGGCCACGCCGCCGAACTTGAGGCTGCCGTCCACCACCTGCTTCGCGCCGTCGCTCCACTGGTAGCTGACGTTCGCCGACGGCAGCATGATCCGGTTCGAGCCGACGGCCGGGTTGTTGAACTGCTGGTTGAGCACGTCGTAGAGCTGCTGGCCCGTGCAGGTCTTCACCACGAGCGTGTTGCCGAACGGCTGGACCGTGAAGGCCTCGCCGTAGGTGACCTGACCGTCCACGGTCTCGGTACCGCTCTTGGCGAACAGCAGGCTCGAGCGGACGCCGCCCGCGTTCATGAACGCCGCGACGGCGCCGCCGAAGTCGGTCGGCGTGGTGGCAGCGAGCATCGCGTCGGCGATCACGTCGCCCATCGGCTGCTCACCGGCGGCGTTCTGCCCGTTCGGCGTGCCGCGCGCGGACAGGATGTCGGCCGAGATCGTGCCGATGATCTTGTTGGCCAGCGGCGCGGACAGCGCGTCGTACTTGGCGAGGATCGCCTCGGCCGCGCCGTCCTTCGCGACGTCCTGCGTGACGATGTGGTTCTTCGCGCTCGTGTCCACGACCTTGCCCGACTTGGTGTCGAGCGTCAGGTCGACCGAGGTGACCACGCGGCCGAACGACGAGGCGCTCGTCACGACCTTGCCGGCCATGCGGCAGATGTACGGCTGGTGCGTGTGCCCGGAGATGATCGTCGAGACCCGCTTGTCGAGGCCCTCTGCGATCGCCTGCATCTCGGGGCCCTGGAAGTTCACGCATTTGTTGACGTCCATATAGGCGTCGGGCTGGTCGGCCGGGCCGGGGAAGACCGGCGCGGGCGGGACCTGCGTGCCGCCCTGATGCAGCAGCACGACGAACGACTTGACCTTCTGCTCGCGCTTGAGCTTGCGCACGAGCGCGTTGGTCGTGGAGACCTCGGGCGCGAACCGCAGGCCGGCGACGCCGGACGGCGTCACGACGGTCGGCGTGCCCTCGAACGTGAGGCCGATGAAGGCGATCTTGGCGCCGTCCACCTGCTTGATCTCATACGGCGGGAAGATCGTCTTGCCGGTGCTCTCGAAGAACACGTTGGCGGCCAGATACTTGAAGAACGCGCCGTCGAACGGGGACCCGTCCAGGCAGCCGTCGACCGGGTGGCAGCCGTCGCCGCCCTTCTGGCTGCCGTACTGCATGCGCTGCAGCTCGGCGATGCCCTCGTCGAACTCGTGGTTGCCGACGCCGATGTCGTCGAAGCCGATCGAGTTCAGCGCCTCGATCGTTGGCTCGTCATGGAACAGCGCCGACACCAACGGGCTGGCGCCGATCATGTCGCCGGCGCCGACGGTGAGGGTGTTCTTGTTCTGCGCCCGCAGCTTCTTGATGTGCGTGGCGAGGTAGGAGATGCCGCCCGCCGGGACGGTCTTCTGCGTCCAGCCGGTCTGCACGCCGTTCGTGTTGACGGGGTTGCAGCATCCGACCTGGATCGTGCCCGGCGTGTTGGGCTGGAGATGACCGTGGAGGTCGTTGATGGCCAACAGCTGGACGTGCCGGTCCTTGGCCTTCGGCTTCGCGTGCGCGGCGGGAACAGCGATGGCCAGCGCGGTCAGCGCGAGCCCGAGGATGCGCGCTCCACTGCGCGCACGGGAGACATGCATGAAGTTTGTAACCCCTTCGTCGTTCGTGACTCGGACGCCCCCTCGGCGCCCGACCCCAAGCACAGCGCCGTCCGACTACCGGCACGTTATGTTGCGGTGAACCCTAGTGCGGAGGCGGCCGGAGGGAAACCCCTCAGACGAACTCGTCCTCAGAATGCGGGCCCACGCACGCGACCGAGAGCTCCTCGGAGACGCCGCGGGCGATCGCGGCGACGTCGTCGAAGCCCGTCTCGTCGAGCGAGCGGATCGCGCCGTCGGGATGGATGTCCTGGCCGAAGAGCACCGTCTGGGACGCCGCGTAGCGGGCGACGGCGTTGGTGTTCTCGAACGCCAGCACGCGCCTGCCGGCCGCGTAGGCCTTCGCGCGCTCGAACTCCTCCTCGGTCGGGCCGTCGCTGCGCAGCTCGTCGACGATCTCGCGCATGCGCGTGTAGGCCTCGACGCACTTGCCGGACTCCAGCCCGGCCGAGAGCTGCAGGATCGGCACGTCGGCGAACACGTGGTCGAGCGAGTACACCGAGTAGGCCAGGCCGCGCTGCTCGCGGATCTCGTCGAACAGGCGCGAGCCCATCGAGCCGCCCAGCAGCGTGGAGTAGACGGTCAGCGCGGCGCGGGCGCGCACGTCGGCGGCGTCGATCTGCGGCCGGTAGGACATCCGCAGGTGCGACTGGTTGGAGTCACGCTCCTCGACCAGCGTCTGCGGGGCGAACGAGGGCGCAGGTTCGTAGCGGCCGTTGGCGGTGATCGAGGGGAAGCGGCAGAACGCGTCGGCCAGCTCGGCGTCGTCGGGCAGCGAGTCGAGGTTGCCGACGAGGAACGCGCCGCCGCGGTTGCCGGCCCACTGGCGCGAGCGGAACGCCACGATCGCCTCGCGCGTGAACGTGCGCAGGTGCTCCTCGGGACCGAGCACGGGGCGCCCGAGCGGGTGGTCGCCGAAGGCGGCGCGGTCGATCAGGTGCTCGGCGACGACCGACGGCTGGTCGTTGGAGCGGGCGATCTCCTGGATCACGACGCCGCGCTCGCGGTCGAGCTCGTCGGCGTCGATCTTGGGGCGCCCCACGAAGTCGGTCAGCAGGTCGATGGCCTCGCCGGCCACCTCGGCGCGGCAGGTGATGTGGAACGCCACCAGGTCGTGCGAGGTGTAGGCGTTGAGCACGGCGCCCATGCGCTCGGCGGTCTCGTTGACCTTCCGGTAGTCGTCGAACTTCTCCCCGCCCTTGAACACCAGGTGCTCGAGGAAGTGGGCCATGCCGTTCTCCTCCGGCCGCTCGGTGCGCGCGCCGGCTTCGAACGCCACGAGGACCGTCAGGGCGCGCGTCCCCGGGATCTCCACGCGGTGGATGGGGAGCCCGTCGGGGAGGCTGGAAGAGTCGATCGAGGCCATGCTCCATAACGTTAGAGGTTGCAGGACTTCTGTCAGGGGGCACGAACGAGGGCCAGTACCCTCTCGGGTCGCTGATGGCTGCCACCGAACGTCATGTCCGCCGGCGCGCTGCGCGCGCCGCTGCGTCCGTCCCGGCGCCCACGCCGCCTGCGCGCGACGGGGCGATCATCGACTTCCGCGGCGTCACCAAGCGCTACGACAGCGGCGACATCGGCCTCGACGGCGTCTCGTTCGCGGTCCAGCCGGGCGAGTTCGTGTTCCTGGTCGGCGCCAGCGGCTCCGGCAAGTCGACCACGATGCGCCTGCTGATCAAGGAGTCGGAGCCCACGGGCGGCGAGATCACGGTCGCGGGGCGCGACCTGTCCGCGATCTCGCGCCGCCGGGTCCCGTACTACCGCCGCAACCTCGGCGTCGTCTTCCAGGACTACAAGCTGCTGCCGAACCGGACGGTCTACGAGAACGTCGCCTACGCGCTGCAGGTCACGGGCGGCACGCGGCGCGAGATCCGCGAGAAGGTGCCGGACATCCTGCGCCTGACCGGGCTCTCGCTGAAGCTGCACTCCTACCCGGACCAGCTCTCCGGCGGCGAGCAGCAGCGCGTCTCGGTCGCGCGCGCGTTCGTCAACCACCCGCCGCTGCTGCTGGCCGACGAGCCGACGGGCAACCTCGACCCCGAGACCTCGATCGGGATCATGCAGCTGCTGTACCGGATCAACCGCACGGGCACGACCGTCGTCGTCGCCACGCACGACGTCGACATGGTCGACCGCATGCGCCGGCGCGTGATCGAGCTCTCCGGCGGCCGCGTGATCCGCGACGAGCGGGCGGGCGGCTACCGGCAGCGCGAGGAGACCACGCAGGAGTTCCGCGCCCGGCTGTGGGGCGAGTTCGAGTGAGCTTCGGCTTCTTCTTTCGCGAGGCGGTGCGGGCGCTCAAGCGCAACGCGGTGCCGTCATTCGCCGCGATGGCCACGATCCTCGTGACGGTCCTGATCCTCGGCGTGTTCATCCCGATGGTGCAGGCGACCACCGGTGCGGCCAACGAGGTCCGCGGCAAGGTGATCGCCGACGTCTACATGCAGACGAACGCGAAGCAGGCCGACATCGACCGCGTCCAGAAGCTGATCGAGACGCAGGTCCCGCACGTGGGCAAGGTCCAGTTCGTCTCCAAGAAGCAGGCGCTGGCCGCCGAGCGCGAGGCCGGCCGCGGCGACTACTACGACCTGCTCGGCTCCAACCCGCTGCCCGACACGTTCCGGATCACCCCGGACAACCCGGACAACATCGCCCTGATCCGCGACGCACTGGCGCCGCGCTCCCCGTCCGGCGGCCGCTCGGTCGTGGACCCGGCGATCGACGAGGTGCGCAACCGCGAGGAGGACACGGCGAAGATCCTGTCCGTCACGCGCGTGGTGAAGCTGACGATGGCGCTGCTGGCGATCCTGCTGGTGACCGCGTCGCTGCTGCTGATCGCCAACACGATCCGGCTCTCGCTCTACGCGCGCCGCCGCGAGGTCGAGGTCATGAAGCTCGTCGGCGCGACCGACTGGTTCATCCGCTGGCCGTTCGTGCTCGAGGGCGTGATGGTGGGCGCGATCGGCGGCGTGCTCGCGGTGCTGCTGCTCGGCGTGATCAAGGTCGCGGTCGTCGATCCGCTGGCCGCCGACTTCGCGCTGATCGCCGCGCCCGAGACGATGAACTTCCCGCTGCTGATCGCGCTGCTGCTGTTCGCCTCGATCGCCGTCTCGGCGCTGGGCTCGGGCATCTCCCTGCGCCGCTTCCTCCGGGTTTAATTCCCCGCGGTACCGTGAGCGGCCGCTCCATGCGTCGTTCCGTTGCGGTCATCGTGCTCATCCCTGTCCTGCTGCTCGCGGGGATCTGGCTCGGCGGCCATCCCAGTGTGCTGCCCGGCGTCGTGCGCGACCGGCTCGTCGACGACGGTGACGCCCAGGTCTACGAGGAGGCCGTCGACATCATCCAGCGCGACTACTACCGGGGCGTCAGCCGCGACCAGCTGCTGGACAAGTCGCTCGGCGCCGCCGTCAAGTCGCTCGACGACCAGTTCTCCAACTACTTCTCGCCGAAGGACTACGCGGACTTCCAGGAGGTCACGCAAGGCCAGTTCTCCGGCGTCGGCATGACGGTCGAGGAGACCGACCAGGGCCTGCGCGTGATGACGGTCTACGACGGCTCGCCGGCCGCCAAGGGCGGGCTGAAGCCCGGTGACGTGGTCGTCGCCGTCAACGGGCACTCGATCGCCGGCGACTCCTCGGAGGCGTCGACCGCCCGCATCAAGGGCCCGGCCGGCACCAAGGTCGGCCTGACGGTCCGCACCGGCAAGCGCGAGCGCGACGTCCAGCTCGAGCGCGCGCAGGTCGACATCCCGGTCGTCGAGTCCTCGATGGAGCGCGAGGGCGCGCGCAAGGTCGGGCACGTGCACCTCGCCGGCTTCACCTCCGGCGCGCACGGCGAGGTCTCGCAGGCCGTCCGCAAGCTGCTGCGCCAGGGCGCCGACGGGATCGTGCTCGACCTGCGCGACAACGGCGGCGGCCTGCTCAACGAGGCCGTGCTGGTGTCCTCGATCTTCATCCCGGAGGGCAAGATCGTCTCGACCAAGGGCCGCTCGCGCCCCGAGCGCGTCTACGAGGCCACGGGCGGCGCGATCCCGGGCTCGGTCCCGGTCGCGGTGCTCGTCAACCGCCAGTCCGCGTCGGCCTCGGAGATCGTGACGGGCGCGCTGCAGGACCGCAAGCGCGCCACCGTCGTGGGCACGCGCACGTTCGGCAAGGGCGTCTTCCAGGAGATCGAGCAGCTCTCCAACGGCGGCGCGCTGGACATCACCGTCGGCGAGTACTTCCTGCCCAGCGGCCGCAACATCGGCGGCGGCGGGGTCGCCAAGGGCGACGGCATCTCACCGGACGTGAAGGCGGTCGACGACCCGAAGACCAAGCCGGACGAGGCGCTCGACGAGGCCGTCGGCGTGGTCCTGCGCGACGGCACGTGAAGCATCGCGAGAGCGGCGGCGCCCGCGACGAGCGCCTGCCGGGCGGTCCGGTCGTCGCCGTGCTCGAGCGGCGCGGGCGCTTCCTCACCGCCGAGCCGTTCTTCTTCCGCGGGCGCCGGATGAACGTCGACCGGCCGCGCGCGGGCTCGGCGGCCAAGCAGGGCGACCTCGTCCTCGTGTCCCCGAACGGCCCGCGCTCGGGCCACGCGAAGGTCCTGCGCCGGATCGGGCGACCCCACGTCGCGCGCGACGTGATTGAGGGCATGCTGCTCGACCGCGGGCTGCGGCGGCGCTTCGAGCCGCACGTGGAGAAGGAGGCGCGCGCGGCCGCCGAGCGGTCGGTCGGGGACGAGGCCAATGACCGGCTGGACCTGCGCGCGCTGCCCACGTTCACGATCGACCCGCCGACGGCCAAGGACTTCGACGACGCGATCTCCGCGGAGGCGATCGAGGGTGGCGCCGTGCGCGTGTGGGTGCACATCGCCGACGTCTCGCACTACGTGCGGCCGGGGTCGGCGGTCGATCGCGAGGCGTTCCGGCGCGCGACGAGCGTCTACGTGCCCGGGACGGTCGAGCCGATGCTGCCCGAGGTGCTCTCCAACGGCGCCTGCTCGCTCGTGCCCGGCCAGGACCGGCTCGCGGTCACCGTCGAGATGGAGTTCGACGGCGCCTCTGTGCGCCGCACCGCCTTCCACCGGACGGTGATCCGCTCCGACGCTCGGCTGGACTACCCGCGGGTCGACCGCGTCTTCGCGGGCTCCGAGCCCGCCGAGTCGCCCTGGGCGGAGCCGCTGGCCGCCGCCCGCCGTGTGGCATCGGCGCTGCAGGAGCGGCGCGAGGCGCAGGGCGCGCTCGCCGTCGAGTCCGTCGAGCCCGAGTTCTCCTTCTCGCGCGAGGGGCACGTCACCGAGCAGGACGCCAGCGAGCAGACCGAGTCGCACACGCTGATCGAGCACCTGATGATCGCCGCCAACGAGGCGGTCGCGGGGCTCCTGGAGGCGCGCGCGCTGCCGGCGCTCTACCGCGTCCACGAGCGGCCCGAGCCGGCGCGCGTGGAGCGGCTCGCCGACCAGCTGGCGGCGCTCGACGTGCCGACGCCGGCTCTGGCGGACCCGATGACGCCGCAGCAGGCGGCTGACGCCGTCGGCGAGATCTCGCGCCTCGTCGATGTCGAGGTGCGCCGCCGCGGGCACGGCCGCGCCGCGCTCACCTCGCTGGTGCTGCGCGCGCTCAAGCAGGCGCACTACTCGCCCAAGAACGTCGGCCACGCGGGGCTGCGCTCGCCGCGCTACTGCCACTTCACGTCTCCGATCCGCCGCTACCCGGACCTGATCTGCCACCGCGCGCTGCTGTCGGCGATCGGCGCCGGCGAGGACGCGCCCCGCGCCTCCGACATGGAGGGCGCGGGGGAGTGGTGCTCGATGCGCGAGCGCGACGCGATGGCGATCGAGCGCCGCGGCGACGCGATCGCGCGCTGCTTCCTGCTCGAGGCCGAGCTGTTCGAGTCGGGCTGGCACACGGAGTTCGAGGGCGAGGTCGCGGGCGTGATCGGCGCGGGGGCGTTCGTGGCCTTCCGCCGCTTCGAGGGGCTGTTGCCCGTTCGCCGCCTCCGCGGCGACTGGTGGGAGCTCGACGAGCTCGAGACGCAGCTAGTCGGGGCCCAGTCGGGCAACGCGTTGCGGCTCGGCGACCCCGTGGTCGTGCAGGTCGAGCGCGTCGACCCGCCGCGCGGCCGCGTCGACCTCTCGCCGGTCGAGATCGCGCTGAGCCCCCGCGACTGAGCTTCGCGGCGCGGCCGCGGTTCCCCGGCGCTTGGAGCGGCGCGCTTTCGCGTGACCACCCGCGCAGGTAGCGTCCACGGGAGTGTTGGAGTTCCGTGTTCTGGGCCCGCTCGAGGTGCGTCACTCCGACACCGCCATGGAGCTCGGCGGCCCCCGGATCCGAGCACTGCTGACGGTGCTGCTCGCGCACGCGGGGGAGCCGGTCGCGGCCGACGTGCTGACGCAGGCCCTGTGGGGCGAGGAGGCGCCGCCGGCGGCGCTCAGGGTGCTGCACGTGAACGTGTCGCGGCTGCGTCGAGCGCTGGGGCCGGCGGCCGGGCGGTTGGAGACGGTCGGAGGGAGTTACCGGCTGCACGTCGAGCCTGGAGAGCTTGACGCTGAGCGGTTCGAGCGCGATTGCGCGCGCGCGGCAGGCTGCGGGCGCAGCTGATGATCGCGCTGTACCGGTCCGGGCGGCACGCGGACGCGCTGGCGGCGTTCCGCAACGCGCGACGTGCTCGACGAGCTCGGCCTCGAGCCGGGCCCCGAGCTGCGGGAGCTCGAGCAGCGGATCCTCGTGCACGACCCAGCGCTCGCTGCGCCAGGGCCGGCCGAGCAGGCGCCCGTG
>Ga0126312_10003116_pt1 | contig 11155 bp, 9 predicted proteins | sample Plot104A_FD_92537 | JGI IMG/M metagenome (GOLD analysis project Ga0126312, IMG submission 92537) | Serpentine soil microbial communities from UC McLaughlin Reserve, CA, USA - Plot104A | ecosystem: Environmental > Terrestrial > Soil > Grasslands | place: USA: UC McLaughlin Reserve, Lake County... | reverse complement strand
GAGGGTGGGAGCGTCGCACCGGAAGTGATGATCCCGCTCGTGGGCGCGCCCAAAGAGCTTGAGCTCCAGCGCGCCGTCGTAGATCGCACCGCCGAGGCGGTGTTTGCTGAGGAGGGGCTGAGGGTGTCCTATTTGGTTGGGACGATGATTGAGTTGCCGCGGGCGGCCCTCTTGGCCGACAAGATCGCCCCGTACGCCGACTTTCTCTCGTTTGGGACCAACGACCTGACGCAGACGACGCTTGGTATGAGCCGGGACGATGCGGGTCGCTTCCTCCCGTCCTATGTCCGCCAGGGGATTTATCCGAAGGATCCCTTTGTGTCGCTGGATGTCGACGGGGTTGGGCAATTGATTGCCCTAGCGACGCGGCTTGGTCGGACGACCCGTCCGGACCTCAAAGTCGGCATCTGTGGCGAACATGGCGGGGATCCGGACAGCATCGCGTTTTTCGCGGAGGCCGGGCTCGACTACGTCAGTTGTTCGCCGTACCGGGTGCCGATCGCACGCCTTGCTGCCGCCCACGCCAGCGATGCCGGTCAGCAGCTGGACGCCAGTGCGGAGTAGGGGGAGCGAGCCGACCGGGCGCGGAGTTGTGCCCAAAGACGGAGCAAAGCCCTTGTCGCAAAAACCAGGGTTATTTCTACTTACTTCGTCAACGATCACATGCTGGGAATCTCGGCGATTCTGCATTCTGGCGGATAAGTGCCCTTGCCCGCAAAGGATTTCCGGCATTCTCTGACCGCGGGATACTGTCGTCCGACTGAGTCGTCTTTTCAAGACGAGCCGAACTTGTGGACTGTTCCTAGCAGATCGCTCGGCTCCACTCGACCGTTGCCGATCGCAGTTCGACGCTCATCGGTTTTTGTTTACCCCTTTCGGGCCGTCGCCCGCCAGCTCGAATCGCGGAGACCGACGATGGCGCGGGTTAGCCCGACAGCCACGGGTCGAAGGCATCGCCGCGCCCATCGCCGACGACGTTGGTGCTGCGTTACCCGACGAGCGCGGCAAGCAGCGCGCGCTCACTCCAGGTAACCGCGACGGCCAGGTAATCGGCGTGCTCGTAGAACGGGCCGCGTCGCTCGACGCGCGCCCGGCCGGCCAGTTGGAGCGAAGGCGTGTAGTAGTAGACCGTCACGCCCCGGCCGCCGGCGACGACGCTGCTCGGATACCCGAGGTCGGTCGGGCGCGGCTCGGTCACGGTGTAGCCGTAGAGGTGGCCGGAGAAGACCAGCAGGACGTCGAGCCAGGTCCGACCGCTGTCGCGGCTGACGCGGCCTTCGATGCGATACGGTGGATTCCGGTTGCCATAGGTGAGAAGGATCGAGCCGTCGGCCAACCCGACGAGGTCGGCCGGATGTTGGCCGGGTTCGGTCAAGCGCGTCGGCGCGCCCCAGGTTCGGCCGCCGTCGGCCGAGCGGGCCACCGATAATCCGTCGTTGCCGCGTTCGCCCCGCAGGACCGCCAGCACCCCATCGTCGGGAAGCGCAAGGAGCGCGGTCTCGTTGTACCCGTTGGCGATCAACGTGGGTTCGGACCAGGTCCGTCCATCGTCGGTGGAGCGCACCAGCCAGCTCTCGTCCTCCCATTGCGCGGGCGCGGCGGCGAGGCGCGATTGGTAGATGGCCATCAGGAGCGTGCCATCGGTCAGGGCGACGATCTTGCCGTACGGCGAACCCGTGACCAGTTCGGGAACAGGCAGCGGGCACGGCCGCTCCCACGTCAGACCGCCGTCAACCGACCGGGCGGTCATCACCTCGACGACCTCCTCGTACCGGCCGGCGTAGATGTGGGGCGCCCAAAGCCCCGCATCGTCGAAGCAGGCGGTCCGGTGATAGCCGAGCACGAGCGTGCCGGCGGCCGACGTGCCGAAGGCGGGATTGCGGTCGTCGCGGTCGCTATCGGCGACGACGGTTGGCGGAGTCCAGGTCGCGCCGTCATCGAGCGAGCGAACGATCTCAACGCGACCGGCCAGCCCGAGGTGCCCGGCACCGCCGCGGAGGACGGCGACGACCGCCCCGTCCGGCGCCGGCGTCAGCACGGGGAAGAGCCCCCCGCCGCGATAGGCCAGCGTCTCGCGGGTGCCCAGGAAGCGACGGACGTCGAGGATCTGCCGGGATTGGGTAGCCATTGGATTCGTTGTCCTCCACGCATACTGCCGCTCCGGAGATGGTCAGCCGCTGGTGTCGCCGTAGGGGTCGAGGGCGCGGCGCAGGGTTTCGCCGACGTAGTTGACTGCCAGGACGAGGAGGACGAGCGTGACGCCCGCCGCGAGCCAGGACCACCAGACCTCCTGAAAGACGTGGACCGTTTGCGCGTCGGCGAGCATCACGCCCCAGCTCGGCGCCGGCGGCCGGACGCCGAGTCCCAAATAGGAGAGGGCCGCCTCCGTCAGGACCGCGAAGGCGACGAGGAAGGTCGCGGAGACGACAACCGGGGAGACGACGTGCGGCAGCAGGTGCCGTCGGATGATCTGCCAGTCGGTCGCCCCCAGCGCTCGGGCTGCCAGCGCGAAGTCCCGTTCGCGGAGGGAGAGGAAGAGGCCGCGGACGAGCCGGGCGACGCCGGTCCACCCGAGAAATCCGATCACGAGCGCGACGTTGACGATGCTCGGCCCCAGGATCGACGCGAGCATCAGCAAGAGGACGATGCCGGGAAAGGCGAGGAAGGCGTCGGTTACTCGCATCAGCAGGCCGTCGGCGAACCCGCCGTAGTAGCCGCTAAAGGCGCCGAGCAGCATGCCGATGGTGGTTGCCAGCGCCACCGCGGCGACGCCGGCCGAGAGCGAGTTGCGCGAGCCCCAAACCAGCCGGCTCCAGACGTCGCGGCCGGCGTTGTCGGTCCCGAGCCAGTGCTTGGCGCTCGGCGGCTCCTCGAAGTCGGTGAGGACGGTCGCGGTCGGGCTGTACCGACCGGTGACGGGCGCCCCGATCGCCAGGAGCACTACGAGGACGAGGAAGGCAAGACCGGCGAGGGCGATCGGGTTCTCCCCAAAGCCCGTCCGAACGCGCGCGAACGGCCCCGGCGTCGTCCGCACGGCGGCTTCCTGCAGCGGCGTTCCCGTTCCCGGTGACGCCACGGCCCTGATCGCCATGTCAGCTGTAACGGATCCGCGGGTCGACCGCGGCGTAGGCCAGATCGGTCAGGAGGTTGCTGACCAGCACGGCCACGGCGTAGAGGAGCGAGGTGCTCATGAAGACGGGGTAGTCGCGGAAGAGGGCGGCGTTGATGCTCAGCCGTCCCATCCCCGGCCAGGCGAAGACCTGCTCGATCAGCACCGAGCTGCCGACCAGACCCGGCAGGCTGAGTCCGAGGACCGTCAAGAAGGGCGAGAGCGCGTTCGGGAAGGTGTGGCGCCAAATGACCGCCCGTTCGCGCAGGCCCTTGGCGCGGGCGGTCCGGATGTAGTCCTGGCGCGCCACGTCGAGCATCGAGGCGCGCACGTAGCGGACGAAGACCGGGACGTGGAGGAGCCCCAGCACCGTCATCGGCAAGATCAGGTGGTGCAAGAGGTTGCCCAGGTCCCCCGTCTTGTCGTAGTCGTACATGCCGCCGGTGGGAAACCAGTTGAGCCGGACGGCGAAGAAGAAGACGGCGAGGAGAGCGAGGAAGAAGCCGGGGACGGAGGTGAAGACGAAGCTCCAGACGGTGATGATCTCGTCCAGCATCGATCGGTTCTTCAAGGCGGAGAGGATGCCGAGCGGGACGCCGATCACGATGGAGAGCGCCAGCGCGCTCCCGGTCAGCAGCAGGGTACGGGGGAGGGTCCGCGCGATCAGGCTGGTCGTCGTATCCCCGGACTGGAACGACTCGCCGAGGTTGCCGTGCGCCACCGCGTTGAGCCAGCGGACGTAGCGCACCGGGATGCTGTCGGCGAGCCCGGCGTCTTCGTAGAGCCGGCCGACGCCGGTGCGCAGCGCCTCGGGCGGCAAGAGCGCCTGGAGCGGATCGCCGGGCGCGAGGTTGATGAACCCGAAGTTGAGCATCGAGATCACGACCAGCACGACCAGGGCGATCAGGATGCGGCGGACGACGTATGTCCCCATGGTGCGTTATCCAGTGCGATCGCCAGCCACGCGTTCTCGTAGGGGCGGTTCGCGCAGGGCGGTTCACGAACCGCCCCTAGGGCGCCGGGGCGACGGTCCCGATCGGGTAGGTCAGACGCTACTCCTTCCACCAGAGCTCGGCTTGGACGTCGTTGAGCGGACCGCGGCCGAGGTTGCCGCCGTGCACCGTCTTCTGGATGCCCCAGATCTCCGGCTCGATCCAGATCGGGATGTACGGCAGGTCGGTCGTCAGGATCGTCTGGGCCTGCTTGTAGAGCTCCGCCGCCTTCTCGGCGTCACCTTCTCGAATCGCGGCCTGCATCGTCTGGTCGTACGTGGGGTTGCAGTAATGGGTGTACGCGGACCGCTCGCAGGACTGGTCGCCGTAGGTCGTGGACGGGTCGTAGGCGAGCCAGGCGTACGATGTCTGATAGACGTCGAACTCGTGGGGGTTGGCGCTCCAGTCCTCGATTTGGTTGGCCGGGTCGAACGGCTTGAACTCGACATCGAGCCCGACCGCCTTCCACATCTCCATGATCGCGGCGTGGAAGTTGCTCGGCGCCCCGCCTTGCGCCGCGCTCGCCCCGAGGACCAGCGTGCGGCTGGGGTCCCAGTTCCCTTCCTGCAGGAGCTGCTTGGCCCGCTCTGGGTCGTAGTCGAGGCTCGGCAGGGTCGGGTTGGGGATGAGCGACGGGTGCATCATGGTCGAGGGAGCCGGGCGCGGGAAGCCGTAGCCCACGGTCGCGTCCAGCGTCTCGACGTCGAGGGCCACCCGCAGCGCCTGCCGCACCGGCACGGACAGCTCCGGCTTCTCGGTGGCAGCAATGAAGATCTGCTCGTTGGCCAGCGAGTAATTCGCGTCGAGGTTCAGGTTCGACACGTCCCTGAGCGCGTCGGCGTCGGCCATCATCCCGACGTAAGCGCCGTCGTACTCGCCTGCCTTGAGTCCGCTGATCATGGCCGGGCCGGGGACGTCGAGCCGGAAGACGATGCCGTCGAGGTTGGGCGCGCCCTTCCAGTAATCCGGGAACGCCTCGAAGGTGATGTTTGTCTGGAGGTCGAAGCTCGTGAGTTTGAAGGGGCCGGTGCCGAACGGCTGCTCGAGGAAAAAGGCCAGGCTGTCGATATCCTGGTCGTTCGTCAGGGCGTCCTCCGGGAAGCCGTGCGCCGGCACGATGCCGGTGTTGGTGACGTTGAGCAGAAAGACGCTCGACGGCGACGTGAGGTTGAAGCGGACGGTGTAGTCGTCGATGACGGTGACGCCGGCGAACTCCTCGGTCGCGCGGTCCTTGTATTCCTGGCCGCCCTCGAAGATGGTCACGTCCGGGACGGAGGGGTTGGTCTCCTTCCGGACCATCAGCTTGTAGGTGAACTCGACGTCGCGGGCGGTGAAGGGGGCACCGTCATGGAACGTCACCCCCTGCCGCAGGTGCGCCGTCAGCTGCTTGAAATCGGACGACCACTCCCAGGAGGTCGCCAGACCGGGCGTCATCTGGTTCCAGGCGCGATCGAGCAGGATGAGCGGGGTGTACATCAGCTTGCAGGCCCAGAAGACGAGCGAGCCGTAGTAGGTCTCGGGTCGGAAGACCTGCGGATAGCCGCCGCCGGCGGCGACCACGACCACGTAGGTGCCTCCCTTCTTCTGGGCCTCCCCGAAGGGGTTCTCGGCGCCGGTGGCGGGCGTGGCGGCGTCCTGGGCGGTCGCTCGGCCGGCGGTCTCAAAACCGCCGATCGTCGCACCGCCCGCCCCAGCGGCGGCGAGGCGCAGCAGGTCACGTCGGCTGAGTCCCTGCCGCTGCCATCCGTTTGCCAGCGAATCCAAGGTGTGCCGCTTCATCGGGACAGCTCCTTTCTCACTCACTGACGCCCGAAAGCGTACTATGGTCCCGCGTTCGGCCTTCGACGATGAGGACCGGCCTCCCGAGGGTCGACGTCTCTGCCGTCCGCTGGTGGATCACCTCCTTTCGCTCCGATCGGGCCTTCGGCACCCCTCGTCCGAACGGCCCGCGACACCACCGGTGCGCGACGGCGACCCCGGCGCCCCGGCCGGCAAGGTGGCCGGAGTCACAGACTCAGGTTACCCCGTGCAGACGCGCCCAGCGGATGTGGGTGATGCTGGCAAGCGTACACCACCAGGACGCGTACAGCTCGCCCTGGAAGGTGGTCAGGAGGGTCGGCGCCCCAAACGCGATCGTGTCGTGGCTGTGCGGGTAGACCTCGGGGGCGTGGATGCCGAGGTGGGTCCAGCCGGTGGCGTCCCACAACCGCACTTGACCGTCGAGGTCCCAGGTCCGGCCGCCGTCTTCGGAGAGGACCGCCATGAAACCGGGCCGTTCGGCCGTCCGCCAGGTGTAGACCAGGCAAAGGCGGCCGCCGGGCAGTTCCGCCGGCCAGTGGGTCTGAGCGGGGATCGGCGTCGGCGCGGGATCGGGCCAGCGGCGATCCGTCGGGCGGGCGAAGACGTGGTGCAGCGGCCGGTCGAGCGGCCCCCGCGCGTCGTCGCCGAGGTCGGCGGTCCAGAAGGTGGAGTAGAGTCGCCCGTCCGCGAGGGGGATCGTCTTGCCGTGCCAGAACCCCGTGCGTCGATCGGTGCCGGCGGCGATGACGGTCGGGTCGCCCCAGGTCCGGCCGCGATCGCAAGAGAGGAGGGCGAACATCTGCGGGCGATAGGGGCCGGGCTCCTCGTAGCCGTGCCAACGGTCGAAGGTCGCCAGCCAGCGGCCGTCGGCCAGTTCGATCACCGGGTTCGCCGGTGTCGCGACGAGGCCCGACGGGAGGGCGATCGGCAGCGGGCGCGACCACGTGCGGCCGGCGTCGTGCGAGAACAAGAGGGCCGGCTCGACCTCGACGATGCCGCCGGTAGGACTGAACATCGGCCTGCCGAGATCGGAGCGGTCGACGCGAAAGGTGAGCACGACGAGCGTACCGTCGCGCAGGCGCGACAGGAAGCCGTCGTGGTAGGAGTACGGCCGATCGTCGGCGGCGCGGTCGTGGATCGGCCCCTCGTCGTCCCAGGTGGTGCCGCCGTCGCGGGAGCGAGTGAGCGCGATTTGCACGTCTGCGGCGTAGATGGCGCTCCCGCGCTGGTAGGTGCTGACGAACTCCCGATCGGTCAGTTGTAGCGGGTGCGCGTGCGAGGCGAAGACGTGGTAGCGCGACGGGTCGGGGTTGATGAACAGGATGCCGCTGTCGACGATCTCCAAGCGCGCCATCGGAGCCTCCCGGTCTCGTCCGCGCGTTACGCCGCGCCGACCCGGACGAAACGCCGCCCCACGTAGCGGATGGGGGTATTCCACCAACCGACGTCGAAGGCGACGAGGAGCTTGCCCGGCTCGACCTCGCGCAGGCCGGTGTAGCACGTCGAACGGTCGGTCCCGGCGTGGGGCTCGATCGGCAGGTGCGTCACGTGGCCCCAGGTTTCGCCTTGGTCGGTGCTGAATGCCACGTAGTTGCCGTGATCGGGCGGGATCGGCGTCGCCAGGGGTCGGTAGCCGTAGCTGCAGGCGAGCACGCCGTCGCTCATCTCGATCAGGTCGGGATCGACACCCCGCAGCGGCAGGGGCCGCGGTGGCGCCCAGGTCGCGCCCTCATCGTCGGAGTGGGTCTGGTAGAGCGGGCTGACCCGGTTGCCGGTCCGCAGCAGACAGAGCAGGCGCCCCGCGTGGGCGCCTTGCGCGAGCCGTACCATCACCGGCTCGCAAAATCCTTCCTCTCCGATGGTCGCGTCGGCGGCGATCGTCGAGGCGTATGCCCAGGCGGCGCCGCCATCGCCCGAGCGGAGGAGCACGCAGCGGAAGCGGTTCATTTTCGGTTCGTAACTCGACGGGAGATCGTCCTCGCGGAACCAGCAGTAGATCGCCGCGAGCAGGTCACCGCCCGGCAACTCGAGAACGCTGCGGTGGAAAGTGACGCCAGAATAAGGCTTGCCCGTGTCGTCGTAGCCGCCCTTCGCTTGGGGGAGACGGACGCGGAACGAGGTCGGCCCGCGCAGGGTGCGCCATTCGTCGGTCGTCTCCCACATCGTCCCGGTGAATTCGCCGTCGGCGGACGGCCCGTCGGCGATCCATTCGAACACGCGGACCGTGCCATCGCGCGACTGGACGACGGCGCCCTCGAAGATCGGACCGAGGCCCTGCTCCTCCTGGGGACGCCAGAGCTGCCAGCTCGCGCCGCCGTCGCGGGAGATCACGGTGCCGGGCAGCCCGGGGTAGATGTTTTTCGGGGGCAACCGGTAGCCAGCGGGGTAGGGCCATTGTGCCTGGACGACGAGGGTGCCCCCAGCCGACCGAAAGAGGAACGGCTGCAGACCGCCTGCCAGGAGCTGCACCTCCGGGTCGATGGCCACCGCCAGACGCCGGGCGACGACCGCGTTCGACGACTGGGTCACTGAGCCCCCTCTCTCGATGCCGAAACTCGCGGATCGGTGTCGACCTGATGATACCCGCGCGATCGCTCGAACCCCGGCCGAATCTCCGGCGTCACCGCCGCGTCGCGCGAGGGGAGGCGGGAGCGGCCGCCGTCGAGCCCGATCGCGCCCATCAGCGGCCGGACGAAGGCAGCGCTGCGCAGCCGTCGCGCCACGAGCATCGACGGGTTGCGGGGAATCGGCCCGGTGAGGCGGACGGTGCGCACGTCGGTCATCCTCATGGCCCCTCCGCGTTCATCGGGCGTCCAGGTCGGACCAGGATACCTCGTTCAAGAGAGGCTGACCGGCCAGATACCGCTCGAGGTCGAGCGCGAACAACTCCCATAGCCGGCTCTGGTAATGCGGGCTCCCGCCCGAGCCGGAGATGTGCGGCGTTATGACGACGTTCCGCAACTCCCAGAACGGATCGTCGGTGGAAAGCGGCTCCCGGTAGTGACTGTCGAGCGCGGCGCCAGCGATCCACCCGGCGCGCAACGCCCGGAGCAGCGCGGTCTCGTCGACGAGATGGGCGCGCGCGGGGTTCAGGAGCACCGCCCGGGGCGGCAGCAGCCGGAGCTCGCGCGCGCCGAGCAGGTCGTGCGAGCCCGGATTCAGCGCGGCCGTCAGAATCAAGTAGTCGAGGTGGGGTAGGAACTCCGCCGTCTCGTCCGGGCCGAAGCGGCGGGAGGGAATGGCGCCCTCCGCGTCGCCGGTGCCCGGCAGGGCGTAGCGCAGCGGCCGCGGGCCGATGGGGCCGCGGCTCATCGCCCACACCTCCATGCCCAGCGCCCGGCACAGCCGCGCGGTCTCCCGGCCGATGTTGCCGTACCCGACGATGCCGACCCGGCGCCCGCGCAACTCGGACTGGAACTTCTCCCGGCGCTCCCAGGCGCGCCCGGCCTGCAGCCTGAGCATTTCCGGCACGTCGCGCTCGAAGGCGAGCAGCATCGCCACGCACCACTCGGCGATGGCCACGTCGTTGACCCCGCTGGCGTTGGTGATGCGGATGCCCATCCGCCGCAGCGGGAGGCCGGTCAGTTGCTCGTAGCCGGCCGAGCCGAGTTGCAGCCAGCGCAGGCGCGCCATAGCGGACAGGTTGCGCGGGGCGAAGTCGGCCAGGAGCACGGTGCGCTCCCGGATCAGCTCGGCGGGCAACTCCGTGTCGGGCGGGAGCCAGTCGATGCGGTCGACGGGGCATCCGGCGGCGATCGCGCGCACCCTCGCCAGGCCGTCGGCGTCGATCGGCAGGGCGACCAGGATGTTCGCCGGTCCGCGCTTCATCCGTTCAGCTCCGCATGACCTTGCCTGGGACGCTGACGAACTCCCCCGTGCCGGGGACAAAGGGATACTCCGCCTTCAGCTCCTCCGTGAGCACGACGCCCAGCCCCGGCGCCGCCGGCGGCAACACCGCCCCGTCGACCATCTGGAGCGAGTCGCCCCAGACCTCGCGGTGCAGGGCGCCGGCGGCGGGTGGGAGCTCCACGATGATGGCGTTGGGCGTCGCGAAGGCGGCGTGGACGTTCTGCATCACCGCCGCGCCCGCGCCCCAGGCGTGGCTGGCCACCCAGCGGTTGCGCTGCGCGAAGAGCCGCCCGACGTCGACGAACTCGCCTAGGCCACCGACCCAGGCGGCGTCGGGCTGGGCGACCGCGAAGGCGTCCTGCTCCGCGAACTGGCGGAACTCCTCCAGCGTGGTCAGCGACTCGCCGCCGGCCACCGGGATCGTCGTCGCGCGGTTCAGCTCGCCGTAGCCGCGCGGGTCGGTGTAGGGCAGCGGCTCCTCGAAGAGAAAGATGTCATACGGCTCCAGGGCCTTGAGCACCGCCGTCGCGGTCGCCAGGTCCCAGCGTTCGGGGCCGGTCTTGAAGCCCATGTGCCCGTCCAGCAGGATGCGCACGTCGTTGCCGACGTGGCGCCGCATCGCTTCGGCCTTCGCCGTCTCCAACTCCACCGTAGCGCCAAGGGAGAGCCCGGACGGCTCCTCGCCGCGATCGCCGTAGTACCCGGCCGCCACCTTGAAGCCCCGAAACCCCTGACCAAGGTAGAAGTCGATCTTGGCCAACAGCTTCTCCAGCGGCCAGTTGCTGGGGCCGCCAGTCGCGTAAGCGGGCAGGCGGTCGTGGCACTTGCCGCCCAGCAGCTCGTACACCGGCAGGCCGAGGAGCTTCCCCTTGAGGTCCCAGAGCGCGGCTTCGATGCCGCTGATGACGGCGGGGCCGACGCCGACCCGCCCCCAATAGGAGCAGCAGTCGACCATGCGACGGCGCAGGGTGTGGATGTCGAAGGCCTCGGCGCCGACCAGGATCGGCTTGAAGAAGTCGACGAGCGTCGGGACGATCTCCGGGATGAAGTAGCCGAGGTACGTCTCGCCGACGCCGACGTGCGGCGTATCGGTGTGGACCTCGACGAAGGCCGCGCTGCGCAGACGCTTCGACACCGACAGGTAGGGGTCGTCGGTGGACGGGCCCGTCAACAGGACGGTCGTCACGTCGGTGATCTTCATGCTGCCCCTGTCCAACCACGATGCAGATACCGACCGTCGCCGAGCGTCGGGTTTCGGGCGGTTCGCGAACCATCCAGGACCGCTCGATCAGGTCCGTTCCCAGGTGAATGCGCTGCCCACGATGAAGAACTGATCGAACATGTTGAAGTAGTAGGCGGTCAGCACGCGGCCGTCCGGTAAAAGCACCGTGCTCGGGTAGCCGAT
>Ga0126312_10003115_pt1 | contig 11155 bp, 8 predicted proteins | sample Plot104A_FD_92537 | JGI IMG/M metagenome (GOLD analysis project Ga0126312, IMG submission 92537) | Serpentine soil microbial communities from UC McLaughlin Reserve, CA, USA - Plot104A | ecosystem: Environmental > Terrestrial > Soil > Grasslands | place: USA: UC McLaughlin Reserve, Lake County... | reverse complement strand
GTTGACCGTCACGGCCGCGGTCGTGTGCGTCGAGGTTATGGTGCAGATACCTTCCTCGACGCCAGCATCCTTTACAGCCCGCCTTATCTCGTCCGTGATCGAGACCAGCTCGTAACGCTCGCCCGTCTCGACGGGTATGTCGCTGATCTTCATCTCTCTCCTTCCAGGGCCCTCGGCAACTCGGCCACACTGTCGAGCACGAGATCTGCCTCTCCCGCGTCGTCACCGGGCCGCCATTTTCCGGTCCTGACCTGTATACCCGAGAGTCCGGCCTTCTTCGCGCCTGCGACATCGGCCTCGGCGTCGTCGCCGACCACGGCTACTTCGTGAGCTTCGAGCCCCATATCTTCGAGCGCGATCCGGAAGAAGTTCTCCTCCGGCTTCCCGACGACCGCGGCGCTCTTCCCGCTCGCATACTCGAGGGCGGCCACGAAAGGCCCCGCGTCTAGTGAGAGCCCGCCCCTGTCCTGCCAGTAACGGTTCTTCTGCAGCGCCACGAGCTCGGCCCCTTCCATGAGGCATCGAAATGCAGTATTGAGGCGCGCGTAGGTAAAGCCTTCTCCCAAGTCTCCTACCAGCACGACCTCGGGGGAATCGTCGGTGAGCCGCGCCTCGCCAAGGTCCTCGTGTAGGGACGCGTCCACTAGAGCGAGGCAGCTTCTGCCTCCGATCAGACGCGAGGCCACCCACGCGGGCGTGAAGACCTCGCCCTCGTCGACCTGAAACCCTAGCGTACGCATCCTCTCGACCACCGCGCGGCGCGGCATCCTGGTCGTGTTCGTGACGTACCTGAGCGCGAGCCCCGAAGCCTCGAGAGCCTTGAGAGCCTCCCTTGCCCCTGCCACGGGCTCTTCTCCAACGTACAGGGTGCCATCGAGATCCAACACAAGACCCTCTATACGCATACCCGCATCATAGACCCGGGGATCACGTGAGGCCACTACACCGCGACCAACATGATCCCCACCAACGTCAGGATGCGCCCGCGGATCGGCATGCGTGGCGTATGGATCACGTTCGCTGCTGGGTTTTGTTGCGGGTCAACCCCTCATCCTCTTTCGATGAAGCGTAGCCTCCCGCAAGCGGTCGCGTCCTCGTCTACTAGGCACTAGGGTGAATGAGGCCAGCAGCTAGTCGTCTTGCTGGTCCACTGAGCCCGTGTCGTGGCGCAGCCAGAGAGTGACGTGGGCCGGCTGCATCGTCTGGTCTACCACCCCGATCAGATCGTCGCTCAAGGTGTCCAGGTCCGTCTCGTCGCGCAGCTTGGCCGAGAAGGCGGCCAGAGTCCTGGCCGCGTCGTACTTCTTGCGGTAGAAACGACGGTCGATAAACGACTGGATGCGACGTCCTAGGGCGATAAAAAGTGCCGCGATAGTCAGCGTGCATGCCACTACCGCGAGCTGCGACTCCTCTCCTGACATAGTCCGGAAGACGTACTGCAGCGCCACCACGCCGCCCACGTACACGAGGGCGAGCACCACGGTGAGCGGGAATTGAGTGATTTTTGCTCGTACTTGCTGTTACCAGCATGTCACCAGGTGCATAGGAGGCTCGCCCCTACCCAAGACACTTCTCGGCCAGAGCGTCGGCTTGATCGCGTCGGCGAACGGCATCCCTGTCGGCCCTGACCCCTCGGTAGGTCCAGCTCATCAAGATGACGTAGGTGGACATTCCTGATGCCTCCTGCTTCCCTAGAGGACCTTCTGCGCTTTCCACCAGGATCATGATGCCGCTACCTGAAGCGCGCTGCCGCCTTCAGACTCGGCGAGTCGCCTGTTCTTACGCCGCCCTTCGCCTTGCTGAGAGCGCTCTCCACAAGGCGACGCTACAGCCACTAATGCTTCCGGACCTTGTATTGCCCTTCCGCCCGGCGTATATTGGTCTGAGACCGGCTCGCTCTGGGAAAGGTGGGCCCCAAGAGGGAGGAGTGCCCATGAATATCGTTATGTTGCAGAGACACGAGCATCCTTCACGCCCGGACCACGACCTGCGCGGGAGAAGCGTCCTCGACTCCGGGGACCACCAGCTCGGATACGTGGCGAACCTCTTCGTGGATGAGGATGAGAAGCATCTTCGCTTTATCGACGTGGTGCCACAGGACTGGCTGGGCCGGGAGAGGAAGCGCCACCACCACTTGGTCCCCGTCGAAGCCCTGGTCCTTCCTGACGAGGCGAACCGGCGTGATTTCTACGGCTCGGTCGAGTTGCAAGTGGACAAAGCGACTGTAGAGAGCTCCCCGACCCTCCCGCCCTCATTGGACGCACCCGATCCCGAGTTGCAGGAGGCCATTCACCGGCACTACGGCTACGGCTAGTGTAGGCCGCCTCCAGACTAAACGTAGCGGGTTACCGCAAGCGTGCCCAGATAAGCCGCGCCTTTGGGTAACGGAGTCATCACGCGAGCGTAGTGCCTCCTGCAGCAGGCCGGTGCATCTTTACACTTGAACCTGTGGCTATTGCCCAAGCCTTGCTGTGAAGGCGCAGGTCCCACCTGTGATGCTATCCTTAAGCCGGCCACGACGCGAGGGTGGAGGTCTTCTCTGACATCAACGGTAATATATGGCATGCTCGTGATCGGGGTGATCTGCCTCGTCGCGCTCGGAGGACTCGAGCTGGTGAATCGCCTCGTGCCCGCCAGCTCGCGCCAGGAGCACAACGACGTTGCAGGCTTCATCTACGCAGCGTTGGGCGTGATCTACGCTGTGCTCTTGGCGCTCGTGGTCATCGCCGTGTGGGAGGAGTACGGGGCAGCCAGCGACACGGTCGAGCAAGAGGCAAACGCCGTGGCCGAGATCGCCTGGCGGGGCCATCGACTTCCCCAACCCGAAGGTACCCACCTCCAGGAACTCTGCAGGTCCTACACCGAGGAGGTCATCCATAAGGAGTGGCCCCTGATGGAGCAGGGAGAAGCACCCTTGATGACGCAGACACAAGGGACTCCGGCCGGATGGACCCTGATCGACGACATCAGGGAGACGCTGCAGGATGTCGAGCCGCACTCCAAGGCCGACGAGCAGCTCTACGCGGAAGGGCTGGAGCAGATTCAGAGACTGGGCGACGCAAGGAGGATGCGCCTGGTCGCCGCCGAGGAGGGCGTCCCCGGAGTGCTCTGGTCCGTGCTGATCTTCGGGGGTGTAGCGGCAGTAAGCTTTACCTACCTCTTCGGCCTGGCGAACACCTGGGCGCACCGTCTGATGGTGGTGACACTGGCGGCGGTGATCGGGCTGGTCTTGTTCACCATCGGCGCCCTGGAACATCCCTTCTCCGGAGGTGCCCGCATCGGCACAGGTGCCTTCGAGCTGGTACTGGAGAGGCTCGAGACCAGCAAGCTTAGCGACATCCAATAAGGAGCCTCTCAGCACGCCCCAGCTGACACCTCCGCTGCTCAGTCCTTCAACACGCCGCCAGGCTTCGCCGGACGGATTGTCAGCTAGTCAGCACTTCAGCCTTTTGCACTCGCTTACATCCCTTGACAACCAGTGACACACCACTCTATACTTACGTTGTAAATTTACAGCGTAAGGAGGAGAGCTGATGGCTGATCGGGGTGAGGCGGTGTGGCAGGGCACAAGCGAGTTACGCACGCTACGATCGGTGGTCGACGGGCTCTCGGCGCGAGGTGGGTGTCCGGCACTGGTGACGCTTGGCGAGGAAGGCGTAAAGGTCTTATCGTATGGTGAGCTTGCCGGGTGGGTATTTGGTCTTGCTCGCGGTCTGCGTGAGGCCGGGGTGGAGTGTGGCGATCCTGTGGCGCTCTTTGGGGGCGATAGCAAGGAGTGGGTCGCGGCTTGCCTGGCGGTGATCTCGGCCGGGGCTGTGGTCGTGCCGTTGGACGCCCAGCTCGGCGATGAGGCACTTGGTCGAGTTCTGGTTGACAGTGGTACCAGGCATGTTTTCACCACGGCTGAGCGGGTCGGACACCTGGAGAAAGTGGATCCGGGCGCTGAGTTAACGACCATACTGCTCGATGTCGAGGAAGATGACGGGCGGAGCTGGCGATGCCTGCTAACGGATGAGGATGTGGATCTTCCGCCTGCCGAACCGGGCGATGTGGCAGCGCTGTTCTACACTTCGGGCACCACGGGCGCGGCGAAAGGAGTGCCCTTGAGCCACGCCAACCTCGTGTTCCAGATCGACAGCCTGCTTGGCGCGGGTCTGGTCTCCGAGGACGATCGTGTCCTGTTGCCATTGCCGCTACACCACGTCTATCCCTTGGTTATGGGGATGCTCACGCCGCTGGCGGCCGGTCTGCCCATCGTCTTGCCCCGATCGCTGACGGGTCCGCAGATCGTGCGCGCCCTGAGGGAAGGAGAGGCCACCATGATCGTCGGCGTCCCCCGGCTCTACGGTGCGCTGTATTCAGGGATAGAACAGAGGGCGCGATCCGGCGGCCGTCTCGCGGCCGTCCTCTTCAGCGGCGTCGTCGGTCTTTGCGTAGGGCTGCGTCGCCTGACGGGGCTGGATGTCGGCAGGCTACCTTTGCGCCCGTTGCGCAGACGGTTCGGACCGAGACTGCGGGTACTCGCCTCCGGCGGCGCAGCCCTGGACCCCGGCCTCGCGGCGAAACTCGAGGGCCTGGGATGGCGGGTAGCCGCAGGTTACGGCCTCACCGAGACCGCTCCGCTCCTGACGCTCAACCCTCCCGACGGGAAGAAGCTCGGCAGTGTCGGACGCCCGGTTTCCGGTGTCGAGATCAGCATCGACCCCACGGCCGTGCCCGAGGATTTTGTGGGAGGAGCCCTGTCTCGCGGGGAAGGTGAGATCCTCGCCCGCGGGCCGAACGTCTTCTCCGGCTACCGCAACCGGCCTGAAGAGACCAGCAAGGTCCTCGATGAGAGTGGATGGTTTCGCACGGGGGACCTGGGCTACTTCGACGATGATGGTTACCTTTACGTCTCGGGCAGGTCTTCGACCCTGATCGTGACCCCAGGCGGTAAGAACATCCAGCCCGAGGAAGTCGAAGGAGCCTACCTGGAGCACCCGGCTCTCCGTGAGATCGGCGTGTTGCAAAAGGGCGGCCGGCTGGTCGCCGTGATCGTACCCGAGATGGACGAGGTCAGGCATCTGGGCGACATCCGCCGTTCGATACGCGAGGCGGTCGAGGCCATCTCGAAACGCCTGCCTTCCTACCAGCGCATCTCAGAGTACGCCGTAACCAGTGAACCCCTGGAGTACACGCGACTCGGCAAGCTCAGACGACACGTCCTGGAGGACCGCTACGAATGGGCGAAAAGGGGCGTGGAAAGCCAGGATGAGAAAGCTGTCGGCCCTGAGGAGATGTCGGGAGAGGACCGCGCGTTGCTCGAAGATCCCGCAGCGTTGGGCGTCTGGAAGCTGCTCGCCGACAGGTACCCTGACAGGAGGCTTGCGCCTGAGACGAGCCCGCAGCTCGACCTCGACATCGATTCCCTGGGCTGGGTGAACCTGACGCTGGAGATAGGCGAGCACATCGGCGTGGAGCTCGACGAAGCTGCGATCGAACGCATCGATACCGTACGCGACTTGCTGCGCAAGGTAGCCTCGGGAGCCGGCAGGGCTACACCCCATGTTTCACCGTTCGAACGGCCCGAAGAGGTTCTGGACGACCGGCAGAAGCGGTGGCTGAAGCCGCTTGGGCCGGCTCGCTCGGCGATGGCCAGGAGCATGTTCGTCCTCAACCGGATGTTGATGCGCGGGCCGTTCCGCCTGCGGGTGGAAGGGCTGGAGAACCTGCCTGACAGGGGTCCGTTTATCGTGGCGCCGAACCACATAAGCTACCTGGATGCATTCGTGGTGGCCGCGGCGCTCGACCACAGCGTACTGCGGGATACTTACTGGGCCGGATGGACCGGCGCGGCCTTCGGCAATTCGCTGACCCGCCTCGTCAGCCGTCTGGCGCGGGTGGTCCCGATCGACCCTGGCCGCGCAGGCCGCTCGAGCCTGGCTTTCGGGGCGGCGGTGCTAAGGCGCGGATTGAACCTGGTCTGGTTCGCCGAAGGTGAACGTTCACCGACAGGAAGCCTGCAGCCGTTCAAGCCGGGTATGGGAGTGCTGTTGAGCTACTATCCTGTCCCAGTCGTGCCCGTGTTCATCCGTGGCACGTACGAGGCCATGCCAAAGGGAAAGGTTCTGCAGCGGCTCCAGCAGGTCACGGTCACCTTCGGTGAACCCTTAGATCCCCGCAGCTTTGACGAGACTGCCAAGCCCCGGGAGCGAGTCGTGGAGGCCGTGCACGAGCGCGTGGCCGCACTGGGCGCCCGCTCATGACTCGCCCCCGGCACCGCGAGCAGCGCGGATGGTATTTCTACGACTGGGCGAACTCCGCCTTCTCCACCACGGTAGCCACGGTCTTTCTCGGCCCCTACCTGCTCACCGTGACCAAGAACGCGGCCGACGCGGGCGGCTACGTACACCCGCTCGGAATTCCCGTACTCGCCGGATCGTTCTTCCCCTACGTGCTCGCGCTCTCCGTAGCTCTGCAGGTCTTCTTATTGCCGGTTACCGGCGCCATCGCAGACCGGGTCAAGCGCAAGAAGCGGCTCCTGGGGCTTTTTGCCTACATCGGCGCGATCGCCACGATGGGGATGTACCTGATCCAGGGCTCAGCATACCTCTTTGGCGGCGTACTCTTTGTCATCGCCAACCTGTCGTTCGGCGCCTCGGTCGTCGTCTACAACGCATTTCTGCCCGAGATCGCTGAGCCCGACGAGCGCGACCGGGCCTCCTCCCGCGGTTGGGCTCTCGGCTATCTTGGCGGCGGATTGCTCCTCGTAGCCAACCTCGCGCTTTTCACCGCCCACGAGTCCCTCGGGCTCTCGGCGGGCCAGGCCGTACGTATCAGCCTGTTCTCGGCAGGGGCCTGGTGGGCGCTGTTCACCCTGATCCCGTTGAAGACGCTGCGAGACCGGGGGGCGGCACGCCCGGGCAAACAGGGCGCGGGGATAATTACCGCCGGTTTTCGCCAGCTGCTCGACACCCTGCGCGCCGCGCGGGACTACCCGCAGACCCTGCTCTTCCTCGCGGCGTATCTGCTCTACAACGACGGCATCCAGACCGTCATCACACTTACCGCGGTCTATGGTGAAGCGGAGTTGAAGTTTGGTACGGGTACGATCATCTCCGTGACCCTCATGGTGCAGTTCATAGCGTTTCTCGGGGCGCTCTTGCTAGGCGCGTTCGCGCGTTTCTTCGGCGCCAAACGAGTAGTGCTGGTGAGCCTTGTGCTGTGGACAGGGGCGATCGCTGCAGCTTACTTCCTCCAGGCAGGTGCGGTCTGGCAGTTTTACCTGCTGGCGGCTTTCATCGGGATCGTGCTCGGCGGTAGCCAGGCGCTCTCCCGGTCGCTGTTCTCGCATATGATCCCGGGCGGTCAAGAAGCGGAGTACTTCAGCCTCTACGAGATCAGCGAGCGGGGGACGAGCTGGCTCGGCCCGCTTCTGTTCGGCCTTACGTTGCAGTTGACCGGCAGTTACCGCAGCTCGCTCGCCTCACTGATCGTCTTCTTCGTCCTCGGCTTCGTGCTGCTGACCATGGTCGACGTGCGGCGCGCCATCGTCGATGCGGGCAACCCACCACCTGAGAGGGTGTGAGATGAAGTTCTCTTATCTGCCGAAGAAGAGCTTGGCGGCGGGGCTCATCATCTCGGGGCTCCACATCGGCTCGAAAGTGAGCTGGGCGGTCACGGTCTCGACACCCTCTATGGAGAGCGTCTCCGTCTCTACCTGCTCCTGGATCAAGTCCCCAACAGGGCACATCGGGCTGGTGAGGCTGAAGGTGACATCGACGTGGCGACCCTCGTCGTGCACCCCGACGTCGTAGATCAGGCCGAGCTCGACGAGATCCATCCCGATCTCAGGGTCAATAACGTTCCTCAACTGGTCCTGCACGCGCTCCTCGGTTACCACTCTCTCACCTCTTGTCGGCATCTCTTTCTTCACGCTGATTGTAAAGCCTCCAGGACGCTTTTCCACACGTCGCTGAAGCTGTTTGCAGACAGTCCGTCTGTAAACGGCGGCTACAGGTTTCAGGAAAAGCTCTGAGAGAGCCGCTGTCACGCAAGAGGATACCTCCACTCTCCCACGCTCACTCGATGGGAAGTTCGCCGTGGGGCGATGTGCAGCCCAGCTCGTCCTTCTTGCCCAGTAGCTCTCGCTCGTAGACGAATCCAAACCCCAACGATTTGATGCCTGTAGCCTGAAAGCTGAAGTAAAGAGCTTGTTACACTTGATCCACTTATCCCCCATTCGGAGTTCTTTATCCACAATATATTGTGGATAACTCGGTCGGGACGGTGCATAAACGCCGTATCTTGGTGCTGCGGGCTGACGCCGGCGCTCCTCCGGCCTGGTCCTTGAGGTAACTCTTGACCAGTAGGCGGGCTCTCGAACGGCTCAGGTTCCACGTGCGCCAATCTGGCTGTTTGGACTCCCAGCGAGCGACGACAGCTTGCTCGACGGTGAAGTCTTTCCACAGACGCTTGTCGCCTATCTCGGGCAGAGACTCGACGAGCACGGGCACGGCATCGGCGCTCAGGGTGGTCAGGTAGTAGGCGTCGAAGCGCTTCCCTTCTTCCATGCGGTCTATGTTGGTGCTCGCTATGAGGGCGTCGGGGTTCATGGCGTTTATCGCGAAGATGGAGGCGAAGCCGGCGAGAAGGGCGCCGAACGCGAAGTGCTCGCGTCTGGCCCGTAACACGGTGAGGACGAACCAGAGGAGGACGACGGAGATCCAGGCCATGAATATGGTGGTGTAGAGGCGCAGCTCGGTCAGGCCGAACTCTTGCTGATAGAGGTACATCCGCTGCAGCGCGGAGGCCACGACTACGAAGAGTAGACCGACCATGATCCCGGCCAGCGCCCGAAACAGGATCTCGTGGGCCCGGTTCTCGGCTCTGAGCAGCCAGTGGGCGATGAGCAACAGAGGCAGCGCGAGGGCGGTCACGGTGACCAGCTCGAAGAATCCGTGGCGCGCGTACTCGGCGTAGCTCAGGCCCGCCGTGGCGGCCACGCGCCCTGCGCCGCCGAACAGGTAGCGGATCTGGATCACCACGAAGGTCAGGAACATGAGATCGAGTAGACCAAGGACCATCCCTAGCTCGACGATGCCCAGCGAGAGTACTCTGGGACGTGGGAGCGCGATGTTCTCGGCGACGCGCGACATCAGCCCCGCCCAGAGCACTCCTGCCGTGATCCAGGCAAAGAAGGTAATGAGGAGGAGGTGTGAGAAGACCTCGGCGAGGTCGAAGCCGAAGACCTCGATTATGAGCCGCTCGAAGATGGCGTCGGCCGCCACCAATAGCGTGCCGAAGAGGAGCAAGAGCGGGGCGGCGAGCAGGACGCCCCGCGACACCGCCAGCGCCTGACCCTTCCACCGTCCGCGGACCGCCTCGCGCCATTCTATGTCGGCCACGCTCACGGGTAGCGGTCCCGCGGAGGCCAGGGCGCCCGTATAGATTCCACCGAGAACATAGTCCACGATGCCGGTGCGCCTGAGGCTCCCGCCGCGCCCCCGCCACACGGCGAGGGAGAGTGAGATCAGGACTCCCAGGACATCGAGGAATACCACCACGGGAGAATCGCGCAAGAGGACCCCGGCGGCGAAGACGACCGCAACGAAGACGAGCCACTTCCCCTCTCCTCCGGTTCGCACACGCCCCCACCTCGCTAGCGCGACAGCGAGCCCGATGAGGACCGTTACCCAGATGAGGAGGTTGATCCCCCACGGTGTGGCTCGCAGGAGGACGTCTCCCAGGCCGCCGAGCGCCAGCGCGACGCCGAGAATCCCGAGTCCGAGCCTCGTCCTCTCTCCCACAGAAGTTACCTCCCATCCTTAGCCTGAAGGGCACTGTAGCGGACGGACGTAACAGATCGGGCAACGGCCGGTTAAGAAGGGCTAACCTTTCCTAAGCTCCTCGCCCCGAAGATAACGCGTCGTAACCACCAAACTCCTCCTGGCGGGGCCGCATACTCCGCGCAGGTAGGGGATTTCGCTTCGGCAGATCCTCTTACCGGCGGCAGGAACGCGCCCTACGCCGTTCGGTCTCCCGGCTTGATGGCCCTGGTAGCGCCGAGCACCTGTCCTGAAGCACTCTTGGCCTGTACGGCGAAGTACGGTTCGGATGTGCGAACCGTGAGGGTGGTCTCGAAGCCATGCCGGGGGGAGGTTACGACGGACTCGAGTTCGTTGGGATCAGGGCCGGCAAGCGCTTCCCAGGTCTCGACCTCGGTGGCACCGTTCCAGCTGGCATAGAGCATCACCCTGTCGTCCGATCCTCTCTCGATCGCCAAAGCCGGCTCGTCGCCCGGATTTCCTTTCCACGGCAAGCGGAATGCGCGGTAGGATTGGGCGCTGCCAGGGAACTCGGCGTCGAAGAGTAGCTGGCCGTCTTTGGTGTACTCGGAGAAGAACGGCGAGCTGCCCCACCCTACAAAGACGTTACCGTTCGGCAAAACCTGCACGTTGCCCTGGGAGGTGGCGATGAGCTTCTGGGGATGGGTATACTCGCGCACCAGGGTGGCGCTCATCTGGTCCATGTCGAGGTCCACCACGATCCCACGGGACTGCTCGTGCACCTGAGGCGGAGCACCGTTGTCGAAGATGGTAATGGTGCCGTCTTCTCGGCGCCTAGCGTCGTGCTGGGAGACGGTCCTCGTGCCGGGACCCATCTCGAAATCACTCTCCTTGCCGCCGAGGCGCCACAGGATCTCACCACTCTTGCGGTCGACCTTGTAGACGGCAGAGGTCCCTTTGGCTGAGATGAGGAAGTCGCCATCGAAGTCTATCTCTATAGAGTTGATGTGGAAGTAGTCGAGAGGCGTTTTGGGGTCCTGTGGCGGATTGCGGTAGGACTCCTCGACGCCCACGTGGTCCAGGCTGCGCCACTCGAAGAGAACCTCTTTGGTCTCGATGTCGAGCTCTTGGGCGATCCCCTCCCAGACCATACCATCCTCAGGGCCGCCGATCGGGGAGAGGTCTGTCTGCGTCGCGAGGTAGGCCGTCAAGAGCGCGGTGTCATGCGGGGTGATGGAGAACTCGTGCAGGTCTCCCCGTTGGCCGTTGCCCGCCTGAACCCGGGTTATCTCGCGGTAGGAGTCGTCGAAGATAAAGTACTCGCCTACGCCGTGCCCGGCCACGACCCTGCCCTCCCACCAGGTCAGCACCGGCCTGCCCTTGTAGCG
>Ga0126312_10003114_pt1 | contig 11156 bp, 5 predicted proteins | sample Plot104A_FD_92537 | JGI IMG/M metagenome (GOLD analysis project Ga0126312, IMG submission 92537) | Serpentine soil microbial communities from UC McLaughlin Reserve, CA, USA - Plot104A | ecosystem: Environmental > Terrestrial > Soil > Grasslands | place: USA: UC McLaughlin Reserve, Lake County... | reverse complement strand
GCCATCCGCGCAGGCGGCCTCGTCCGCCGGAGCTGGCGCTCGGAGCCGGCACCGCTCCACGCCGCGCCGGCTGCCGAGCTCCAGGTCGGCGGCGCGCGGGTGCGCGCGGGGTTGACCCCGAGCGGAGAGCTCGAGGTGCGGGTTCAGCGGAACCCATCGCTCGTGCGCTCCTACGTTGCGGACGACGAGGTACTCCGGCTCGAGGGTGACCTCGGGCGCGTTAGCGGCGACACGCTCAAGCTGACTCTTCGGCGTCGCGACGGCAGTGCAACCCTGCATTACCCTCTCGACGCCGACCATACGGGCGATCACTCGACCTTCGTCGCTCGTGTCCCGATCGAAGACTTCGTCTCCGACTCGGACATCGCAGACCGAGGCTCGCAGGTCGACGACCAGTACGACGGGATCGCGTGGGACCTCTACCTCGTCGGTGGAGGGCGTCGACAGCGCCTGACGCTGCACGAAGCTGCGGCCGAGTCGGCGTGGGCCCTAGGCGGCCGCGAGATCGCCGTGCACCGGACGCGCTACGGCAACGTCACTCTGGTCGAGCGGCCGTTTCGGCCTGTGGTAACAGGTATCGAGTGGTCGCCCGCGGGGGTCCTCACGCTGAAGGGCTCCTTTCGGGGCCCGACCGGGGAGTATGAGGTCGTCATCCGCAGCCGCCGCGGGGGGGAGTTCTACATGGTTCCGCTTCGGCACGATGCCGAGGCAGCCCGTTTCACGGCTGAGCTCAGCCCAGGCAGCGTCAGCTCGCTGGCCGGCAACCGGCCGCTTGCTGAGGGTCAATGGGAGTTCCTGGTCAGTCCTCCGGGGCGGGCGCAGACCGCCGCCGTCAACGCGGTGCTAGACCACGACCTTCTTGCCGCCCTGCCCGTCTCCGCGAAGATAGGGCACAAGCTGTTCCGGGTCGGCGTGCAGGGCTACGACCTCCCGGTTCTCGAGGTCGACCGCGACCTCGAGGAGGACGAGCGCGGCGGGTTCCGGCAGCGACAGCTGCGCACGGCGTTCTACGCGACGCAGCGGCAGCGTGAGCTTCGCGATGTCGTCCTCTACGACTGCTTCGGAGGACGGGAGTACTCCGACAACCCCCGGGGTATCCACGAGGAGCTGATTCGCCGCGATGCGCCGTTCGAGCATCTCTGGGTCGTGCGAGACGGCGGCTGCGTTCCGCCCGGCACGGCCGTCGCCGTGCGCGAGCTCAGCAAGGACTACTACGAAGCCTACGCGAGCGCTCGCTACGTCGTGAGCAACGACCATTGGCCGCGGTCGGTGGCTCGCCGGTCCGAGCAGGCCTGGCTGCAGACCTGGCACGGGGCACCGCTCAAGCGGATCGGACACGACCTCGCCGGACGCCCCAAAGCTGTGCGGGAGTATCGCGGGGTGCTGAGGCAACCGAATGAGAACTGGCAGTACGTCGTCTCGCCGGGAGCGTTCGCGACGCCGATCCTGCAGCGAGCCTTTTCGCCGAATGCTCAGGTGATCGAGACTGGTCTTCCGCGTACGGACGTACTGTTCCGGCCCGATCGCGAGCGGCTGGCTGAAGAGGTCAAGCTCCGCTTGGGGCTGCCTGCCGACAAGCGGGTCGTCCTCTACGCGCCGACTTACCGGGATCACCTCGGCGCCCGCGACGGTTACCGCTTCGGCCCACTCCTCGATTTGGCCGTTCTCCGCTCAGCGCTCGGCGAGGACGATGTGCTGCTCTTTCGAAAGCACCGGTCGATGGTTGGAGCGCTGCCCGTGGAAGCCGACGGCTTCTTCGACGTCTCGGCCTTTCCGGACGCGACCGAGCTCCTGCTCGCCGTGGACGTGCTCGTCACCGATTACTCGTCCGCCATCTTCGACTTTGCGAGCACGAATCGCCCGATGGTCTTCTTCACGCCCGATCTCGAGACCTACCGCGACACTATCCGGGGTTTCAGCATCGACTTCGAGGCCGACGCGCCCGGGCCGCTCTTGCGCACAACCGACGAGGTCGTCGACGCGCTCCGCGACCTCGACGCTGTCGGCGCCTCTTTCAGCGAGCGCTACGAAAGGTTCGTCGCGACGTACTGCGCACTCGCCGACGGCAAGGCCGCGAGCCGCGTCGTCGAGCATGTCTTCCGTTTGTGAATGGCAGTGGAGGATCCCCTCCTAGAATCGCCGAGATGAGCAGCCCCCCGAAGTCGCACGCGGCTCCAGCGCCGGACGTGTCGTCGTCGCCCGTCCGCGACCGTCTCTCTCGCTTGAGGACCGAACAGTTCACGCTACTTTTTTCGAGCGCGGCGATCGCAGGAGTGGCAGGAGCCGCTTTCCTCTGGAGGACTCTCGCTTGGCACCCTGCGGTGACCGTCGATGCTTGGGCCTACGCGGCGTGGGGGCAGGCGCTCGCTCGCGGCGAGCGGCCGCTCTTCGAACTGGGGGCGACGACTCCGAAGCCGCTCGCCGCCGTGCTCGGGCTTTTCGTCGCGCCCCTCCCGCCCGCGCGAGCATTCGCCGTGATCGTCGCTCTCGCACTGGCCGTACTCGCGGCAGCTCTCTTCGCCGCCGCGTATCGCGAGGGAGGCACAGTCGCCGCCGCTGCCGCCGTCATCGCCTTAGTAGTCGGAGCGCGGCTCGACGTCGCAGTCGCGTTCGCTTACGTCGACGTGGTCGTGGCGGCGCTCGTTATGGCGGGGGTCGCCCTGCGCGGACGTCTGCGGATCTGCGCCTTCGTCCTCGCCGGCCTGTTGCGCCCCGAGGCATGGCTTGTCGCCGCCTTCGCCGGCTTCTCCGAGACAACGGGGCGGCTCCGGCACCGCGCCGGAGCCGCGCTCCTCGCGGGCCTCCTCGCTCCGACGCTCTGGATCCTCGGCGATCTCTCTCTCACCGGCGATCCCCTGGGCACCCCGCGCTGGAATTCTGAACGGCTCCGCGCATCTGATCCCGAGACGACATCGTGGACGGAGCTGCCAGGCGCATTCTGGGGCGCTCTCACGAAGGAGGGCGCCGCCGTGCTCACGGTCGCAGGCCTGCTTGGGCTCGGCCTGCATCTCTCTAGGACTCGGCGCGAGGGCGCTTCGGGCGTGGTTCCCTTCGCGGTTGCCGTGGTCTGGTCGATGGTTCCGACGCTCCACTTCTGGTACGGGGCGAACCTGCAACCGCGCTATCTGCTCCCCGTCGTCGCCGTTCTGGCGCTCGGGTGTGGGTTTCTGGCCGCGGAGCTTCTTCGCAGTCTGCCCCGTGTGCGCTCTCCTTGGCCTGCGGCCGCAGTCGCCTCGGGGACTCTGATCCTTGCGGCGCTTCTCATGGCGGCCGGCCCGCGCGTGCTGCGCGAGATGGAGAGGAATCAGGCGATCGAGGCGACCCGTCCGACCGTGGAGGCCGTGCTCTCGTGCGGTCGGCTCGGAGTGACTCGAAAGACGGCTGCCCGGGGCGTGATCCCCCAACTCGCAGCCTCCTCGCGGCACTCGCTGCACGAGTTTGGCGTCTATCGACGAGGTCGCCAGTTCGCCGCCGTCCTCGACTTCTCGCTTCGGGGACCGCCGGCAAATCCTCCGCTCCCATCCTGGCCACGCTTTGACACCCCGCTCGGGCCGCTCGCTGTGGCTCCTGGGTGCGCAGCAGGCCGGTGAAGACGCTCAGCGGGCCGATACCCGACATGTGCGCTCGCGGCGACCGAGACCCTAAACTTGTCGTCGCTTCAATCCATCCACACGACCGTGCGGCTGATCATCCAGACTCCCGGCTTGAACAAAGAAGACGTCCTTCCCCCGCTCTCGACGACCTAGAGCGGTTCCGGATGCGACGCCGGGTTTCCGAGGGTACAGTCGCGAGGATCACTTCGGCTCACCCGTGGTCTCCCGCTTTACGTGCTCGGTTGAAATCTTGATTCAGGCCGGTCGAAGCAACCTCGCCGTCACACACGTAGCCATTAGAACGAATCCGGCGGCGCGCGATTCTCGACTGTTCAGTTCCCCTCGCCTGCGCGTCCGAGGCGATGGCCGCATCGTCCTCGTCGGTCGAGAGCTGACGAACAGTCAGCGCTACGCGGATCGATTGCTTGCCCTCGCAGAGCGGCTCGGCGAAGTCGTCTGGGCGGCTCAGGCTGAAGGAGTCGGGTCGAAGAGCGACCTCGGCTTCTACGAGCGGCTCGGGATTGAAGCCGACGGCCGACTCGTCGAGCTGCTTGACCGGAGAGAGCCCGGGGCGTCGTCGTCTCGACTCGTCTCAACGGTGCGATCCAATCGCTCCTCGCTGGTGTGCCAGCCGTCCATCTCGGATACGAGCGAAAGAGCTGGGGCACCTACCAGGACCTCGGCCTCTCAGCGTACGGCCACAGCGCCCGCTCATTCGATCCAGAGGCGGTCGCGGTACAGACAAGCGCTCCGCGCAAACCCGACCGATTTCTGGATGAGTCCGGCGGCAGCGTCCCGCACTTCATCAAGGCGTCCAGGTCTTACCAGGATGCTGCGGGAGCGGCTCGAAGCGGTCGGGTAGGGGGCTGACCTGCGAAGCCTGACAACGCTTGCCATACGGGCGCTGAGCGGTGTCCTGGCACGGAGAAGGGCCCTCGAGGGTGGCAGGGGCAGGCGGGTGGGTGTGGCCGCCGCCCTCGTTCTCTTCGTCGGTGGCTCGATACTGGGTGTCGTGAGCCTTCCGAGAGTCGAGCAAGAACCGCGCTGGGAGTTGCTTGCGATCGTCGGGCTCGTCGGCGTGCCCCTCACTCTCGCCTTGAATGCGGCCGAATATCAGGTGACCGCGGCTATCCTCGGCTACCGGGTTCCCTTCGTCCCGGCCCTGCGCATCGGCGTCCTCGCGACCGCGGCAAACATGCTTCCGATACCTGGGGCGGTCCTCGTGCGTGCGCGTGCGATCCGGAAGCTCGGAGCCTCATACGGGAAGATCGCTCTTTCGGCCGGAATTGTTGCCACTTGCTTCATCGGAACGGTCTGCCTGCTCGCGGGCGGGGTATTGATGGCGTCTGGCCAACTCGGGGTCGGGTGGCCGTTGGCTGGGGCCGGAATTCTCCTTCTCGTTTTCGCGTTCGCCACGCTCGTGGCCGAACGCGGCCCCCGCCAAGGGGTTCCGCTTCTCTTCGCGGCCGGAGCGCGGGCGACGGGAGCCATCCTCGTCAAGGCAGTCCGGCTCTACCTCGTCCTAGTCGCGCTCGGGTACGAGGCGGGGGTCACGCAAGCTCTCACACTCACCCTCGCAGCGGTGGTGGTAACCGCGCTCGGGTTCTTTCCTGGCGGGCTTGGGGCCGCGGAAGTGCTCTCCGCGGCGCTGAGCCCACTCGTGGGGCTCTCCGCCGCGGTTGGCTTCGTGGCGAGCGCCGTGGACCGCCTGATTTCCATGTTCGGACTCGCGGTCATCGCCGGAAGCGTCCTTCTGCTTGATCGCCGCCGAGACCGTGTGGACTCCTCCCTCGAAGAGCAGGCGGCGCCTCCCGCCGTGGACACCTAGAGAAGTCTCGGCGGCTACCGGGAGTGGGCGACCGGCACACCGGCACGATCCGCCGGGCGACCGTTCTCCGGATCCTCATCAGGAGCACCTCGGCCCGCTCCTCTTGGCGCACTTTGCGCTCGTGCGTAAACGTGCGCGAGCGAGTCGACCGTCTCGGCATCCGGAAGCCAGAGCGCCGTTTGCGAATTGGCGACGACTTCGATCTGGCAGCGGCACCAGCGGTTAGTTTCGACGCCGCAGCATCGTTCTCGAACGAGGCAGCCATCTCACCGAAGGGGACCGCCTGGCCGACGCGCATGCGCAGGAGTTGAAGAGGCGGCGCTGTGAGGCGCGAGCGGTAGACGCTGATCGGCGAGGACCACGAGCCGGGGCTCTCTGTCGTGTGCCCGCCGCCCGTGGGTGGCCTCGACGTGTCGACGGCCGAGTTCGTGCGCATGACTCCGTGATCCGCTCGACCGAGAGCGGCCCGATCTACGAGACAAAACCTGTCCTCATGGACATGGGGTAAACCTTCTCGCTGAGGCGCCGGGTTATGCTAGAGGTCTGCCCCTAGGCCTTCGGGAACCTAGACAGTCTCCTGACGGCCCGGGGGCTTTCCTCTAGACTGTGAGCTGTCTAGGTTCCCATTGTCAGGGGACAGTCGTGAAGCTCACTTTCGCCGCCGCCCTCGCCGCCTTCGCGTGCGCCAGTCCCGCGCTCGCGCAGCCCAACGTCGTCATCATCCTCACCGACGACCAGCGCGCGGACACGCTCCAGTACATGCCGACCGTCGAGTCAGAGCTCATGGCGAAAGGCGTCACCTTCGACAACGCCTTCGTCGTCAACCCGGTCTGCTGCCCGTCCCGCGCCTCGATCCTCACCGGACGCTGGTCGCACTCGACCGGGGTGTGGGGGATCGACGGCGACTACGGCGGCTTCCACGTCTTCAACGACGCTTCGACCCTGCCCGTCTGGCTCGACCGGGCTGGCTACAAGACGGCGCTGATCGGCAAGTATCTGAACGGCTATGCGGACGGCTCCTATCTGCCGCCAGGCTGGGACCGCTGGTTCGCGCACACGCTGCATCCGAATGCCTACTACGGCTGGGAGGCCAGCGATGGCGGCAGCGCGGCCTCGTTCGGCTCCGCGCCTGGAGACTACAACACCGACGTCCTCGCCGACCGGGCGGTCGACTTCATTACGGACTCGGGCTCCGATCCGTTCTTCCTCTACTTCGCCCCCAAGGCGCCACATACGAGCGGGAGCTACCACACGACCCCCGCGGCCCGACACGAGGGGTTCTATGCTGGTCTCACGCCCTGGCGCCCGCCGAACGTGAACGAGGCCGACGTATCGGAGAAGCCGGACTATATCCGCTCGCTGGCGACGATTCCGTGGGCATCCCTGGACGGCCTGCGCGAGTCGCAGCTCGAATCCCTGCTTGCTGTCGACGATGCCGTAGGAAGGATGCTGGCCGCGCTCGCGGAGACCGGAAAACTCCAAGAGACGCTGATCGTGTTCATGTCCGACAACGGCCACGAATGGGGTGAGCACCGGCGCGCGCACAAGATCGTCCCCTACGAGGAGTCGCTTCGCGTCCCCCTCGTCATCCGCTGGGACGCGCTCGGCGCGCGTGGCGTGAGCGATCGCTTCGCGCTGAACGTGGACATCGCCCCCACGATCGCCGCCGCCGCAGGCATCGATGCCCCGAAGGCAGAAGGCCGGAACCTGCTCCCGCTCCTGACCGGCACCGCCTCGTCGTGGCGGAACCGGTTCCTGATCGAGGACCGGATGGAGCCGCGTTGGGCCGTGCCCGCTTACTGCGGCTATCGCGGCGAACGGTGGAAGTACATCCAATACGCGACGGGCGAGGAGGAGCTCTACGACCTCGTCCGCGATCCGTACGAGCTCGAGAACCTGGCGGCCATGCGCCGAGCGAGGGTCATGGACTACCGCACAGCCATTCGCCGTTCACCGTGTGACCCGCCCGGCCTGCGTCCGCTGAGCCTCTGCACCATCCACGGGACGCCCAACGCTGACCGGATTCACGGCACTCGCCGACGGGACTGGGTGTGCGCTGGCCGCGGGCGCGACGTCGTCAACGTTCTCGGTGGCGGCGCAGACGTCGTCCGCTGTGGCCGTGGCTTCGATCGGGTCAGGGTCGGGTCTCGCGATCGCGTGGTTGGCCGCAAGTGCGAACAGGTGCTCCATTAGGTCGGGATTCCGGTGCTCCATTAGGTCGGGATTCGCGTGACACGGAGCATCCCCGGGAAGAAGTTGCCAGCACCACCAGCACCGGCCGCCACCGTCGATGTCTGCGACACGCTGTTGATCGCGCTTATCTGGTAGGTATGCGATCCGGCTGACGGCGTTAGCACCGTCGCTCCATAGGGGGCCGCGGACGGTCTCGCTTGCAGCCGCTTGGAACAAAGTACGGCCTTTTACCGGTCGAGCTCGCGACCCAGGACACCGACAGGCTCTTCGCTGAGGCCGTCGGGCTGAATGCCGAGCTCGAGTTCCACCTTCCTCACGCGATGCAACGTGCGCTCGGTCAGGACGCGGTTTGATCTGAGCAGCTCGCTGATCACAGCGAGGAGCACGAGCTGAAGCGAGAAGACGATCAGGACAGCGCCCACGATCAGCGACTGGACATGGCCCGTGGGCCCCGATTCGGTGAAGTAGTACCAACCGAAGCGCACGAAGAGGGCCCCTCCGAGTAACCCCGTGACAGCCGCTGGCCAGAGGAACACCGGCAGCGGCTCGTACATCACATAGATGCGGAAGATGGTTCCGACCGAGCGCTTCAGGTACTGCGGAATCGACCTGATGAGGCGGGATTCGCGCGCCTTCGGATTCGTCCGGATCGGGACGTGACCGACGCCGAGATCGCTCTTGCCGGCCTGGATGATCGTCTCGAGCGTATACGTGAAGCGAGACACGACGTTCACCCGCAGAGCGGCTTCACGGCTGTACGCACGGAACCCGGAAGTTGTGTCTGGAATGTCGGTCTCCGAGGCTTGACGGACGACCCACGAGCCCCACACCTGGAGAAACTTCTTCGTGCGTGAGAACTCGTTCTGCTGCTTTAGGTCGCGCGTACCCACGACCATGTCCGCCTCTCCGGCGAGGATCGGGGCGACGAGTCTCGGAATATCGCTCGCGCGATATTGATTGTCGGCGTCCGTATTGACGATCACATCGGCGCCGAGCTTCATCGCTGCGTCGAGGCCGGCCTGGAAGGCCACTGCGAGACCGCGGTTCGAGCTGAACCGAATGACGTGGTCGACCCCGAGCTCGCGAGCTACCTCAACCGTCCGGTCGGTCGATCCGTCGTCGATGACGAGCCACTCGACTGTCTCGAAGCCTTCGACGTCGCGGGGCAGATCGGCGAGGGTCGCCGGGAGCGTGTTCTCCTCGTTCAGGCACGGAATCTGGATGATGAGTTTCATAATCGCGGCCGACGAGAGTGTAGGACTTAGGGACGCTCAGATCAGGCTTCGGCCTTCCATGTCCCCGGGCACCGGCTCTCCAAGGAGCCTGAGGAGTGTGGGTGCGATGTCGCGGAGATCCCGTTCTTCACCGGGACCGGCCTCGACGCCCTCCGCTGTGAGGAGGTAAAGCCCCTCGGGCGCGTGGTTGGCGTCGTCCGGCCCGGTGTCGTTCTCGAGGACGTGGACGGTGCCTGTTCCCACCTGGCCGATGCTACGCCAGGCGAGCTCGCCGAAGTAGACGAGGAGATCGGGAGGGATGCCGTTCTGCTCGGAATAGAGCTCTTCCGGCCGATAGGCAACGGTTCCGATGGGCCGATCTCGTTCGTCTCCGAGCGCCTCGAGCTTCGCCTTGAGCTCGGCGCGGACTTGCTCGAATTCGTGGGCGGGGACGGTGCCCTGGGGTTCGCGGCCCTCGACGTTAAGGGAGAGGCGGCAGTAATAGCCGCCCTCGCCCCAGGCGGTCGTGCGGCTCCAGTCCACCATTTCCGGCCTGAGGGGAGTCGGCTCCGCTGGCTCCTCCGCCAGCACGAGGTACCCCTCGTTACGCAGCCATTCGTTCACGCAGATACCCCCGTCGATGGGCTTGGCGCCGTGGTCGGAGACGACGAGGACGGCGGTGTCGTCGTCGGCGAAGCGAAGCAGCCGGTCGATCTTCGCGTCGAGAGCGCGATAGTAGTCGAGCATCGCTCCTTCGAAGCGGTTGCCCGGCTCGTGCAGGCGATGCTCGGCGTCGAAAAAGCGCCAAAACGCATGGTGCATCCGGTCGGTGCCCATCTCGACCATGAAGAAGAGGTCCCACGGCCTCGTCTCCAGCAAGTGCTCCGCGACTCGAAAGCGCTTCTCCGTCATCTCCTCGATGTCGGTCAGGAGCCTCTCCTTGTCCCACGTGCGGAAGTCGTCGACGTCGACCATGTAGCTACCCACGAGTCCCTCGATCTCCTGCTTCAACTCCGCCGGATATGTGTACTGCGACCGCTGCGTGTCCGGGGTCAGGAAGCAGGAGATCATGACGCCGTTGAGCGCAGTCACGGGGTAACTCGGCGGAACGCCGATCACGATCGCCGAGCGGCCGCGCGCCGAGAGGACATCCCAGACACGGGGGGCGCTGACCGAGCGGGAATTCGCGATCGAGAGTCCCTCATACGAACGGTCGCGCCGGTTGCGGAAGCCGTAGATGCCCAGGGCTCCGGGGCTTCGCGAGGAGGTCATGCAGGCCCAGGCCGGCACCGTAATGGGGGGGTCGCAGCTTCGGAGGACGCCGTACCGGCCGCGCTCCATCAGCGAGCGAAGGGTCGGAAGCTCCTCTCGCCAGCGTTCGAAGACGAGCTGTGGCGGCGCGCAGTCGAGGCCGATGACGAGGGCGCGGGAGGCCATCGCGCCGGATGCTAGCCGTACGTCGGTAAGCGGCTGCGAGGGGTGCCCAAGGTGCGGCCACAACCTGGAAGGGTGGAATCGCTTGCCCGCTAGGATCGCGCCGTGCTCTGTGACGCCGCCCGCCCGAGTCGAACGGCTCTCCGAGCGCCCGGGCGTCGCGGGCGACAGCGACGCCGTTGCCGCCAAAGCTGCGTGACGATCGTCGGCGCGTTCCTGTCGTGATGGTGCGCCATAGCGAGACGGGGCAGACAGCAGACGTGGTCAGCCCTGACGGGCGGCGCCTCAGCACCGAGGCGGGACGAACCACAGAGCGTCATGCCCGCCGGCTGACAGCCAAAACCCGCCTCGACCTGGTGGTCGGCGGGATCGTTCTCCTCGTCTACATAGCCGCCCAGATCGCGTTCCTTCAGGGACCGCATCCGTTTGACCCCGCCAAATACTTCACGACGGCCGTTGATTTTCGGCACGTCCCGGCTGACCTCTGGACGCTCCGAATCGGCCTCATCGCCCCGGTCCGGCTGGCCGTCCTCGTCTTCGGGCCGTCGGAAACGGCGCTCTACGCCGTTCCGTTCGCTACAGGGCTCGCCCTGGCGGCCGCCGTCTACGGGACGGCGCTGCTTCTTTTCGAAGACCGCGTGGTGGCAGCCGCGTCCGCTCTCGTAACCGTGCTGAACACCAATTACCTTCTCAACTCCAGCCACATCTTCCCCGACACCACCGCAACGGCGGTCTTTACGGCGGCCTTCCTGTGCCTTCTACTCGGTGCCAAGCGATCCACGGAGCAAGTTGAAGGCTGGGCGGCGACGGTCTTCACGGTCGCCGCCGGCGTGCTCTTCGGCTGGGCGTACCTGATCCGCGAGTTCAGTCCGCTTCTCTTCCCGGCCGCTCTGG
>Ga0126312_10003113_pt1 | contig 11158 bp, 10 predicted proteins | sample Plot104A_FD_92537 | JGI IMG/M metagenome (GOLD analysis project Ga0126312, IMG submission 92537) | Serpentine soil microbial communities from UC McLaughlin Reserve, CA, USA - Plot104A | ecosystem: Environmental > Terrestrial > Soil > Grasslands | place: USA: UC McLaughlin Reserve, Lake County... | reverse complement strand
GCGCTCGTGCTCGACGGCGGCGGGATCCAGTGAGCCCGTTTCGCGCCTCGGCCGCGTTCACCGACGACTGGGAGCACTTCGACTTCGCCGTCGATGACGGTGTCGCAACGGTCACCTTCTCGCGGCCGGACCGACTCAACGCCCTCACGTTCGACGTCTACGCCGACCTGCGCGACCTCCTGGCCGAGCTGCCTCACCGTGGCGATGCGCGCGTCCTCGTCCTCACGGGCGAGGGGCGAGGATTCTGCTCGGGTGGCGACGTCGACGAGATCATCGCCGAGCTTCAGAAGTTGCCGGCCGGCGAGCTGCTCGAGTTCACGCGGATGAGCGGGGCGGTCGTCAGGGCAATGCGCGACTCGCCGCTGCCGATCGTCGCCGCGGTGAACGGCGTGGCCGCGGGTGCGGGCGCGGTGCTAGCGCTCGCGGCCGACTTCCGGCTCCTGGCACCGGCGGCGAAGTTCTCGTTCCTGTTCACGCGCGTCGGCCTGGCCGGCGCGGACATGGGCGCCGCCTACCTCCTCCCCCGGCTCGTCGGGCTCGGGCGCGCGACCGAGCTGCTCTTGCTCGGCGACGAGGTCGTTGCCGAGCGCGCGGTCGAGTTGGGACTCGCGAGCCGCGTCGCGGACGATCTCCCCGCAGCCGCGGGTGAGCTCGCACGTCGGCTCGCGGACGGGCCTGCGCTCGCCTACTCGACGACGAAGCTGCTCCTGACGCGGGAGCTCGACCTCGACCTCGGCGGCGCGATCGAGATGGAGGCGCTCGCGCAGGCGTTGCTGATGAAGAGCGAAGACTTCGGCGAGTTCTATACAGCCTGGTCGGAGGGGCGCAGCCCTGCCTGGAGCGGCCGGTGATCGTCAACCCGCCGGAGCTCCCGGAGCCCGTCGGCTTCTCGCACGCGGTCGTCGCGGGCGGAGCCGTCTACCTCGCCGGCCAGATCGGCGACGGCGACGCGATCGTCGAGCAGTTCGACTCCGCCGCCGGGAGACTCCTTACGGCGCTTCGGGCGGCGGGCGGCGAGCCCGACCACCTCGCGTCGCTCACGGTCTATGTCACCGATGTGGAGGAGTACCGATCGTCACTCTCGGAACTCGGTGCAGTCTGGCGCCGCCACTTCGGCCGGCGCTACCCGGCCATGGCCCTCGTCGGTGTGGCCGCGTTGTTCGAGCCAGACGCGAAGGTCGAGCTGATGGGCGTCGCGGTTCTTCCGGATGCCTGAGGACCTCCTCGAGCGCGCGCGGCGGCTGGGCCACGAGGTGTTTGCGCCGCTGGCCGAGCGCGGCACCCCGGGGCGGCTGAACCGGCCGCTCGTCGAGGCGCTTGGCGCCGAGGGCCTGCTCGAGCTGGCACTGCTCGGGTCGGCGACGGAGCTCTGCGCGCTGCGCGAGGGCCTCGCGCACGGCTGCACCGAGGCGGAGACCGCGCTCGCGTTGCAGGGTCTCGGCGGGCACCCCATCCTCCGCTCGCCCCTCCGCGACGAATGGATGGCGCGGCTGGCCTCCGGCGAGGCGATCGCCGCGTTCGCGCTCTCCGAGCCGGATGCGGGATCCGACGCCGCCGCCCTCGCGCTGCGCGCCGAGCCTGACGGGGACGGCTACCGGCTCACCGGCACGAAGACGTGGATCTCGAACGCGCCGGAGGCCGATGTCTACGCGGTGTTCGCACGCACCGGCGAACCGGGGCCACGCGGCGTGACCGCGTTCGTGGTTCCGCGCGAGAGCGAAGGCCTCGCCGGCGAGACGATCGAGCTGATCGCACCACACGCCGTCGGCCGCCTCGACTTCGACGACGTCCGCGCCAAGGGCGGCCAGGTCATCGGCGAGCCCGGCGGCGGCTTCACCGTCGCGATGGAGACGCTCGACCTCTTCCGGCCGAGCGTCGGGGCGTTCGCAGTCGGCATGGCACAGGCGGCGCTCGACGCGGCGGTCGCCCACGCCGCCGAGCGCGAGGCCTTCGGCAAGCCGCTCTCCCACCTCCAGGCGGTCTCCCACCAGCTCGCCGAGGTCGCGACGAACGTCCAGGCCGCCCGCCTGCTCGTCCGCGATGCGGCCGAGCAGTACGACGCCGGCGTCCGCCCCGTCCGCAAGGCCTCGGCGATGGCGAAGCTCTTCGCGACCGAGACGGCGCAGAAAGCGGTGGACGTGGCGATCCAGGTCCACGGCGCGCGAGCGCTGGAGCAGGGCCACCTCCTCGAGCACCTCTACCGTGAGGTCCGCGCGCCGCGCATCTACGAGGGCGCGTCCGAGGTCCAACGCGAGATCATCGCGCGCGAGCTCTTCAAGGAAGCGCAATGAGCCAGGACAAATCGCTCACCTACACCTCGTACCTCGCGCTCGAGGAGATCCTCGGCGCCCAGCGGCCGCGCTCGGACGAGCACGACGAGATCCTCTTCATCGTCGTCCACCAGGTCTACGAGCTGTGGTTCAAGCAGCTGATCCATGAGCTCGGCTACCTCCAGCAAGTGCTCGAGGAGGGGAAGGAGGCGCGCGCCTCCGCGACGTTCAAGCGGCTGCTCACGATCCTCAAGCTCGTGGTCGCTCAGCTCGACGTGATCGAGACGATGACGCCGGTGCAGTTCCTCGCGTTCCGGGAGCGGCTCGAGTCGGCGTCGGGTTTTCAGTCCGGCCAGTTTCGCGAGCTCGAGGCGATCCTCGGCCGCCGCGACCCCGGAGTTCTGCGCGCCTACCACGAAGGGAGCGTCGACCGCGATCGGGTGCACGCCGCGATGACCCGGCCGTCCGTGTACGACTCGTTCCTTCGCTACCTGGCCTCGAGGGGCTACGAGATCCCGGCTGAGGTCCTCGAGCGCGACGTCACGCAGTTGGTCGTCGAGTCCGAGGGCGTTCAGCGCGCGCTGCTCCAGGTGTACCGCGACGACGGTGCGGCGGCGGCGCTCGCCGAGCGCCTGGTCGACTTCGACGAGGGGTTCATGGAGTGGCGCTACCACCACGTCAAGATGGTCGAGCGGACGATCGGGTCGCGAACCGGGACCGGCGGCTCGCCCGGCGCGGCCTACCTGCGGGAAACGTTGCACAAGCCGTTCTTCCCCGACCTCTGGACTGTCCGCGCCGAGCTTTGATTCCGCCTGAGGAGCTCGCTCGGGACTATTCGGCCTTCCGCGTGTCCGGACGACTGCTCTTCACGGGGCACTCGCACCAGGCCTGGCCCGACGTGGGACGCGAGGGCATCATCGAAGCGTGGGACGACGCCGCCCTCGCCGTGGACGACAAGTGGGAGCGTGCGTTCGCCAAGGCCGAGCGAGTCCGCGAGGGTTTTCGAGCGCTCCTCGGCGATCCGGGCGGCGCGATCGCGCTCGATCAGAACACGCACGCGCTCGTGCTCCGCTTCCTCTCCGCGCTCGACCTGCGCCGGCGCCCGCGGCTGATCACGAGCGATGGCGAGTTCCACACGCTTCGCCGCCAGCTGGCGCGGCTCGGCGAGGCCGGGCTCGACCTCGTCCACGTTCCGGCGCGACCGGCCGACACGCTCGCCGAGCGGATGGCGTCCGAGCTCGACGACCGCACGTCGGCAGTCCTCGTCTCGTGCGTGCTGTTCGAAGACTCCCGAATCGTTCCTGGGCTGGACGAGCTCGCACGCGCCTGTGAGGCCAAGAGCGTCGAGTTGCTCGTGGACGCATACCACGCGCTCGGCTGCCTACCGTTCGAGCTGCCCTCCGCGGCGACGTGGCTGGTCGGCGGCGGCTACAAGTACCTACAGCTCGGCGAGGGCAACTGCTTCCTCCGCCTCCCGGTCCACGCCGACGAGCTCCGGCCGGCGATCACGGGCTGGTACGCGGAGTTCGAAGAGATGGCCGCGGAGAAGACGCCCGGCGCCGTCGAGTACCCGCACGGCGGCGCCCGCTTCGCCGGCTCGACGTACGACCCGACCAGTCACTACCGCGCCGCGCGCGTCTTCGATTTCTGGAATGTGAGGCGTCTGGCCCCTCACGAGCTGCGCGAGCGTTATCTGCACCAGACGACGCTGCTCGCGCGCGGGCTCGACGAGCTCGGCCTTGGCGTCGAGCAAAATCGAGAGCCGTTCGGCGGCTTCGTTGCCGTCGAGATCGACGACGCCGACGCGGTCAGCCGCCGCCTCGCCGAACTGGGCGTCTCCACGGACAGCCGAGGTCGCCATCTCCGCCTCGGCCCCGCGCCGTACGTGACGGACGACCAGCTCCGAGCGGCGCTGGACGCCCTGGCCGGGTGTTTGCAGAGCTGAGCAGCTGGAACTTCTCATCTGACGGACGACGAAGGAGGAATCGATGGCCACTGCAGCGACCAGGCCCGAGAGTGGCGTCAAGGACAAAAACTACGACCTGATCACGGTCACGCATCTCTGTCTCGAGCACGTCTGGCGGCTCGAGCAGTACGCCCAGGACGCCGAGAGCGAAGGCGATCAGGAGCTCGCCACGCTGTTCCGCCGCATGCAGGAGCACAGCCGTAAGGGCGGCGATGAGTGCAAGCGCCTCCTGCACGACCGGCTGATGAAGGAAGAGAGCTAGCTCGCCGCGAGTCGATACACGTGCACGTCCCAGCGCCCGAACCCGTCGCTGAGGACGCCGCCGGACGCTGCGACTGAACGGGCCTCGGTGTAGACCTCCGCGAGGGCTGCACCCTCGGGCAGGCCGCCGATCGAGACGGGAGCCGTCCCCTCGCCGCTTCGCGCGGCGATCACCCAGACATCGCCTCCGGCGCCGCGGCGGCTGACGGCCTGCACCGTGGGGTCGCTGGTCGGCAGCACGACCGTCGTCGCCGGGTTCACCAGCGCGGGCGCGAGCGGGCTGAGCGCGCCGATCTCGCGGATGAGCGGCGCCAGCACGCGGTCCCAGTACGTCCAGCTCCAGTGGTATTGCGCATCGACCGCGTTCCAGCACTGCGGGAGGTTGCCGCCGTAGAACGCGAGGCTGCGGGCGCCGTTCAGAATCGCCGCGTAGATCATGTAGCGCTGCTCGCGGCGGGTGGGAAGCTCGAAGTTGCCCTCGCCGTCGTAGCTCCACCGCCAGCAGATGCCGAGGGTCGTCCAGACCGCGCGGTTCGGAGTCGCCCACGTGAGGATGTCCGTCCAGCGCCCGACCTCACGGAGGTCGGGATTCGGGTTCCCCAGCGAGACGGGGTAGTGGTTGACGCCGTGGACGTCGGTCACCCGGCTGTAGCGCGCGAGCTCGGGCCCGGATCCGCGCGCCGGCTGAACCGTGACCCACAGGTGGTCCGAGTCGGCCGGGCGCTTGCCCTCGCACCAGCTCCGATCGCCGCGTCCCGTGGCCAGGCAGTAGGCGAAGCGGAGCGACGGAATCGTCGTGCGGTACCGCCAGGGTTCGTCGGCGCCCTTCCACATGCCGAGCGCGCTCGCCGACGGATCGCGCTCGAGCGAGCCGATGACCTTGCGCAGGAGCGCCGCGCGCCACGAATCCGGCCGTGCGCGCGCAAGCGTCGCCAGGTTGACCCAGGTGTAGAAGCCGTGAGCAGCCGCCTCCCGGTTCCACGCGAGCGCTTCGGCGATGTCGGCGCTCCTCCAATTGCCGGTCCCGGGACCGACCTTCACGAAGTTCACTCCGGCAGCGGCGATCTCCGCGAGCGCGTCGCCGCCGACGGGTGTGGTCGTCCCGCGCTCGGGCCCTTTCGCGAGCACGATCGGGAAGACCTTGCGGCCGTCGAGGAGGATCGTCCCGCTCGGGTCGATCCGGGTCGTCGCCGCGGTCGCGGCCGCCGGAGCCGTGACGGCGAAGACCGCGAGCAGGGTCAGAAGGAGCCGGCGCACGCTGGACTAATCTTGGCTCAAACGCACGAAGAAGTGACGTTTCGCGCCGTTTGGGTATGACCCCTCCAGAAGGTGACCGCCCAGTTCGACCACGAGGCGCTGCTCTACGCCGGGGACGACGGCTTCCTGGACGGCGCGATGCCGTTCGTCCTCGAAGGCCTCGAGGCCGACGAGCCGATGCTGCTCGTCCTGAACGCCGACAAGATCGAGAGCATCAAGGGCGAGCTGAACGGGAACGGGGGGAGCGACCAGATCCTCTTCGCCGACATGGCCGAGGTGGGAGCGAACCCTGCGAGGATCATCCCCGCCTGGCGCCGCTTCGTGGACGAGCACAGCGGCGAGCACGGGCTGGTTCGCGGAATCGGCGAGCCGATCTGGCGCGGCCGCACGCCCGACGAGCTGGTGGAGTCCCAGCGGCACGAGGAGCTGCTCAACCTCGCGTTCTCGGGCGAGTCGTCGTTCCGTCTGCTTTGCCCGTACGACACGGCAGCGCTGCACGATGACGTCATCGAGGAGGCGGTCCGCAGCCACCCGTTCGTGATCGAGGACGGCGTGCGGCGGAGCAGCGCCGCGTTCCGCGGCCTCTCCGCGATCTCGTCCCCGTTCGACGAGCCGCTCCCTGCTCCACCCGCCTCCGTGCAGGCGCTCCAGTTCGACGCCGAGTCGCTTGCGGAGCTCCGGCAGCTCGTCGCGACTCGGGCCGCGGACGCCGGCCTCAAGCCGTCACGGGCGAACGACCTCGTCCTCGCCGTCAATGAAGTCGCCACGAATAGCGTCCGCCATGGCGGCGGCCTCGGGATGCTTCGCGTCTGGATGGGCACACGCTGGCTCGTCTGCGAGATTGAGGACGAAGGCTGGATCGGCGATCCGCTCGTCGGCCGCGAAGAGCCGGCGAGCGACCAGAGCGGAGGCCGCGGTCTGTGGATCGCCAACCAGGTCTGCGACCTCGTCCAGGTGCGGACCTTCGCGGCGCGGAGCCTCGTCCGCCTGCACCTCCGCCGCCCGTAGGACTACCGGGAGAGCTGGCGCTCGCCGGACTGCGAGCGAACGGCATCCGCGAGGACGTCGAGCGCCTCGTCGCTCCGTCCCTGCTCTCGGAGCATCTCCGCGAGGCTCGAGGACACGGCGAGGCGGTAGCGGTCGTTCACCGGCAGCAGGGTGAGAGCTCGTTCGGCGGCGGCGATCGCCCCGTCCACGTCGCCTCGACGGCGAAGCGCGTTCGCGAGCACGTCGTGCGCGCGGCCCGCGTCGATCGGGCTCACGTCGTGGAGCTCAGCGGCCGCCGCCTGCGCAAGCGGCAGCGCCTCGTCGATGCGTCCGACCTCGACGAGCGCACGCGCGAGCTCCACGCGGATCACTCCCCGGTCGTACGCGTTTTCGCTCGACTCGAGCGTCGCACGCGCGGGCTCAAGCACCTCCAGTGCCTCGTCGGCGCGGCCTTCGTCGAGATAGATATGTGCGAGCACCTGGCGCGCGAGCGCGACGTAGCGCGTGTGCTCGGTCAGCAGCAGCGTGTCGAGCGCGAGGCGCGCGTACCGCTCCGCCAGCGTCGACTCGCGCTGGAGCGTGTGAAGGCGCGACTGCGTCCACCACAGCCGGGCGTTCGTGAGCGGATCGCCCTCCTCGCCGTACTCCTCGAGCGCATGACCGAGGAGCTTCTCTGCCCGGTCGAACGATCCGGAATCGACGAGCGTGTTGGCCAGCAGTACGGCGAAGCGAACGGTCTGAATCAGATCGCGGTGCTGCTCGGCCTCCGCGTGACGGCGCTCGAAGAGGCTGATCGCGCGGTCGTACTGGCTCGTCATCGCGTAGGCGCGCCCGAGGCTGTCGGCGAGCCCCGGATCTTCCCCCTCGAGCCGCGGCCATAGCTCCAAAGCCTGCTCGAAAGCCTTGATCGCACCGAGGCAGTCGCCCTTGCCGAATGCAATCTGGCCGAGGCCGGCGAGCGCGCGTGCGCGCTGCCGCTCCGCCGCGTCCGGCGACGACGCGACCGTCGAGAAGTGCTCGGCGGCCGCCTCGACGTCGCCCAGGCGCAGCTCGAGCTCTGCTTCGGCGAGCGGATCGGTCACGGCGGCGCTGGCCTCGTCGCCACGAGCGAGGTACTCCACGTCGACGCCGATCCGATTCGCAAGCTCGCGCAGGAGCTGGAGCGAGGGAATGCGTTGCCCGGCCTCGATCCGCGAGATGTACGCAGGCGTACAGCCGGGGAACGCGAGCGCGCGCTGCGACAGGCCCGCTTCGATGCGCGTCTGGCGAAGACGGCGCCCTACGGCGGCGGGGTTGTCGATGTGTTGATCGCTCGGCCGCCGAGGCATCGGCTCGCAACCTAACCGTTTACGCGAAGAAACGCACGGCTTGAGCAGGAAAACGCGCGTGCTCGCCTCGCAACGGAAGTTACGACATCCGCGCCGCGCGGTACCTTCAGCGCAGGTCCAGGGCCCTGGGCTGTCCCCATCTGCGACCCCGAAAGGAGGGACAGCCCGTGAGCACGCGCGCCAAATGTGCGTTCGTCACGGTCGGCGCTGCCTTCGCCGCAATCTTCGTCGGCGCCGGCCCTGCCTGGCCGTAAAGCGTTCCCGGTGCCGGGGCGGCAGCAGTCGTCCCGGCACCTTCCTGTCACGATCGGTGCCGCGACCTCGAACGCTCGCGGTTCCCGGGCCCGCACGTCCTGACCAACGAGAACGCCCGGATACTCAGCCAGCGGTAATCGACGGATCGATCACGGCGCCGAGGGCGTCCGCGACGGCCGGCGGCCGTAGTCGACCGCCTCTCTGACCGCGGTGGGCGCTGCGTCTGCAAGCTGCTTGTCGGGCGCGGCGCCGAGCGCGTCGTTGACGACGCACAGCGCAAGCCTGAACGCGATGAAGGCCGTCGCCTCGAAGATCTCCCGGTCGCCGAAGCCGAGGTCGCGCAGCCGTGCGACGTCGGCCGGCGTCGTTGCATTCGGGTCGCGGACGACGCTTCTTGCCCAATCCGCTAGCGCGGCGTCCCGCTCGAGCGCGGGCGCCGGCTCGCCCGAGATGACCTGCGCCGCCGTCTCGTCGTCGCTGAGCTCTGCGAGGCGGGAGCCCCAGGCCAACGAGCAGTACGAGTCGCCACGCGCAGACGCGGTCGCCGTCACGAGGATGGCGAAGTCCCGATCGGTCAACGCGGACGAGCTCATCACGCCCGTCCGGAGCTCCAGGAAGGCCTGGCGGAGATCGGGACGCCAGCACCACAGGCGGGTGTGGTTGCTGATGTAGCCGTCGGCCTCCCGATCGTCATGGAATGCCGCCCGCGCCTCGTCGCCGGCAGGCGCCTCCCCGAGGAACATCGGCTGCTCGGACACCTCGTCATTGTCGCACTCGTCGTCGCGGGGCGGATGCGGCGTCCGCCCGACGACGACGATCCGTCAGCTGCTTGCAGGCATCAGCGGCTCGCCCGTCTCGAGCAGCGTCTTGAGCCCGCTCAAGATGAACGGCATGCCGCCGCCGACCTGGTTGTAGGTCGCAGTCTCGCCGGCGAAGCCGTCATGGACGACCGTCAGCTTCGAGACGCCCGGACCGGCCGGCTCGATCAGCCACGAGATCGTCGAGGGCGCATCGGGCCGGACGTCGTCGTCCCAGCGCGCGTCGAAGGTGCACACGAGCTTTGTGGGCGGCTCCGACTCCATCACCTCGCCGAGGATCGCGGGCTCGCCCTGGATCGCGTAGCGGATCGGCGAGCCGGCCCTCAGGTCGGACTCGACGGTGCTCGCGAAGTAGTACTTGATCGTGTACTCCGAGCTCGTGATCGCCTCCCAGATCCGCTCGGGGGTAGCCCGGATGACGATCGCGAAGACGTGCGAAGGCTTCGTTTCCTCAGGCGCGCGGTCTGCACGGGCAGTGTCGGTTGCTGCCATGGGTGCTCCTTTCTCGAGGTCGGCCCTCAGGCCGAGTAGGGACACGGACGCCGCCAGCGCGAACTTGTCGGTCCACCGCTGCTGCAGCTCGCGGATCGGCACCGGGTTGAGGTAATGCAGCTTGGTGCGGCCCACGCGATGGGCGGTCACGAGGTTCGCCGCCTCGAGCACACGTAAGTGCTTCATCACCCCGAACCGCGACATCGCGAAGGCTGACTCGAGCTCGCCCAACGTCTGACCGTCGCGCTCGTGGAGGCTGTCCAGGACCGCCCTGCGCGTCGGGTCGGCAAGCGCCTTGAACACGGCCTCGTCAGCAGGCACGGCGACATGTGACTTGCTGGTCACGCTATCCATGAGCCCGAACACTAGTGACCCTTTGGTCACATGTCGAGCGCCTGGTAGCCGGCGAAGCTGGACTCGAGCACGCCCTCGCCGCAGGTGAGCACCGGTAGGTGCCGCTGGAGCTCGTGCACGCGGACCGCGGGGACGACCGTCTCGACCCGCGCCAGGCCACCCTCCACCGACGGCCCGTCGATGGCGCCTCCGAGCCGGGCGAGCTCGCGCATCACCGCCGCGATCGCGTTCGCCGGCAGCTCGAGGCTGACCCGCACCAGCGGCTCGCACACCACCGTCCCGGCGCGCTCGAGCGCCTGCATCAGGACGAGCGGCGTGAGCTTGCGGAAATCGGCCGCGGTGCTGCGCGGACCGCGTCTCGACGGCGGACCGTCCGGGATGCTGTAGGCGCACTCGGTCATCGTCACGACGCAATCCATGACTTCCCACCCCGACGGCCCCGCGCGCAAAGCCTGGCGAACGTACTCCGCCATGTGCTCCGAGAAGCTCTCGACGGTCTTGTAGAGATACAGCGGGGCGGTCCTCGGATCGACCCGCAGCCGGAACTCGACCGCCGAGCCGTCGGGTGCCGGATCGACGCGCAGGCCGATCGTCGCGGAGAACGGATTCGATTCAGCGTGCAGAACCTCGACGGCGTGGCCGGTGCCGAGCGGGCGCTCGATGTAGATCGGCGTCGCATCTTCGAATGTGACGTCGAGCCCGTACTCGCTCGCCAGCGTGGCGTCGATCACCTCCTTCTGCACCTCGCCGTACAGCGAGACGGAGATCTCCTCGAGGCGGTCGTCCTGCCGGACGTCGATCAGCGGATCCTGCTCGGCGAGCTGCGTGAGCGCGACGCGCAGCGCTCCCTTCTCCTCGGGGCGCCGCGGCACCACGACCGTCTGAAGCGTCGGCGGCGGGAAGTGGTGCTCGGCGCCGGCGTGGTCCGCTCCTATCGCGTCGCCGATCCGCACGTCGCCGAGCCCGGAGACCTTCGCGATCTCACCCGCGGACACGGACGCTCGGCGCTCGACCGTTCCGGAGTCGAACACACCGATCCCGGTCACCTTCTGCTCGCCGTGCGGATCGCGAACCCGCAGCGTGCCCGAGAACATGCGGACGTAGGCGATCTTCTCGCCCGTCGGGCCTCGCTCGACCTTGAAGACCGTGCCCGAGAGAGGCCCGTCGGGG
>Ga0126312_10003112_pt1 | contig 11159 bp, 9 predicted proteins | sample Plot104A_FD_92537 | JGI IMG/M metagenome (GOLD analysis project Ga0126312, IMG submission 92537) | Serpentine soil microbial communities from UC McLaughlin Reserve, CA, USA - Plot104A | ecosystem: Environmental > Terrestrial > Soil > Grasslands | place: USA: UC McLaughlin Reserve, Lake County... | reverse complement strand
GTGGTCGGCCTCTTCGAGGGTGAGTCGCCACCCGACGAGCGGCTCGCGGCGCTCGTCGAGTCGGGTGAGGCCAAGGGCAAGCTCAAGAAGGTCGCGGTGACGCACGAGGAGACGGGCGGCGGCGGTGAGCGCCCGGCGCTGCGACGCGTCGTGATCGCCGGCATCGGCAAGCGCGACGAGTTCGACTCGGAGAAGGCGCGCGTGGCCGCCGCCGCGGCCGCGGGGCGCGCGCGCGAGCTCGGGGCCCGCTCGCTCTCGTGGGCCGTGCCCGAGGGCGAGGGTGCGGCCGCGGCGATCGTCGAGGGGACCCTGCTCAAGTTGTACGACTTCGAGCGCTACAAGTCGCGGGTCGACGAGGAGGAGGGCGGCGAGGGGCAGCCCGGATCGGAATTGCCGCGCGTGGGCTCGCTCGAGCTCGTCGGCGAGGGTCCCGAGCTCGCCGAGGAGGCCGAGCGCGGACGCGTCGCGTCGGTCGCCCAGAACGGGGCGCGCGACCTCCAGAACACCCCGTCGAACGTGGCCACGCCGTCCTTCCTCGCCGAGCGCGCACGCGAGCTCGCCGAGGCGCACGAGCGGCTCTCGCTCGAGACTTTCGACTTCGATGGCATCCGCGGGCTCGGGATGGGCGCGTTCGAGGCCGTCGCCAAGGGCACCTACGAGGAGCCGCGCCTGATCGTCCTGCACTACTCGGGGCCGGAGGCGAGTGGTCCCCACCTCGGCTTCGTCGGCAAGGCCGTGACCTTCGACACGGGCGGAATCTCGATCAAGCCCTCGGCGAAGATGCACGAGATGAAGTTCGACATGTCGGGCGGCGCGGCCGTGATCGAGGCGATGGGCGCGGTCGCGGCGCTCGAGCTGCCGGTGCGGATCACCGCGGTCGTGCCGTCGACCGAGAACATGCCGAGCGGCCGCTCGGTCAAGCCTGGCGACATCGTCACCGCGATGAACGGGACGACGATCGAGGTCAACAACACCGACGCCGAGGGCCGTCTGCTGCTCGCCGACGCGCTCGCGTACACGGTCGAGCAGGGGTGCGAGCGGATCGTCGACCTCGCCACGCTCACGGGCGCGATCATCGTGGCGCTCGGCTCGACCTACGCGGGCCTGTTCTCCAACGAGGACGGGTGGTGCGCGGTGGTCGAGCGCGCGTGCTCGGCCACCGGGGAGATCGGCTGGCGGCTGCCGCTCCACCCCGAGTACCTCGAGCTGACGAAGGGCCAGTACGCCGACCTCACGAACGCCGCCGAGCAGCGCAAGGCGATGTCGATCTACGCGGCGGAGTTCCTGCGCCGCTTCGTCGGCGACACGCCATGGGTGCACGTCGACATCGCCGGAGTTGCGTGGGGGATGACACGCGAGTACGTCGGCAGCGGCGCGAGCGGGTGGGGCGTGCGGATGCTCGTGGAGCTCGCGCGCGGCGCGCCCGCCGCCGCCTCGAGCGACGCCGGTCGCGCAGACTGAGCTACGACGCGCAGCCCGCCCAGGGCGCCGATCCCTGCTGCGCGTACAGCTTCGACGCGAGGCGATCCTGCTCGGACGCGGGCGCGGAGGCGGGGTCGCCGGTGCCGCCGAGCTGGCGCCAGGTGTCCGGGTGGAACTGATACTTGCCGCTGTAGCCGCCCGGTCCGACCGCCGAGGGGTTCCCGCCCGACTCGCACTGGGCGATGCGCTGGAGCGCCGGGTTGACCCCGGATGAGCCGGAGCTGCCCGACGAGCTCGAGCTGCCCTGAGAGTCGCTCGAGGAGCCTGAGCTCGAGGAGTCGCTCGACGAGCCGTCGCTCGTGCTCGACTGGGAGGACTGGCGCTGTTGCTCGGCCTGCTCGGCCTGCTGAGCCTGCTCGGCGGCCTGGGCCTCGGCCTCGCGCTCCCGCTCGCGCTCGGCCGCCGCGGCGGCATTCGCCTGTCGCTGCTCGCGCGCGGCCTCGGCCTCGGCCTCGGCGGCGGCGGCTTGGGCGCGGGCGTCGGCACGGGCCTCGGCACGCGCGGCCTCCCCGCTGGCCGAAGCGCTCGCGGACGAGCTGTCCGCCCCGGCCGACGACTCGCTGCCCTGCTCGGTCGCCGCCTGGCTCGGCCCGGACGACTGCGACGCGGCCTGGTCGTCCGCGTCGCCCTGCTGCGACGAGGCGCTCTCGCTCGAGCCGGTCGAGCTGTGCTCCGCCTGCGTCGGTGCACCGGTCTCCGGCGCGGCGCTCGAGGCGGCGTCCGAACCGCCACCGAGCCCCAGGGCGGTACGCGTCTGCGGGCCGACGATCCCATCGGCGAGCAGGCCGTTGCGCTCCTGGAACGAGCGGACGGCGCTGTCGGTCACCGGACCGAAGACGCCATCGGGGCTGACCCCGACCGCGCGCTGGAGGTCGGCGACGCCAGGGCCGGTCGAGCCCAGGCGGTACCAGGTGGTGGCCTGCGTCGAACCGGCGGTCGATCCGCCATCGCCGGACTCGGTGTGCGCGAAGCCCGCCGTGGGCGCGCCGGAGAACGCCGCGGCCATCACGAGCGCGCCGGTGGCCGGCACGCGCCGGCGACGGCTCCGTCGGGCCGAGGCCGCTGCGGCGCGGCGGCGGTGCGAGCGCTCGAGCGAGCGGTGGAACCGCTCAGGTGAGTACGGATCGGGAAGCGTGCTGGGGACCACGGGCTCTCCTTGTCTCTCTCTTTGCGCCTACGGGGTTAGCTGACGGGCTCGCGCGAAGAGAACGCGCTATGCCGCACTCGGGCGGCAACTCGCCCCACGGACCGGCCGCAGCCGGCCCAACTGGTTCCCCCGCTCCCCACCGCACGGGGCGGTGGAGACTCGGCTGACTTGGAACGCAGCGCGGCATGGTAGCGGCTCGCGCGGAGAAAGTCCTGCACGCGGCTACGATCCGGCGCGCCGTGGACCTCGACCTGACCTCCGAGCAGCGCGAGATCCAGCGACTGGCGCGGGAATTCGCGACGGCCGAGGTCATGCCGGCGGCCGAGGAGCTCGACCGCGAGAAGCGGTTCCCGTACGAGATCGTCGAGCGCCTGGGAGGGCTCGGGCTGATGGGCGTTCCCTACCCGCAGGAGTACGGCGGCGGAGGCGCCGACACGCTCTCGTACGCGCTCGTCGTCGAGGAGCTGGGGCGGGCGGACCAGTCGGTCGGCATCACCGTCGCCGCGCACACCTCGCTCGGGACGTGGCCGATCTACGCGTTCGGCTCGGACGCCCAGCGCGAGCAGTGGCTGCCCAATCTGTGCGGCGGGCGCCGGCTGGGCGCCTTCGGGCTGACCGAGCCCGAGGCCGGCTCGGACGCCCGCAACACGCGCACGACCGCCCGGCTCGATGACGGGGAGTGGACGATCGACGGGGCGAAGCAGTTCATCACCAACGCGGGGACCGACGTCTCGGGGTGCGTCACGGTCACCGCACGCACGGGCGACGACGAGGTCTCGAACCTGATCGTTCCGGCCGGCACGCCCGGCTACGAGGTCGGCGAGCCCTACCGCAAGATGGGCTGGAACGCCTCGGACACCCGGCCGCTCGCCTTCGACTCGGTGCGCGTCCCCGAGGAGAACCTGCTCGGTCCGCGCGGCGCCGGCTTCAGGCAGTTCCTCCAGACGCTCGACGGCGGTCGCATCAGCGTGTCGGCGCTGGCGCTCGGGTCCGCCCAGCGGTGCCTCGACGAGGCGGTGGCCTACGCGCGCGAGCGACGCGCCTTCGGGCAGCCGATCTCCAAGTTCCAGGCGATCCAGGTCAAGCTCGCCGACCTCTCGACGGAGCTCGAGGCCGCACGCCTGCTCACCTACAAGGCGGCGCTCGAGAAGGACGCGGGACGCACGTTCTCGCTCACCGCCGCCCAGGCCAAGCTCAAGACCGGTCGCCTGGCCGTGCGCGCCGCCGAGGAGGCGGTGCAGATCCACGGGGGGTACGGCTACATCGAGGAGTACCCGGTGTGCCGCTTCTACCGCGACGCAAAGATCCTCACCATCGGCGAGGGGACCGACGAGGTTCAGCAGATGGTTATCGCGCGGGCGCTGGGCGCCTGAGCTCGGCGCTCCGGGGTGCTCGCCGGAGCGCGCACCTCGAACGGGCCGCCTTACAGCTCGCGCTCGAGCAGCCGTGCCGCCGCGGTCGCCGGGTCGACGCGCCGCGCCACGACGTCGTCGAGCAGCTCCCGGACCTCGTCGTCGTCGCGCGTCGATTCCTCGATCCGGCGGCGCAGGCGCACGGCGGCGAGCGTCATGACCTCGTTCTCGAGGTTGCGCCGGCGGCGCTCGACGAGCGTCCCCTCGGCCTCGATGTGCGCGCGGTGCGCGCCGATCTGCTCGACGAGCTCGTCGATCCCGTTGCCCTCCGCCGCCTCCGTGCGCACGATCGGGATGCGCCAGCTCGTGCGCGGGCCGAGTGAGAGGATGCCGCGGATCTCGCGGACCATCGTGTCGGTGAGCGGGTGGTCGGCCTTGTTGACGACGATGATGTCGGGTATCTCCATGACGCCGGCCTTGAGCGCCTGGACCGAGTCGCCGGACCCGGGCTGGAGGGCGAGCACCACCGTGTCCGCGTGGTCGATGATGTCGACCTCGGCCTGTCCGACGCCGACCGTCTCGAGCAGCACCTCGTCCTTGCCCGAGGCGTCCATGAGCAGCGCGGCCTGGAGCGTCGCCTCCGACAGGCCGCCGAGCGAGCCGCGGCTCGCCATCGAGCGGATGAACACGCCGGCGTCGAGGAAGTGCTCGGACAGCCGGATGCGATCGCCGAGCAGGGCGCCCTCCGTGAAGGGCGACGAGGGGTCGATGGACAGCACCGCGACCTGGCGGCGGCGCTCGCGCGCGGAGCGGACGAGCGCCCCGATCAGCGTCGACTTGCCAACTCCGGGCGGCCCGGTGAAGCCGACGATCGCCGCCCGGCCGGTGCGCGGATAGACCTCCTGGACGAGCGCCCAACCCTCCGGGTCGTCGTCCTCGACGAGCGAGATCGCGCGGGCGAGCGCCCGCTTGTCGCCGGCGAGCAGGCGCTCGGCGAGCTCGGCCGACGTGGGTCCCGGAGCGGCCATGGGGCCGGGAATGGTAGGGCTGGCCGAGGCGTCTATCCGGTGCAGCGCTCGCGCCCGGGGCAACGGGCGAGCACGGCGACATCGGGCGTCCGCGCGAAGCCGCCGGGCCAGCGCACCCGGACGAGCACCGACGAGGCGTTGTTGCCGTACCGAACCTCGTGCAGGCGGCGCACCGGGTTGGCGCGGTGCACGAGCTCGTAGCGGCCGCTCGGAAGTCGGGGGACGTCGATCGACTGGCCCTCGAGGTAGGCGTCGTAGTCGTCGCCGTAGCCGACCGAGATGCCCATCCACAGCGACCGCGCGCCCGGCTCGTACAGGCGGCAGTTCGTCGTGATCACCGCTCGCGCCGGCTGGCGCGGGTACGAGCGGCCGGTGTCGTAGCGGTCGCCGAGGCAGAAGCCGGTCTTCTGGTCGGGCCGGACGAGTGCGTGGTCGGACGCGCGGCGCAGCTCGTAGCGCACCGCCTTGAGGAAGTGCCAGTGGTCGTGGCCGCCCGAGCGTGTGTAGCCAATGCGTCCCACGCCGGTCACCCGCCGCCGCGTCCCGTCGGTGCGCCGAATCACCTGGTCGGCGGTCATGTCGAGCTGCGTCGCGGTGCGGTGGCCGTGCACGAGCAGCGGTCCGTCGCCGCGGTTCTCGACCGCCGAGTCGAAGCCGAGCGCGAAGCCCCCGCCGTCGGCGCGGACGCCCACGTTCCATGGCGTGCGCTGAACGAGGTCCGGGCGGAGCTCGGGCGCGGGCGCGGCGGCGGCGGCGCTCGCGACCGCAGCGAAGACGGCGAGCGCCACGACGAGCGCGGCGAGCGCGCCGTGCGCGATCCCGGGGCTCTGCTCAGTCGGACGACTCACGCCTGACGCACTATGGCGTCCCGCCACGCGGCGCGCAACCGGGACGCGCCCCGGGGCCCCGAATAACATCGCCGGCGCCATGGGCGCGCCCGAGACCGAAGCCCTCCCCCCGCCTCCTCGGAGCGACGCCGCGGTCGAGCTGCGCCCGGCGCCGGCGCCGCTCCACGGCGGCCCGCTCACGCTGCTGCGCTTCATGCGCCGCCATCGCATGCTCACGTGGAAGTACGCACGCCTGCTCGTGCGGCTCGCGTGGCGGCGGTGGCTCACGCCCGCCGGCCGGCGTCTCGCGCTCGACGGCATCTGCTTCATCGGCCCGCGCGTGACGCTTCAGGTCGGAAAGCGCGGGCGCGTCGAGCTCGGCCGCTGGTCGTGGCTCGGGCACGCCACGAAGATCCGCTGCCACGAGGGAGTGGTCTCGATCGGCGCCAAGACCGTGCTCGGGCAGGAGTGCACGGTCTCGGCCTACCAGCGCGTCGAGATCGGGCGCGAGTGCGTGGTAGCCGACCGCGTGATGCTGATCGACTTCGACCACGGCGCCAGCGAGGTCGACCGCCCGATCCGCCATCAGGGGATCTACAAGCGCGACGTCCGCGTCGGGCACAACGTGTGGATCGGCTACGGGGCTTGCATCCTGCGCGGCGTGACCGTGGGCGACAACGCGATCGTCGGCACGAACGCCGTCGTCACGGCCGACGTGCCCGCGAACGCGGTGGTGGCCGGGGTTCCCGCGCGGGTGATCCGCATGCGCGAGGCGCCGACCCGCATGCGCTTCGAGTAGCGCCGTCCACCGCGCGCGCGACCATGCGGCGTGATGGAGGGCTCGCATGCCGCTCGCCGCGAGGCGGTCAGCTTCGGCCGCCTCGTCAGCTTCACGGACGGCGTCTTCGCCATCGCCATCACGCTGCTCGTCCTCAACTTCGAGGTGCCGCACATCCACCACGAGACCGAGCGCCAGCTCGGGCATCTCGTCAGCGAGCTGGCGGGCGACTTCGGCGCCTACTTCCTGACCTTCGCGGTGGTGGGCCGGATGTGGGTCGTCCACCACCGCCTGTTCTCGACGCTCGAGACCTTCGACGGGCGCCTGCTCACGCTCAACCTGACCTATCTGGCGATGATCGTGCTGGTGCCGTTCGCGGCCGAGCTGATCGGCGACTACGGCGGCGAGCCGCTCCCGGCGGCCCTGTACGGCGGAGTGCTCGCCGGCGCCTCCGGGCTCAACCGGGTCATGGCCCGTCACGCCGCCCGCGCCGGCCTCCTGCATCCCGATCATCGGGAGGAGGTGAGGCCGTGGGCGGCCGCCGGCGCGCTGTACATCCCCGGGGTCTTCCTCGCCTCGGTCCCGGTGGCGTTCTTCAGCCCCCTGGCCGCCGAGCTGATGTGGACGCTGCTCGTCGTCGGGCGGGTCGTGTACTGGCGGCGCGGGAGCCGGCGGGCGGGCTAGCCGCGGACGCGCGCGCGCGCCGGCGCGACATCGGCGTAGAGCTTCTCGACCTGCCGCGCGACGTCCGCCCAGTCGAAGGTGAGCACGTGCTCCGAGGCCTCGGCCACCAGCCGCTCGCGCAGCACAGGGTCGGTGAGGATGCGCTCGGCCAGCGCGGCGAGCGAAGCGGGGTCGCGCGAGCGGAAGCGCAGGCCGACGTCCTCGTTCGGGACCACCTCGCGCAGTCCGCCGGTGTCGGCGACGAGGCACGGGCAGTCGGACGCCATCGCCTCGAGCGCGACGAGCCCGAACGGCTCGTAGATCGACGGGACGACGGTGAGGTCGGCGATCCGGTACAGCGAGTGGAGCACGTCGTCGCCGATCCAGCCGAGGAAGGTCCCGTGGGCGTCGAGCCCGAGGTCGCGCGCCTGCGTGCGCAGCTCGGCCTCGTGGGTCCCGGAGCCCGCGACGAGAAAGCGCACGTTCCCCACCCGCTCGATCAGCGCGGGCAGCGCCTCGAGCGCGAGCTGGAAGCCCTTCTCGTACACGAGCCGCCCGACGAGCAGGACGAGCCGCTCGTGCCGCGCCGCGAACCGCGCCCGGAGGCGGTCGAGGTCGTCGACCGGGATCAGCTCGGACGGGTCGATCCCGTTCGGGACGACGGCGATCCGCTCCTCCTCGAGCCCGTAGACGTCGGCCACGTGGTCGCGCATGTAGGCCGAGCAGGTCACCACCCGGTCGGCGCGGTTGGCCATCCAGCGCTCGACGCCGTGGATGTGCGACTGCGGGTGCTTGTCGACCCAGCCCTGGTGGCGTCCGTACTCGGTGGCGTGGATCGTGGCCACGAGCGGCGCGCGAAAGCGGCGGGCGAGATGGTCACCGGCCACCGCGACGAGCCAGTCATGACCGTGGACGACGTCGAAGGCGAAGCGGTCGCCGAGCTCGACGCCGGCGGCGAGCATGTCGGCGTTCATGTGCTCGACCCAGGCCACGAACTCGCCCAGCTCGCGCGGGCGCTCGGGCTCGCGCACGCGGTGGACGAGCACCCCGGCGACGTCCTCCTCGGGAGGCGACTCCTCGTGCCCGCGCGTGAGCACGTGGACCTCGACGCCGCGCGCCACGAGCGCCTCCGACAGCTTGCGAACGTGGCGAGCGAGCCCGCCCTCGATCAGCGGCGGGTACTCCCAGGAGAGGACGAGGGCGCGCATGGGTCGAGGCGGGAGGGGCGGCTAGGGAGCGACGAGCGGGGTGAGATCGAGCTCCGGCGCGAGGTTACCGAGGGTCGCGTCCGGCTCGGGGCGTGAGTCTGCCAGAGCCGCCTCGAGCGCGGCCTCGAGCTCCGCCGCGTGAGCGCGCGCGCGGGACCGCGGGTAGTCGGCGGCGAGCTCGCGGGTGACCTGGAACGCCCAGTCGCTCGCCTGGAGCGCGAGCAGCTCGCGCGCGGCACGCGCGAGCGCGCGCCGGCGCGCGGCACGAGCGTGCGCCACCGCCACGACGCGCAGCTCTGCCCGGCGCGCCGCGAACGCGAGGTCGGCCACGCGCGACGAGTCCCAGGTGGAGAGGTCCTTCGCGATCCCCCAGGTGGACGGGGCGAGCACGCGCCCCGTGATCGGCTCGACGCTCTCCAATGCCGCCGCGAGCGGGAGCAGGTCGACCTCCTGAGCCTGGGCCTCGGCGAGCACCGTCGCGAGCCACGCGCGCCCCTCGTACCACCAGTGGCCGAGGAGCTCGGTGTCGAGCGGGCAGCAGAGGAGCCCGGGGCGCCCACGAGCCGACCGATACGCCTCGAGGCGCTCGCCCGCGCGCCGCACGAAGTCGCGCGCGTGCTCGGCCGCGACCTCGCGCGCGGCGGTCGGATCGTAGACGCCGCCCGCGTTGCTCCATGGCTTGAGGTCGTGGATTGTGCGCGCGTGGTAGTCGCGGTACTCGGGATGCGACGGGTAGCCGCCGTGCTCGTCCCAAACGAGGGCGACCGTCTGCCAGTCGATCGGAACTGCCACAGGACCCGCCGTCGTGGCCACCGGCTCGAGCTGCTCGGGCGCGCCAAGCCCGAGGGCGTCGGTCTGGTCTACGCAGAAGGCCGCCACGCCGCCTTCGGCGAGCAGCTCCTCGAGCCCCGGCTCGTACGCGCACTCCGGCAGCCAGAACGTCGCGGGGCGCGCGCCGAAGCGCCGCGCGTGCGCCGCCGTCCCCGCCTCGATCTGGAGGCGCCGCCCGCCGGTGGTCGCGAGCAGCGGCAAGACGGCGTGGGTCGCCGCGGAGGCCATGAGCTCGGGACCGCTCGCGTCCGAGGCGAGCCGCGCGAAGGCGCCGACGAGGTCGCCGCCCGACGCCTCGAGCACGGGAATGGCGTCCGCGTAGTCGCCGGCGGCTCGACGCACCTCTGCGGCGGCCGCGATTTCCCCGCCGCGCTCGAGTCCCTTTGCGTCCTCGGCGTGCAGCGGCAGGCGCACCTCTCGCAGGAAGGCCCGCAGGCGCTCGCCGGCTGCCCCGGTGAGGGTCTCGAGCTGGTCGCACAGGACGGGCGTGAGCCCGACGGTGACCGGTGCCTCGCGCAGCGTCTCGATCAACGGCAGGTAGACCATCGCCGTCGCCTCCCACAGCCACTCCTCGCCGAACGGCCACGTGCCGAAGCCCTCGACGTAGGGCATGTGCGAGTGGAGGACGAGCGCGAGCGCGCCCCGCTCGCTCACGGGCGCAGCACGGCGAGGAAGTCGAGCGCCCGATCGAGGTCGGCCCCGTCGGCCTCGGCGCGGAGGGCGAAGTCGCGCTCGGAGATCGCCGACGTGAAACGGCCGTAGAAGCGCTTCGTGACGCCGAGCCGCGGATGGAGGCGATCCCACCCGAGCCGGAGCGCCAGCTCGTGCGCGCGCAGCCGGCGCGCGTGGTACACGCCGAGCAGCTCGACGCTCCCGAACGCGTCGGCGCACAGCGCGCGGAAGTCCTCGGCTCGGTATTCGCGAAGGTGCCAGGGGTTGTGGGACCGCTCGGCCCCCGGCGGGGCGAGGGTGATCACGTTGGGCGTCGAGACGTAGGCCACGCCGCCCGGTCGCAGCAGCCCGCGAATGTGTCCGAGCAGGCCGGCGGGGTCCTCCACGTGCTCGATCGTCTGAAGGAAGACGGCGGCGTCGACCGGTTCGGAGAACGTCTCGACGAGCTCGCGCGCGAAGCGCAGTCGCCGGCCCGTGTACTTGAGGCGAGCGTGCTCGTGCGCCTCGGGGCTGGCATCGACCCCGACCACACTTGCCGCCCGCTCCGCGAGCACGGCCGCTCCGTAGCCCTCTCCGCACGCGAGGTCGGCCACGGCGAGCCCGGCGCAGCGCGCGGCGATCCAGCGGTAGACCACGAGGTGGCGGCGGAACCAGTAGTTCTCGGCCGGGACGTCGGGGAGCGTGCGCTCGCCGGTGAGGGCGAGCGGAGGGACGCCCGGCGGCTGGTCCTGCTGAACGTGCTCGGCCGCGGGAGCGCTCACGCCGGCGGCGAGTATAGGAAGGCCGAGATGGCGCCTCGCCCCAGGCGGAGGCCCCGCGCTCCCCGGCGCTCCTATCATGCGCGCGCGCATGGCTGCGCCCGCCAGCATCCCGGAGGTCAAGCGGGCGAACGTTCGCTACCACGACCTGGCGGCCGGCGCCTACGACGCGAAGTGGGGGATCACCTTCGACGCGCGCGGCCGCGAGCAGGTGGTCGGCAAGCTGACGCGTGCGCTCGGACACGCGCCTCCACGCTTCGGACGGGCGCTCGAGATCGGGGCGGGAACGGGCTACTTCACGCTCAACCTGATGCGCGCGGGGGTGATCGCCGAGGCCACAGCGACCGACATCTCGCCGGGCATGCTCCGGCGCCTCGAGGCCTCCGCCGCCGAGCTCGGCCTCGCGGTCGAGG
>Ga0126312_10003111_pt1 | contig 11161 bp, 14 predicted proteins | sample Plot104A_FD_92537 | JGI IMG/M metagenome (GOLD analysis project Ga0126312, IMG submission 92537) | Serpentine soil microbial communities from UC McLaughlin Reserve, CA, USA - Plot104A | ecosystem: Environmental > Terrestrial > Soil > Grasslands | place: USA: UC McLaughlin Reserve, Lake County... | reverse complement strand
GGCCGGCGCTGAGCAGGCTGCCCAGTTCCGCTCGCTGGTGAACAACTCCTCGGACCTCATCACGGTGCTTGCGCCCGACGGCACCATCGCCTATCAGAGCCCCTCGGTGCAGCGGGTGCTCGGCCGGCGAGCTCCCGACGTCGTCGGCACCGCCCTGGCCGACCTCGTCCATCCCGACGACCAGCGCGACATCAACGTATCCCTCGCCAAGCTGGTGGAGGCGGCGCCGGGAGCGACCGACAACCTCGCGTGCCGGCTGCGACACGAGGACGGGTCGTGGCGACACGTGGAGAGCATCTGCACCAACCTCACCCACGATCCCCGCGTCAACGGGCTGGTGCTGAACATCCGCGACGTCACCGAGCAGGCGGCGTTGCGCCAGAGCATCAGCGACCTCCTCCACAACCTCGCCCGACGCAGTCAGGGACTGGTCGACCGGCAGCTCGAGCTGCTCGACGAGCTGGAGCGGAACGAGGTCGACCCGGACCGGCTCGACGAGCTGTTCCGGATGGACCATCTCGCCACTCGGATGCGGCGCAACGTGGAGAACCTGATCGTGCTGTCGGGTGTTGACCAGCGCCGCCGGTGGGGTGAGTCGGTCCCGCTCGGCGACGTGGTCGAGGCCGCGGTGGCCGAGGTCGAGGACTACTCCCGCGTGCAGGTTGCCGGTGTCCATGACCTCGCACTGGCCGGCCAGGCGGCCAGCGACGTCGCCCATCTGCTGGCCGAGCTGGTCGAGAATGCCACGTCGTTCTCCTCGCCCACCACCAGGGTAGACGTCTCCGGCGGTCCGGCCGGCAACGGTTACGTGCTCGAGATCGAGGATCACGGGATCGGGATGAGCGACGACGAGCTGGACGAGGCCAACAGGCGGCTGGCCGAGCCGCTGGCGGCCGACGTCGCCGTGTCGAGGATGATGGGCTTCCACGTGGTCGGCCGCCTCGCGGCCCGCCACGGCATCAGAGTGCAACTCCGTCAGCGCTGGTTCGGCGGGGTCACCGCGCTGGTGCTGCTGCCGGCGGCCCTGCTCGGCTCGACCGGCGAACACCCGGCAATGGCACCGCCGGTGCCGGCCGGCGTCAAGGTCTCGCCGGAGCCGCTCCTGCTGGCTGACACCACGAAGTCGGGCTGGCAGCCGCGCGCGCGCCTGCCGCTACGCCGGCACGCAGGGCCGGCGCCAAACCGCGGCGGGGACATGGATGCCCAGCCCGACTGAACTGCGCGACCGCCGCATTCAGCCGAGGTTGCTGCCATATGCCAGTTTGTGGTAGCGGTTGGCCGCGCGCTGGCCTCCCCCCAGGCCCTGCACCAACCCTTGATCGCGGCCATCCCCGATCGCTCCTGACCACACCCGCCTTCGTCCGTGAACCTCACCGGAGGTCGTCATGGCCGTACTGCTCTTCCTGCTGGCAATCGCCGGCGGCGTCCTGGTGGGCGCCCTCACGCTGGAGAATACCGGCGCCGGAAGCGTCACCGTGCTGGACCGCTCGTTCACCGGGTTCAGCCGGGGCCAGTTGCTGGCGGCGGTCGCCGCGCTCGGGTTCGTGGTCGGCGTGCTGGTGGTCGGGTCGCTGAGCCTGCGGCGGGCCCGTCGCGTCCGCCGGCGGGAGCTGCGCAGGGCCGAACGCGACCTCACCGCCGACGTGGCCGAGCTCGAACGCGAGAACCGGAGCCTGCGGGACGAGCTGGCGCGTCGCGCCTCGTCATCGCGGCGGGCTGGCATGGGCTCCATGCCGTCCGATCCGGCACCGGCCAACCGCCCCGCAGAACCGGTCTACGAGCAGGCCAGGCGGGCCGCCCGCCTCCGCAGCACCGAGCTGGATCGTTGACCTGTGTCCATCACGCCCGGCCCGTGCCGGGTCATCTCCGGCTGAGCTCGTCGGGGCCGCCGGCGTCGGCTGGGGTGGCGGTCCGGTCGGCGGTCCGCCGTTCCCGGGGGAGCCAGGTGACCGCGTTGGCCACGGCGACGTCCAGCTCGCTGTCCCACAGGGGGCGTTGCGCCTGGGCGAGGACCCTGCCCAGGCCCGATGCGCCGCCCTTCCAGGTGATGCCGATCGCCCCGGCGGCGGCCAGGACGGCCGCGACCACCGCGGACGCCATGTGGACGACCACCACCACGACCAGGGCCGCGGCCACGATCGCGGCCACCGCGACGGTGGGGATCCAGAAGCGGCGCAGGAAGCGCACGGTGAGCTGGCGCAGGTGGCCAAGGAGCTGGTCGGCCGCCCACAGGTAGTCGTCGGTCGACAACAGGTCGAGGCCGTCACGCTCGCCGGACAGCAGGGCCCGCCACAGCTGGCCCTGGCGGTGCAGCGCCCGGGTGACGCTCTCGCGGTCAGGGGCGGCCGACCAGTCCACCGGCCGGGTGGGCGGCCGCCGCCGGGGCCGCCGCGTCGGCGCCTGCCCCGGCCCGTCGGCGGCCGGCCGCAGGGTCGGGGCGTCGCTCCAGGCCGCCCATGCCTGGAGGGACCCGCTGACGGCCTCGGCGGCGTGCGGCGGGAACGCTGACCTGAGGTCGGCCAGCCACCCCAGCAGGTTGTCCAGCCGGAAGCGGGCGAAGGTCCGCCGGAAGGTCTCCGGGTGCCTGGTGTCGGGCAGCAGGGCGGTCTGGGCCAGCGCCCGGCCGAGCCCGTAGGCCTTGCCCAGCCGGAAGTCGGCCGCGGTCAGGGCCATCAGCAGCTGGCGGTGCAGCTCGGCCACGGCCTCCCGGAGCTGGCCCGGCTGGCGCACCTCGGCCTCCAGCAGCGCCTGGACGGGGCCGGTATCGGGGGGCTCCTGGCCGGAGCGGCCGAACTGCCAGGCGAATTCGAGATCGACCCGCACCTGGGCGAGCAGCAGCCTGGCCCGGGACAGCGGATCGAGCTCGCCGAGGCCGGTGAGCCGGTCCACGCCGGCCTGCCGGCGCTGCCTGGTCCCTGGGACGTTGGCGTGGAACAGCTCGGCCACATGCCAGCCGAGCACGAACGCCGCCACGACCGCGTCCCGGGCGGCGTCGGAGCGGTCGAGCCCCTCGGGCGGTGTCACGGCACTCCCAGCTGTCTTCCTTGGTCGGTGGCGGCGCCGGCGTCCATGGCATATGTGCCCGGTTGGCGAGAACGGTCGGTATGTTGGCCAATGCCACCCTGCCTGGCAAGGTGAAGCCACCGCGACGCTCTAGCGGCGGGCGGTGTAGAGCCGGAGCGTCCCTGGGACGCCTTTCAGCTCCACGGGACCGATCTCGATGAAGGCCACGGGCGCGGCGTCTGCCGCGTCGACGACCTCCTGGCTGACCAGGACCTCGCCGGGTCGGGCGTAGTCGGCGATCCTCGCCGCCAGGTTCACGGTGCGGCCGAAGTAGTCGCCTTCCTGGAAGATCACCGGCCCCGCGTGGATCCCCACGTGCGCCGGTGGCAGCCCGTTGCGCCCGACCACCTCCACCATCTCGACGGCGGCCCGCACGGCGTCGGCGGGGTCGCGGAAGTAGAACATCACCCCGTCGCCGAGCCACTTCACCGGCATCCCCCCGTGCTCCCGGGCGGACCGCCGGACCAGCGTGGCCAGCCGCGTCGCCAGGTCGGCGGCCGCCTCGTCGCCCTGCTCCTCGGTCAGCCGCGTGTAGCCGGTGAGGTCGAGGAAGCACATCGCCGGCGGACGCTCCAACCGGCGGTAGAGGCCGGCCGCCTCCAGTGCACTCTCGACGTGCTCGACGAACACCTGGCTCCAGGTGTGCTCCTGTTGGCCGTGGTAGAGGGCCAGCAGGGTCTGCTCGATGAGGGGGGTCATCTGGGAGCCGAGGTCGGCCTGGGCCTCCAGCATCTCCCCCTCGGTCATGCCCGACTCCACCAGCGCCACCTCGACCTCGCTGTTCCACCAGGCGGCCTCCGCCTCGGCGATCCGGCGCAGGCTGTCCCCGCAGACCCGAAGCCAGCGCTCGATGACGACAGGCCGGAACCCCTTGGAAAGCTGGAGCTGGATCAGCGGCACGACCGACAGCTCGTTGTGGTGGAGGTGGTCCTGCGGCCGTGGCTCGGCGAAGCCGACGGCCTCGCGGACCACCATCAAGAGCTCCAAGGGGATGCCGGTTCTTGCGCTGAGCTGCTGGAAGGTGGTGCCGCTGAGCCCGGCGAACCGATCGTACGCGGTCACGTCCATGAAGGAGAACGAGAGAACCCCGTCCCGGACAGCGGCGGCCAGTCCCTCCAGCGGCACGCCGGCCCGTTCCAGGCTCTGGAGCCAACGTGCCCTGAGCGCGTCGCCGGGCGAGAACGCGCCGTCGGCGTCCGGCGTCAGGATGCCGAGCTCGACCAGCCGGTCGACATAGCCGGGGTCGACCCCAGCCCGCTGGGCGACCGCCTGCCTGGTGTGTCCGCTCACGCCTTCGCCAGCATCGTGGTCACCGGTTGGTCGTGGTGGAGGAGCGGCGTCGCCGGTAGGCGCGGTTCTTGGTCCGGTTGCCGCAGATCGACATCGCGCACCACGCCGCCGAGCGGTTCCTGGAGCGGTCGAAGAACGCGTAGCCGCACTGCCGGCAGGCCTTCAACCGCCGCCACTGACCGGTCAGCTGCGCCTCGTGCAGGATGCCCAGCAGCGTCGCGACCGCACCGTCCAGGTCCGGCCGATCGGGCTCCAGGACGGCCCGTCCCCCATCGTCGACGGCGACCCTGAGCCGAGCCGTCCGCGACGCCTCCCGGAGGATGGCGACGGACGCTGGGTCCGGCTGCCCTGCCTGGTTGGCGATCGTGAGCCCTCGGATCGCTTCTCGCAGCCCGCAGAGCCTGGCAGCGTCCGTGGCCGAGATCCGAACGTCCGGGCCGACGAGTCGCTTGTGCCGGAGCCAGGCCTGCGCCTGCTCTGGGGTTCCGAGCCGGTCCCAGTCACGGGGGAAGTCATGGTTGTGGGAGTTGATGAACCGCTGCAGCAGTTCGAGTCGTCCCGGAGCCTTGGGCCGCCCTCCGGGCTCGAGCTGCTCGCCGACCCGTCGCTTGTCGTGCTCGTCCATGGCTGAGGTCAGCAGGAGGGAAAGCCGTTGTAGTGGCCCGTGGTGGTGCAGGTGGCCACCGTCTTGGCGCAGCGCCGCTTCGCCTCCTCGGCGATGAACGCCAGCGTCTGCTCCTGCGTGGCCGTCTTGCGGAGCCGCTTGGCGTCCTTGGAGATGTCCAGGACGAGCTCGTAGGAGCTGCCGGAGAGCCCCATCGTCTGGTAGTCGCCGTAGGTGGTCGTCGTCGGCGCCAGCGCCTGGGCGGCCCAGTAGCTGACCTGCCGGGCGCAGAGCTCGGCCGGGGTGCGCGGGCGGCTGCTGGTGGTCGCCTGGGCCGACGGCCGGTCCGGGGTGCCGTCGCAGGCTGCCAGCAGGATCACGCCGCAGGCCACCGCGGCCGTGCGCGCGCCGAGGCTCCTCGCGTTGCGCTTGTTCATGGCCAAGCTCGACCTCCTTTGGCGAGACCAGCATAATCGTAACGCTGGTCATCGCCTGGATCGAGCGCGGGACACCACCCTCGCGCCGATCTACGGCCGCAGCAGGGTCTTGATGGCCCGGCGCTCGTCCATGGCCCGGTAGCCCTCGTCGGCCTCCTCCAGCGGCAGGCTGAGGTCGAAGACCTTGCCCGGGTCGATCCGCCGGTTCCAGATCAGCTCGATGAGCTCGGGCAGGAACCGGCGTACCGGGGCCGGCCCGCCGTGCAGGTGCACATGGGAGTAGAACAGCTCGGTGCCGGGCAGCTCGACGTCGTGGGCGACGCCGACATAGCCGACGTGGCCGCCGGGCCGGGTGGAGCGGATGGCCTGCAGCATCGACTCCTGGGTGCCGACCGCCTCCACCACCGAGTGGGCCCCCAGCCCGCCGGTCAGCTGCTTGATCCGGGCCACCCCGTCGTCGCCGCGCTCGGTGACGATGTCGGTCGCGCCGAAGTCGCGGGCCAGCTGCTGGCGGGGCTCATGTCGGCTCATGGCGATGATCCGCTCGGCCCCGAGCTGGCTGGCCGCCAGCACGGCCAGCAGCCCGACGGCGCCGTCCCCGACCACCGCGACCGTCTTGGCCGGGCCGGCCTCGGCGGCCACGGCACCGAACCAGCCGGTGCCGAGGACATCGGAGGCGGCCAGCAGGCTGGGGACCAGATCGTCGGGGGGAAGCTCGGGGGTGGCGACCAGGGTGCCGTCGGCCAACGGGATCCGCAGGAACTCGGCCTGCGCCCCCTCGGCGCCGATGGGCTGCTTGTGGACGCAGGCGGTCTGGTAGCCGGCCTGGCAGAGCTCGCAGGTGTTGTCGGAGGCGAAGAACGAGCCGACCACGAACTGGCCCGGCCGGATGGTGGTGACCTGGCTGCCCACCTCCTGGACGACGCCGGCGTACTCATGGCCTATCGGGGAGGGCCCATCGACCGCTTCGACCCCGCGGTAGGGCCACAGGTCCGAGCCGCAGACACAGGTCGCCGACAGCCGGATGATGGCGTCGGTGGGTTCGACGAGCTTGGGGTCGTCGCGGTCCTCCACCCGGACATCGCCGGGGGCGTACAGCACGGCACCACGCATGACGTTCTCCTTGCAACATGGTCAGCGGCAACGACGGAGACGACGCGTATATGCCCAACCTGACTCGCCGGACACGCCCGCGGCCGGGTGGCTGACCGGCCATGGATGACGCCGATGGTGGCCGCCGGGGGCTTCGGCCCTGCCGGGGTCGGGTCTGCGGCGGGTGCTGCACGACCATTGGGAGTTGGACGGGTTCGCCGAGGCGGTCGACCTGGGCGGCTCGTCGAGCCTGAACCTGCTGGTGGCGAGGGCGACCGCAGGTATGTGGTGCGGGTCCACCGGCCCCACGTGACCCCTGGGCGGCTCGGCGCGATCCACCAGGCCCGACGAGTGCTGCTGGCTGGGGGCACGCCGTGCGCCCCGCCGGTCGCCACCCGGGAAGGCAAGGGGTGGGCAACCTGGGAGGGCCGGCTGGTGGAGGTGGAGGGCTACGTCGGCCATGACGCGGTCATGGACTCCTGGGAGCGCCTGGAGGCCGGGATGGGGCTGCTGGCGCAGACCCACAACCTGCTGCGCGACCTGGACGTCGGGGAGGAGGGCCGGCGGCCCCGGGTCGCCAACCAGCTCGCCTCGGCCGACGTCACGGCCTGCGTGCGCCGGGGCGTCGAACGGATCCGGGCCTGGGAGCCCACGCCGGCCGAGCGCCGCCTGGCCGACGTGGCTGAGGAGCTCGCCGAGCTGCTCACCCAGGCCGAGGCCGGGCTGGTCGCCCGCCTGCCCCGCCAACTGGTCCATGGCGACTACTGGGACAACAACGTGCTGTTCCGCGGCGGCCGGCCGGTGCTGCTGGCCGACTTCGACTTCATGGGAGAGCGGCCCCGCATCGACGACCTGGCCTTGACCCTGCACTGCGCCCGCTCCGACCTCGGCGCCGAGGGTGGTCCGGTTGAGGAGCGTGCCCGTCTGGGTCGCCTGGTCGCCCGCTACGACGTCGCCTTGGACATCCCGCTGTCGGCGTCCGAGCGGGCGGCGCTGCCACTGGCCATCGCCCGCCAGTCCTTGTCGTCGGTCGGGGGCTGGGTGGCGCGCCTGGACGATCAGGCGGCGGCGCGTCGCCACGCCGCCAGCGTGGGACCCGAACTGGCAGCGGCACGGCGGCTCATGGCCGAGCTGGCCCGCTGGCAGGACGCCCTGGCCTGAACCGCGGCTAGAAGCGGTAGTGGAGGACGGTGGTGCCTCGTCTCCGGGTGGCGGGCGATGAACCGCCGGGCGATCTCGTCGAGCTTCTTGGCCCGGTGGGCGATGTTGATGATCGGGCTGGCGCTGAGGCGGAACCGGCCGCAGTCGTAGCCCAGCTTGCGGACGAGCTGCTCGGCCATGGGGTCGGCCAGGATCGGTTCGGCAGGTGGTTGTCCAGGGCCCGGCCGCACATGGTCAGGTACAGGGTCGCCTCGATGGGCGCGAAGGCGGCAGGGTGGCGCTCATCTGGACATTCCTTGCTCGACGGGGCTGGGGAGCAGGCGGGATCCCGGTGCCGGCTGGTGGGCGGCCCTGCGGCGCAGGGCGTCGAGCAGCCGGGTGGGGACGAGGGCGGCGAGGGCGGCCATCAGCAGGGCGTCCTTGCCGACCAGGTAGCGGGGGTGCGGCCGGGGGACGGTCAGGGCGCCGGCCACGGCCCGGGCGACGACCCGGGGTGGGCTGCCGTTGCGCTCGCGGGCGAGCCCGATGCCCACGAAGCGGCGGAAGTCGTCCTCGTAGAGGGCGCGGGCGTCGGGGTCGGCCTCGCGCAGGAGCCGCTCGGCGTTCCGCTCGAGCTTGTCGACCGCCTCGGTGTGGATGCTGGCCGGCTCGATCAGGACCACGCCGATGTCCCATGGCGCCAGCTCCTGACGCAGCGCGTCCGCCATGGTGGCGATGGCACTCTTGGACGCCGACACCGGGCCGGTGAACGGCGGGTGAACCGGGTGCCGATCGAGCCGATCAGCACGATCCGGCCCCGGGCCCGGCGCAGCAGGGGCAGCAGCGCCAGGGTGACGGCCAGCTGCCCGGTCACGTTGACCTCCAGCTGGCGGCGGAACTGCTCGATCGGGAGGATCTCGAGCGGACCGAAGACGCCGATGCCGGCGTTGTTGACCAGCCCGTCCAGCCCGGCCGGACCGGTGTGGGCGGCCAGGGCGTCGGCGGCCGCGCCGATCTGGGCAGGATCGGTGACGTCCAGCAGCAGGGGCGTGATCTCGCCCGGGCCGGCAGGGGGTGGCGCCGGGGCGTCGGCGGGCGGGCGGGCCCCGGCGTAGACGTGGTAGCCGGCCCCGGCGAGCTGCAGGGCGGTGGCCCGCCCGATGCCTGAGGAGGTCCCGGCGACGACGACGTGGGAACGCGCGCACGCGCTCATGGCTCCTCCTGGGTCGTAGGTGGTCCTGCGCCACAGTAGGAGCCCACGTCCTCGCGGCCATCACCCCAAGGGGGAATCGCCTGGTGGAAGATCACCGAGGTCTGCCCGCCGGCCGGGCCCGAAAGGAGCCCTGGGAGGGGTAGCGGGCTGCTCGAACCTCAGTGCAGCAGGCCGAGCTCGCGGGCGCGGGCGGTCGCCTCGGTGCGGTTGATGGCCCCCAGCTTGCTCAGGATGTGGCCGACGTGCTTCTTGACCGTGTTGAGCGCCACCACCAGCTCCTCGGCGATCTGCTGGTTCGGTTTGCCCGAGGCGAGCAGGCGCAGCACCTCCAGCTCGCGGTGGCTCAGCGGCTCGACCAGGCCGGCCACGATCACCGTGCCCGCCTGGTCGCGCGGGCCGGTCGCCGCCGGGTCCTGGGCAAAGGCGCCCGCGAGCCGGCCGAGGTAGGCGATTGGGATGCCGCTGACGGCGGCCTCCCCGGTCAGGCGCGGGCGGGGCACGAAGCCCGGCTGGGCGTTGCGCCGCCATCGGGCCGGTAGCACCTTCGGCCACCGGCCGGCCCGGCCAGCGTGGCAGAACTCCCCCGGCGACACCACCTCCGGCTGACGACCCCGACCGGTCCCTGCCCTAGCGTGCCAGCAGGACAGTTCCGCCTTCCCGGGCTCGATCGACTGGAGAGGAGCACCGCCATGCTGACCGCCATCCCCGACCCGATCGACCCCCGGCACCTGGCCCTGACCAACCGGCTGCGCACACAAGGCACACAAGGCACGGCCAACCTTGTGGCCGCCGAGCGCAGCGTCGCCACCCGATGAACGGGGCTCCCCCCGACCCGTCGCCCCGCTACGAGATCCTCGTCGGCGCCGTGCTCGACAGCCGCTGGTCCGCCTGGTTCGAGGGCCTCCAGGTCACTAGTGCCGACCCCGGTCAGAGCATGATCGCCGGGACGGTCAGGGACCAGGCGGCCCTGCATGGCCTGCTCACCAAGATCCGGGACCTCAACCTGCCGCTGATCGCGGTGCGCCGGGTCCAACCCTAGGGATCCAGGCTCAGTCCTGGAACAGGCCGCTGATGGACTGGCGGTGGTGGATGCCGCGGATCGCCTCGGCGAACATGGGGGCGGCCGAGACGACCCGGACCTTGCTCGAGAAGGTCACGGGCTGGGTCTCGACGGTGTCGGTGGTGATCAGGCGGCGGATCGGGCTGGCGTCCAGGCGCTCCATCGACCCCTCGGCGAAGACGCCGTGGCTGACCGCGGCCATGACCGAGCGGGCGCCCTTGCCGATCAGCTGATCGGCCGCCTCGACCAGGGTGCTGGCGCTGATCGTGAAGTCGTCCACGAGCACGACGTTGCCCCCGGCGACCTCCCCGATGACGTCGATGGCGGCGGCCCGCTCGTCGTGGTCGGACCGCACCTTGTCGACGATGGCCAGGGGGGCGCCGAGGCGGCTGGCGTACATCCGCGCCTTCTTGGCGAACCCGGCGTCGGGTGAGACGACCACCATGTCGGTCAGGCCCTCGGCCCGGATGGCGTCGCACAGGAACGGCCGGGCGTACAGGTCGTCCACCGGGATGCGGAAGAAGCCCTGGATCTGGGCGGCGTGCAGGTCCATGGTGACCACCCGGTCGGCGCCGGCCGCCTCGATGGCGTCGGCGCACACCCGGGCCCGGATCGAGACCCGCGGCTCGTCCTTCTTGTCGCCTTTGCCGTAGCTGAAGTAGGGGATCACCGCGGTCACCGAGGCGGCGCTGGCCCGCTTCAGGGCATCGATCCAGAACAGCAGCTCCATGAAGTGGTCGTTGGCCGGGTACACGGTGGACTGGACCAGGTAGACGCGTCGGCCCCGGACGTTCTCCAGCACCCTGGGGAACAGGGTGCCCTCCGAGAACCGCAGCACCTCCCCCTGGCCGGCCGCGACCCCCAGGTGGCCGCAGATCTCCTTGGTCAGCCGGGGGCTGGCCGACCCGGCGAAGACCAGTGGGCCCTCGGTCTGCTCGCTGCCCACTTCCGGCTCCTTTGCTCCCTTTGCCGTTGCCCCGGCCAGACCACCATCCGCCCGCACCGGCCGTCAACCTCCGCCGGGGCGCAGACCCGTTGGGCGGGCGGCGCGGCTGCCGATACACAGGTGGAGTAGGGTTCTGCATCCGCCGGGCGGTGACGGGCCCGGCGGGGCATGGGCGAGCCCCGGGGGGGTTGATGGGGAGCCAGGGTCCAGGGGTGCTGCTCGTCGACGACGAGCCACGCCTGCGCGCCCAGCTCGGCGCGGTGCTGGCCGACTACGGCGTCGCCATCCTGGGCGAGGCCGGGACCGGCCTTGATGG
>Ga0126312_10003110_pt1 | contig 11163 bp, 9 predicted proteins | sample Plot104A_FD_92537 | JGI IMG/M metagenome (GOLD analysis project Ga0126312, IMG submission 92537) | Serpentine soil microbial communities from UC McLaughlin Reserve, CA, USA - Plot104A | ecosystem: Environmental > Terrestrial > Soil > Grasslands | place: USA: UC McLaughlin Reserve, Lake County... | reverse complement strand
ACGACCTCCTCGTCGGAGGTCTGCTCGAAGTTCCTGTACCAGAAGCCTATGGCCCCGAGGTCCGAAGGGGACTCCAGGCAGACCAGCTCGTCCACCCTGCTCTTGAATTGCTCTGCGGTCTGGGCGGCGCAGACGGGCGCGGCCAAGACCAGTCGTCTCGGCCTCCTCCGGCGGAGGGCCTCCACGGCGGCGCGGGCCGTTACCCCCGTAGCGAGGCCGTCGTCGACCAGGATCGCGGTCCGACCGCGCACCTCCGGCTCGGGCCTATCGCCCCTGAAGTAACGCAGCCTCCGGCTCACCTCCGCGGTCTCCCGGGCCGTGATCCGCTCGACGTAGTCGTCGGGTATGCCGAGACGCCTGAGAACGTCCTGGTTGAGCACGCGTACCCCGCCGGCCGCGACGGCCCCGATACCGAACTCCGGCTGGCCCGGCGCCCCGAGCTTGCGCGAGACGAACACGTCGAGCGGCGCCCTGAGGGAGCGTGAGATCTCATACCCCACAGGCACTCCTCCCCTCGGCAGGGCGAAGACCACGGGCCGCTCGTCCACAAAGCCCGACAGCTTCCCGGCGAGCTGGCGGCCCGCGTCCCTGCGGTCCTCGAAAGGCGGGAAGCCGAAGAACCTCATGGCCTCAGCGAAGGCCCCGCCAGTACGGCGCCAGGGCCTCGCGGCTCTTCTCGAGGTGCCTCACCCCGCCCGCATACTCCCAGCCGGGGGCTTCTTCTTCGACCCCCTGCATGGTCGCGGCGACGCTCTCGGTGAGGGCCTGGAGGTTGTAGCCTCCTTCGAGGACGAACGCGGGCGGTGCGGCCCCGATTTCGCCGGAGAGGGCCGAGAGCAGGGCGGCGAAGCGTCCGAAAGTGACGCTCCCGAGCGCCATACCCCCGAGCAGGTCGTCTGCGTGGGCGTCGAAACCGGCGGAGACCAGGATCACCCCGGGCCCGAACTCCCGCAGCAAGGGCACGAAGAGCCCGGCGAGAGCCGCCGCGTAGAGGTCTTCCCCCGATCTCGCGGGCAACGGCACGTTCGCCGTGCAGCCAAGTCCTTCACCTTCTCCTACTTCTCCGACCCTTCCCGTCCCCGGATAGAAGGGACTCTGATGTACCGAGAGGTAGAGCACCCGGTCATCGCCGTAGAAGATATCCTGGGTACCGTTGCCGTGGTGCACGTCCCAGTCCAGAATGGCGACCCGGTCGAGCCCTCTCGAGAGGGCGTGTCCGGCGGCGACGGCCGCGTGGTTCGTAAGGCAGAACCCCATCCCGTAGTCGCTACCCGCGTGGTGGCCGGGAGGACGGGCGATGGCGAAGGCCGGCTCGCCGCCGAGGGCGCACTCGACCGCCGAGCAGGCGGCCCCGCTCGCGAACGAGGCCGCCTCCCAGGAACCCGCGCCGACCGCCGTGTCCAGGCTGAGGTAGCCCCCTCCCGTCGCGGACATCTCCCGCAGTTGGTCCAGGTAAGCCGGGTCGTGGGCGGTGGCGAGGGCCTCTTCCTCCGCGGGACTACACGGGCGCCACTCTACGCGCACACCGCTTTGCTCCGCTCTTTGTACCCCGGCGAGGGCCGCGGGGAACCTCTCTGGGGATTCTACGCCGGCGAGCTCGTTGACGTGGTGTTCCGAGGCCGGATCACTGTAGACGTGCAAGCTTTTCACGCTCCCAGGTCATGCTTCCATTAGCGTGCTCTATCGGGCCCTCTGTACCCGTCCACTATGCTACTATGCCGGCATCGCGGATGGGACCCCTGGGGAAGGAAGGTCGCCGTGGAACGAGGGGCAGCGCGAGGGCAGAGTAGCGTTTCGAGGCTCAACATCCTTATCGCCACCACGGCCGCGATCATCGGCCTGATCTACGGCTACGACCTGGGCTCCATCGCGAGCGCCCTCCTCTTTCTGGTCCCCGCCTTCGATCTCTCCACTTTCATGACCTCCGTTGTCACTTCGGCCGTGGTGCTCGGTCAGTTGTTCGGGGCGCTCTTTGCGGGGCGCATCTCCAACACCATCGGGCGCAAGCGCTCCCTCGTGCTCGTCGCGCTCGGCTACGCGACGTTCGCCGGTCTGCAGGGACTGGCCCCCAACGAATGGTTCTTGACCGTCGTCAGGTTCCTCCTCGGCCTCGCCATCGGCATCTCCATCGTCGTGGCGCCGGCCTACATAGCAGAGTCTGCGCCCGTCAGGGTCAGAGGGTCGATGCTCGTCACCTTCCAGATAGCGACCACCTCGGGGATCGCCGTCGCCTACTTCGTCGGCGCGGCCCTGGCCGGCACCGAGAGCTGGCGTCTCATACTCTCCCTCTCCGCCATCCCGGCCGTCGTCGTGTTGCTCCTCATCATCCGCCTACCAGACACGGCCCGTTGGCTCCTGATGAACGGCCAGCGCGAGGAGGCGGCCGACCTCCTGCGCAGGGTCGAACCCGACATGGACCCCGACGAGGAAGTCCAGAGGATCGAAAACGATCTGAGCTACGAGGAGAAGGGGAGCTTCGCCGAGCTCTTCCAGGGACGTTTCCGCAAGGCCGGCATCTTCGTCGTGGGCCTGGGTTTCCTGGTCCAGATCACGGGTATCAACGCCATCGTCTACTACAGCCCGACGATCATCCAGGAGGTCGGCGTCACGAGTCCGACGGGCTCGATCGTCGCGACCGGCTTCGTCCAGGTGGCCGGCGTGATCGCCGAGATCTTAGCCTTCCTGGTCGTGGACCGGTGGGGAAGGAGGCCCACGCTCTTGACCGGTATCGGCACGATGGGGGTCGCCAACGCCATCCTCGTCCTCGCCTACGCCCTAAACTCCCCCGCTACGTTCACCTTGATCGGCATCCTGCTCTTCACCGTGGGCTTCAACTTCGGCTACGGTTCTCTGGTCTGGGTCTACGCTTCGGAGAGCTTCCCGGTGCGGCTGCGCACCCAGGGCGGCTCGGCCATGCTGACGGCGGACCTGATGGCCAACTTCATCGTCGGGGTCGTGTTCCTGGGCGCCCTGGGCTCTTTAGGCGGCGCGGTGACCTTCGGGATCTTCTTCGCCCTGGCGCTGGTCTCGTTCGCCTTCGTCTTCGTACTCGCCCCCGAAACAAAAGGGCGACCACTGGAGGAGATCCGGACCTACTGGTACAACGGCGGCCGCTGGCCCGAAGAGCCCAGTACTTGAGGTTCCCGTAGGATGGGGATCAGCCCCCATCCACCCCCGCTCGTGGCAGGCGTGTCTAACCCCTGTTGCTAGCATTTAGTGCTAGAATTGGACGCTGATAGGTGCAAAGAACAGGGCGATGAGCCGAAAAAGCGTTGACAAAGCGTTTCCGGGACCCTGTAATGACCCGCAGAAAGGTGGTTGGAACCACCACGATAACGGCCGGGGTGGTCTGCCGGTCTCTGGAGCTTATGACGGCATTGGGGATGATGGAGGATCACAACAGGCTTCTTCCCGCCACTGAATCTAGAAGTGGCCAGGGGGATGTTGCCCTGCGAAACCGAGGTGTTCTGGTCCTGACCTGCGTTCTGGTCGCACTGGGCTCGTTGTTGTGCGTCGGGAAAGAATCCCTGGCAAAGCAGCCTGGAAAGGCACCGAGTCCCGGTAGCCCCGCGACTTCTCACCGTCCAGCGGGTGCGCCCAAGGCCGACCATCAGACGCCTGCTGCGCAACCGCAGACGCCTGCTGCGCAACCGAAGCCGACGCCCCGGAAGCCGGTCGACCGAGGTCCTACATCGCAGCCCACCAAGCAGCGGCCTGCCAAACAACGGCCCACCGAGCGGCCCGCTCCCGGCCCGAGGCATCGTGCGGAACCACCGCGCAGGCAGTTTGCTCCGCATGAGAGATCTGCGCTCAAACCCAAACCTGTACACGAGAAACCCGTGCCCGAGCCGAGGCCCGTACACGAGAAGCCTGTGCACGAGCCTCCGGGGTTGCAGGAGTCCGGTCAGGAGCCAAGTCCCCACAAGCCTGTTGGGCCCGATCATATCCGCCATCATCCGCAGCCGGAGAAGACAGACAAGGATACATCATCGCGGCCGGTCCACGAGCAGCCCGCACCGCAGACGACACCCCACTACCCGCACGGCAAGGGGAGTACAGGCCAGCAAGAGGGGACCGGAACTCCGGATCTGCACGGCAAACCCACGGTCCTTCCTGACAAGGAAACGGTCCATCCGGAGAAAAAGAGTTCCATAGGACCACCCGAGCAGATAAGACAAAGTCCCGAGCACGGCGTGGCCGCCAGGCTCAAGCCTCACGAGATGGCCGGCAATGGAGCCTACAAGAGGGCCAACCCCGAGGAGCGACGTCCCGTCTATGTGCACCCTACCCAAGCTAGTACGTCCGCCGAGGCTGCCGATAGCAGGCCTGCCAGCATGGGGAGTATGGGGGGGCAAGGGACGGCTGACCACCGGCCATCCTTAAGTACAGTGGCCGGCCACGAGACCGGTTCGGCCACCACGTTGGGGGCACAACCGTCCTACCGTCAGGCCGAGGCTGAGGACGGCATCGCCGGTTCTCGTTCCGTCGACCTCCGTGGAGAAGAGCCTACCGGGCTCGCGGGGTCTTCGTCGGCCCCCTTGCCAGAGCATCAGGCCGTCAGGTCCTCCCAGGCCGTCGACCCGGTGCCCGGGCGGGACGCATTGCCGGCCGCGCCGTCTGGCGGGAAGCAGAGACCGGTGAGAGAGCAGGCGCAGTTAGCATCGGGGACGTCCTTCGGATCGACGAAGCTCCTGCTGGACCCCTTGTGGGACGAGAGAGGTTCAGTGGTCGATCTGACTCCGGAGACGCTCCGTTCGGTGCAGGACACCCCGAGTAACCCTTCCACGGGGACGCTCTATAGAGGAAGCCTCACCCAGCGAGGTCCGCCGCCGGAGATCCCTTCTCTCTTCTTCGGCTTCATATCGATGATGGTAGGCGCCGCCTCCGGGTCCGGATCCTCCGGCAGTGGCGTTGCGCCGCTCCTGCTCGCCGTTATCGCACCCTGCCTCATCATCGTCCTTTACCGGGGCCGGTCCCGCATCTTCCAAACGTTTCTCCGGCCGGCCACGATCCCGCGGCCGGCACTCGAACGACCCGGCTGATCCTCCTTGCTCGGGGAGCGCTCTGTGCGCTCCCGAAGCCTTACGTCGGCCAGACGTCGATGGTTCGCAACTCTGACGTCCGGGCGCACCGCAGAGCAAGGAGAGAACATGAACGCATGGCTGAAGCGTAACAAACTGTTTCACGACGAGAACGGGCTAGACAAGAACGGCAAAGCGGTCCGGGCGCATCCTTCGACCGCGTCGAGGAGTTCCCCAGATCCCGGTCCGTCCCGCAACATTGCTACGGCGGTAGCCTCGCTCTTCGGCACCCGCTTGAAGACGCTGGCCACTCTACTCTACGTGTTGGGCGCGCTGGCCACGACTTTGTTCGTCCATGGTGGGTGGTTCCAGCTCCCCAACGCGGACGTGAACGCCCTCGACAGGACGGTGCTCGCAGGCGGTATCCTGGTGGTGTCTTTGTGGCTCTTCCCCTGGCATCGCTACGGACGCAACATGTTGCTCGTACCCGTGTTCGCTTGCCTCGCCCTGACGACGGTCGCTGTGTACTTCTCGGGCGGCTGGCGTAGTCCGCTCTCCGTACTCTATCTCCTAGTGGTGGTCTTCTGCGCCGGCTACTTCACCGCGGGGATCGCCGCGCTCTGCGTGGCCGTTACGCTGCTGGCCAGCCTGAGCCCGGAGCTCTACGCCCCCGACTCGTCGCAGCTGGTTCAGCACCTGATCGTCCAGGCCCCCACCTACGTCGGTCTCATGCTGGCGTGTCGGTACACCTTGTGGGAACGCACGAGCCTGCAGTTCCAGCACGACTCCGAGCAGATCGAGGACCTCAAGAAGCGTCTGTGGCACGAGGCGTCGGTCGACCCGTTGACCGGCCTCTACAACCGCAGCCGTTTCGAGACGCGGTTCAACGAGGAGTTCGAGAGGGCCAGACGTACGGGGGAGCAGTTCATCGTGCTCTTTTTGGATGTCGACGATTTCAAGGACGTCAACGACAACCACGGGCACCGCAAGGGAGACGACGCCTTGAAGCTGATCGCCGAGGTTCTGCAGTCTTGCTCTCGGCGCATCGATGTGGTTGCGCGTCACGGCGGCGACGAGTTCATGGTGATCTTGTCGGGAGCCTCCATCCCTGAGGCCCACCGCTTCTTCGAGCGGATGCGCGAGAAGGTGGCCGAACGCTCTGGACGCACGCTGGGCCTCGACCTTCGCCTCAGCGCCGGAGCCGTCCAGTGCCCCGAGCATTCCACCGACCCCGCGGCTGTCCTCGACACCGCTGATGAGGCCATGTACAAGGCCAAACGGCGGGGCAAGGACCGTCTGTTCGCCACCCTGTCCCTCGCCTCCGCCAAGCGCCGGCGGAAGTCTCCGACGGAGGAATGAGGATGCGTATCCGGCCGGTGAACGGACCACGCTCCTACGGGAGGCGATCACGGCAGGGCCCGATGCCCTGGTCGGTGTCGGAAGCACCTTGGCAGTCCCACAACATCCTGGAGGTCGAAGGTGAGGGAGATAGACAGACACTACGCACAGGAGGCCGAGAGGCCAGGTATAGGACATCTGCTCGAGCGGGCAAGACGGAACCGGGGCGTGTCGCTCGAGGAGGCCGAACAGGCTACCAGGATTCGCAAAGACTACCTGAAGAAGCTGGAGAGCGATGACCACTCTACGATGCCGGAGCCTATCTACGTACGGGGGTTCGTCAAGGCATACGCCAACTACCTGGGCCTCGACGGAGATAGGTTCGCCGCGCAGATCAGGTTCTGGCAGGAACGAAGGCGGAGAGCGCTACGTGGTCCCCTCTGGGATCACTGAAACCCTGGTGCTAGCACTTGGGGTGTTTTTGGGCATCCTCCAATCGTCTTTCTCCCTCTTCGGACTCCTCAGCCTGCGATCCACATCGGGCGAGCGGCCCTCGCGCTGGTCAAACAATAGCGCGCCTGCGCGGGGAGGTCTGCCTCGGGACTTCGGGTTTAGTACCCTCTTATACTGGGCCTAATCGCGTCGCGAGAGGTTCATCAATGCATCGAATTATGCATTGAAACCACGGATGTGTCTGGTACCATCCTTCGCCGTTGTGCAAGCAAGACGATCGGAGGGGGATATTATCGTGCGGCAATTCGCTGCAGTCCTGCTTTCTTGTGCCCTGTTTTCGGTGGTTCTACTGGCCGGCTCACCGCAGGAAGCGTACGCCCAAGGCTACTCGGGACAGGCGGTCGTGGAAGACGCCCAGTCCTACATCGGTACGCCTTATGGTGCATATGGCATGGACTGCTCAGGCTTCACCTCGGCGGTGTTCGCCGACCTCGGCGTGTACCTGCCCGACTCCCCGGACGCCCAGTACGCTTACGGGACGCCCTCGTCAGGGAAGGCCGGCGACCTGGTGTTCTTCGACGAGCACGGCTACGGCATCTCGCACGTCGGAATAGCGACCGGCTACGGGACGGTGATCCACGCTTCGACCTACTACGGGGCGGTCGTAGAGACACCCATCGAATACATACCAGGCTACATAGGCGCGGTCGACGCTTACTAGCATTTCAGCTTGTCAGCACGGCGCCTAGCAGGCGCCTTGTCAGCCGGTCAGCAAGGGCTTTCGGGCACGCGCAAGCTGAAATGCTGAGGAGTCGCTTGGCGAAGCCTGGCGACGTGCTGACAAGGCGCGAAGCGCCGTGCTAGAGTAACCGGCGCAACGAACGCAGAGTAAAGCGAGGTCTGTCCGATGCGGCCGGAGCTGATTCTCGAGGGTGTCATACCCGCCAATTTGATGGCTTTCGACTCCGGGTTGGAGATCGACGAGGAGAACTACCGCAGGCACTTGCGGTACCTTCTCGACACGCCCGGGGTGGCCGGCATCACCACCAATGCCCACGCCTCGGAGGTGGCGGCGCTGAGCTCCGAGGAGCAGCAGCGCGTTCTTCAGATGACGCTGGACGAGGTGGCCGGGGCCGTGCCCGTCGTGTGCGGCGTCTACGAAGACGGAACGAGTAAGGCTGCCCGGATCGCGAGGTCCGCCGAGCGACAGGGCGCTGATTGCCTGCTGGTCTTTCCGTCTACGGTCTACGATTTCGGGCATCAGCTCAGGCCCGAGATGGCCTACGGGCACATCGCCCAGGTCGCCGAAGCCGTGGGCTTGCCTATCGTCGTGTTCGTCTACCCGGTTACGTCGGGGCTGCACATCCCGACCGAGAGCCTGGTGAAGATCTGCGACGAGATAGACAACGTCATCGCCGTCAAAGAGTGGTCTAACGACATCGGTGTCTACGAGCGGAACTGGCGCGAGCTGAAGGGGTTGGACAAGGAGATCTCGGTGCTCTCTAGCTTCAGCAAGTCGCTCCTCGCGTCGCTGTGCGTCGGCGCCGACGGCATCCTCTCCGGGCACGGTAGCGTCGTAGCCGATCTGCACGTCGAGATGTTCGAGGCCGTGCGACGTGGCGACCTCGCGGGGGCCCGCAGGGTGGCCGCCAGGATTTACCCCATGGTGCAGGCTACCTACGCGGAGCCGTTCCTCGACGGGCACAACAGGATGAAGGAGGCCCTGGCGATACTGGGACGGATCGACGAGGCCCACGTGCGCCCCCCACTCAGGCGCATCTCGGTGGCCGAGAGAGAGAAGATCCGGCGCGTCGTCGCCGAGGCCGGACTGCCCGGCTCACGCAGGGAGCAGCCCGAGACCGTCCTCGGGAGACACGGCTAGAAGCCGTGAAGAGCCTCTTCTCTTCCGCCGAAAGATAGGATCGGCGGGTTTTATGTCCGCCGCGGGTTTACGGGAAGGATCTCGTGGCGCATGTTAGAAGGGGTAAAGGTCCTCAGCTTCACCCATTTTCTGCAAGGGCCATCCGCCGTGCAGATCCTGGCCGACCTCGGGGCCGACGTGGTCAAAATAGAGCCCCCGAAAGGGGCCTGGGAGCGCCACTGGTCGGGGGCCGAGGCGTACAAGAACGGGGTCAGCGTCTTCTTTCTCCTCAGCGGACGCAACCAGCGCAGCCTGGGCGTGGACCTGCGCTCCGAGAGGGGCCAAGGGATCGTGTGGCGTCTGATCCGGGATTGCGACGTCATCGTCGAGAACTACAGGCCGGGCGCGATGGAGCGCCTGGGATTCGGCTACGGGGAGGTCTCCGCGGAGAAACCCGACGTGGTGTACTGTTCCCTCTCGGGCTACGGGAGGGATGGCCCATACCGGGACCGGGCCGGCCAGGACCTCCTCAGCCAGGCGATGAGCGGGCTGGCGAAGATCAACGGCCGCAAGAACGACCCGCCCACCCTGGTCGGCTCCGCCATCGTGGACCAGCACGCCGCCGTGCTCGGCGCCCTGGGCGTCCTTGCGGCCCTCTACGAACGCAGGGAAACGGGCAGGGGCAAGAGGGTGGACAGCAACCTGCTCAGCTCGGCGCTCGACCTTCAGATAGAGCCTTTCGTCTACCACCTCAACGGGGAACTGTACGACCGCAGCGAGACCGGCGTCTCCTCGCGGTTCCACCAGGCGCCCTACGGCATCTTCGAGACGGCGGACGGATACATATGCGTCTCGCTGACGCCGCCGGAGAAGATGGCCGAGGCTTTCGGGGATGACACGTTCCGCGAGTGGACCGAGGAGGACCAGTTCCGCAGGAGGGAAGAGGTGAACGCCCAGATAGCGGGGCACGTTAGGACGAGGCCGGCGGAGCACTGGTACGGGGTGTTCGACGAGGTCGGTATCTGGTACGCGCCGGTCAATGGCTACGAGGATGTCGAGGAGGACCCTCAAGTGGTCCACAACCAGGCGATAATGACCTTCGAGCACCCGAGGGCGGGAGAGGTGCGGGTACTCTCCCATCCGGTCCGCTACGATGGCGAGGCGCCTCCGCTGCGCATCCTGCCCCCCGACCTCGGCGAGCACACCGAGGAGATACTCTCCGAGCTGGGTTACGAGCCCCAGGAGATCGACGATCTAGAGGCGGAAGGTGTAGTGCGTGCACAGGAGCGATGACGCCCAGAAGACCATACCTTTAGAGATCGGCGACTCGGTTACTTTCAGCAAGACCGTCGGTGAGTCCGACGTATACCTGTTCGCCGGCATCACGGGCGACTTCAGCCCGAACCACGTGAACAAAGAGATCATGCAAGGGACGCCGTACGAGGAGCGCATAGCCCACGGCGTGCTCTCGGTAGGGTTCGCCTCGACGACCTCGACGCTCATGATCGAGAAGTCCGGGGCGAAGGCCGTCTCTGTGGGCTACGATCGCATCCGGTTTATAGGGCCCATCTTTATCGGGGATACGGTCACGGTCACTTACACCATCTCCGAGATCGACGAGGAGAACCTGAGGACGCGCGCCGAGATCGAGGTCGCCAACCAGCGTGGCGAGGTGTGCACCGTGGCCCAGCACATCCTCAAGTTCCTGGCTTAGAGAAGCACTCCTACTGGTGCTGACAAGTCGTCCGGCGAAGCCGGGCGACGTGCTGAAGTGCTGACTGGCTGAAACGCTACCGAAGGGAAGGAACATGCTAGAAGACAGGGTCACGCTCATCACCGGCGCGAGCCAGGGCCTGGGCAGGGCGCTCGCGCTCGCCTTTGCGAGAGAGGGCGCCCGGGTGGCGATCACCGCCCGCAGCGAGGGGTCTATAGGCCCGGTCGCCGAAGAGGTCGCAGATACGGGCGCCGAAGTCCTCGCCCTCGCCGCTGATGTGTCGAAGGGTCTCGATGTCGAGAGGATGGTCAGCGAGACGGTCGAGCGTTTCGGGAGGATAGACGTGCTCGTCAACAACGCCGGTCTGCTTGGTCCCAGGGTCGGGATAGAAGAGTATCCCGAAGATGAGTGGAGAGAGGTCATAGACGCCAACCTGACCGGGCCCTTCCTGGTCACCAAGGCGGTGATCCCCCACCTCCCCGAGGGCGGCTCCGTGATCAATATGGTCAGCGGCGTCAGCGTGGAGGGCAGGGCCGAATGGGGCGCCTATTCGGTCAGCAAGTTCGGGATAGAGGGGCTCACCCAGATCCTGGCCGCCGAGCTCGCGCGACGCAAGATCCGGGTGAACGCGGTCGACCCGGGCGGCATGCGCACCCAGATGCGCGCCGCCGCCTACCCCGAAGAGGACCCCGCCACCCGTATAACCCCGGAAGAGAACACCGCCGTTTTCCTGTACCTGGCCTCAGATGAATCGAAAGACGTGACGGGGCAGCGTT
>Ga0126312_10003109_pt1 | contig 11164 bp, 11 predicted proteins | sample Plot104A_FD_92537 | JGI IMG/M metagenome (GOLD analysis project Ga0126312, IMG submission 92537) | Serpentine soil microbial communities from UC McLaughlin Reserve, CA, USA - Plot104A | ecosystem: Environmental > Terrestrial > Soil > Grasslands | place: USA: UC McLaughlin Reserve, Lake County... | reverse complement strand
GAGGTAGCGCTTGGCGATCTCGAGCTTCTCCTCCTCGGTGTAGCCGGCGAGCTGGATCACCTCCATGCGGTCGCGCAGCGGCCCGGGGATGAGGTCGATGTTGTTCGCGGTCGTGATGAAGAGGACGTGCGACAGGTCGACCGGCAGGTCGAGGTAGTGGTCGCGGAACGTCGAGTTCTGCTCGGGGTCGAGCACCTCGAGCATCGCGCTCGCCGGGTCGCCGCGGAAGTCGGCGCCCATCTTGTCGATCTCGTCGATCATGAAGACCGGGTTGATCGAGCCGGCGTCGCGCAGCGCGCGGATGATCACGCCGGGCATCGCGCCGACGTAGGTCCGCCGGTGCCCTCGAATCTCCGACTCGTCGCGCACGCCGCCGACCGACACGCGCTCGAAGTTGCGGGACATGGCGCGGGCGATCGACCTACCGAGCGAGGTCTTGCCGACGCCGGGCGGTCCGACGAAGCACAGGATCGCCGAGCGCGCGTCGGGCTTCAGCTTGCGCACGGCGAGGAACTCGAGGATGCGGTCCTTGACCCGCTCGATGTCGTAGTGGTCTTCGTCGAGCACCACGCGCGAGTGCCCGAGGTCGAGGTTGTCGTCGGTCTGCTTCGACCACGGCAGCGAGGCGATCCACTCGAGGTAGTTGCGGATGACGACGTGCTCGGCGGCCTGCGGCGGGAGCTTCTCGAGCCGCCGCAGCTCGCGGTCGGCGGCCTCGCGCGCGTGCTCGGGAAGGCCCGCGGCGTCGAGCTGCTCGCGCAGCTCGTTGACCTCGGCCTCGCTCTCGTCGGTCTCGCCGAGCTCCTCCTGGATCGCCCTGAGCTGCTGGCGCAGGAGGTACTCGCGCTGGCCCTTCTCCATCTCGCCCTGGACCTGCGACTGAATGCGCGAGCCGATCGAGATCAGCTCGCGCTCGCGCGCGAGGATCTCGGCGAGGCGGCGCAGGCGCGCGCCCACGTCGCGCTCCTCGAGCAGTCCCTGCTTCTCCTCGGTCGAGATCCGCAGGGCGCCGGCCACCAGGTAGCTGAGCTCGGCCGGGTCGTCGACGTTGGCCACCGCCATCTGGAGCTCGTCCGGGAGATAGGGGACGTTCTCGATCACCTCGGAGAAGGTCGCCTGCACGGTGCGGACGAGCGCCTCGAGCTCGGTCGAGGGCTCGACGACCTCCGGCTCGCGCTCGATCGTCGCGATCAGGTACGGCTCGGTGGCCACGAAGCGCCCGAGGCGGACGCGCTCGGTCCCCTGGACGAGGATTCGGAGCGTCCCGTCGGGCACCTTCATCATGCGCGCGACCACGCCGACGACCCCGACGGCGTGGAGCTGCTCCGGGCTCGGGGTCTCGACCTCCGGCTCACGCGAGGCGACCATGGTCAGCATCCGGTTGCCGCCGAGGACCTCGTTGACGAGCCTGATCGAGCGCTCCTGACCCATGGCGAGCGGCGTCAGCGTCGCCGGGAAGGAAACGTTGTCGCGCAGCGGAAGGACGGGCAGCGCGGAGGGGAGGGCCCCGTCCGCAGCCGGCGTGCCGCCCGTCGGCTCGCCCATGCCGTCCGGAGGCGATACACCGGGGAGCTCGATGGTCATCGGGCGTCCCCGGCGGGCTCGTCGTCGGCGCTCTCGGCGTCCGAGCCCGGTGGGCCGATCGGTACGCGCCGGCCCTCGGCCCCGCGCGCGGCGAGCGGGACGTCGACGCGCAGGACGCCGTCGTCGTAGGCGGCGCGCGCGCGGTCGCTCGCCACGTCGGCGCCGAGCTCGACGACGCGCCGGAAGGGACCGTGCTCGATCTCGACCTGCTGGTAGAGGCGGCCCTCCGAGGGCTGGGCTCGGCGCTCGCCGGCGATCAGGAGCTTGCGCCCGTGGATCTCGAGCCGCACCTCGGAGATGTCGACGCCGGGCAGCTCGGCGCACACCACGGCGCGCGGGGGGTCGCCTTCGTAGAAGACGTCGACGCGCGGCGAGAAGCCGCGGCGGTGGGTCGGCCGGCCCCGCTCGAGCACCCCGCCGAACAGCTCGTCCATGTCGCGGCGCATGCGCTCGAAGGTGGCGAAGGGATCGCGGGGCACGGTCACCTCAGAGCCTATCCCCGCTGCGCGGCTCGCTAGACGTGGAAGGTGGCGCCCTCGCGGGCCACGGCGACCGGGCCGTCGAAGGAGGCGGCCGCCGCCTTGTGCGCGCTGAGCGCGTCGAGCTCGTCCGAGATGTGGGTGAGGACGAGGCGGCGCGCCTTCGCCCGCGCCGCGTGCTCGCCGGCCTCGCTCGCCGTGAGGTGCCCGCGCGGGCCCTCGCGCTCGGGACGGGGGAGCGTCGCCTCGGCGATCAACAGGTCGGCGCCCTCGGCGATCTCGACGAGGTGCTCGTTCGGTCCCGAGTCGGCGCCGAACACCAGCGTCGCGCCGTCCTCGCCCGAGGTGACCCGGCACGCGAAGGTGCGGGCGAAGTGCGGGACGGAGCGAAAGCGGAATCGCAGCGAGCCGACCTCGGGCGTCGAGCTCTCCTCGTACTCCTCGAGCGCGAACGCGCGCTCGATCAGGTCCTCGGGGCCCCACGCCCCGGTGATCCGGCGGAAGGCCTCGGTCGCGCCGCTCGGCGCGATCAACCGCGGCCGCGCCGGCCGCGCGGTGCCCCCCCAGCGGTCCACGGGCACCGGCTGCTGGCGCGGCGCGTAGGTGAGCGCGTACGCCCACGGGATGAGGTCGAGGAAGTGGTCGGCGTGCAGGTGCGAGACGAGCACCGCGTCGACGCGCGTGTAGTCGCGGAAGCGGCGGAGCTTGGAGAAGGCGCCGTTGCCGCAGTCGATCACCACCGCCCGCCCGTCGGACTCGAGCAGGTAGCCGGAGCAGGCGCCGCCGGCGTCCTCCCACGACGGCGACTTGCCGAGCACCGTAAGCCGCATCGTGCGGCACTTTACTTCGCAAGCCCGGGGCTCGGCGCGCTCGGTCACTCCCTCCCGTGGGGGTCTCGCCGTTCGCTACCGAGGCTGCGGGAACGCGTACGCCGTGCGCGTCCGCTGGGTGCGGAAGACGAAGGAGAGCTGGCGCTCGGGCTTGAGGCCGCGTTCGGCGGGACGGTAGGTGGGGCACGGGCCGGGCAGGTCGAGCGCGCACAGCATGTTCTGCCTGAAGTAGCAGCTCTCGCACGTCGCCTGCTTGGCCTTCGCCATCCTCGTCTCCCTCCGTCGCGTGTCTCCGACCGTGGCGCTGCTCCGGCCGCTCGACCGCCGCCTCTCGGCCGGGGCCATCGTTACCGATCTCGCCCCCGCCCGCGAGGTGGCAGTCCGCAAATCGCGGGCTTTCGGTTTGTGTCCAAATTCCAGGGAGAACCGCGACGGCGGCGGTCCTCGCCCGCTCCTTGCGGCTTTTCTCGCCACGGCGATCGGCTCGCACGCCGACGCGCGCCGGCTCGCTGCGTGACCGGTGCCTCGTTCCCATCGCGCGCGGCGGGGTACAGGGTGGCGATGGAGCTTGTGACCGGAGCGACCGGCTACGTCGGCGGCCGGCTGGTCGAGCGCCTGAGGCGCGCCGGGCGGCCGGTGCGCGCGCTCGCCCGCGACCCCGCGCGCGTCGAGCAGGCGCCGGGCGTCGAGGTCGCGCGCGGCGACCTCCTCTCCGGCGCGGGCCTCGAGGAGGCGCTCGCCGGCTGCTCGACGGCCTACTACCTCGTGCACTCGATGGAGGCGGGCGACGACGGGTTCGAGAGCCGCGACCGCCTCGCCGCCCGCAACTTCGTGCGCGCGGCGCGGGCCGCCGGGGTCGAGCGGGCGGTGTACCTGGGCGGGATCGTCCCCGTCGACGGTCCGCGCTCGCCCCACCTGCGATCCCGGCTCGAGGTCGAGGCGATCCTGCTCGAGGGCCTTCCGCGCGCGACCGCCCTGCGCGCGTCGATCGTCATCGGCGCGCACTCGTCGTCGTTTCGCATCCTCGTGCGCCTCGTCGAGCGCCTGCGCGTCCTGCCCTTCCCGGCGTGGCAGTCGCGGCGCACGCGCCCGATCTCTGAGCGCGACGCGATCGAGTACCTCGCGCTCACCCCCGAGCGCGCGGAGGCCGAGGGACGGTCGCTCGACATCTCGGGCCCGGACACGTTGAGCTACGGGCGCATGATCGAGCGGATCGCCGACCTCATGGGCGTCGGGCGCGTGCCGTTCCGGCTGTCGCTCACCCAGACCCCGGCGGCGAGCGCGGTGGTCAGCGCGGTCACCGACCAGCCGCTCGAGCTCGTGCGCCCGCTGATGGAGAGCCTCGAGCACGACCTCCTGCCGCGCAACGACGACGCGGCGGCGATCTACTGGCTTCGGCCGCTGTCCTTCGGCCGCGCTGTCGAGCGCGCGCTCGCCGAGTGGGAACGCACCGAGGAGCTCGCCGCGCGATGAGGGTCGAGCGCGAGATCGACCTCCCGGCCCCCCGCGAGCGGGTCTACGGCCTGCTCATGGACCCGGATCGCCTCGGGGAGTGGGTGACGATCCACGAGCGCTTCGATGGCGCGCCCGCCGAGCTCTCCCAGGGGTCGGAGATGACCCAGCGCCTCAAGGTCGCGGGCCAGCGCTTCACCGTTCACTGGCGCGTCGTGGAGGATGACCGGCCGTCAAGGGTGACCTGGGAGGGACGCGGGCCGGCGCGGACGAGCGCCCGCGTCGTCTACGCGCTCGAGGAGCGCGACGGCGGCACGCGCTTCTCCTACCTCAACGAGTACGAGCTGCCCGGCGGGGCCGCCGGGCGGTTCGCCGGGCGCGCGGTGTCGGCGGCGGCGGGGCGCGAGGTCGAGCGCTCGCTCGAGCGCCTCAAGCGCCTGCTCGAGGACTGACGCACGCGCGGCGCGCGCTCGCCGCCCGACGGGCGACCTCCTCCCCGCCCGGTTGACGGGCGCCGCGGTTACGGCGTCGCGTATACGTTGATCTCGAGCCGGGCGCGCGAGCCCCTCAGGCCGAGGAGCTCGGTGCCGCCCCGGAGGTACTCGCGCTCGATCCGCTCGCCCGGCTCGAGCGTCGTGTCCTCGAGCGGGTGTCCGACCCGCTTGATCACGCGCAGCTCGACCGGACGCCTGGTCTCGTTGACGATATACACGGTCGAGTCGAGGCCGACGCTCACCTGCTGGGGCTGGAATCGCCTCGCGGCCACCGTCACCTTCATCGTGCGCAGCTGGTCGACCACGCGATTGTGGACGTCCGGGCCCCTGTCCTGGCCGCCCGGGGGATCGCGCTCCTTGATCTGCTCGGCCGAGCTGTAGCCGCAGCCGGCGAAGGCGATCAGCGCCAGCGCGGCGGCCGACGCCGCCGGTCTCCTCATGTCAGCTCCCCTCGCCCACCTCGGCCAGCTTGTCGACGAGCTCGCGCACCGCGTCGGCCGACTTCCCGAGCTCCTCGCGCTCCTTGTCGTTCAACTCGATCTCCACGATCTCCTCGACCCCCTCCGCGCCGATCCGGATCGGAACGCCGACGAACAAACCATCGATACCGTACTCCCCCTCGCACAGCGCCGCGCAAGGAAGGATGCGCTTCTGGTCGAAGACGATCGAGTCGACCATCTCGACCACCCCGGCCGAGGGCGCGTAGTAGGCCGAGCCCTTCTCGAGCAGCTTGACGATCTCCGCCCCGCCGTCGCGCGTGCGCTGGACGATCTCCTCGAGCCGGCCCGACTCGATGCGCTGCTCGACGGGGACCCCGGCGACCGTGGTGTAGCTGATCACCGGGACCATCGTGTCGCCGTGGCCGCCGAGCACGAAGCCGTTCACGTCCTTGGCCGACACGCCGAGCTCCCACGACAGGAAGGTGCGAAAGCGCGCCGAGTCGAGCACGCCGGCCATGCCGAACACGCGCTGGCGGGGGAACTTCGTCGTGTCGTAGGCGACATGGCACATGGCGTCGAGCGGGTTGGTGACCACGATCACGATCGAGTCGGGCGAGCGCTCGGCGGCCTGCTCGGCCACGCTGCCGACGATCTCCTTGTTCTTGGCCAGCAGGTCGTCGCGGCTCATGCCCGGCTGCCGGGCGAGCCCCGAGGTGATGACGAAGATGTCGGATCCGGCGGTGTCCTCGTAGTCGCCCGTCCCGATCAGGTTCGGCTCGTAGCCGACGACCGGCCCGGACTGGTTCATGTCGAGCGCCTTGCCCTGCGCTAGCCCCTCGACGATGTCGATGAGGACGACGTCGGCGTAGTCACGCTCGGCAAGCCTCTGTGCACACGTCGCTCCGACGTTGCCTGCACCGACTACAGTTATCTTTGTCCTTCGCATTTACTTCCACCTTTCACTTAAGGGAGTGACATGACAGACTTCCTGACACAGAAGCGCACCGAGATCGAGCAGCGGCTCGAGGAGCTGCGCCCGCTGCGCGAGGAGTACATCCGTCTCGAGCGGGCCAAGGCGGCGCTCGAGGGGGTCGAGGCCGCTGCGCAACCGCGTGGACGGGGACGCGGTCGAGGCGCCGGCGCATCCACGCGCCGGCCGAGCGCAAACGGCCGGCGGCGCCGGCGCGCCGGCGGGCGCGCGGCCGAGGCGCTCGAGCTCGTTCGCCAGAACCCCGGCATCACGATCGCCGAGATGGGCTCGCGCCTCGGGATGCGCCAGCACAATTACCTGTACCGGATCATGGCCGGGCTCGAGGGCGACGGCGCCGTTGAGAAGCAGGGCCGCGGGTTTGTCGCCCGCTGACGCTCGGCCGCGCGGGCGCGGGCGTCCGGGCGAGCACACCTGAGCACGGGCGCGGCGGACGCGCGGGGCGGCTAGGCCGCCACCCGCTCTTCCATCTTGGCGATCACCGCGTCAGCGACGTCCGAGGTGCCGACCGCGTTCGGATCGTCGCGCGTCGGCTTCATGTCGTAGGTCACCGACTCCCCCTCCCTGATGACGTCGGCGATCGCGCCCTCGAGGCGCTCGGCCGCCTCGGTCTCCTCGACGTGGTGGAGAAGCATCACCCCCGAGAGCATGAGCGCCATCGGGTTCACCTTGTTCTGACCCTTGTACTTCGGCGCCGACCCGTGCACCGCCTCGAACACCGCGTAGTCGTCGCCGACGTTGGCCCCGGGCGCCATCCCGAGCCCGCCGATCAACCCCGCACCGAGGTCGGAGACGATGTCGCCGTACAGGTTCGGCAGCACGACCACGTCGTACTCCTCGGGACGTGACACAAGCTGGTTGCACAGGTTGTCGATGATGCGATCCTCGAACTCGACGTCGTCGTACTCCTCGGCCACCTCGCGCGCGACGCGGAGGAACAGGCCGTCGGTGTGCTTCATGATGTTCGCCTTGTGCGCCGCGGTCACCTTCGAGCGGCCGTAGGCGCGCGCGTACTCGAACGCCTTGGTGACGATCCGCCGCGTCCCGTACTCGGAGATCGCCTTGATCGTGATGCCGACGTCCTCGCGCAGCTCGCTGCCCTCGGTCTCGCGGATGCACTCGCGCAGGCGGTCGGTGCTCGCGTCACCGAGCTCGAACTCGACTCCCGCGTACAGGTCCTCGTGGTTCTCGCGCACGATCACGACGTCGGTCTCGGGAAAGCGGGTGCGCACGCCCTCGTAGGCCTTGCACGGGCGCAGGCAGGCGTACAGGTCGAGCTCCTTGCGCAGCGCGACGTTGATCGAGCGAAAGCCCGACCCCACGGGTGTCGTGACTGGCCCCTTGATGGCCAGCCCGCGCTGCCTGATCGAGTCGATCACGCGGTCGGGCAACGGGTTGCCCTCCGCCTCGTAGACGTCGGTCCCGGCGTCCTGCCAGTCCCACTCGAACTCGACGCCGGTCCCCTCGAGGACGCGCCGGACGGCCTCCGATATCTCGGGGCCCGTCCCGTCGCCGCGGATGAAGGTCGCCTGATACGCCACGTCGCTCCTTTCGCTGCCTCTCGCCGCCGGTCGCGCGATCGCGCGCATTATCCCGGCTCGTGCTCGCCTACCCGCGCCGGTGGGACGCGAATCGGGAAGCGCCGGGTGGAGCCCGCCACCGCGAACGGCGTCCCGCCCGCTCGCGCCGCTCGCCGCCCCCGAGCCCTCGTGCCCGTGTGCGACGATGGCCTCGATGCTCGGCGGCCGCTCGATCAAGCTCGCCAACGTCCTCGGCGTCCGCGTCGGGGTCGACCTAAGCTGGTTCGTCGTCCTGTTCCTGATCATCTGGCTGCTGTCCGACGCGTTCCGCGCCGCTTTCCCGCGCGGGGGCGAGGTGCTGCCGTTCGCCCTCGCGGTGATGACCGCGCTGCTGTTCTTCGCCTCGGTGGTGGTGCACGAGCTCGGCCACGCGGTCGTCGCCCGCCGCAACGGCATCTCGATCGCGGGAATCGACCTGTGGCTGTTCGGCGGGCTCGCGCGCATGCGCAGCGACACGCGCTCGGCGGGCGTCGACTTCCGCGTTGCGGCCGCGGGGCCACTCGTGACGCTATTGGTCGCCGCGGCGTGCGGAGGCCTCGTGTTCCTGCTCGTGGGCGGAGACGGTTTCCTCGGTGCGCTGGCGCTTCGCCCTGGAGGGCAGACCGCTGCCGATGTCGCGGCGTCGGTGCTCGGCTACCTGACGTGGATCAACGTCCTCCTGCTTGCGTTCAACCTGCTGCCCGGATTGCCGCTCGACGGCGGGCGGATCGCCCGCGCGATCGCGTGGAAGATCACGGGCGACCGCGCTCGGGCGACCCGCATCGCCGCCGCCCTGGGGCGCGGGTTCGCCATCGTCCTTATCGGGCTGGGGATCTTCGGTGCGCTCCGGGGCAGCATCACCGCGGGCATCTGGCTCGTCCTCGTCGGCTACGTCATGTTCCAGGCCGCGCGCTCCGCGGTGACGCAATCCGAGCTGACCGCCGGCATCGAGCGGCTCGAGGTCAAGGACGTGATGGACTCGGAGCCCGTCGCCGTCGCGGCCGCCGCCTCGCTCGAGCAGGCGTACGAGGACCGCTTCCTGCGCTACGGGTGGGAGTGGTTCCCCGTGGTCGACGCGGGCGGGCGGTTCGCCGGCCTGCTCGCCCGCTCCGAGGTCGAGTCAGTGCCGGAGAGCGAGCGCCCGACCCGGCGCGTCGAGGAGCTCGTTCAGCCGGGCTCGGAGGAGGTCTTCCGCGTTCGCACCGACGACCCGCTCGAGACCCTGCTCGGCTCGGACGCGCTGCGGCGGCTCGGGGCGGTGGTGGCGGTCGACGGAGATGGCGTTCTCCGCGGCGTGCTCACGCTCGACCACGTCAAGCAGGCGCTCCGCCCGGCGGCTTGATCGCCCGCGGGCGGGCGCGCGTCGGCGCGCCGGACGCACGCCGCTCGGCCCCCGTCCCGTAGACTTCGCGCCGCGCGACGGCCCGCCGCCCGCCGCCCACGAGACCCTCCTCAATGCCCCAGCACGACGTCCTAGTCATCGGAGCCGGCCTGGCCGGGATGCGCGCGGCGCTCGCCGCAGCGGAGGGCGGCTCGAACGTCGGCATCATCGCCAAGACCCACCCCGTCCGCTCGCACTCGAACGCCGCGCAGGGCGGCATCAACGCGGCGCTCGACCCCGACGACTCGTGGGAGTCGCACGCCTTCGACACGGTCAAGGGCTCCGACTACCTCGGCGACCAGGACGCGATCGAGATCATGTGCCGCGAGGCCCCGGAGGAGATCCTCCACCTCGAGCACCTCGGCGTGACCTTCCACCGCAACGAGGAGGGCAAGCTCGGCACGCGCGCCTTCGGCGGGGCGTCGGCCGCGCGTACCTACTACGTGGCCGACGTCACCGGCCAGGCGATCCTGCACGTGCTCTACGAGCAGCTCATGAAGCACCCCGAGGTCCACCGCTACGAGGAGTACTTCGTCACCGCGCTGGCGCAGGACGACTCCGGTCAGATGGCGGGCGCCGTCACGCGCAACCTGCGCGACGGCGCGATGGAGCTGTGCAGCGCCAAGAAGATGATACTGGCCACGGGCGGCAACGGACAGGCCTACAACCCGACGACCAACGCCCTCATATGCACGGGCGACGGGATCAGCCTCGCCTACCGCCTCGGCGCGCCGCTCATGGACATGGAGATGGTCCAGTACCACCCGACCACGCTGGCGGGCAACGGGCTCCTCATCACCGAGGGCGCGCGCGGCGAGGGCGCGCACCTCCTGAACGCCGAGGGCGAGCGCTTCATGGAGAAGTACGCGCCCAACAAGATGGAGCTCGCCTCGCGCGACGTGGTCTCGCGCGCCGAGCAGACCGAGATCGACGAGGGCCGCGGCTTCGACGACGGGACGGTCCACCTCGACATCACCGTGGTGCCGCGCAAGCGCGTCCACGAGGCGCTGCGCGAGATCGTCATGATCGCCCGCGACTTCGCCGGCGTGGACATCACGAGCGAGCCCGTGCCGATCAAGCCCGGCAACCACTACGTGATGGGCGGCATCAAGACCGACACCGACGGCGAGACGCCGATCCCCGGGCTGTACGCCGTCGGCGAGACCGCGTGCGTATCGGTTCACGGGGGCAACCGCCTGGGCGCCAACTCGCTGCTCGACACGCTCATCTTCGGCCGTCGCGCCGGCGCTCACGCGGCGCGCTGGGCCAGGGCGATGGCGATGCCGAGCGCCTCGCACGCCCAACTCCGGGACGAGGAGCGCAAGATCGACGAGATCGTCCGCCGCGACCGGACCGGCCGCCGCGTCTCCGAGCTGCGCGCGGAGCTCGGCTACGTCATGGACAGGCACGTGGCGGTGTTCCGCAGCGAGGAAGGCCTCAAGGAGGCGCTCGAGACGGTCAAGCGGCTCCAGGAGGAGTCGCGCACCGTGGCGGTCGACGACAAGGGCGCGGTGTTCAACCAGGACGTGCTCCAGGCGATCGAGCTCGGGTTCATGCTCGACAACGCCGAGACGACCGTCCTCGGGGCGATCGAGCGCAAGGAGAGCCGTGGGGCCCAGTACCGCACCGACTACCCCGAGCGCGACGACGACGAGTGGCTCAGGCACATCACGGTCACGCTCGCCGACGGCTCCCCGAAGCTCGACTACACGCCGGTGACGATCACGCAGTGGCAGCCCGAAGAGCGGAAGTACTAGGTTTCCACCGGTGACCCCGTTCGCCCTCAAGGTCCGCCGCTACGACCCCGAGTCGGCCGAGCCGGCCTACTGGCAGGACGTCGGCGTCGACCTCGCGCCCGAGCGCTCGGTGCTCGACGCGATCCTCAAGTTCAAGGCCGAGGAGGACAACTCGCTCGCCATCCGGTGCTCGTGCCAGGCGGCGATCTGCGGCTCGTGCG
>Ga0126312_10003108_pt1 | contig 11165 bp, 21 predicted proteins | sample Plot104A_FD_92537 | JGI IMG/M metagenome (GOLD analysis project Ga0126312, IMG submission 92537) | Serpentine soil microbial communities from UC McLaughlin Reserve, CA, USA - Plot104A | ecosystem: Environmental > Terrestrial > Soil > Grasslands | place: USA: UC McLaughlin Reserve, Lake County... | reverse complement strand
GTCGGCCGCCGACGGCCCGATGCCCCAGACCCGCGAGCACATCCTGCTCGCTCGCCAGGTGGGCGTCCCCTACATCGTGGTCTTCCTCAACAAGGTCGACATGGTCGACGACGAGGAGCTCCTGGAGCTCGTCGAGGTCGAGGTCCGCGACCTCCTGTCCGAGTACGAGTTCCCCGGCGACGACATTCCGGTCGTGCTCGGCTCGGCGTTGAAGGCGCTGGAGGGCGACGCCGAGCAGGTCGAGAAGATCCTGGAGCTGGCCGGCCACCTCGACTCCTACATCCCGGAGCCCGAGCGCCCGCTCGACCGGCCCTTCCTGATGCCTGTCGAGGACGTGTTCTCGATCACCGGGCGCGGCACCGTCGCGACCGGCCGCATCGAGCAGGGCGTCGTGCACACGGGCGACACGGTGGAGATCGTGGGCATCCACGAGCAGACCGCCAACACCGTTGTCACCGGCGTCGAGATGTTCCGCAAGATCCTCGACGAGGGCCAGGCCGGCGACAACGTCGGCTGCCTGCTGCGCGGCACCAAGCGTGAGGACATCGAGCGCGGACAGGTGCTGTGCAAGCCCGGTTCGATCACGCCGCACACGAAGTTCAAGGCGCAGGTCTACTGCCTGAAGAAGGAGGAGGGCGGCCGTCACACGCCGTTCTTCAACGGCTACCGGCCGCAGTTCTACTTCCGCACGACGGACGTGACGGGCGTGGCCAACCTGCCCGAGGGCACGGAGATGGTCATGCCGGGCGACAACGTGGAGATGAGCGTCGAGCTGATCCAGCCGATCGCGATGGACGAGGGGCTGCGCTTCGCGATCCGCGAGGGCGGCCGGACGGTGGGCTCGGGGGTGGTCACCAGCATCGAGGAGTAGCTCCTCGCGACAGAGGCAAGCTCTCGGGGGCGGGTGAAGTTCGACCCGCCCCCTGGTGTGTCCAAGACCATGGCGACGCTCACGCAGAACAAGATCAGAATCCGGCTCAAGGCCTACGACCACTCGGCGATCGAGACGGCCGCCAAGGAGATCGTGGACACGGCCACCCGCACGGGCGCGAGCGTCTCGGGGCCGGTGCCGCTGCCCACCGAGAAGAACGTCTACTGCGTGATCCGCAGCCCGTTCAAGGACAAGGACTCGCGCGAGCATTTCGAGATCCGCACGCACAAGCGGCTGATCGACATCCTGCAGCCCACGCCGAAGACGGTCGATTCGCTGCAGCGGCTCGATCACCTGCCGGCGGGCGTCGACATCCAGATCCAACTCATCTGAGACGTGATGTCGAAGCTGAACATCAGAAGCGCGGGGCTGGATGCCCCGCAGAGGTAACCCTTCATGGCGGGCCTGTTGGGAAGAAAGCTCGGAATGACCCAGGTCTTCGACCCCGACGACGGGCACGTCGAGCGCGTGACCGTGGTCGAGGCCGGCCCCTGCTTCGTCACGGCCATCCGCCGCGCCGAGCGCGACGGCTACGACGCAGTGCAGCTCGGCTTCGGCGAGGGCCGCGAGAAGGGCCTGCAGAAGGCGCGCCTGGGGCACCTGAAAAAGGCGGGCGTGGGCGCGCTGCGCCACCTGCGGGAGTTCCGCGGCGAGGCCGGGGAGCTAGAGATCGGCAACGAGGTCAGGGTCGACTCGGTGTTCGAGAAGGGCCAGCGGGTCAAGATCTCCGGCATCTCGAAGGGCAAGGGCTTTCAGGGCACGATCAAGCGCCACAACTTCCACCGGGGGCCGGTCAGCCACGGCTCGCACAACGTGCGAGCACCCGGTTCGATCGGCGCCTCGGCCGACCCCGCCCGCGTGCGCAAGGGCATCCGCGGCCCCGGCCAGATGGGCAACAGGCGCGCGACCCAGAATGGCATCGAGGTCGTCGACGTGCGCGCCGACGACAACCTGCTGCTGCTGCGCGGCTCGGTGCCCGGCCCGAAGGGCGCCGTCGTCGAGATCAGGAGCGACGCCTGATGGCGGCGCCCAAGGCTCCCTGGCTCGGCAAGAAGCAGGGCAAGGTCGACCTGGACCAGGCGGTGTTCGGAGAGCGCTTCCACGGCCCGCTGGTGCACGAGGCCGTGCGCGCGGAGCTGGCCGCCAAGCGACGGGGCACGGCTTCCACGAAGACCCGCGGCGAGATCGTGATGACCGGCGCGAAGGCCTGGCGCCAGAAGGGCACGGGCCGCGCGCGCGCGGGCGCCCTGTCGGCCGGGCAGCGCACGGGCGGCGGCGTGATCTTCGGCCCCAAGCCGCGGGCCTACACCGTCAAGGTGAACCGCAAGGCGCGCAGGCGCGCCCTGCGTGCCGCGCTCTCGCTGCACGCGGCTCGTGGCTCGCTGGCCGCTGTGGACGCGTCGGCCTTCGACGCGCCCTCCACCCGCCAGGCGTTTGACGCGCTCGGCGGCTTCGGGGAGGGCACGGCCTTGGTGGTGCTGGCTGATGGCGAGGAGGCGTGCGCCAAGTCGTTCCGCAACATCCACGGCGTGTCGGGGCTCCACGTGGACGACGTCGGGGTGGCCGATGTGGTGGGCGCCGCCCGGCTCGTGCTGTCGGAGGCGGCGCTCGAGCGGCTGACGAGGCTGGCGTCGTGAACGCGCGCTCGGTGGTCATCCGGCCTGTCATCTCCGAGAAGAGCTACGCGCTCCTCGCGGCGGGCAAGTACACCTTCCGCGTCCACGAGCGCGCCAGCAAGACGCAGGTGCGCCAGGCAATCGAGGAGATCTTCGGCGTGCGCGTGCGCGGTGTGCGCACCGCCTGGGTGAAGCCCAAGCCGAAGCGGCGCGGCTTCAGCGCGGGCAGCCGCCGACGCTGGAAGAAGGCCATCGTGACGCTCCACCCCGAGGACTCGATCGAGCTGTTCGAGGGCCAGGGCGCGGTTGCGAGTCCCGAGTGAGACCACGGATCGAGTAAATGCCAGTTCGAAAGCACAAGCCCACGAGCCCCGGCCGGCGTTTTGCCACCTGGGCCGACAACCGCGAGGTCACGCGCTCGGAGCCCGAGAAGGCGCTCACCGAGGGCATCAAGAAGTCGGCCGGGCGCAACTCGAAGGGCCGAGTGACCTCCCGCCACCGCGGCGGCGGGGCCAAGCGCCGCTACCGCAAGATCGACTTCAAGCGCCGCAAGGACGGCGTACCGGCCAAGGTGGCCGCCGTGGAGTACGACCCCAACCGCAGCGCCCACATCGCGTTGCTCCACTACGCCGACGGTGACAAGCGCTACATCCTCGCCCCGGCGCGGCTGGGCGTGGGCGCCACCGTGATGTCCGGCCCGGACGCCGACATCCAGGTGGGCAACTGCCTGCCGCTCGCTCGCATCCCCACCGGCACGACCATGCACAACGTCGAGCTCACGGTGGGCCGTGGCGGCCAGCTCGGTCGCTCCGCCGGCACGGCCATCCAGCTGGTGGCCAAGGAGGGCAAGTACGCCACGCTGCGCCTGCCCTCCAGCGAGATGCGCATGGTCTCGGTCGACTGCCGGGCGACGATCGGGTCGCTCGGCAACGTCGAGCACGAGCTCGTCGAGCTCGGCAAGGCAGGCCGCGCGCGCCACCGCGGCAAGCGCCCCCAGACCCGCGGCGTGGCCATGAACCCGGTCGATCACCCCCATGGCGGCGGCGAGGCGCACAAGACTCCCGGCGGGCACCCGGTCACGCCGTGGGGCGTGCCGACGCTGGGCTACCGCACGCGCAAGAAGAAGAAGCCGTCCGGGCAGTTCATCGTCCGCGGGCGCCGGCGCGGCAAGAAGGGCAAGAGGTAGGCGTGTCACGTTCCTCCAAGAAGGGACCGTGGGTCGAGGAGCGCCTGATGGCGCGGATCGAGGCCATGAACGAGTCCGGCAACAAGCAGATGGTCAAGACCTGGTCGCGCACCTCGACGATCTTCCCGGAGATGGTGGGCCACACGATCGCGGTGCACGACGGGCGCAAGCACGTGCCCGTGTTCGTGTCGGAGACGATGGTCGGCCACAAGCTCGGCGAGTTCGCGCCCACGCGAGTGTTCCGTGGCCACGCCGGCAGCGATCGCGTGAGGATGAGGTGATGGCCGAGCGCAAGCGAAAGACCGAGCAGGCAGAGACCGAGGCCAAGGCGGCCGCCGCGAAGGAGCAGGCCGCCACCGATGAGGCGCGGGTGGAGGCCGATGAGGCCCAGGCGCAGGCCGAGGAGGCCCAGGCGGAAAGCGACGAGGGGCAGGCCGATGCCGAGACGGCCGGCGGCGAGAAGAAGGCGGCGCCCCGCCGCCGCGGCTCCGCGGAGACCGGCAGCGGCAGCCGCGCCAAGAGGGGCGCTCCGAGGAGCGCCGACGGGGACGTGGTCGTTCGGGCGCGCGCCCGCTACGTGCGCAGCGCCCCGCGCAAGGCCAGGCTGGTCATGGACCACATCCGCGGCCGTCCGGTGGAGCAGGCCCGGGCCATGCTCACGCACACGCCGCGAGCCGTCTCGGGCGACATCCTCAAGCTGCTGGACTCGGCGATAGCCAACGCGGAGTCCAACTTCGAGCTGGGGGCCGACGAGCTGCGGGTGCGCCGGGCGTACGTCGACGAAGGGCCGATCATCAAGCGCTACCGGCCGCGTGCGCTCGGGCGGGCCACGCGCATCAACAAGCGCACCAGCCACATGACCATCGAGTTGACGAGCGGAGAAGGGCGGTAGCCGTGGGACAGAAGGTCCATCCAGAGGCCATGCGGGTCGGCTACATCCACGACTGGAAGGCGACCTGGTTCAACGAGCGCGAGTTCTCCGACTACCTGCTCGAGGACATCGGCATCCGCGACCACATCGAGAACAAGCTCGCGCACGCGGGCCTCTCGAGCATCACGATCAAGAAGAACAAGAACGAGATCGAGGTGAACATCCACACGGCCCGGCCGGGGATCGTGATCGGCAAGTCGGGCAGCGAGGTGGACGCTCTGCGCAGGGAGCTCCACCAGATGACCGGCAAGGCCGTGAAGGTGAACATCCTCGAGATCAAGCGGCCCGAGCTCGACGCCAAGCTCGTGGCGCAGTCGATCGCAGAGCAGCTGCAGAACCGCGTGGCCTTCCGCCGCGCCATGAAGCGCTCCCTCACGTCCGCCATGCGCTCCGGCGCGAAGGGCGTGAAGGTGCAGGTGTCCGGCCGCCTGGGCGGCGCGGAGATGGCCCGCACCGAGGGCTATTCGGACGGCCGCGTGCCACTGCACACGCTTCGCGCCGACATCGACTACGGCTTCTACGAGGCACGCACCACCTTCGGCCGCATCGGCGTGAAGGTGTGGATCAACAAGGGCGAGATCATGCCCAAGGGCTTCGCCCAGGACCTCACGGAGCTCGAGGCGCCACAGGCCGTTGGGCCCGGCGGCGGGCGCGGCCGCGGCGGCCCCGGCGGGCGCGGCGGTGGGCCGCGGGGAGGCGTGCGCTGATGCTGCAGCCCAAGCGAGTCAAGTACCGCAAGGAGCACCGCGGCCGCAGGCGCGGCCTGGCCAAGGGCGGCACACGCGTGGAGTTCGGCGAGTACGGCCTGAAGGCGCTCGAGCGCGGCTGGATCACCAACCGCCAGATCGAGGCCGCGCGAATAGCGATGACCCGCAAGATCAAGCGCGGCGGCAAGGTCTGGATCAACGTCTTTCCCGACAAGCCCTACACGCAGAAGCCGGCCGAGACCCGCATGGGCTCGGGCAAGGGCTCGCCAGAGGGCTGGGTGGCCGTGATCAAGCCGGGTCGCGTGATGTTCGAGCTCTCCGGCGTGCCGGAGGAGCTCGCCCGGGAGGCGATCAGGCTGGCGGGGCACAAGCTGCCCGTGAAGACGAAGTTCGTGATGCGCGAGGGGGTCGGCCAACAGTGAAGTCGATCGAGGTGCACAATCTCGACGACCCGCAGCTGGTGGAGTTCGTCGGCCGCTCTCGCGAGGAGCTGTTCAACCTCCGCTTCCAGCATGCGACCGGCCAGCTGGAGAACACCGCTCGGCTGAAGCAGGCAAAGCAGGATCTCGCGCGCGGACTGACGGCCGCGCGCCAGCGCGACATCGACGTGGAAACGGAACTGAGGCGCCAGAGGCGCGATGGCTGACGAAGAGAACCAGCAGCAGGAAGAGCAGACGCCCGAGGCCGCTGTCGGCGATCAGGCCGCCGACGCTGAAGCCGCCGCGAGGCCGGTGCCCGCGGAGGAGCCCGCCGAGCAGCTCGGTCCGAAGGAGCGGCGCAGGCGCTCGCGCTCCGGGCACACGGGCGAAACGCGGCCGCAGCGCAGCGCCGACGAGCGCGCGCGCGAGCGCGCCGACGCGCGGCGCCAGAAGGCGGCCGGGAGGCGCCGCTGGCGCGTGCGCCAGCGCGAGAAGGCGCGCGCGCGGCCCCGGCAGGAGCCGCCCGCGGCGGTCGAGCGCGCCCGGGCGCGGCCGCGGGTGCGCCAGGGCGTCGTGGTCTCCGACCGTGCCGACAAGACCATCACGGTGCGGATCGACAGCGCGCGGCCCCACCGCACCTACGGCAAGATCGTGCGCACCTCGGCGACGCTTCACGCGCACGACGAGGCAAACGACGCGCACGCCGGTGACACCGTGCGCATCGTGGAGACGCGGCCGATGAGCCGCTCCAAGCGCTGGCGCCTGGTCGAGGTACTGGAGAGGGCGCGATAGGCCGTGATCCAGCAAGAGTCCCGACTCAAGGTCGCCGACAACACCGGCGCCCGCGAGATCCTCTGCATTCGCGTCGCCGGCGGCTCGCGCCGCCGCTACGCGGGGGTGGGAGACATCATCGTCGGCACCGTCAAGCAGGCGATCCCGCACGGCAGCGTGCGCAAGGGCGAGGTCGTCAAGGCCGTCGTGGTGCGAACGCGCAAGGAGTTCGGGCGCGAGGACGGCACCTACATCGCCTTCGACGAGAACGCCGCCGTGCTGCTCGACGCGCAGAACAACCCGCGCGGGACGCGCATCTTCGGGCCGGTGGCGCGCGAGCTGCGCGAGCGCAACTTCATGAAGATCGTCTCGCTGGCTCCGGAGGTGCTCTGACGTGGGGCTGAAGATCCGCAAGGACGACAACGTCAAGGTGATCTCTGGCAAGGACCGCGGGCGCACCGGCCGGGTGCTGAGGGTCGACCCCGCGCGGCAGCGCGTCTACGTCGAGGGCGTGAACGTGCAGAAGCGCCACACCCGCCCGCGCACACTGCGCGACACCCAGCGCGCCCAGGAGATCGGCGGCATCGTCGAGGCGGAGGGCCCGGTGCACATCTCGAACGTGCAGCTGATCGACCCCCAAACCGGCGACCCGACGCGCGTGTCGGTGAGGCGCGAGGGCGGCCGGCGCGTGCGGGTGGCAAAGAAGTCCGGAGTGGAGCTCGACTGATGGAAGCCGCCGCACAGCCCCAGGCCAGCATCCCGCCGCGCCTGAAGGACCGTTACGAGCAGGAGATCCGCGGGCGCATGCTCCAGCGCTTCGGCTACTCGTCGCCGATGCAGGTGCCGCGCGTGGAGAAGATCACCCTGAACATGGGCGTGGGCGACGCCAAGCAGGACTCGAAGGTCCTCGAGGCTGCCACCGAGCAGCTGGCCACGATCAGCGGTCAGCACCCCAACGAGCGCCGGGCGCGCAAGTCGATCGCGGCCTTCAAGCTGCGCGAGGGCATGCCGGTGGGCGTTTCGGTCACGCTCCGCCGCGCGCGGATGTGGGAGTTCCTCGACCGCCTGATGTCGATCGCCATTCCCCGCATTCGCGACTTCCGCGGACTTCCCGTCCGCTCGTTCGACGGCCGCGGCAATTACTCCATGGGCATCCGCGAGCAGATCATCTTTCCCGAGATCGACTACGACTCGATCGACCAGGTGCGCGGCCTCGACGTGACGATCACCACCAGCGCGACCAGCGACGATGAGGCCTTCGTGCTGCTCCAGGAGCTCGGCATGCCCTTCCAGGCCGACCGCCGGCCGGGCGCCGCGACGGAGGAGGAGGGCGAGGCCGATGAGGAGGAGCGCCGCAAGGAGGAGGCCCGCGCACGGGCCGAGGCCGAGCAGGCCGCGCTCGAGCAGCTCAAGGAGGAGAACCCCGAGGCCTATGAGACGCCCGCCCCGGCGCGGGCCGAGGAAGGCGAGCAAGGCGGCGAGGGCGAAGGGCCCGAGTCAGGCGAAGAGAGACAGGAGTAATGGCCAAGACATCCCAGAGGGTCAGCCAACGGCGCGGATCGAAGTACAAGTCACGCAACTACAACCGCTGCAAGCGCTGCGGCCGCCCGCGCGCGTACCTGCGCAAGTTCGGGCTGTGCCGCATCTGCCTGCGCGAGACCGCCCACCAGGGCTACATCCCCGGGCTGACTAAGTCGAGTTGGTGACATGTCGCAGACCGATCCGATCGCAGACCTCCTGACCCGCATCCGCAACGGCCTGATCGCCGACCACGACGACGTGGTGATGCCCGCCTCCGGCTTCAAGGCGGAGGTGGCGCGCATCCTCACCGAGCAGGGCTACGTCGAGGACTGGGCCGTTGAGCCTGCCCGGGTGGGCCAGGTGCTGCGCGTGCGGCTGAAGTACACGGAGGACCGCAAGCCCGTGATCACAGGCCTCGAGCGGCTGTCCAAGCCCGGCCGGCGCCGCTACGTGGATGCCGACAACATCCCGAAGATCTTCGGCGGCATGGGGACCGCCATCGTCTCGACGTCGCGCGGCGTGATGACCGGCCACGACGCGCGCCGCGCGCGCGTGGGCGGCGAGCTCGTGGCGAGGGTCTGGTAACCGCGTGAGCCGGATCGGAAAGCAGCCGATCGCCGTGCCCGACGGCGTGGAGATCGCCGTCGAGCCCGAGCTCGTGAAGGTCAGGGGGCCCAAGGGGGAGCTGGCCGAGCGGGTGGCGCGCGACATCGAGGTGCAAGAGGAGGACCGCCAGATCCTGGTGAACCGCCCCACCGACCGCGGCGAGCACCGCGCCCTCCACGGCCTCACGCGCAGCCTGATCGCGAACATGGTCGAGGGCGTGACGAACGGCTTCGAGAAGCGCCTCGAGATCCAGGGCGTGGGCTACCGCGCCCAGCTGCAGGGCCGCAAGCTCGTGCTGAGCCTGGGCTACTCGCACCCCGTCGAGGTCGAGGCGCCCGAGGGCATCGACTTCGAGGTTCCCCAGCCCACCCAGATAGTGGTGCGCGGCATCTCCAAGCAGGCGGTGGGCGAAGTGGCGGCGACGATCCGCAAGAAGCGCCCGCCCGAGCCCTACAAGGGCAAGGGCGTGCGCTACCAGGGTGAGTACGTGCCCCGGAAGGTCGGCAAGCGCGCATGACGCTGTCGACCAAGCCGCAGCAGCGCCTGCGCCGCCGCCGGCGGGTGCGGGCCAAGGTGCGCGGCACGGCCGAGCGGCCGCGGCTGTCGGTGTTCCGCTCGAATCGCGGCATCGGCGCTCAGCTGATCGACGACGTGGCAGGGCACACGCTGGCGGCGGTGAACTGGACGGAGTCGGACTTGAAGGGCCTCGCCAGCATGGATCAGGCCAAGCGCGCGGGCGAGCTGCTGGCCCAGCGCGCCAAGGAGGCCGGCGTCGAGGGCGCCGTGTTCGACCGCGGCGGCTACCGCTACCACGGTCGCGTCAAGGCGCTGGCCGAGGGCGCGCGCGAGAGCGGGCTGGGCCTCTGATGATCGCTACGGTGAGGCGCTATGGCCAGTAGGGACAGGACAAGGGGGCCGCGCGACCGCGCGGGCCAGGACCTGCAGGAGCGGGTCGTGGAGATCAACCGCGTGGCGAAGGTCGTAAAGGGCGGCCGGCGCTTCTCGTTCACCGCCCTCGTGGTCGTTGGCGACGAGAAGTCGCAGGTGGGCATTGGCTACGGCAAGGCCAACGAGGTGCCAGTCGCGATCCAGAAGGGGGTCGAGCAGGCGCGCAAGAACCTCTACCGGGTGCCTATGCACGGCCAGACGATCACCCACCAGGTCACCGGGATCCACGGCGCCGCGCGGGTGCTGTTGAAGCCCGCATCCGAAGGCACGGGCGTGATCGCCGGCGGCGGCGTGCGCGCCGTGCTCGAGCTGGCCGGCATCAACGACGTGCTGTCGAAGTCGCTCGGCAGCCAGAATCCCATCAACCTCGTGAAGGCCACCATGGCCGGGCTGCGGGAGCTGCGCGACCCCAAGCAGGTCGCGGCGCTGCGGGGGCTGACCGTTGCACAGGTGCTCGGCCTGGACGACAAGCCCCGGGCGGATGCCGAGGAGTCCCCGGCCGAGAGCGCCCCGGCCCAGAGCGCCGCGGCCGAGAGCGCCCCGGCCGAGGGCGCCCCGGCCGAGGGCGCGGCCGCCGAGGAGAGCCCCGCCTGATGGCCGACACGCTCAAGCTGAAGCAGGTGAGGTCGCCGAAGGGCTCCAGCCGCAGGCAGCGCGAGTCGCTGCGCACCCTCGGCCTGGGGCGCATCGGCAAGACCTCGGAGAAGCCGGACGACCCGGTTTTCCGCGGCCTGCTGCGCAAGGTCGACCACCTGGTGGTGGTGGACGATGGCTGACGAGCGCATAGGCCTGCACAACCTGAAGCCGGCTCGCGGCTCGCGCAAGCCGCGCAAGCGCATCGGCCGTGGCGAGGGCTCCGGCTTCGGCAAGACGTCCGGCCGCGGGCAGAAGGGCGCGGGCTCGCGCTCGGGCTCCAAGAGCCGGGTCAACTTCGAGGGTGGCCAGAACCCGATCCACATGCGGATGCGCAAGCTGCGCGGTCCCCACATGAAGAAGTCGATGCCGTTCGAGAAGTTCCGAACGAGGACCCAGCCCGTCAACCTCCGTGATCTCGAAGCGCGGTTCAGCAAGGGCGCGGAGGTCACCCCGGAGTCGCTGCGCGAGCACGGGCTGGCCAACCGCAAGGGCGTGCCGGTGAAGGTGCTCGGCCAAGGAGAGCTGACCAAGGCGCTCACCGTTCACGCGCACGGCTTCTCGGAGTCCGCCCGCGCGAAGATCGAGGGCGCCGGCGGCAGCTGTCGGCTGATCGAGACCGCTGGTGCGAAGCCGGCCGAGCCGGCTGCTTCCGCAAAGCAGGGGTAGCCCGTGGTCAAGACCTTCCTAAACGCCTTCCGGGTCGCGGACATCCGGAAGAAGCTGGCGTTCACCGCCGGCATGCTGCTGCTCTACCGGGTCGGCGCCTACATCCCCGCGCCCGGCATCAACATCGATGCCGTCGACCAGATCCAGAAGAACTTCTCCGGGTCGAACGTGCTGGGCTTCCTCAACCTGTTCTCCGGCGGCTCGCTGCAGCGCTTCGCGATCTTCGC